>Ga0209628_10000579_pt1 | contig 22758 bp, 18 predicted proteins | sample TergutCu122P4_FD_187285 | JGI IMG/M metagenome (GOLD analysis project Ga0209628, IMG submission 187285) | Cubitermes ugandensis P4 segment gut microbial communities from Kakamega Forest, Kenya - Cu122 P4 (SPAdes) (version 2) | ecosystem: Host-associated > Arthropoda: Insects > Digestive system...
AAATAAAGAACGCCTAGCAACATTCACTATTATATACGTAAGCTGTGGAAATAATCAACCTTGAAGAACAAAAAACCGGTCGTCCACCAAAACTAGACTTAGAACCAAGAACAAATCCGACTCTTACAAGCCAACGGAACAGTTTTAGTGGTGTCACATTTTGCACACTTATAGGTTAAAAAACCATACTTTGGATCACGACAATGTAACATTTTTTCAACTTCGTCGATTTTATACTGTGAAAGGTTTAGATTCATAACTTTGAACCACTCCCAATTCTATGCAAGCAGCACATGTTTTTGATAGCAATTTTGAAGGCCGCTACCCTTCAAAAAGAAAGGATAGCTCAATCATATAAAGTCGTTAACAATCAAAAAGAAAAAAGGAAACGGCTAAACGCCGTTTTTACACATTTTTGGAGACATTCACATTTTACAGCTTATTCTTCTACTTCTTCTAGACCTGCTGAATCTTCTGGAATTTCAAGACCGCCAAGACCGCCTAAGTCGTGATACATCGCAAGCATGTCAGCATCCATTTCCCACCAACCAAAGTATACTAGTCCGCAACGTCCACATATAAGACCTGTTCCGTCATCACTAAGTTCCCACGCATGACCAAGAGGTTCACTTACAGAGATACTCATAAGTTGCATGTTAAGAGGACCGTAGGTGAGCCACAATGCACCACCTTGTGTACAGGTAGCCGCAGTGTATGTCACGCCAACAAGAGCCTTATCTGCACCTTTGCCGTTGGGATAGAAAATAAAGCCATCGTCAAATACTTCACCAATTTCGCCTACACCAGTATACGCAGCAGGAGAACCATTAATCCAATGCATATAGTTCTTGTCAAAGAAAATATTGTTAACCGTTGGGTTACCAGATTCAACACCAACCCACACAACTACGCCAGCAGCAGTTATCTCGAAATAAAGACCATCAGCGTTATTTGGATAGATAGGTGCCCAGATTAAACCATATTCATCAATTCCAGGAATTACATACGTCGTCGTTGGTACTTCTCTGAATACATAGTTACCGGGTTCAAGACCTGTTGCTGTAACTGTGCCAGCCTCATCACTATAGAAAACGCCAAGAGAAACCTCTTCGTTAGCAACTAACTTGAACAGTTCAAAAGCAAAGACATCTTCACCAATTGGTAGCAAACCACCGAATTTAACTTTGTTAAAGCTTACGTCACAGTGTGGGTCGTCTTTCAGCTTATTGTCAATTTTTGCATAAACTGGAACAAGCTGTGGCTGACACTCCAAGAGATCATGGCCTTTTTCACATACAAAGTAAACAAGGTCTACTATTATTGCAGGTCCTGTATAATCTTTGTAATTCGCTATTACATCCAAGATTGCAGCTCTTTCATCAACAGTTAAATTCGCAGCAGCAAATTCAGCAGAGTCAACATCAATTGCACCAAGCAAATACCAAGTAACCACTTGTGTAATAACCCTGTTATCGTTCACATTACCGTATTTGTATTCAATGTAATTGAAAGCAGCTATGAAATCAGCAAGGTTCTCTAAGGGTTCGCCTGCAACCAGATAACCTTCACAATCCAAATTGTGAGGATTATAAGAAGCATCACCAGCAAATCTTAAGGAGAGTTCATGTGCACAGAAAGATGCATACTCTACACCTGTTTTTGTATTAGTAACGCCGATATAGAAAATGTTTCCGTTGCTATCAAGAAACTCATTGCCTGCACCATATTGCAAGTTTTTGATAAACCTATCACCGTAGCCGTTAACAATAGTGTATAAAGCAGTAGAGTCAAAGAAACTATAATCGCCGTCAGCACCGATATAGATGTACAATGGAGGAGCAACACCATCGAACATAGCTTCAACTTCAGGATCTACAAAGCTTTCAACTACTGCAAACCAGTCGCCAGTGAAATCAGCAGCTCTTGTTTGCTTAAAAGCAGCAAAATCAAAAGTTATGAAACCATCAACGTCAACAATACCCGATGGAACACCAACGATTTTTCCAGCAACACTGCGCACATTATCTGCATCCACTGTTGTTTCGTGAAGGTCAAAGACCATGCCATTACGGATTTTAGCTTTCATTGCATCATCAAAGTCACTGTCTAAGAACCATTCAGTAAAGATTTGACCATCTACAGTTTTCAACATAGAAATTGAGCCTTTTGGATCGTTTAGCCTATTGTTAATTGCTAAGTCATAAATCGGAACGATTTGTGGTTGACAATTTATAACTGTTCCAAGCTCTCCGTTATAGTCTTCGCCTGCAAGGAAAACGATGTCTGTTATAGGTCCAGTGCAACCATCAAAACTTGCCATTACTTCATCTGCAAGCTCGTTGAGATAAAGATAACCGTCTTGTGTAATTGCCACTGTTGAATCTGCTTCAATTATTCTCCACAGAACCAGCTGAGCAAGAGCCTTGTAATCAGTCCAATCCAATATGCTACCATATTCAGTCTCTATGTAGTTAAATGCAGCAATAACATCAGCCTTCTTATCAAGATGTATCCACTGAGCCGTCATATCTACATACATTGTGGTTCCACCTAACAAATTAGAACGCATATCAGCACAGAATGAAGCATACAACGCACCAGAGGACTCATTTTGAACAAAGAAATTATACATGTTTGAGTCACCACCCAAGCCATCAACAGCTGTGTATGGACCAACATAGCTAATAGTACGCGGTACACTATTCATTAATTCATCAAATGTATCACTAATGTATTTGGCGTTATAGTCAAAGTCAGTTTTACCAACAATTCCACCGTTTACATTGACTTCAAAGTACACTGGATCAATCTGAGCGAAAATCTCTGCAGCTTTACCTGTAAGAACCTCAACCACAGCATACCAGTTAGAATCAAAATCATAACCAGGTACACGTCTTGTTTGAAGGTCAACAACAAAATCGATACTGAATGTTATGATACCTGTATCAGCATCAAGATCGCCCACAGCAACAGGGTCACCACTGGTTTTATAAGACTTAACATCACCAACAGATCGTGCATGACGAAGCTCAAAAGTTATACCAGCAAGAAGCTCTGCTACATCACCATCATAACCATCAAGCCACATGCCAAACTCGAAGCCATTTACAGTTTTCAATACAGAAATTAAACCTGGATCAGTTAACTCATTGTCAAATACGTATTCACTGTTATAAATTGGGACTATCTGGGGTTGACAAAACTCAACAGTATGATCAGCATCTTCACATATCATGTAAACAATGTCTTTTATTAAGCCATTTCCTGTGTAACCTGCAGAATTAGTGATTACATCAATTATAGCTAGTTTTTCAGCAGCAGTCAATTCCGCGTTATCAAGAAAGAGCACTGATTCAACATCAACTGCTTTATCAAGCAATGCCCAAGTAACTACCTGTGTAATGACTCTGTTCTCAGCCAAATCACCATATTTGTCTTCGATGTAGTTATAAGCAGAAACAAACGCAGAGATTTCTGTACCCTCTATGTCAGTTACAACCTTTACCACATAATGTACACAATCAAGATGATTATCACCTGCAAAATTCTTAGAACCAACATGAGCACAAAATGACACATATTCAACGCGTGTATCTACATTCGTGACACCGATGTAGAAAATGTCACCACCATTATTAAGTCCCGGATAGCCTAAATTGCGATAACCAGGCAAACCATAGCCATTCACTATTGTGTATAAAGCATCATAGTCAAACTCTTCAATAAAGTTCTCATTGATGTAGATAACCAATGGCTTAACTTCTTTGAAGACATTTGCAGCTTCACCAGATAAGGCCTCAACTATTACATACCAACCGCCTATATCGCCGCCTTTTAGTGCACGAACTTCATCAACATCAAAAGTTATGCTACCATCAGACTCAAGCACACCTACAGCAAAATCCGCATCAGCCGAGTAAACTCCTTCACTATTTGCCGCATAAAGCTTAAAACTTACGCCGGAAAGAAGTTCTGCGCCATTACCTAGATAACCATTAAACCATGTTCCAAAAGAAACACCCTCAACATTTTTCTGCGCTAATTCAACTACGCTAGATACTGGAGTTGGACTTGGACTTGGACTTGGACTTGGACTTGGACTTGGACTTGGACTTGAAGTTGGACTTGGACTTGGACTTGAAGTTGGACTTGGCTCAGGGTCGGGGTCAGGGTCAGTTATTGGAGTTGGACTTGGCGTTGGAGTTGGACTTGGAGTTGGAGTAGCTGTTGGAATTGGACTTGGAGTTGGAGTTGGACTTGGCGTTGGAGTTGGAGTAGCCGTTGGTTCAGGGTCAGTTATTGGAGTTGGAGTTGCCGTTGGAGTTGGACCTGAAACTGCCTTTGTCGTCGAATCCTCCGGAACTACCGACGGAGTCGCCGTTGCCGCTGGATTTGCCTTTGCCGTCGAATCCCCCGGAATTACCGTTGGAGACGGTTTACTGCTAAGGAATCCTTCTGCGCCTGTAGATCGCAAAACTATTGCAAAAGAACACACTACAAGCAGCAGCAAGATAGCTATAGCTATTATACTTTTTTTGCTATTTTTCATTTAATCACCATATTGCTAATCTTACACAATATTAGCATTAGTTAACTTTTTGCAAAAATGCGCTATATTAAGGTTTACACAACAAAAATTAAAAATACATCAAAAATAACAAAAATGAGCATTTTTGCTCTAACTCAGCAATTTATCTAACGCAAACAAATATTGAAGCAAACTTTAAGCAAACAGCAAGAGTTTAAGAAGATATCAGCAATTGAAATACACTATTTTTTCGTTTATACAGAAAAGTTAAGCCACAAGACGACAAATAGCCTCACAATAGTTAAGTCTGTTCACTAAACACACCTAAAATCACAAAACTTTTCCCCCACAATCACTACACACCACACCATTTTACCCACCTACAAAACACCATTAACACCTTTACAACAAAGAAACAAAAATTTTTCACGTATTGACTTGGTTCTTTAACAAAGCAGTGTTAGTCAATGCGTTTTGGCGCGACACAGTTTTGGTGGAATGATGGAGAATGTGAAAAGTTTATAGGTGTACTGGCCTAAAACAGTGAGATGTTTAGATAAGAGGGGTTGTTTGGATTTAGAAAATAGTGGTAGTCAGTTTTTCTATAGTTTAGAGATCCAGTATCATGTTGCGCTTAGAGGCACTTTTTGTTTGTTGTGTAAATTTTTTCAAAATGATAGTTTGCTAGTATCTTGTTTAATAGTAGACAATGTGTTTTATCAATTGCTATCGGTGTATGTAGCAATATTTTTTGTGAAGTAGTTACTATTGTTAATTATCAGTGTAAAAGCGTAAGGGTTTCAAGTGTTTAGTATTTTTGTAGGTTCGTTTAAATGTTGTAGTATTGTGTTTGTTATGTGTTTAGGCAACAGTTTTTCAGAGTTTATAATTAATTGTTTTAGGGCTTCAAAGTTTTCTTTTTTCAGATCCACAAAACGCCACAGTTCGTCAAAGTTTAATTGTTTTAGGTCAGTGTGGCTTTTGGGTTCAGGTAGGTTTTTTGCGAAATTTCGAATCCAGCGATGGATTAAGGTGTGATCTGTTTGGAAAAGTTTGCCCATCATTCGAAATGAAACGGTTCCCATTGAATACCATAAGATGCACATTGTTTTTTTTGCGGTTATTTGTTCATTTGTGCGTTTATCGCCTAGTCGAAAATTGTATCCGCATGTTTTGCAAAAAAAGCGTTGTCTTTTGCCAACTATGCCGCTTTTAACGATTTTGTCTGAATTGCATTTTTTACAGGTTACCATACTAATCTAATCCTTTGTTGAAAAAACTCAAACATATATTTACGTCAACAATGTTATTTAAGGCAAAACTACACCCAGACCTCAAAACAGTACACCAAACACCAACACCACAACTACCACTAACACCAACATCACAAAAACTCAACAACACACACCATCACCACTACCATTGACACCACATCGCCCACATTCCCCTTTCATATATTCAATCCTGCACCCAAACAACACTGCCACTATTTCGCAGTACATAATATATCCCACATATTAACTTTACCTCGATAAAAAAACAAAAACACATCAAAATTACCAAAAATAAACAATTTTGCTACAATTTAACAATTTACACAACAACCAACAACACCCACAAACCCAACTTCAACAACTACCAACAACACCTCAACCCAAACCAAAACAACCAACACAACAAATCAAAATTGCAAAACAAAACGCCTTCACACACCACCAAAACACAACATACTTCAATTTCAGGAATACCATCTATATATAATAAACAACATAAAATAAAAATAACGGATAACGGTTGGACAAAATCACCATATCACACACACCACTACACAATATTTTTCACGTCCAACCGCCAATCCAACACATCAAAAACAGAAAAACATCAACAAAAACAACAAATCAAAAAGAAAAATAAAAAAAATTAATAGTCTTCCATTTGGTATAGACCCAAATCTATGTTTAGAACTTTTTCAGTTCTATCACAGTTTTCCAAATCATACAGGTAATGTGCAGCTTTTTCTAGTTGAGCTCTATTTGTCATTTTAGATTTTGACAAACAGTCATCAAGTGTAACAACAGTTTGGATCTCTGAGTCAAAGAGGTCACATTCAGGTGTGCAGCGGTGTAGGGTATTGTCGATTAGTTGGGGCGTTATCTCAATTTTTGCTTCATCAAAAGTTTCATCTATACGACATTTAAGTAAGTCGTCGTGTTTAGTCAACGCCTTTGCGCCTCCATACTTCAGCACTGATTAAGTCTCTTATTGCAACTCGGATTGCTTCTGCGCGATTGGGGTAGAAACGTTCGTCTACTAGTTGGTCTAAAGCTTTAATATAAGGTTCAGGTAAGTATAGGGTAATTAATTTCATTGTTCCTCTTGCTCCTCTTATGAAAAAGGAACTGTGTTTTGTATGATATATCTCAATATAATATGTGGTAAATATGCTTATAACATGTTGGTTACACTCCTTATAAAACTAAACAAAACAAAAAACAAATAAATGTCAAAAACAACAACACACAAACCCCAAATTTTTATTAATTAATGAACCATTACACATCACCAAACACGGGACAAACACATGAAAATCGCCATCAAAACCTACGGCTGCTCAGCAAACACCGCAGACACCGAAACAATAACAGGCATCCTAACAACACAAGGACACCAAATCACCACAGACAACGAAGCAGACATAATAATCTTCAACACCTGCGGCGTAAAAGGACCAACAGAAAACCGCATAATAAACGCCATAAAACAAACCCCAAAAACAAAAAAAACCATAATAATCGGCTGCCTACCAAAAATCAACATAGAACGACTCAAACACGAAACACAATACAACGCCATCGCAGGACCAGCAATAGGAGAAGACATAACCAAAATAATCAACCAAGTAACAAACGGCAAAAAAATAACAAAACTACAACAACACCAAAAAAAACCTCAATTAACCCTACCCAAAACCAACACAAACCCCGTCATCCGCATTATACAAATAAACCTTGGCTGCCTTGGCTCATGCTCATACTGCGCAGTCGTGCTAGCCAGAGGAAAACTACAAAGCTACAACATACCCGAAATAATCCAAAGAGTAAAAACCGACATAGCAGACGGCCCCTGCGAACTTTGGATAACATCCCAAGACACAGCCGCCTACGGACGAGACATCGGAAAAAACCTTGCAGAACTCCTCCAAGCAATTTGCAAAGTCGAAGGCGACTTCAAAATCAGAGTCGGCATGATGACCCCAAACCTCATAAAAGACATACAACCAGCACTCATCAAAGCCTACAAAAACCCAAAAATCTTCAAATTCCTACACCTCCCCATTCAAAGCGGCGATGACCAAATACTCAAAAAAATGCACAGATTCTACACCACAGAAGAATTCAAAAACACAATAACAACATTTAGAAACACATTCCCAGACTTAACACTAGCAACAGACATCATCGTAGGCTTCCCCGGAGAAACACCACAAGCATTCGAAAACACCCTACAACTACTAAAAGAAATAAAACCAGACATCACAAACATATCCAAATTCTTTGCCCGACCTAAAACATTAGCAGCAGAAATAAAAAAAGACAAAATACCCCCAGAAGAAATCAAAAAAAGAAGCACAATAACAGCCACATTAACCAAACAATTATCACTTGAAAAAAACAAACAATGGGAAAAATGGAACGGCGAAATCTTCATTGACGAACCAGGCAAAATAAAAGGAACCTGGATAGGCCGCAACTTCGCCTACAAACCCATCGTCATAAAAAACACCCAAAACATAATAGGCAAAACACTACACATACAAGTAACCAAAACCACAGAAACATACCTAATCGGAGAAAACACCTAAATTCTAACAAAAAAAACAACACAAACATAAAGAGGCTTTATTCCCCACTCTTTTCACCTGTAACATCAATTACACCAGTTAAAACACGCGCAAAATCAACAGCTTTCTTAGAAGATATAACAGGCTCGCCCGTTTGAGCTTCGGCGGCTTGCCGCGCAACCCCTGCAACACTACCGCCGCGCTTTGCGATATCTCTATTCTTTTCAAAAGTGTCAGGTTTTTCTTTTTTCGATATTGCCGTCGTTGTTGCCTCACCAAGCATATTTAGCACAAGCTCAAGAGTTGTCATATTATCGCGCAACGACTCTTTCTTTAGACCTTTAAAATTTTTATACTGCCTTGTAGTCATGCCCGCCCAAGCCTTTGAAATCTCGTCGGTCAATATTGCGTACTCCGAACCATGTTTTACACCCCTGTCCGCCCATTCGTCAGCAAGCTCCTTACGTACCTGAATAGCTTGCAAACGTTGGTTAATCCATTCCCGCGAGTAACCTTTTTTCAAATATATAGTCAAAGCGCGGTCAATCGCAATCTCTGGGTCGATAGTTTCATCAATCCGCTCTGCACCAACTTTAGCAAGCCAAATTTTAAACGGTTCAGCTTTTGGTGACGGAATAGACTGAATAACACGCAAAATACCTTTAGTGTCTGCAACGTCAGTATTGTAATATTTACCGTCTGCGGCTTGCATTTTCAGTTGGTGACAATTTGTCACCAACTGACTGCCTTCCTCATTTAATCGTTGTTTTAACTTACGCCAATAATTACTCGCCCCGCGCTGTGTCGGCTGATCGGTCAATATGCCGACAACATCAACAACGGAAAAATACCATTCCTGCTTTTCCTCATCCCAAGCAGTACGAATACGCTTGCTCTCAAATAACTTGACATTATTATCGTCCATACGAGCCACTCCTTAAAGTAAGACAAATTCTACACACGCCAACACTTAACATTATATACAAATTTTTGAGAAAACACAAGAACAAAGTCAGCACAAAAAATATCCGTATATATGGACAATTTTTGAGATTTAGACAGTATTTGAGTTACTGTTTGTTTTTAGCATTTGTTCTAGTGTGGGTTTTAGTTTTTCTGTTTCTTCTGTAATAGTGTGGTTTCCTATGGTTTTTCTTTGTTGGTCTATTTCTGTTATTATCTCAGCGTAACGTATGCCTTCAGCTGCGGAGATGTATTCTATGCGGAATCGTTCAGGACTCATGCCTAGTGTTGTTAACATTTTTTTGAGTTTATCTGTTCTTGTTTTCATTCTATGGTTTCCGTTTATGTAGTGGCAATCATATGGTAGGTGGCAGGCACCAATCATGACCATACCTGCACCGAGTCGTAGGGCTTCTAGTATGAATTCTTTTGACACTCTACCGCTACACATTACGCGTATGACTCGCACGCTTGCTGGATATTCACATCGGCTAATTCCAGCTAAGTCAGCTCCAGCGTAACTGCACCAATTACAGAGGAACGCTAAAATTTTTTCTTCAGGCTTATCTTGCAGTACAGCATGTATTTGAGCCATTATTTGAGCATCTGTAAAATGCCTCTGAGATATAGCATGAAAAGGACATTCAGCAACGCATGTTCCACAACCATGACAACTAGCAGTAATTACATGCGCAGGCACACCTTTTTCATGCTTAATAGCACCATACGGACATGCACTAACACAAACTCCACAGCTTGTACATTTAGAGGAATTAATCGTAGATACTATAGGCTCAATTTTCCATTTTTGCTTAGAAATAATAGCCGCCGCCCTTGATGCTGCTCCGCTACCCTGTGAAACACTATAGGGGATATCTTTTAATCCAGAACAGGCTCCAGCGTAAAATATGCCATCTGTTGGGGCATCTAAAGGTTTCAGTTTAGGGTGGGCTTCCATGAAGAAACCATCTTGTCCTCGTGAAATGTTAAGTATACGGGCTAGGATATCTGAACCCTTTTTAGGTGTTGATGCTGTTGCAAGAACTACCATGTCGGCTTCAATTTCAATATTAGCACTAAGCAGGGTGTCTTCAGCATGAACAGTTAAATTATGAGTGTTAGGATCCTCGTCTATACGGCCTACTTTTCCGCGTATAAAGATTACACCTCTTTCTCGTGCGCGGTCATAAAATTCTTCGTATCCTTTACCTGAACTACGCATATCCATGTAGAAAACGTATACTTCTATAGCTTCTCTATATTTCTCCTTAAGCTGCACCACATGCTTTAAAGTATACATGCAACAGTAATTACTGCAGTAAGGGTACTTGCTCTTATCCCGACTACCCACACAAAGTATGAAAACAATTTTTTGAGGTTTTTGCCCATCTGATTGCCGTATTACTTTTCCACCTGTCGGACCCGCAGCTAAAATTAAACGCTCAAACTCCATACTACTTATTACATTTGGATACTTACCATAACCTAAAAGCGGCATATCATAAGGCTCATAAACATCAAACCCCGTAGACACCACTATTGTACCCACTTCAATTTCAACTTCTTCAGGTTTCTGATCAAAATCTATAGCTTGACGCGCACCACACTTCTCAGTACACTTATAACATTCAATACAATAATCCCGATTAATCGCATACACTAAAGGAACAGCTTGATCAAAAGGCACCGAAATAGCCTTACGCGTACCCAAATTAAGATCCCACTCATTAGGATACTCAATAGGACAAACATCCCTACACTCACCACAACCAGTACACTTCTCAGAAACAACAAAACGAGGATTCCGACGAATAAGCACTTTAAAATTCCCAACATACCCTTCAACTTTAACCAAATCACTAAAAGCAAAAACAGAAATATTCGGATGCCTAACACAATCCACCATTTTAGGCCCCTCAATACAAATACTACAATCAAGCGTTGGAAAAGTCTTATCAAGCGCCGCCATACGCCCACCTATACTCTGAGAATTCTCAAGCAAAAACACCTTAAAACCCTGCTCAGCCAAATCCAAAGCCGCATTTATACCCGCTATACCACCACCAACAACCAAAGCACTATTAGTCACAGACACCTCAAAAGGCTGCAAAGGCTCCATAAGCCGCACCTTTGCCACAGCCATATGCACAGCATCCTTTGCCCTCTCCGTTGCCTCCTTAGGACTACCCTGATGACACCAAGAAGAAAACTCACGAATATTAGCCATCTCATAAAGAAAACTATTAAGACCCGCCTCAGCAACAGTCCGACGAAAAGTAGACTCATGCATCCTAGGAGAACACGCCGCTATAACTATACGATTCAACCCATTCTGCACAATAGCCGCCCTAATTTCCTCCTGACCAGGATCCGCACAGGTATAACGATTTTCTTTAACAAAAACCACATCCGGAAGAGACCGCGCATACTCAGCAACCGCATGAACATCCACAGTTCCAGCTATATTTAAACCACAATGACAAACAAAAACACCTACACGCAACCCTTCCAAAACGTGTGAACCACTCATAAATCCACCTCATCCCGCAACCGCTTAATTAACATATCCCGCTTCTTTAAAGACGCAACCGCCTTAAGCTCCTTAACCCCATCCTGCACACTTGTAAGCCTCTCCAACACCCTATTCCAAACACCAGAACGAACACGCCTATGAGCCACCTTAACACGCACAACCACTAATGCCCCATCATCAGATGCTGGACACACATTTTTACACGCACCACAATAAACACAGTGCGCCTCAGCTACGTCAACTTTCCCCGCTGCATTAACCGTTAAAACATTAGGCACAGGACAAACATCCACACAAGCATGACAACCAATAGGACACTTATTAGTATTTATAACAATTTTTCCTTCAAAAATTTTTTTCACTTTCAAAACTTTAGAAGGACACTTTACTTCACAAATTTTACAAGTCGGACAATACTCTCTTTGAATATCTACAGTAACTTTAACACGTCGCTTCTCAGTTGGAGAAAGCTCAGAAAAAACTTTCACAGGCTTCCCATCAAACCCTACCCTAGACACCTTAATCAACTGCCAAGGACAAACAGTTTCACACTCAAAACAGTCCTTAGAACACTCTTTAGAATTCAAAGATATTGCTCTATCAATCTTCGGAAAACTCTCCTTAGAAATAAGCAAAGTATTACGCAAACCATTCACAGCAACAGTAACAGCTCCAAAAAGACAAGTTACATCACATATACCACAAAAAGTACATTTAGCCAAATCAACATCAACTTTTGACTTTAACACCCTCCCACCAAACCCAAACTGCTTTACAACAGTAACAGCATCCTTGGGACACACTAAACTACAAATTTGACAACCAACACAACGACGCCTATCAAGAGTTAACTTGTAACTTTTCACCTGCAGAACCCACTCTAACACTAAAACATCTAACGAATCCCGCTTTAAACTCCTATACGGCACACACACACCCCAAAGAACACTTACTCACTAACAGACATGCACATTTCATAAAATAATACACTTTTGATATAAATATTACTTGACAAAAAATAAACCTAAACACAAAACTTTCAAACCAAAACAACCAAACACCTAAAAAACAAAACAAACAAACTATTAAAACACAAAACACCAAAAAACCTCAACACAACACACACCATCAACAAACACACAAACCAAAACAACCAAAAACTACAACACACTAAAACAAAAACCACACAAATAACAACAGCAACAACTAAACAAACCTCAAATTGTCACCATAACAATATAACACTTCAAATCAGAATCATCTATAAACCCAAACACCCGCAACCCATTATCCTCAAACAAATCTAAAAAAAAAGGCAACCCAAAAACTTTCTTCAACCCAGTAACAACCAATTTACCACCCACCCGAATTTGCCGCTTAAACTCAACCACAGTCCTCTTCGGAACAGGCATATTTTGAAGCATCGTAAAAGAAAAAACCACATCAAACACAGCATCTTTAAAAGGCAAAAAATCAGCATCAGCCTGAACAACATGCACATTACAAAAAGACCCAACACGAACCTTAGCCTTAAGCAACAAACTACGAGAAATATCAACACCTACAACAAACCTAACACTATCAGCCACACAAGAAAAAAAAAGCCCACTACCACAACCAACATCTAAAACAACATCACCACAAGAACAATTCAACACCTCCTGAACAGCCCGATACTTTGCCGCCTGCTCCTGAGCATATTGCTCATCATAACTCTCAGAAGTAACATTATAACGATTCGCTACTGAACACTTTTTACGCCAACTACTCAAACAGGTTCACTAAACAAATTCTGCAATACACAAACTTTTTAACTGTTTTGGAAACAAAACAATTTTGTACCTCAACACAAACACAAAAACTAAACCCAACCCACTACACAGTCTACTTCACCAAAAAACCCGCACAGAAACAACTAAAAACATACCAAAAAATTCTCACAAAAAAATTCAAAATTTTTATGTACCGGCCACTTGTCTGACTACTACCACAGGCGAAACAGACATGCAACAAGCAAACAGCAACAAATTCTCAACACTAACAGAACCAACATTTGAAGAAGCAAAAAATTTAATCGAAAAAACATTTACACAAAGAAAAACCTTAATCATCACAGGCAACTGCAAAGTTGAATACACAGGACGAGCCAATTCAAAACTAGAACTTGGAGAACGCTTATTAATTATAAAATCAGACGGCAGCTTACTTGTCCACCGCCCAACAGGCTATGAACCAGTCAACTGGCAACCCTCAGGCAGCATTTTCCACATACAAATACAAAACAACACAATAGAAATACACGCAATACGCCAAAAACCCAAAGAAAACGTTAAAATTCAATTCACAAAAATTTACACAATCACATCCATTATACTACTTGACACAGGCGAATTCACCCTTAACGCTAGCGAAGAAGACATGCATAGAGCAATTTTACTTAAACCAGAAATAATTGAAGAAGGATTCAAACCAATAAGCTGGGAAAAAAAAATCGAACCAGGATTTGTTGACGTCTACGGCATGGACAAAACAGGCAAACTAGTAATAATAGAAGTAAAACGCAAAACTGCAACAAAAGAAGCAATACTACAACTCTCCAAATACATTAAAGCCATTAAACAAAAAACTAACAGACAAACACGCGGAATTATCGCCGCCCCAGACTTAGGCAAAGACGTACAAGAATTATTAATAACCAACAACTTAGAATACAAAAAACTATGCCCAAAAGAATGCGCAGAAACACTCAAAAAAGCAAAACCAACAACCAAACTAGAACAATTCTTCAACAACCCCACTTAACCTCATTTACAACCCCACCGGCCAATTCGCGACATTTATAACAACATACACTATTTGCAGGTAACAACTGAAAAATAAAACGAAGCACGTTTAAGACGTAAATACATAACACGAAAGGATAAGTTTTAAAATTTAGTAAACATATTAACTTAATAGCCATGTCAATTCCAAGACAGTTTGTTCTGCCCTTTGTTATCCAATCAGAGAAACGAAAAGAAACATTCAGCAACGAAGCAGAAGCGGCAACCATTTTTGTTCTCTCAGAATTAGAACGGAAAAACAGTAAAATAGCTAATAAACAAGAAACAAACGCGTACATTTTAAAAATTGGATACCCACTTTGGCTTATCGTAAAAGACGACCACACCTACGTTTTTGATGGCTTAAATATAACTAAATATGACTGGATGTATTATGAAACATCTCAAATAGATGAAATTTTTGAAAAATTTGAAGCAAGTTTTAGAATTCATGAACAGTACATCGAATTTCTAGATAAATACCAAGATGTTCAACAAAACACGAGTAACAAAAAATTAGCCTGCAGTGGCTTAATTGCTGACAATACAATGCTCAATGAAATAGACATTTATCGTAAAGAAGCCACTGAAATTTATAGTTATGATTATGATAAACAAGCAATGGGGCTGCTTTTACCTGCTTTAAAAGAAGCAGATGTAACAAAAATCGTTAATCATATCGAAACGTTACAGTTGACATTTATAGAAAAAACAGAAAAAATAAAACAGTTACCAGAGTTAATTTTGAAAAACACAAAAAAAATTATTGACGCCTTTAATTTTGAAGCAAAAGCTATTTCTGAAGAAGCAGAAGCAAAAATTAAAGCACAAAAAGAAACAATAACCCCAAAAATCGAAAAAATAACTCAAGAATACAAAAAACAGACCGAACGATTAGAAAAAAACATACATAAAGAAAAAGAACCACTTGAAAAACAAAAAAAACACATAGAAAAAATCATTAAAGAAAGAGAAAAAAACATTGAACGCTACAGCAAACAAGCAAAAACCCAAGAACAAAGAAGCAATAAACGCTCAGAAGAAGCCTTGAAAAGAAAAATCAAAAGAGAAAAACAAGAACGCGATGAACTACAAAACCAACACAAAAAAATCGAAAAACAACTCAAAGACTTAGAAGAACAAAGAACAAACGAAACATTAAAACTAAAAAACAAATTTGACGAAAAAATACGAACCGAACGCAAACCAATTTCAACAATAGAAGAACAACGAGATGAAAAACAAGAATACTTCAAACAAGAAAGCAACAAACTTGAAAAATTAACACAAAACGTAATAGAAGAACTAGACAACTTTATCACACAACAAAAAAAACGTTTAACAAACATGAAACAATTAACCCTTGAATCAGACCCAAAACTAAAAAACAACTCAATAATATACATCCCATTCTACATAACAGCCTACAAAAAAACAAGCACAAACTCAAAAAGATACAACATCTTTTCACCATCATTAGCAAACAGTTTAGGCTTTTCCTCAAAACTAAAAGGAGCATTACGAATGACAAAAGTCAAAGACCTACTCAACGAACGCTTTAAAACCGTCTCAACTTTAGGCGAAAAATTACTAACAGAAACATCTTCAAACACAGAACTTGAAACACAAATAGAAACCCTAACACAAAAAAACAACATCCTAAACATGAAAACACCACTCAAAAATGGACTACTTCAACTCAAAGAAGAAGGCTGGCTTTCAGAATCCGACTACCAAATAATCAACACCACAATTAACACCGAACGCTCACCCTGACAAAACTTTTCACCAACACAAATTTTGTAGACTAAAAAATGTTAAAATTATCGTTTAATTTACAATTAAGAACATTTAGACGAACATATTTAAGTCAATAATTTTTTATGAACAGCTTAGTTATAAATTGGTTAGTTGTTAATAATGTAAGAAGTTATATGAAGAGGTATTGTGGTAGAACAGCAACAGCAATTATTCTTTATCCACAAGATGAAATTTTGCTTATTAAACGAGATACTGTGCCGTTTAAAGGGTTTTGGGCACTGCCAGGCGGCAGATTGGAAGAAGGAGAGACCACTGAACAGGCGTGTATTCGCGAGGTTAAAGAAGAAACGGGCCTTGATGTAGAAATTATCCACAATCTGGGGGATTATCATGAACATGGTTTTATGGACAACGTTTTTTATGATTATTATCCGGCATGTTTTGTAGTGAAGGCTGTTGGAGGACAAATCATAAAACAGGATAGTGAAGTTCAGGAAGCTAAACTTTTCAAGCTCAATGAATTACCTAGTCCACTTGCATTTGAACATGACACAATGATAAAAGACTACAAGAAAAGAATTGACCCCAATTATCAGGCGTAATTTTTTGTTGATGTTGTAAACTGTCTTGTAATGTAAATCTTTAATTACCATACACGCATAGAGATGTAAGGAGGATAGCAATGTCAAAAGCTTATGTGTTACTTAATGTAGAGTCTGGTGCCGAAGAGGCAGTCTTAAAACAGTTAAAAACAATCAGTATCGTTAAAGAAGCGCATATTTCCTACGGCGTATATGATTTAATTGTAAAAGTTGACTCTGACACCATGGAAAAAATGAAAGACGACATTTCTCACAAAATCCGCAAAATAAAACAAGTTAGATCAACTTTAACGTTAATCATCGTTGAAGGATGATAATACTCAATCAAATTTTTAGCAAACAACACAACATTTTTGAAACTATTTTGCAAGTTTAAGAGGCAAACATTGCATTAGTTATTGTGACTCATCAGAAGGTAATTTGTAAAGTAACTGCAGAGTCAATCGGTTTATGCTAAGAATACACTTGCGTAAATTAGCTGCTTCCACAGAGTATTGAGATACGTGAATTACTTAAAATACTGTTTGAAGATGATTCAATAGACTCACCGGAAGATAAGAGACAACCTCCGAAAACCTCTTAACTAGTAAAAGGTGAAAGGGAATTTGTAGGGGTAACTGTTGCATTTGTTTTGCTTTTATCGGTTTGAAACGTAAAACGTGAGTTTTCAGAGGTTGTCTACAAAAATTAAATTTGTTGAAATATTTTTTCACACAAATAAGTAAGGTATGGTGATGACTTTTTCTTTTGTCCAAAATCCCACTCTTTGAATTTTTGGTAAACCGCTTCAGGAATAAATAAACCATTTACTGTTTGTTTACTGCGAATAATTGCTATCATTTCTTGAAAACGTTTATCCTGCTTAGCACATTCAAATTTACTTAAACAATCCGAAACACTCACAATATCATACCATAAAGAGGGCGCTTTTAGTTTACGGAAATCAGTTCCCATATAAAACATGTACGGATGTCTTTCCATACTGTTTTCCCACAATGAAAGCATGGTTTCAACACAACCATTTGCAATCTCACTATTTTGATACTTTGGAATAAGCGAAAACAACCTTAACATAACAAGTGTCGCATAAGGACAACAATCATCTTTCCGCCCCGGCCCTCTAAATTTTCCATGTTCACTTGAAACCGAACACGGAAAACCCTCACCATGATGCAAAGATACCAGATAATCAACGCCTTTTTTAATATGTTTATCAAAATCTACTTTTGCTTTCAATAAAGCCAGCAACAATAATGGCGCATCACACAAACACCACCCAAAGGTATCCTCACCTTTCCCGCCATAATGTTTAGGTATATTAGTTAAGGACTGATAAACTCCATGTTCGTCTTTATGTGCCATTATTTGAGTTATCGCCATTTCAATTTTTGGTTCAGAAACGTCAAAACCAATATCCAGTAAAAATAATAACTTGTGGATAGATAAATCAGGATCTTTATGATTTCTAACTAATACTTCATGAAACTTGGCAATATCCTCTAAATAATTTTTGATTTTATCATCCTGCAACGCTTTATTTTTTAATTCAACTAAATCTTCTTTTTTTTCATTGAGCAGATTAACTCTTATTGCATATTGTAACCATATCTCGCTATTGTTCAGTAAATAGTCAAAAGTGCGCATACAATCACCTATTCACAATACTAACATAACATTTATCCACTTATATATACGCACTTTACACAGAATTTAACACACAAGATACTAAAGACAGACTCCGAAAACCCCTTAAATATAAGGGTATAATGTGTAGTAAAGTTAAAGTGTGAAATTTGTATGGATAGTTACTGCGTTTGTTTTGTTTTTATCGGTTTGAAACGTAAAACATGAGTTTTCAGAGTTTGCCTGTAAAACAAGATTAATGAGTTGAAAGAAAGATAATTAAACGTAACAATAATAATTAAAGATAACAATGATAGTCTGTTAGACGATACAAATATTTTTCGCAGTGTTTGCGTAGAATTTTGTTCAAAAATATGTCATGGAGTAAGGCGGTAGAAGTGTATGAAGATATGTGTAATACATGGAAGTAATAGAAAAGGGAATACTGATAGAACCATTGACATTATAAAAGAGCGGTTAAATTCGTTTGAAGATAATGTGGCATTTTTTGATATTTATTTACCAAAAGATTTGCCTTGTTTCTGTGAGGGATGTTTTGCTTGTCTTTTAACAGGTGATTATGCAGGGCAAAACTGTCCTCATAAACAATATACGCATCCAATTATTGAGAAAATACTTGCAAGCGATGGTATTATTGTTGCTTCTCCTTGTTATGCTCTTGCAGAAACAGGACAAGTCAAGGCTTTCTTTGACCATTTTGCTTGTCAATATATTGTTCATCGTCCGTATGAAGAGATGTTTGGTAAAGTTGGGTTTATAGTTTCAACAGCAGCGGGGGCGGGAACAGGCAGGGTTGTAAGTACTATACGTAGGAATTTGTTGTTTTGGGGAATTGGCCGAGTGGTTAAATGCAGAATAAATATATGGGCTGATAATTGGGATAATATACCTGATAAAAAGCGTTGTAAATTTGAAAAACTTTTACAAAGAAAAACTGGACGTTTTTACAAACTTTTAAAAAATAAACCAAAGAAACCTAGTCTTTATGTTAAGGTGTTGTTGTTCTTTTTTAAGAGAATGATTAGACGCTATCCCGATACGAATATAGATAAAATCTACTGGAAAGCAAAAAAATGGATTAACTAACCTATCTGATCAGTTTTTAGATTCGTATTTAGGGTGAAGTGGTACGTGTTAGGTTTTTATGAATTTGTAGCTTTATTTTGCGGTTTTAGTTAGGGTTTAGAATTTTGTAACATTTTTGCTCATCGTTTTGATTGTACATACCCTTTTTTGGTTATGTGCACATATGAATTAAATATGCACGTTATATGGTTCCTAAAAGTGTGATTATCCAGAGGAATAGGTTGCCTAAAGGTGTTATAGCGAGGGCTGTGGTGAAGAAGGCTATGGCGGGTATGGTGGGTGAGGCAAGTATACCTTTTTTGTATAGATGTTTGTGGGCTAGGTTGTAGGTGTTTTGTTGTGTCTGTTTCGGCTTTCATAAGCCGTAAGGGTTTTCGGGTGGGTTGTCTGTTTTGAATTTCTATTTGCTCAGCGGGGAAATGTTGTAAGCCGTCTAATTTCTCAAGGGGGATTTGTCTTGCGGTAAAAAATAGTCTGACTTTTTGGAGTAGGGTGAGTTGTATGTCTTTGAACATGTTGTTGCCTTTTAGAGTGCCTTTTAGGTTTAAAGTGAAAAATGTTAGTGGCCATATTAGGCTTAGTAGAATTGAGTTGCAAAATACTGTTAAAATCAATAGTAAGGGTGGAAGGTTGAGTGTGGGATTGTGGGGGTGGTTAGGGCGATAAATAAGAGAGTTTTTAGATCTACTCAAGAGAAATGGTCTCAAAATGCAGAAAACAAGTACTAAATTAAAAAGTAAAAAATGTTTTAGGCATTAGCTGTTACTATTGCCGTTTATTTCAAGTTTGCCAAATATTTAAGGTGGAATGGTTTAATGTTTAATCCTGATTTTAGGTCTGAGTGGAATGTTTGGCTTTCAACTATCCATTCAGCAAGTTCAGAGTCGTGTGCGCGTATAAATTCTGAAAAGTTTGTATAGTTTTCGTGTAATGAGAGGCATATTGCATCCCAGCCCATACCGCGTCCGTCTGAAAATAGGATAACATTTGGTTGTTTGAGGTACCATTCCTTAAGTTTTTTAATTGCTTCGTCTTTTTCGCGGCCTGTTTTTTGTTTCAGTTTACTTTTAAGAAATGTAAATGCGGATATTTCAAAGCCGATTTGTCCGAATTTTGGAATGACTGTGTAACCTTCAATATAGTTGTCTTCAAGCATAGCACGTCTTCTTGTTACAGTGGGTTGTGATACGCCTAAAGCTTTAGCGAGTTGTCTGTCGCTTCGATGTGAGTCTTTCATTAATTCAAAAAGTAATTTGTAATCTATTGGTTTGAGGTCTTTCATAGTTATCATCTTTCTAGTTGTTATTATGCATTTTTTTATGCTATATAAATATCATTGTTTTATTTGTAAGAAAACATCACTGTTTTAAAGATAATATTAACAATACTTATGAATAACACAGTACATGTTCAATCAAAGGGAAGTTCATTATGCCTATTCAGTTAATGCATCAAATTCGCGATGAAATTTGCGAGTTATTACAAAAACTTATCTGTATAGATACAACTAATCCCCCGGGCAATGAAACACTAGCAGCACAATTTTTAGAACAGGAGTTAAATAAGGACAATTTTGAATGCGAAATTATTGAAGCAAAACCTGCAAGAGGCAGTTTAATTACACGTTTAAAAGGTACAGCAGGAAATGGTCCAAATTTGCTTTTGCTCTCACATCTTGATGTTGTTTCTGCTAACCCAACTGAATGGAACATCCCCCCATTTAGCGGTGTTATAAAAGATGGCTTTGTCTATGGAAGAGGCGCCTTAGACATGAAAGGCATGACTGCTATAGAGGTAATGGCCTTAAAATTGCTTAAACGTAATGATATTAAACTAAAAGGTGACGTGTTACTAGCAGCTACAGCTGATGAAGAGAACGGTGGTTCTAATGGTGTAGGTTGGCTTTTGAAACATCATCGTGAAAAATTCATAGCAGACTACGTGTTAAATGAGGGCGGTGGCGCATCAATTCCTACAAGTTCAGGAAACGTCTTCACAATAAATACTGCTGAGAAGGGTATAATATGGTTTAAACTTAAAGCTCGCGGTAAACCGGGACATGGCTCTATGCCAAACACTGCAATTAATGCTATAACGCCTATAATTTGCGCTATTGAAAAACTAGGTAATTACAAACCTGAAATTATTTATGTCCCAACAGTGGAAACGTTTCTTAAAAAAATTTCAGAAAAAAACCCGTATCTAAAAGAGTCATTTGAAGAAATGTTAAAACATCCAGAGAAAAGTATGCAAATCCTTGACGATTTAGCATGTAATGGTGAGCCTTTGGCAGAAGAAATTCGTCCTAGAATTCAGTTAACTTTAACTCCCACTATGTTGTTAGGAGGTGTAAAAGCTAACATTATACCCAGTGAATGTGAGGTAACATTTGACTGTAGAATTTTACCGGGACAAACTGTTGATAACACAATAGCATTAATTAGAGATTTATTATCTAAAGCAGGACTTAACGAGTTAGAATTCGAATTTTTACAGGCTCATAATGGCACTGAATCATCAATACAAACACCGCTTTATCAAACTATAACAGATGTTCTTTACGAGTCTGAACCTAACTGCACAGTAACGCCCACTTTACTATGTGGCGGAACGGACTCAAAATTTTACCGAGCACAAGGTAGCATTTGCTATGGCTTCCACCCGATACATACAGAACCCCCAGTAAACGGAAAATACATAAGACGAGAACACGGCATAGATGAACGCATATCAATAGACAACTTGGTATTTGGCACAAGTGTCATGTACGAAACAATAAAAAGATTCATGACCTAACATTATCCACCCTGCAAAAAAGCACCTAAAAAAATTAAAACCGCAAAACTTAGCCCCTAAAATCCCGGAATACTTGTACATAGGTTTGTGAAATATTGGGTAATCGGGCGAGGTTTTAGGAAATCGCTCTAAAACAGCGTTTAACAAATAAGCAGGACATGTGTATAATGCGCGCAATTATA
>Ga0209628_10000580_pt1 | contig 22734 bp, 15 predicted proteins | sample TergutCu122P4_FD_187285 | JGI IMG/M metagenome (GOLD analysis project Ga0209628, IMG submission 187285) | Cubitermes ugandensis P4 segment gut microbial communities from Kakamega Forest, Kenya - Cu122 P4 (SPAdes) (version 2) | ecosystem: Host-associated > Arthropoda: Insects > Digestive system...
CCTATAAATCCGGCACTATAACCAAAGAAAATATCAATCAACGAGGGTATAATAAATTTTTGGAAATATCTGATGATGTGAAGGTTATTATCAATGAAGAAAAAATCAATGATGATGAAAAATGGGATGGTTTGAAAGGCTATTTGACTAATACTGACCTCTCTGCAAAAGAGGTTTACGAGCAATACAACGGCTTATGGGTTATTGAACGTGCATATCGAGTAACCAAAGGAACGCTTGAATTGCGCCCGATGTTTCATTTTACCCCCAAACGTATTGAGGCTCACGTTTGTATTTGTTTTGTCGCCTACAAGGTTTACAAAGAGTTGGAGCGTATTCTAAAATTATGTGAAATAAATTTAAGTGTTGACAAGGTTTTGAACATCGCCAAAACAATAACGACATTAAAAATCAAACTGCCTGTCAGCGGTGAGAAATTAACTAAAACCATGCTAATCACTGCAAAACACAAATCTATTGCGCAATTATTTGATAAAAATTTTTGGAATGCGCTTTAGGGTGTCGCATTGTCGAAGTCAGGAAGAAGATATAAAAAATCCCAACATATTCATTGTGAATTTGTTGGGATTGATTTTTTATTTACTGAATATCCCTGCATGGGGTAAATCCATATTACACATCTACGGCACTGTCCGGTTATTGCCTATAAAGTTGACATTGTGAGGATACTGTGTTCTAATTCTTTTCTTTTCACTTCTCTATTAAGGTAAAATTCAGTAATTAGGCTGGCAATCGGGGCAGCAATGGTAGCACCGAACCCGCCATTTTCTACTAAACAAAAAACAACAATCTTAGGTTTGTCTTTTGGGGCAATACTTACAAAAACAGAATGGTCTTTTCCATGAGGGTTTTGGGCAGTTCCTGTTTTCCCCAACATCTTTATACCCGGAATTTGCACGCTTCTTCCGGTACCATTCAACATCACTTCCTCCATACCTTCAATTATCGCATCAAAATGTTTTTCATCGAAACCACAATCAATTTTTTCGGCATATCGAACATTTGGCGTATTTTTTGTTCCTATAGCTTTGATAACATGTGGTTTATAATAAAAACCCCGATTGGCTATAATTGCTATAAAATTCGCCATTTGAATGGGCGTAACTGCCGCCTCGCCTTGTCCGATACTCATAGAAATCACAGAGTTAGGGTTCCACGATTTTCGATAACGATTGTCGAAAAATTCCACACTGGGAATAATGCCCTTTGTCTCGTAAGGCAAATCAGAATCAAATTTCACCCCAAAACTCAGCGCATTGATGTAGTTCTTCCATGCCTGATATGCTTCTTGTATGGTACTGTATTTTTTTCTATTAGAAAGTGTATTGTAGTATGCTCTACAAAAATAAGCATTACAAGAGGTTGATATGGCATATATTAAATCGGGGTTTCCTGCATGAGGGTGGCATTTAACGGTATGCGACCCCATATTGTATCCGCCACCACAAGAATAAATAGTTCTTGGCGTAATTACTCCCTCTTGCAAAGCAATTAATGCGCTTGCCAACTTAAAAGTAGAACCCGGCGGATACATGGCTTGAAGTGCACGGTTGAATAGCGGTCGTCGTATAAGGTCTTGTCCTAAAGCATTGTAATTTTTTCCACGCATACTTCCCACTAATAAATTAGGGTCGTAAGAAGGCATGGAAACAATGCACAAAATCTCTCCGGTGGCAGGTTCAATAGCAACAATACTTCCTCGTTTATTACTCATAAGTTTTTCACCATATTCTTGTAATTGCATATCCAAAGTACTCCACAAAGAGAGCCCTTGTATAGCCGCTTCATCTTCCTCTCCGTTGTTATAACTTCCTCTTACTCTATTGTGTACATCTACTAATAGCACACGTTTGCCTTTGGTGCCGCGCAACTCTTGTTCGTATGCTTTTTCTATGCCGCTAATCCCGATGTAGTCGCCTAATTGATAATATTCGTCATCTTCCAATATTTTTTCATCTACTTCGCCCACGTAGCCTAAAATGTGCGCTGCAATAGGCTTGGGGTAATGTCGCAAGGTTCTGTTTTGCACAAAGAACCCTGGAAATCTATATAGTTTTTCTTGTAAGTATCCGTAATCCGACTTTGACATTTGTTGTGCCACCAAGGAAGGAAGCATCTTAGAGTGTTTTCTAGCTTTTTCAATGCGCTTCACTAATTCCTCTTTGTTGATATCTAAAATACGGCACATGTCTGCCGTATCAAAGTCGCGCATTTCATTAGGCACCACCATTAAATCGTATGCTGCATCATTATATACCAACAAAAAATCGTTTCTATCGTAAATTAATCCACGCGCGGGGTGCTCGGTAATTCTACGCAGTGCATTTTTTTCCGCCGATACCTTATAAGACGAATCCAATACTTGCAATTGGAACAATCGTATTAAATATACAAGCGTTACACCTATGATAATATAAGTAATAATGCGATAACGTCTATCCATTTATTTATCTCTTTTACTGAGATTTAGCGCTAATTGCTTTAATATTTCCTTCCGTTCGTTATTCAGAGAGGTTTCCTCAACAATTTTATATGCATTGTTCAAATACTCATCTACTCTTTTTTCTATCTCTTCTTTGCAACGCAAATCATCAAAAATTGCTTTTACTATATTAAATTTTTCTTTTTTATCGCAATGATTGGAAGAAAAATAATGTTGAAGTTGAGCTTTTTGTTTTTCATCAGCTTTTTGCAAGGCAAAAATATACGGATATGTTTTTTTATTTGCCTGAATATCGCCGCCAACCTCTTTCCCAAATATTTCCGTATCGGCATATACATCTAATAAATCATCTACCAATTGAAATGCCAATCCGAGATTAATTCCAAACCGATAAAGAGCATTTTGATCATGTTCGGAGGCGTTTGCCAGCATGGCACCTGTTTTTAAACAACCGGCAAGCATTACAGCGGTTTTCAGGCGAATCATATTCAAATATTTATCAATCGTAACCTCCTCTTGCGTTTCAAAATCCATGTCATATTGTTGCCCTTCACAAATTTCAATCGTAATTTGAATAAATAACTTCGACATATTGATGAGCGTTTCCGGTGCGCAAGGCGTTTTTAGCAACTGTTGCATTGCCAAAGAAGCCAACACATCTCCGGAAAGAATTGCGATGTTGCTGTTCCATTTTTTACATACGGTTTCCTTGCCACGACGAATCGGGGCGTTGTCCATAATATCATCATGGATTAGAGTAAAATTGTGCAACATCTCGTATGCAGTAGCAGGGAAAAAAGCATCTTCCGGTGTTGCACCGAACAACTCTGCCGCCAGCATGACTAAATGCGGACGAATACGTTTACCTCCCTGCGACATAATGTAGTTTACCGGAGCGTAGAGATTTCGAGGTTCTCTGTTTGTCGCAAAATCATTAAAGTAAGATTCTTTCATATTTTTTTAAGTACACAGATGGCATATAGCACCATCTGTGTACTTTATTATTAGTTATTTTTCCGGAAACATATTTACTCTAACAAAATGTTCTACATCGAAATATTTTTGTAAGAAATCGGCAATAGCTTTGGAAGTGAGGTTGTTAACACGTTCTTCAAATGCCGGAATTGTTTTAATGTCGTCTTTTTGTAGCCACATATTAGAAAGCATTTGTTGCCAAAATTCGTTAGTTTTCATGCTGGTTTCGCGTTGTTTAATCAATTGCTGTTTCACTTTCACCATGGTTTCTTCCGATGGTCCGTTTTGTTGCATATCTTTCAAAATTTTGAACACGGCGTTTGCGAGATTGTCGGTATTATTGGGAGCGCACCCGAAGAAAACAAGCAACAGATATTCCGGTTGCGGCACTTGGTCCCAGTGGAGTACGAGAATAGGAGAATATACACCGCTCATTTTTTCACGAATTTCCGCAATCAGTTCAATATCCAAAGCATCTTTCAAAGCCCGTAAAATAGTTTTGTTTTCTTCCGTCCATGAAAATTCTTTTTGATATACAATGCCCACAAAACTTTGTTCTTCCGTTCCGGCAAATATATCCTCATTTATTTGCTTTTCAGGAAATCCTTTGGTAACATTCGGATTAATTGCATCTCTTTTTGAAGAAGTTGGCAATGAACCTAAATAAAGCTCCAGATAGTCTCTCATTATTTTTTCATCAAAATTTCCAACAAATACGAAAATAAAATCTGCCGGATTAGCAAAACGTTCTTTGTAAATTTCAAAAGCTCTATCATAATTAGCCGTATTAATGAAATCATCCGAATAAGTTATTTGTACAAACGGAATAGGAGAATAGAAGTCGTTTTGAGTGAATATTTTCACTAAACTCTTCAAAAATCTATACATCGGCATAGCTTCAATCATTTTAAGTTGCTCTTTGTTTTCTTTTGTAACTAATTCATATACTGTAGGGTCATATCTTGGAGAAGAAAAAAAGGCATGTAAATATTGGAAGAAAAATTCTAAATCTTTCGGGGTTGACGAGCCCGTCATTTCCTCTGTAAACACAGTAATATTCGGAACAATTCCTACTTGTTTTCCTTTCATTTTTTTCATTAATGAAGTAAAATCAATTTCGCTGATACCGGCTCTGTCCACAAAGTCAGCAGCAAAAAGCCCCGATGCGAGGTCGGCTTCTTCATACAGGCTCATTCCGCCTTTACTAATAGCTTTAAACTTAATTTCATCGTTTTTATAATCGGTTTTCTTCCACCATACTGTAATACCGTTACTAAGGGTTAGTTCTGTTACTCCTACTTCAGCGATTATATTTTCTAAGACAATTGTACCGGGTTGTAACGACTCAACATCCACCATCTCCTGTTCTCTATAGGTATCAATATAAGGTTCTACATTTTCTAAAGAAGCATCTTTTACAATAGCTAAAATTTCTGCTTCGGTGGGCACGGTCACACCTTCTTTTTCCGGCGCCATTACTACGACACAAGTATTATCTTTTGTAATCCATTTTTTTGCTAATGCATTAACTTCCTCTAAAGTAATTTCATCCATGAATTTTTTTGCATAATTATACATACGTTTTGCACCCGGAATAGGGTCTTTGCGCAAGTAGTGATTCAGATATTCCTGAGCAAAATTTTCAGATTGCGTTTTGTCAATTTCGTTTGCAGCAAGTTCATATTTATAGAGAAGCTCCTCTTTTGCACGTTTAAATTCCGATTCTAAAAATCCATATTTCAATACGCGGTAATCCTCTTGCATTATGGATTTTAACGATGCATCTATTTGATTTTCTTTCGACATGATTTGCGCAAAATAAGCATCGGTATTTCCTATAAAATCGTCATATCCCACTTGGGCTCCAATGAAAGGGGTGTTCGGATTTTGCTGCATCTCTTCCAAACGACCACCATACATTAAATTGAACAATTCGTGAGACATCTTTGTTTTGTAATCTCCAACCGTTTTCATGACAAAATGAGGGAATTTTCGCGCCATAAACACGACATTTCCACCTGCTTCTTTATCGGTGCACACAACAGCCACCTGACCTTTGGTGGGTTCAATAGGATATTGTATTTTTTCGCGAGGGTTCTTCTTAGGTTTAATTTTACTAAACTTCGCCACAATCATCTTCTCTATGTCAGCTGCATTTACATCACCTACTATTACAATAGCTTGCAAATCGGGACGATACCAATCGTAGTAGAAATTTTTTAAAGTTTGAGGTTTAAAATTTTCCAATACTTCCAAAGTTCCTATCGGCATTCTGTCGGCGTATCTTGAACCGTTGAAAATTACGGGAAACCATTTTTTACGCATACGGTCTTGAGCGCCCAGCCCCAAACGGTACTCTTCAATAATAATGCCGCGCTCCTCTTCAATTTCTTTATTATCTAACAGAAAATCGTTTGCCCAACTTTTCAAAATATTCAAAGCCATATCAATATTTTTTTGGTTGTCGGTAGGCATCGTTATTGTGTATACAGTTTCATCAAATGAGGTGTAGGCGTTAATACCTCCGCCAAACGAAACTCCAAGTTTTGCCAATTCATCGGTTAATTTGTTAGCGGGCCAACCTTTAATTCCATTGAAGCCCATGTGTTCTGTAAAATGTGCCAAACCGAGTTGGTCTTCATTTTCCTGCATAGAGCCGGCGTTTACCAACAGCCAAAACTCTGCACGGTTTTCAGGTTTTTTATTCTCTCGAATGTAATAGGTCAATCCATTGGAAAGTTTTCCAATCTTTACATTCGGGTCGTTGTTAATAGGGTCGGTCAATTTTTGACCGACTGCGTTACCAATACATAAGATGGCAACGAGAAAGAAGATGGTGATTTTTTTCATACAATATAATATTTAAAAATTTAAAGTAATTTTCTACTTATGAATAACGGCGGCAAATATAATAGTTTTATGGAAAATTTGACTATTTTTTAAAATCTATAAATAAGATTCTGAATCTCATTGATTTTTTATAATTTTGCAGCCAATAAAAAATATCAAGACAAGATAACTATGAACACAACGGCTTTTTTCAAAATCACATACGGTCTTTACACCATTTGTTCTAAAGCGGGCGAAAAACAAAACGGTTTTATTGGGAATGCAGTAATGCAGATTACCTCAGAACCTAAACAAATTTTAGTAGCATCAAATAAAAATAACTTTACTTCGGAACTTATTGTAGTCTCAAAGAAACTCACCGTTTCTGTTTTAGGGATGAATGCACCCATGAATTTTTTCAGTCGTTTTGGATACCGTTCAGGGCGGGATACCGATAAATTTTTAGAAAGCAATATTTTTTATACTGCTGATAATCAACCTATCGTTTTAGATAATGCTATTGCCTGGTTTTCGTGCGAAGTATTGGAAACGATAGATGCCGGAACGCACTATTTGTTTATTTGCAGAGTATTAGATGCAAACGTTACCGATACGGAAACCGAACCTATGACATACGATTATTTTCACAAGGTGTTGAAGGGAAAATCTCCGAAAAATGCCCCTACTTATCAAATGAATAATATTATTAACCAACCTATTAAAAAGGAGGAAATTATGAATCAAGACATTTATGTATGCGACGTTTGCGGGTACGAGTATAACCCCGCACAAGGCGACCTCGACAACGGTGTTGCAGTTGGGACCTCATTTGAAGCGCTTCCCAACGATTGGACTTGCCCGTTGTGTGGCGTGGATAAATCAAATTTTTCAAAGGCGTAAAATGAGAAAAGGAATATTGGCTTTACTCCCTTTTCTACTTTTTATTTCACTTTGCGCACAAGTTGAAGAAATTGCGCCAACTACTCCGGACGACATCAAAAAAGGAAAAAGCAGTTTTCGTGGCGGACTTAGAGCCGGTTTTACCGGTTCAATAATTACCGGCGATACCTATCCGTTTCAAGGATATAACAAATTTGGAGGATATGTAGGAGCATTTGTCAATATACCTGTTTCGCGAAGTGGAAGATGGCTTATGCAACCCGAATTGAACTTTATGATGAAAGGGTGCAAACATTCTCTAAAATTTGATGAAAATGGAATGCTCATCGGCAACGTGAGAGATTCGTATAGATTGCAATTAATGTATGCGCAAATTCCTGTTTTGGCAAGGTGGAAAGTTATTAAAGGTTTTGAATTTGAGTTTGGCCCATGTTTTGGCATTTTATTAAAAACAGTAGATGTTGAAGAAGCCAACGGCTATTTAAACGTGGGCGCTCCGCCCTTTGCACGTTTTGAATTTTCCGGAATTATTGGAATAGGGTATCTGTTTTTTAACCATTTAGGCGTGAGTCTTCGTTATGAAAGTTCTCTGCTACCTGTACGAAAACCCAGAGCATCCGATTGGATTTATTTAAATAGAGGTCAATACAATCAAACATTTGCATTTAGTGCGTATTACCAGTTTTAAAAATGCGAGCATATAATCGAATGATATTTGCTCTATTTAATGCTTGTAGTTCCGCTTCTATTAAAAGTTTTTTTTTACTTTGCCATGAATTTAGGAACATGCAAAAAAATAAAACATTAACATATTACGTTTATCACTTAATAAATCAAAATTTGATATTCACATAAAAAATACAAAAATGAAAAAATTTTTATCCTTATTGTTCATTTCCATGATTGGTTTCCAAATCTTTGCAGTTCCGGCAAATTCGGAGCCTGTAACTGTTACACAGCCTAATGGCGAAGAAATAACGCTTATTATGAGAGGTGACGAATTTATTAATTGGGCGGAAACCTTAGACGGCTACACATTACTTGCTAATTCGGAATACTATTGGTGTTATGCGCAACTCAATGATGCCGGAGATTTAGAACCCTCGCCTTATATTGCAACCGATTTCTCAAATCGCTCATCTGAGGTTACAGAGTGGTTGCAAAATATTGATAAAAACTTGTTCTATAGCGAAGAACAAGTTTCATATTATATGCAATTTCGAGAAATGGTAGAAGTAGAATATAAAAGAAATACGAATATCGCTGAACCAAAAGGAGAGCAGCGCAAACTGTTAGTTATTCTCATGCAATTTCCCGATAGACCTTTCACAAAAACAGTTAAAGATTTTGAGATGTTATTTAACCAAATTAATTATACTGGAGACGGAAATCAGGGAAGTATGAGAGATTTTTATTTAGAAAGCTCTTACAATAAATTTGAAGTAATATGTACGGTAGTTGGTCCTTACACTACTCAAAATAATGCTACAACATATATAGATAACGGACCCGTTTTTGCAAAGGAAGCGATTCAAGCAGCAGTTGCCGATGGTATTAACTTGACTCCATTTGCCCTCCCCAACGGTCAATTACCCAGCTTTTATGCCATCTATGCTGGGCTCGACCAATCGCAAGGATGTAAAACTTGTATATGGGCGCATAAGGGAAATATTTATCCCGCAATCTCTTTGGGAGGAGTTACGGTTTCTACGTATGCTGCCTCGTCGGAATTAAGAACCTCCTTTGCTATCAGTAGTGTTGCTGTATTTTGTCATGAGTACGGGCATACCTTAAATGCTCCGGATTATTATGATACTGATTATGGTACAGGCGGGGAATATGATGGAACCGGAGAGTGGGATGTAATGGCTAAAGGAACCAATGTGAATTACGGTAAAACCCCCCCTACCCATAACCCTCGTACAAAAATATATACATACACTTGGGCAAAAGTTACGTTGTTAAATACACCACAAACAGTGACCATACCTGCTGGAAGAATTTACAGTAATGCTTACTTCAGAATTAATACTCCTAAATCTAATGAATATTTTATTATAGAAAATAAAATAAAAGAAGGTTTTGATTCGCGTATTCCTGGAAAAGATTTATTAATTTATAAATGTACGGATAATTACGAAAACGGAGGAAATAAAACCAGTTGGCAACGTTTTTATCCTGTTTCCGCTAATGCACCAGTAGCTGTGCCGGAAGCAGGAGTAGATAAACAAAAGCAATATGGAAGTATTAACACTTCATCTTGTACTTGGCCCGGAACAGGAAATAAAACAACTTTCGACAATACCTCTATTCCGGCAATGGTTACCTGGGATGGAACTCCCGTTAATAAAGCCATTACAAATATTACCGTACATGGTGATTATATTACTTTTGACTTCATGGGCGGAGGCAGCAAATCAAGTTTCCACGTGTTTCTTCCGGCTTATAAAGGATGTATTGCTACTGCTCTACCGAATTCAACATCACCGGTAGTCAAAGGGGGAAGTTTTTCTTTTCAAGTAGATTTACTTCAATATTATACCTCTTCCAAAATTGAAGTTTCAGCAAATGGTGTTGTTCTTACTCCTTCTTCCGGAAATCGCTATACCATTAACAATATTACAGAAGACCAAATTATTAGAATTAAAGGATTAGAATACAATAGTGTTAATGATATTACAAATGACTACGAAGATAAAATTACTGTTTATCCTAACCCTACTACAGGGGAATTGCGAATTACGAGTTCTGAATTACAAATTACGGATGTAGATATTTTTGATATTTCCGGAAAAAAAATATCATCTCAACATCTAACACCCTCATCATCTGACCATCTCATCAATATTTCCCATTTACAAACAGGATTTTATTTTGTTCAGCTCCAAACCGAATATGGTTTGATAACAAAGAAAGTTGTAAAAGAATAAAATAAGAAGAATGTCAGCACAAAGTTACGAGCAATCAGGGGTCTCTTTAGAGGCGGGCTACGAGTCTGTTCGCAGAATTAAAAAACATATCGCCAAAACGGAACGGTTGGGCATGATGGGAAATATTGGCAGCTTTGGGGGAATGTTTGATTTGTCGTTGCTCAACATGAAAGAACCTATATTAGTGAGCGGCACCGACGGGGTGGGTACCAAATTAAAATTAGCATTTTGGTTAAACAAGCATGATACAATAGGGCAAGATGTAGTAGCAATGTGTGTCAACGATGTGTTGGCACAGGGCGCACAACCCCTCTTTTTTTTGGATTATATTGCTGTAGGCAAAAACGACCCTGCTCAAATAGAACAAATAGTGAAAGGCGTTTCCGATGGGTGCGTAATGGCAAATTGCGCACTCATTGGCGGCGAAACTGCTGAAATGCCCGATATGTACCACAACGGAGAATACGATATTGCCGGTTTCACAGTGGGAGCAGTGGAAAAATCAAAACTAATTGACGGTTCAAAAGTAAGTGTCGGCAATATTCTTATCGGGATACAATCATCAGGTGTGCATTCCAACGGATTTTCATTAGTGCGCAAAATTGTATTGAAAGACCACAATTTTAATTTGGAGCAACATTTTGATGAATTAAACGGCAAATTGGGTGATGTACTACTTACTCCTACAAAAATTTACGTAAAACCTGTACTTGAAGTATTGAAAAGTATTGAAGTAAATGCTATTTGCCATATTACCGGTGGTGGTTTTGATGAAAATATTCCGCGTGTATTAAAAGAAAAACAAGCGGTTGAGATTACTGAAAATTCTTGGAAAAAACCGCCCATTTTCAATTTCTTAGAAAAATGGGGCAATATTCCGCATCGTGAAATGTTCAATATTTTTAATATGGGTATCGGAATGATTTTGGTGGTGAAACCTGAAGATGTAGCACCCACAATGGAAATTCTTAAAAATTGCGGAGAAAATGTATTCGAAATCGGTAAGGTAGTGGGAAAAAAAAATGAAAATGGTGTAATGATTAGATAATGAAAAAAATAGCTGTATTTGCATCGGGTAACGGTTCAAATTTTCAAGCCATTATTGATGAGATTGAAAAAGGTGGCTTAGTTGCAGAGATTGCGGCTTTAGTTACCGATAATCCCGCGTGTTTTGCCGTAGAGCGTGCGCAGCATCACAATATCCCTGTTTTCTCGGTTGTCCCAAAAAACTACTCATCAAAAGAAGAATACGAAAAAGATATTGCCTTTTTTCTCATTGAAAAAAATGTTTCTCTCATAGTATTGGCAGGTTACATGCGACTAATTGGAAATGTATTATTATCTGCTTTTTATAATCGTATCATTAACATTCACCCTGCTTTATTACCTGCATTTCCGGGAAAAAATAGCATTCAACAAGCGTATCAATATGGGGTTAAGATATTTGGAGTAACCGTGCATTATGTTGATGCCGGCATAGATACTGGAAAAATTATTGCACAGGAATGTTTTAAAGCAGACGGAACAGAAACATTACAAGAGATTGAACGAAAGATACATTGTATTGAATATCAATTGTATTCAAAGGTTATTAAACAGATTTTATAATTTTTTATTTGTTATTACAAAAAATAATATAAATTTGCGCCCCCTTATCAAAAGAGGCTCTTTGATTTGGTAAACAATAAGTTAACCTCGAAGTTAAATTAAAAAAAGAATCATTTTTGATTCAAAAACAGAAAAAATGTCTGAAGAATTAACCACTGCTCCTGAAATGGAAGCACAAAACAATGAAGAAATTGTTTCCGAAGAAACCTTATCTTCTGAAACTCCCTTAGTAGAACAAATTGTTGAACAGCCTGTTCAAGAAGAAATTGTAGATGAAACTCCCTTAGTAGATGAACCCTTAGTAGGTGCGGCAGAAAAAAAGGTAAAGAAATTTGCCGCAAAACAAATGGAAAATGCCTACGATTCATTAGAAGAATTCGATTGGAACAAGCTTGAAAAAAAAGGTTCCAAATATAGCGCTACGGAAAACGAACGTTATGAAGAGTTGTACACAAAATCTTTTAAATCTATTGACGAAAATGCCGTGATTAACGGTACTGTAGTATCTATCAATACACGCGAAATAGTAGTTAACATCGGTTTTAAATCGGATGGTGTAATTACTGCTTCCGAATTGCGCTATAAACCTGAGTTGAAAATTGGCGATGAAATTGAAGTATATGTTGAAAATCAAGAAGATGCAACAGGACAATTGCAATTGTCTCACAAAAAAGCGCGCTTGTTACAATCTTGGAACCGTGTGAATCAAGCTCATGAAGATAACGAAATTATTACAGGTTATGTAAAATGCAGAACAAAAGGTGGTTTAATTGTTGATGTATTCGGAATTGAAGCATTTTTACCCGGTTCGCAAATTGATGTGAAACCTATTCGCGATTATGATGTTTATGTGAACAAAACTATGGAATTTAAAGTAGTTAAAATTAATCATGAGTACAAAAATGTGGTGGTTTCTCATAAAGCGTTGATAGAAGATGAATTGGAAGCTCAAAAAGCAGAAATTATTGCACGTTTAGAAAAGGGTCAAATCTTGGAGGGAACAGTGAAAAATATCACCAGCTATGGCGTATTTATAGATTTGGGCGGCGTAGACGGTTTAATTCATATCACCGATTTATCTTGGGGTCGTATCAATCATCCTGAAGAAATTGTTCAGTTAGATGAGAAAATTAATGTAGTTATTCTTGATTTCGACGAAAATAAAAAACGTATTGCGCTTGGATTAAAACAATTAACGCCTCATCCATGGGATGCATTAGATGCTAACTTACAAGTGGGAGATAAAATTAAAGGTAAGGTAGTGGTTATTGCCGACTATGGCGCGTTTATTGAAGTAAGTCCGGGTGTGGAAGGTTTAGTGCATGTTTCGGAAATGTCTTGGTCGCAACATCTACGCACTGCCCACGATTTCTTGAAAGTGGGCGATGAAGTAGAATCTGTTGTCTTAACTTTAGACCGTGACGAAAGAAAAATGTCATTGGGTATTAAACAATTAATTCCTGACCCGTGGGCTGATATTACTACAAAATATCCTGCCAACTCTAAACATACGGCGATTGTTCGTAATTTCACCAACTTCGGTATTTTTGTAGAATTGGAAGAAGGCGTAGATGGATTGGTTCACATTTCTGACCTTTCATGGTCAAAGAAAATTAAACATCCGGCTGAATTTACTAAAATAGGTGATAAAATTGACGTTGTTGTATTAGAGGTAGATACGGAAAACCACAGATTAAGTTTGGGTCACAAACAATTGGAAGAAAATCCATGGGATGTATTTGAAACCGTTTTTGCGGTGGGAACTACACACCAAGGTACCCTTGTTTCGCAAAACGATAAAGGATACACCATTGCATTGCCGTATGGAATTGAAGGATTTTGCTTCAATCGTGCGCTACAAAAAGAAGATAAATCGAATCCTAAAATTGAAGAAGAACTTCAATTTAGAGTAATTGAATTTCAAAAAGATGCTAAAAAAATCAACCTTTCTCATACCAAAACTTGGCAAGAAACAAAAGAAGATGAAGAAAAGCGTATAGCTGCCGAAGGGAAAAAACAAAAGAAAGAAATTGATAAAATTAATGATAATGCCGAAAAAACAACCTTAGGTGATTTGGATATTTTCAAAACATTGAAAAAAGATTTAGAAAAGAAAGAAGAGTAATTATTATTCAGAAAACACTAACCATTAATCACTATCAATTATATGGCAATTAAAAAAGATACAAATACAAGAAAAGAATTTTCAAGAATCACCATCAGTTTGGCGGCTCCGGAAATCATTTTAGAGCAATCGTTCGGCGAAGTGCTGAAACCGGAAACCATTAACTACAGAACCTACAAACCGGAACGCGAAGGTTTGTTCTGCGAAAAGATTTTTGGTCCGGTAAAGGACTGGGAATGTCACTGCGGAAAATACAAACGTATTCGCTACAAAGGAATTGTGTGTGACCGTTGCGGTGTGGAAGTTACTGAACGTAAAGTGCGTAGAGAACGTTTGGGGCATATTCAATTGGTGGTGCCCGTAGCGCATATCTGGTTCTTCAAATCGTTGCCCAATAAGATTGCAGCACTTTTAGGTCTCTCGGCAAAACAGGTAGATTCGATAATCTATTATGAAAGATATGTGGTAATACAACCCGGCATTGCGGAAAGTGAAACAATTAAAAAGCTCACTCTATTAGATGAAAATCAATATTTTGACATTATTGAAAATTTACCACCTGAAAATAAATTGTTGGAAGAAACCGACCCCAATAAATTTATTGCCAAAATGGGAGCAGAAGGCATTTTCGATTTACTCATCAATATTGATTTGGATGCCGAATCGTTTTATCTAAGAGATAGAGCCAACAACGAAACTTCCCAACAAAGAAAACAGGATATTCTGAAAAGGTTGCATGTTTTTGAAGCTTTTCGTGACAGTAGAAAACGCGCCATCAATAAACCGGAGTGGATGGTTTTGAAGACTCTTCCTGTGATTCCACCTGAACTCCGTCCGTTGGTTCCATTGGATGGCGGCAGGTTTGCTACCTCCGATTTAAACGATTTGTATCGTCGTGTAATTATTCGTAACAATCGTTTAAAGAGATTGATAGAAATTAAAGCACCCGATGTAATCATGCGTAATGAAAAACGTATGTTGCAAGAAGCGGTAGATTCATTATTTGATAACTCAAAGAAAACCAATGCCGTAAAGACAGAATCCAACCGTGCATTAAAATCGTTATCCGATAGTTTAAAAGGAAAACAAGGACGTTTCCGTCAAAATTTGCTGGGCAAACGTGTGGATTATTCCGGTCGTTCGGTAATTGTGGTAGGTCCCGAATTACAATTGAACGAATGTGGTATTCCGAAAGATATGGCTGCCGAACTGTTTAAACCTTTTATTATTCGTAAATTATTAGAAAGAGGTTTGGTAAAAACCGTGAAATCGGCTAAAAAAATTGTGGACAGAAAAGATCCTATTGTATGGGAAATTTTGGAAAATATAATGAAAGGACATCCGGTACTGTTGAACCGCGCACCTACATTGCACCGCCTTGGTATTCAAGCGTTTCAACCGCGTTTGGTAGAAGGAAAGGCCATTCGTTTGCACCCGCTCACTTGTACGGCATTTAACGCTGACTTTGACGGCGACCAAATGGCAGTGCATGTTCCCCTGGGTAACGCTGCTATTTTAGAGGCGCAAATGTTGATGTTAGCTTCACATAATATTTTAAATCCTGCCAATGGTGCGCCGGTAACCGTACCTTCACAAGACATGGTATTGGGGCTTTATTATATTACGAAAGAATTGCGCTCTACTCCGGAAAATCCTGTGTTAGGTGAGGGAAAAGTTTTCTATTCTCCTGAAGAAGTGATTATTGCATATAACGAAAAACGTGTTCATTTGAATGTTGGCATCGAATGTAGAGTAAATTTAAAAGGTGATGGAAAAATGGTGCGCATAAAAACAACAGTCGGAAGGGTTATTTTCAACCAACTTATTCCTGAAGAATACGGGTATGTGAATGAATTGTTGACCAAAAAATCGTTGCGCGATATTATTGGAGAAGTGCTTATTAAAGCAGGAAATGCAAAAACTGCTAAATTTTTGGATGATATTATGGATTTGGGATTCCGTATGGCATTTGAAGGTGGGCTTTCATTTAACTTGGGTGATGTGATTATACCAAAAGAAAAAGCTGAGTTAATCGCAGATTCAAATACAAAGATTGATGAAATTACGATGAATTATAATATGGGGTGGATTACAAATAACGAACGTTATAATCAGGTAGTTGACATTTGGTCGAATACAACACGCCGTTTAAATGATTTATTACTAAGACAAATTGAAGAAGACAGGCAAGGTTTTAACCCCATGCACATGATGCGTCACTCCGGCGCTCGTGGTTCATCGGAGCAAGTACGTCAGCTTTCAGGTATGCGCGGTTTAATGGCAAAACCTACGAAAGCAGGTGCTAGTGGAGGTGAAATTATTGAAAATCCCATTTTGTCCAACTTCAAAGAAGGGCTTTCCGTGTTAGAATACTTCATTTCAACGCACGGTGCACGTAAGGGTTTGGCAGATACGGCATTAAAAACTGCCGACGCAGGATACTTGACCCGTCGTTTGGTGGATGTTTCTCATGATGTAATTATTACGGAAGAAGACTGTGGAACATTGCGCGGTATGGTAATTAGTGCTTTAAAGAAAAATGAGGAAATCGTAGAAACATTGGCTGACAGATTATTAGGTCGCGTTACCCTTCACGACGTTTATAATCCGCTTACCGGTGAAATCATTGTAAAAGCAGGTGAAGAGTTAAACGAAGAGTATTGTCGTAAAATTTCTGAGTCTCCAATTGAAGAAGTGGAAATCCGTTCGGTACCTACTTGCGAAGCCAAAGTGGGTGTTTGTCAAAAATGTTATGGTAGAAACTTGGCTACAGGAAAAATGGTGCAAATGGGCGAGGCGGTAGGTATTATTGCCGCTCAATCCATTGGCGAACCAGGTACACAGTTAACACTTCGTACTTTCCACGTAGGAGGGGTTGCCGGTAATATTGCAGCAAACAGCAAAATAGAAGCAAAATATGATGGAATATTAAGTATTGATGAACTTCGTTGTTTGGAAAAAACTGATGAAACCGGAAATCCTTATTTTAAAGTAATCGGTCGTTCGGCTGAGTTGAAAATCATTGACTTGAAAACAGGCGTGGCACTATCTTCGGCAAACATTCCTTACGCATCTAATTTGTATTACAAACATGGAGACCATGTGAAAAGAGGCGATTTGATTGCCGAATGGGATCCGTTTAATGCACTTATCCTTTCCGATGTACCCGGTACGGTTGATTTTCAAGATATTATTGAAGGTATAACCTATAGAGTAGAAACCGACGAACAAACCAACATTCGCGATAAGGTGATTGTGGATAGTCGTTTAAAAGTGCGTAATCCTGCTATTTTAATTTTAGATGATAACGGTGAATTGATTAAAACTTTTGATATTCCGGTGGGTGCTCGTTTGGCGGTTGAAATAGGACAAAAAATTGATTCCGGTGAAATTCTCGTTAAAATACCGCGTGCATTCGGAAAATCGGGCGATATCACAGGGGGTCTTCCGCGTGTTACAGAGCTATTTGAAGCACGAAATCCCTCTGACCCTGCAATCGTTGCAGAAATTGACGGTATTGTTCAATTCGATAAAAAATTGAAAAGAGGCAATCGTTCTGTGAGAGTAATTTCAAAAACAGATGAGGAAAAAACATATCTTATTCCTACTTCCAAACAAATTTTGGTACAAGAAAACGACTATGTAAAAGCCGGTACGCCGCTTTCAGAAGGCGTATTGACTCCAGCAGACATTTTGAATATCAAAGGACCTATGAAAGTGCAAGAATATATCGTTAATGAAATTCAGGAAGTATATCGTTTGCAAGGAGTGAAAATCAATGATAAACATTTTGAAGTAATTGTACGTCAAATGATGCGTAAAATGGAAATTGACGATCCGGGCGATACGAAATTCTTACAAGGCGAGTTGGTGAATAAAATTGATTTTCAAGAAGAAAATGATATGATTTGGGAAAAGAAAGTGGTTGTAGAAGAAGGCGATTCTGCAGAATTTCAAAAAGGACAGATTATTAATGCAAAACGCTTGCGTGATGAAAACTCTGCGCTGAAACGTAAAGACATGCGCTTGGTAGAAGTGCGCGATGCTCGTCCTGCAACCGGTCGTCCTATGCTACAAGGTATTACACGTGCTTCGCTGCAAACACGTAGCTTTATCTCAGCGGCTTCGTTCCAAGAAACGACCAAAGTATTGACTGAGGCAGCTATAAACGCAAAAACTGACACGTTGGCGGGTATGAAAGAGAACGTAATTGTGGGACACCTCATTCCAGCAGGTACAGGATTGAAAGAATATCAACATATTCAAGTAAGTTCCAAAGAAGAATATGAAACATTAATGGCATCAAAATTGTAAAACTATGCAGCAACAAGAACAAAAAATAGACATTCATTTAAGTGAAGAAATTGCGCAAGGCGTATATTCAAATTTAGCAATCATTACCCATTCACATGCCGAATTTATTTTGGATTTTGTGTCGCTAATGCCTGGACTTCCAAAAGGAACGGTGCGTTCACGCATTGTAGTAACTCCGCAAAATGCAAAACGATTGTTGTTTGCATTACAAGATAATGTGCAAAAATTTGAACAAAAGAACGGTAAAATTGTTGATAACCAGCAGGAGGTAATTCCTATTTTAGGAAATATCGGAGGAAAAGCGTAGTTTACATAGAAAAAAAACAATTCTAACGTTTAATCTATCAAAAAAAATATATTTTTGCCGCCTCAAAAGAGCAATTGACCAATGGTGTAAAGGTAGCACTCCAGGTTTTGGTTCTGTCGGTCTTGGTTCGAATCCAGGTTGGTCAACTCTACACTACTCTCACTCGTAAAAGTGAGAGTTTTTTTTAGAAGAAAGTGAAAGTGGGGTTAAAAGCCCTTCTTTTTGTTTGGTAACTTATATATTAACATAAAAAAAAACGTCATGGAAGAGAGTTTAAACTTATTGGAAACCTTAGCCGAGTTTAAAGATTTTAAAAACATTGAAAGAGAATCGCTGATGCGAATTTTGGAAGATATCTTCCGCTCTGCGCTTACAAAAAAATATGGACCGGATGCAAATTTTGAGGTCATTGTAAATGTAGACCGCGGTGAATTGGAAATTCAGCGCTATAGGGAAATTGTTGAAGATGAAAAAGTGAAAAACGAATTTACCCAAATTGCTTTTTCAGAAGCTATTAAAATTGAACCCGATTTTGAAATTGGAGAAGAGGTAATGGAAAATGTGCGCTTTTCAGATTTTGCCCGCCGCGAAATTCAAGCGTTGCGTCAAAATTTGATTACCAAAATCATGGAGTATGAAAAGGAACTCATTTATAAAAAATACGAACACCGAATTGGGGAGCTTGTTACCGGTGAAGTAAGTCAAGTGTGGAAAAAAGAGATACTAATAATGGATGAAGATGGCGTAGAACTCATTCTTCCTAAAAGCGAACAAATTCCCGCCGATAAATACAAAAAAGGAGACTCGCTCACCGCAGTGGTACATCGCGTGGAAGTCAAGGGGTCATCTCCGCACATTATCATTTCAAGAACATCACCAATATTTTTGGAAAGATTGATGGAAACAGAAATCCCCGAAGTGTACGACGGGCTTATCACTATCAAAAATGTGGTACGCGCACCCGGCGAACGCGCAAAGGTATTGGTAGAATCTTTCGACGACAGAATTGACCCCGTGGGCGCTTGTGTAGGCGTAAAAGGTAGCCGTATTCACAGTATCTTTCATGAATTGCGCAAAGAAAGTATTGACGTTATCAATTATACAAGCAACATTCAACTACTTATCGGCAGAGCGCTCAGCCCCGCTAAAATTTCTTATATTGAAATTGACGAAGAAAATAAAAACGCCAATGTATATATGAAACCCGACCAAGTTTCATTAGCTATTGGAAAAGGAGGTTACAACATTAAATTGGCAAGCAAATTAGCAGGATACGAAATAGATGTTTTCAGAGATGATATTAAAGAAGAAGAAGATGTGGATTTGAATGAATTTAACGACGAATTTGACCAATGGGTAATTGATGCGTTTAAAGCCATGGGCTGTGACACTGCTACCAGTGTACTTAAACTTAGCCGCGAAGAATTGATTCAACGTACCGACCTTGAAGAAGAAACGGTGGATGATTTTATTGCATCAATTAAGAAGGAACTGGATATTGATTAATTATTTATTTTTATTTGAAACATAACCTTAAAAAGATAAAACGATGAAACCAACACTATTAAAATTAACAGGAGTTTTTCTGATTTTGGCAGGAGTTTTTGCCTCTTGCAAAGAACCGGAAGAACCCGTTTACCCGGTAAATGTTTCTTTTACCGAATATTCATTAGGAAGTTCATGCCAATGGAAAAATCTTAGCTATGATGACAAAGTAATCATCATTAACAGCAATGAAGAATTAAAAAAATATATTGAATGTAAGGGTGAAAGTAACTATCCCGCTATTGATTTTTCGAAATCCACATTAATATTGGCTCATGGAACAGCAAACTCTTCACATATTGTCTTGAGTAAAAGTTTGCAGCAAATTTCGGAACAAAATTATGAAATGAAAGTTAATATACTTTTAACACAACTCCCATATTTAACATTTTGGGAAATGCCCATTATTGTTAATAAATTGAACAAAACATCCATTATATACTTAGTTGTTACATATAAAGCGTATGAATAATGAAAGAATAATTTTTTTGCACCAACCTAAAAATTAATAAACTATGAAACCAACATTATTAAAATTAACCGCAGTTTTGCTCATTTTGGCAGGAGTTGCTGCTACCTGCAACAAAGATAAACACGTTATAGGTGTAACCTTTTCTTCCGACCAATTAATTCTGTATATGAACAAAACCGCCACCTTGGTTGCCACCGTACATCCCATAGATGCCGCCAATAAAGCAGTAATTTGGACAAGCAGTAACGATAATGTTGCTACTGTGGAAAACGGCAAAGTAACCGCCATAAAGCAAGGCACGGCAATTATTACCGTTACTACCGTAGATGGCAACAAAACAGCAAATTGTACGGTGATAGTAACCGATGAAGAAGAAATTTTTGAAGAACCCGAAATGATATTTGTGGAAGGCGGAACATTTCTATTTGGGTGCAATGATGATGAGTGTGGCAACTGGGATGAATGGGATTCTCACTGGCTTACATATCCTCCGGTAGAAAAAACAGTAGAAAGTTTTTATATTTCCAAGTATCTCATAACTCAAAAATTGTGGAAAGCAGTTATGGGAACTACACTTAGAGAGCATAGCGTAGATTTCTATGGACATGAGAGGCCAATTGTTGGCGAAGGAGACAATTATCCCATGTATTATATGACAAGATCTGATTGTCAAGCTTTTCTAAAAAAGTTAAATCTTATTACTGGCAAAAAGTACCGTGAAGTAACATCAATAGAGTGGGAATATGCAGCAAAAGGGGGAAATAAAAGTCAAGGTTACAAATATAGCGGAAGCAATAATCCGGATGAAGTTGCATGGAGCTACAACAACAGCGAAGGCGCTACACACCCTGTTGGTACAAAATTACCTAACGAACTGGGAATTTATGATTTGAGTGGTAATGTATGTGAATTAGTCGATGGTTTTTATTATAACAGCAATAAAACTCACGTAGATGAAATACGTGGGGGCTGTTGGGGGTCTGGGCTTAATGGTTGTAGGGTATCAGATTTCGGCGAGATAATATATTATGACAAATGTTATTATGTTGGATTTAGGGTAGCGCTTTCAGTATCAAATAAATAAACACATGAAAAAAAATGCAATCTTCTTAGCCCTAATTTTTCAGTTTTCGTTCCTTACAAGTACATGGGCACAAATACAATATGAGGAAGGTACTACTTGGCATTATGGTTTTGTATCTCATGGATTGCTCCCTATTGTTACATACACATCTCAATCTCTAGCCATTGATGGAGATACTATTTTAAATGGAGAACCATTTCAACGTATTGTAAAAAGTAATGGTTCACAAAATTGGGATATTCAAACGCCTTTTTCTGTTGAATATATTAGGAGAGAGGAAAATAAAGTATTACGGTTAAATCAACAAAATGGAGTTGTTTCCATTTTATATGATTTTGGAGCAGAACCCGGTGAAAGCTGGACAATCTCAATCCACGATTGTGAATTGTTAGTTGTTGTTGATTCTGTTAGTTATTCTGATTATAATGGAGTTATCAAGAAAAATATTTATGTGAATGATTACTTTATTGGTTTTGAAGATAGAGAATATGTAGGATATTGCTTCAAAGGTAAAATAGTAGAAGATATAGGGCATACTGTTACTTTCTTTCCACATCGTGCATTTTATCTTTGCTATGGTCTTGAAGTAGATGGTGTTTCCCCAGATGGCATAAGATGTTATGAAGATAGTAGTTTTAACTACAATTTTAAAAATTATCCATGTAATTCAACATGGACTGAATGGGTTGGCATTAATGATTATGAACAAACTAATATAAAAATATTTCCTAATCCTGTAAAAGATCATCTTGCCATTGAAACTTCAGACGAAACCGATATTATTATTACCGATATTATAGGAAAGGTAATAGTAGAAAAACGTAATATTATTTCTAAAATTTATCTTGATACTTCTAAATGGGAAATAGGTATCTATTTTATTAGCGTGTATTCAAAAGGAATTAGGATAAAAACAGAAAAATTGATTAAATTTTAAATGCCATATTATTAACAAAATTTATTACACTTACTTACGTATGAAGAAAATTTACCTTATTTTAGTAATGTGCATGGCAACCAACGCTTTTGCACAAAACAGTTTCCCTACGGATAGTACAATTTGGCATGAAAATGCGCAGAGAGATTCATGTTACTATGAATTATTAACAGACACCACGTACATTATTAAGGCAAGTCAGATTGGATTAGGAGCACTTTATCCCGGTGGGAATATACCAGTA
>Ga0209628_10000581_pt1 | contig 22716 bp, 19 predicted proteins | sample TergutCu122P4_FD_187285 | JGI IMG/M metagenome (GOLD analysis project Ga0209628, IMG submission 187285) | Cubitermes ugandensis P4 segment gut microbial communities from Kakamega Forest, Kenya - Cu122 P4 (SPAdes) (version 2) | ecosystem: Host-associated > Arthropoda: Insects > Digestive system...
CGTGAGCGGGTGCGCGCCGTCATCCAGAATGCCCGCTTCGAGTTTCCCGCCAGCCGCATCACGGTGAATCTGGCCCCGGCCGATTTGCCGAAGGAATCCGGCCGTTTCGATCTGCCCATCGCGCTGGGCATTCTCGCCGCCACCGGCCAGATCAACAGCCAGCGTCTGGCCGAGCACGAGTTCGCGGGCGAACTGTCGCTCACCGGCGAATTGCGCCCGATTCGCGGCGCGCTGGCGATGTGTCTGGCCGCGCGCGGACAGGCGCGCAGCTTCGTGTTGCCCGCGCAGAGCGCCGCCGAAGCGGCGCTGGTGGGCGGCGCGGCCATCCTGCCAGCCAGGTCCTTGCTGGAAGTGTGCGCTCACCTCAACGGCCAGCAATCGCTTGCGCCCTATACCGGCGCGCCGCTGCCCGCCGCGCCGGACTATCCCGATCTTGCCGACGTGAAGGGCCAGACGCAGGCCCGGCGCGCGCTGGAAGTGGCGGCGGCGGGCGCGCACAGTCTGCTCATGATCGGCCCGCCCGGCACCGGCAAGTCCATGCTTGCCACGCGCTTTCCCGGCCTGTTGCCGCCAATGGCGGAAGACGAGGCGCTGGAAACGGCGGCCATTCATTCATTGAGCGGCGGTTTCCGTCTCGAACACTGGCGGCGGCGACCATATCACGCGCCGCATCACACTGCTTCCGCCGCCGCGCTCGTTGGCGGCGGCGCGAATCCGAAGCCGGGCGAAATTTCCCTTGCCCATCACGGCGTGTTGTTTCTCGATGAGTTGCCGGAATTCGAACGGCGCGTGCTGGAGGCGCTGCGCGAGCCGCTCGAATCCGGCCATATCCGCGTCGCCCGCGCCGCCCAGCGCGTCGATTATCCGGCGCGCTTTCAACTCGTCGCCGCCATGAATCCCTGCCCCTGCGGGCATCTGGGCGGAGCGCGCTGCCGCTGCACGCCCGATCAGGTGGCGCGTTATCGCGCCAAGATTTCCGGCCCGCTGCTCGACCGCATTGATCTGCACATCGACGTGCCCGCGCTGACCGAGGCGGAATTGCAAGGCAAGGCGAACGGCGAATCGTCGGCGGCGGTGCGGGCGCGGGTGACGGCGGCGCGGGCGGCCCAGCTTGCGCGTCAGGGCAAGCCCAACGACCGCCTCGCCACGGCGGACATCGACCGGCTCTGCGCGCCCGACGCAAGCGGCGCGCAATTGCTCAAGCAAGCCATTTCGCGCCTCAACCTGTCCGCGCGCGCCTACCACCGGGTGCTGAAAGTGGCGCGCACCATCGCCGATCTGGACAGCGCGGGGCGCATTTCAACGGCGCATATCGCCGAAGCCATCCACTATCGCCGTCCTGCGGGGGCAGACTTTTAAGGAATCTTTCGTAGTCAAGCACGTAGTTATTTGATTTTATGCAACTACTTGCTAACGTCCCGAAGCACCGCGCCATAGCCGGCGTAGAGATTGTCGGCGGGCAGTAAACCTTGCCGCGCGAGCTGTCGATGCACCTGCCGCAGGCTGTAAAACGGGACGCGCGGAAACAGGTGATGCTCAATGTGGTAGTGAATTCCGTGCGGGCCGAACAGAAAAGTTTGCCATGAGGCCCGCGGGATGGTGCGCGCGTTCTGGCGCTGATCCTGGCAGGCGGGCAATCCCGCATGCTCGAAGATGGCGCGGATTTGTCCGGCCAGCGGCAGCAGGGTGAGGGACGGCGCGATCCACAGCCCGAGATACAGCAGCGGATGCCCCGCATACGCGAGCGCGCCGAACAGCAGCCCGTTGCTGGCGAGCATGGAGGCCAGTTCCGACGTCATCAGCAATGGCGATTTCTCGACCTGCGGCAGCGCCTGCCGGAAATCGCCGCGCATCAGCTTGAACACCGTCAGGACATAGCCGATGCCGCAGGCTTGCGCGAGCAGCCTGCCGGCCAGCCGAGCGCGTGTGACCGGATAGTCGTGGACGCCAAACACCTGGGCGACAGGATCGTCGGGCGCCATCGGCGCGCGATGGTGTTTGAGGTGACCGGCGCGATAGGTTTTCAGCGACAGCCACAGCGGCCCGGCAGTGAGCCACTGGCCGAGCGCGTCATTGATGCGGCTGGGCGTCAGTAAGCCGTGCGCTGCTTCGTGCATCATGACCGCGAGCGCCAATTGGCTGCGCGCGATGATGAGGGCGGCGAGCGCGTAGCTGAATGGATGCGGCGCGTACAGGGCCAGCGCCAACGACAGCGCGATCAGCGCCCAATCCGCCGCCAGCGCCAGCGCGGCCCGCCACGGTTGCAAACGGAACCATTCCGCGTCCGGCGTCAAATCAGGCATGTTCACGCCGGCGTCCATACCATCTGCTCATGGCGTTGGCGCTTCGCGCCGACAGAGCGCAAGAAGGCGGCTCGTCCAGGCATCGATGCGAACGCGCGCGCGTTCGCGGCCCAGGGCGGCGGGCGTGCGTGCGCCGGCATCGCGCAGCAGGGCGCCCGCTGCCTGTTCGACTTGTTTCCGGAACTCAGCCGCATCGCCGCGCCAGATTACTGTGCGGTGTATGAGATTCAACTGCGCCGCCCGCGCCGCATTGGTCGTTTGTTCGGGCTGGTCGGTCAACACGAGCAAGATCGGCCGTTGGTAAACCAGGGCGATGGACAGGGCCGCCATGCCGGGCGCCGAGACGATCAACCGCCCATGGGCGGCGCGCCTCACCCAATCCTGATCGACGGCGGTCCAGCCTGCGTGGCCCGCATAGCCTTCACCGACGCGGTGGGTTGTCAGTCCGGCGTCATGCAGGCCCGCGCACAGGGCGTCGGCCAGATCGGCATCGCGGAAATGCGGATTCAGATAGATCGCCGCGTCCGCGACGCGCGACGCTGGCGCCTCGGCGACGATCGCCACCGGCGTTGGCAGCCGGCAGCGGCGCGTGGGCGCGTCGTCGTGAACCGCATAGGCGAAATCATGTTCAATGGCGCACCGTGCGGCATGGATTTGCCAACTGACGATTTTCCCGAACAGGCGCGCCAGCGCGGCGGGGAGGCGGCCTTCGAAATTGGCGATCAGCGCGCGCCGCAGGCTGCCGCCATAGACGTGCACGATTTTGCGCCGCCAGCGCGGCAGCGCGCCCATGACCAGCAATGCCGGGTGAAACGAATCGTTGATGACCAGATCGGCCTCGCGCACTACCGGGCGCAGGCGCGTGATGTCGCGCCACATGCGCGAGGGCCGGAACACATAGTGCGCCACATTGCGATCCGTTGCCTCGCGCAGCATATTCTGCCGTGTGTCGAACTGCACCGCGTAGTGGCGCGAGAGGATCGGCGCGTCGATGCCGAAGGCCGCCAGGAATGCCTGTCCGGCATCGGAAGTTGTCAGCACGTCGACCTGCGCGTTGGCCTCGCGCAATGCGTGCACCAAGAGTTGCGCGCGCATCAGGTGACCGCGTGCGTCCGCGGTCGCCAGATAGACGATGCGCGCCGTCATGCCGCCCGTGCTGGGCGCAAGGCGTGAAACCACGCTGCCAGGTACATCGCCAGCGCGCCCGTCACGCCGAAGCTCGCGTCGATGGCGCGCGCCTCGCGCAGCAGCGCGGCAAGCTGTGCGGTTTCATCCGGCGCGACGAGCTGCCGCAGCACCTTCCCGCACAGCCGCACATGCTGCACCTCATCGCCGAGCACGCGCGATAGAAGCGGGTGCATCGGGTGGCGGGCGCCGATGACGGCGCAGTGACGCTCAAGCACGCGCAGGGCCATTTGTTCGGCGCATAGGCCGGTCGCATAGGCGGGGACGAGGAAACCTTGCGCAAAGCGCGGCGCGTAACGGTGTCCAAGACGTCGCCACTGGGCGATCTTGCGCCGGCTCAGCCAGTCGGGCGCGCTGGCGTTCGTGACGGAGACGCCGCGCAAGCGCAGCGCATCGGCGAATGCGGCGGCGTGACGCCGTTCATCTTCCAGATGCCGTTCAATCAGCGGCGCGAGCCAGTCCGGCGTTTTGCCTGTCCAGTCTTCCTGCAAGGCGCACTCGGTGGTGACTTCGCCGATGTAATAGATGCGCAGCAGCAGGGATTCGCCCGCCGCGCTGCGATGCAAGCGCCGAATCGCCGCGCGCTTGAGGCGATCGACGCCATCGGCCCGCACCCGCGCCAGCCCGCGCGGCGCAGGCGCTTGCAGACAAGCGAAAGCGCCGTCGTCGTGGCCTGGGTTCATTTTGTCTTTCTGGCCTCAGCCATATGGTGCCATCCGACGATCAGGCCCATGAAGCTCTCCTGCATGAACGCCTGCCCTGAAGCAACCGCGCCGGCAAATGCCTCCTCATGGTCGTTGACGCGCAAGTAGCCGCGGCCCTCGCGCACGCCCAGTTCGATCCGGTCGCCCTTGTGCAAACCGTTGGCGTGCATATCGTTCAAGAGCGGGCTGTCTTCGAGCCGGAATAGAAACAACTGGCGCCGGGCTGCCCAAACGGGAATGCGGTTGCTCAACACATCGAATTCGACCGACCATGTGCCGCTGGCCAATACCCGGTTGATCTCCGTGCCCGCCGGTTCCGGCGAGGCGAAACGGATACGCGCTACCGGGGTCGACAGTTTGCCGACCCCAATCCCGATCGTGATGTCGGTGCCGCTGGGGTCGTCGGCGTTGGTCTCCCACACTGAAACGAAGATGCTCGACAGCCGCGCCCTGAGCGAGGGGCGCTCGAACAAGGCGCGCGCCTTGTCCGGCGTGAGCAGATCGAGTTCGCTCTCGCCCTCCCGCACGCTGACGCGGTAGGGGTCGATGCGGATGTCCCGAAACTTGCCGCGCACCGGCGCGCGGGCGTAGATGTCCGGCTGCCATGTTTTGCCGTTGTGGCGCAGCAGCATCTGTATGCTCAACGGCATACGCTGGCCTTTGTCATCAACGCCGCTGCCCTGAAGCAGCACATCGCCGAGCACATCGTTTCCTGTGCGCGGCGTATCGCTCGAAAACACAATCCGGTGGCCGTCCGTATCGACGCTGGCGCGGATGCCCGGCGCGTCGATCACGATGCGGTTGCACTCGGTCTGCTCGGCGCTGGCGAAGGGGCAGCCGCTGGTCGATGCGAAATGGTAAATGCCGCGCCCGGCATAGTCCGCCGGCGCCGCCTGAACGCCCAGCCCAACGGCCAGCAAGGCCAGGGCGGGAACAAGGCGGACAGATCGGACAGTAAAGAAAGTCATGACGTTCATGGGCGTTAACCTTTGTGATAGGACAAGGATTCCAGATCGCGCCGCGCGCGCGACAAACCGGCGCCGCGCGCCAGCGCGCCCAGCGTATCCACCGTCGAGATGCCGATCATCAGCGCCAGCGCGCCCAGATAGCGGACTGGCCCCAGGCGCGGCAACTGCTGATGATTCAGCGCGCGCAGACTCATGAGCAGTCGCGCCGTCAGCACACAGAACGGACCGAGCGGGCCGCTGTGGCCAAGCCAGCGCCAGCCGGGCGGCAAGTACGCGGCGACCAGAAAAGGCGTCAGTCCGACCGTGTCCTCGCCGCGCATCCAGCGCAGCTTGAGTGTTTCGCGGCGCGTGTCCGGCACGCGGTGCTCGGTGTGGGCGGCAGGCGCGTAGACAACGGACGCGCCATCCGCCTGCAACTGGAGTCCCAGCACCTGGCAATGCGCGCGATACACGCCCTGGAGTGGCTGGTAACGGTAATGCGCGAATACCTCGCGCCGGAACGCCACATTATTGGCGTAGAAATTGCGCGTCGCGCCGTCCCGCAACTCGCTGGGAAAGTACATGAAATCAATCGACGTCAGCGCGACGCCGAAAACGCTCGGCGCATAGCTCGTTCGTCCGGCCACCGCCGCGATCGGCGCGGCGGGCGCGTCCGGCTTGGGGCATGCGAAAGGCAATAACAATTGCTCAAGCCAGTCCCGCGCGGGGCGGCAGTCGGCATCGCCGAACACGACGTAATCGCAGCGCGCGGCATCGACGCTATCGAAGCCGGCGTTTTTCGCTTCGTAATAGTTGGTGCGGGAATCAATCAGAACGAAATCAATTGGCTGCCCGGCCAACGCGGCAATTTGCTCGCATGCCTGCGCGGGCAGACCGTCGTGCGTAATGATCCATTGCGCGAGTTGCGCGGGCGGCAGCGTTTGCTGAGCCAGCTCGGCGACCAAGCGCTTGAGACTGTCCGCCGCCTGCGCCAGGCCCGCGCCGCCGCGCAGATTGTTCGTCTCCAGGACCAGCGCGGTACGCGCTGCGATGGCGCGAACGGGTTCGGCCAGGGAGTCGGTCAAATCGGAGAGCGACGACATTTTCAGAGTATGGATTACATTTTTTCGCGCCATACTACTCCATCTTCCCCCGTCGATGCCAGGGCAGTCGGATTTGTGCTGCGGGAATGACAGGAAAAACGAATATGGATTGGGCGAAGCCCAATAGAGGCCGTCCTGTGGCGCCAGACTTTTTAAATCAGCTTTTCACCTGCGCCCACCACAGCCGCGCGCGCAGGCCCCAGCCGGTGGTGTAGCCGAGTCCCGAGAAGCGGATGAGGCGCTGGCGGTCGACGATGAACCACGCCGGCGTGGCGCGCACGCCGAGCGACCAGGCCAGTTCGCCGTTTGCGTCGACCAGCGCCGGATAGCGCAAGTCGCGTTCCCGCATGAATGCCGCTACCGTTTTGGCATCGCCGGATTGCATGGCGAGCGTCAGCACCGGCCAGTCGGCGGCAAGAGAAGCGATCGTGCCTTCCTCGGCCCGGCAGATCGGGCAGGAGCGCGACCAGACGTAGATCAACAGAGGGCGGTCGCCTGCATCGCGCAAGGCGGTATCGAGGCTGACCGGGCGGCCATCGGTGAGCTGACCCGCGAGCGGCGGCATGACGCCGGCCTGCATCTCGCGTCCCTGCCAGAATTGCAGGGCGATGAAAAGCGCCAGAAAAAACCAGACGCCAGCGGGCAAGCCGAAGCGCCGCCGCGATGGCGGCGCGGGGTCCATTGCTGTCAACACTGCTCCCAGGGCAGGCCGTCGTGACGCCAGCCGGTTTGGGTGCCGCGCTGGTGGTTGTCGTCCAGTTCGCCTTCAAAACCGTGCAGGACGTTGTAGACCTCGGTGAAACCGGCTTCTTCAAGCGCGTTGCCGGCGCTCACCGAGCGGTTGCCGCTGCGGCAGATCAGCACGACCGGGCGGTCGACGCTGGCCGCCTTTTTGACATGGGCGACGAAATGCGGATTGATTTCCCAGTCCGGGCCGTCGTTCCAGGGAATCATCATGGCGCCGACCGGATGGCCGACAAAGAGGAATTCCATCTCGCTGCGGCAGTCGATGAAAATCGCGTTCGGCGTGTCGTGCAAGAATTGATACGCTTCTTTCGGCGCAAGGTGTTTCATAATAGGGGTCTCTTTTCTCCGCGGAATGCGGCTTGAGTATAGCAGGGCCTTCCGCGGGGCGATCCCGGTTGCTCACAAGGAGATGCGCCATGTTCAGAACGATTCTGATTTCCGGCGCCGCGATGCTGCTCGGCGCCTGCGGCCATTTCGGTTTCAGCAGTCTTGCGCCCGGCGTCACGACGGAAGCCGAAGTGCATGCCAGGCTCGGCGCGCCCGAGGCAAGCTGGGCCGAGCCGGACGGCGGCAAGCTGCTCGAATATTCCGGCCAGCCCAACGGCACGTTCGCCTACATGATCCTCATCGGCCCGGATGGCCGGGTGAAGGAAATCCGTTCGGCCTTCACCGAAGAAAATTTCCGTCGCGTCGTTCCCGGACTCACGCAGGACGAGGTGCGCCGCCTGCTCGGCCACCCCGAGACGGTCGTGCGCTTTTTCCTCAAGCCCGACGAGAACGTATGGTCCTGGCGGATCGACGACGACAGCGAAAAAACCGAATACTTCAACGCCTACTTCGGCCCCGACGACCGCCTGCGCCGCACCGACCGCACACTCCAGTTCAAGGCCAGCGGGCCGGGTAACTGGTAGTTTTTTACACGCCCTTTTTTGACGCCCCTCTTGACCAGCGCAATCGGCATGGTTACTATTGCTATATAGGTCTAACCTAATAAGGTTAGGTTTATTAACCGAAAGAGGAGAATGCAATGTCGAAAAAGGAACCGAAGCCGATCAATTGTCTGGGCGATTGGCTGGAGCAGGTCGAAGCGATTGGGGAAGTCAAGCACATTACCGCGCCGGTCGATTCCGACCTTGAGTTGGGCACGATCACTTATATGAATGGCAAGAACATCGGCGGGCCGACGCTTTTGTTTGAAAATATCGAGGGCTATCCGGGGGGGCGGCTGCTGTTCAATCCCTATGGCACGAGTCTGAATCGCGTGGCGATCTCGATCCGCGAGGAACTGGGCAAGACGCCGATCGAGTACACCAATATCCTGAAGGAGAAGATGAAGCGGCGCATTCCGCCGAAGTTCGTCGATGCCAAGGATGCGCCGGTGAACCAGAACATCGACCGCGATGGTTATGTCAATGTCAACAAATTCCCGGCGCCGAAAATGTGGCCGCGCGACGGCGGCAAGTACATCGGCACCGCTGATTCGGTGATTACCCAGGATGCGGTGAGCGGCCGGGTGAATATGGGCACCTACCGGCAGATGATCATGAATGACAAGGAGGTCGGCTTCTACGCCTCCCCCGGCAAGGATGCGGTGCTCGACCGGGAAAGCTGGTGGAAGCAGGGCAAGCCCGCGCCCGTGGCGGCGGTGTATGGGCAAGACCCGTTGCTGTTCCTCACCTCGGCGACGTCGTTTCCGAAGGATGTCTCCGAATATGAATTTGCCGGCGGCATCAACGGCGCGCCCATCGAGGTGTTCAAGAGCGATGTGACGGGCCTCACCCTGCCCGCCAACGCGGAAATCATCATCGAGGGCTTTTCGTATCCCGACAAGGTGTGCGAGGAAGGCCCGTTCGGCGAATTCACCGGCTATTACGGCCGTCCCGGCGGCGCCACGCCGTATATCGAGATCAAGTGCATCCGCTATCGCAACAACCCGATCGTCACGTCCGCGCTGATGGCCGACTATCCGTCCAACGAGTGCGGGACGATGTGGGCGATGGCGAAGGCGGCCAAGGTGTGGACTGACCTCGACGCGCTCGGCGTGCCCGGCATCAAGGGCGTCTGGTCGCCGCCGGAAGCCGCCGGCTGGGGCATGACGGTGGTGTCGATCGAGCAGAAATATGCCGGTCACGCAGCGCAGGTGATGGCCCTGGCGGCGCAGTGCATGGGCGGCGCGTATTTCACGAAATACGTGGTGGTGGTCGATGATGATGTCGATCCGACCAACCTCGCCGAAGTGGTCTGGGCGATGGTCACCCGCTCGCGTCCGGCGGACACCATCGAAATCCTGCGCGAGACCTGGAGCACTTACCTTGATCCCAGCCTGAACCCGCCCGAGTTGCGGCCCTGGGGTTCCAAGTGCTTGATCAACGCTTGCAAGGAGTTCAAGAACATCAATGTGTTCTCTCCCCGCAACCTGCTCAAGAAAGAGATGTACGATCAGGTTTGCAAGCGCTGGAATGAGCTGGGATTTTCGGGCAAGCCGCCGAAGATCACGAACTTCGAGCCGTTCAAGGGGGCGCATATCGGTTAAGCTGTTTCACCCTTTCCGGCCCGGCCTCACCCCAGGCCGGGCCGGCCTGTCTTTTTGCAGTTTCAGGAGATTGTCATGACGCTGCCCTTGATCATCGCCATCACCGGCGCCACCGGCGTCGTCTACGGCGTGGAGGCGCTGCGCGCCCTCAAGCAACTCAATCACCCCACGCACCTGATTCTCAGCGAATCGGCGGTGCGCAATTTCCAGATCGAAACCGATCTCGATCTCGACGAAGTCAAATCGCTTGCCGAGGTGGTTCACAGCAACAAGAATCTCGGCGCGGCGACCGCCAGCGGCTCGTTCAAGACAAAAGGCATGCTGGTTGCGCCCTGCTCGATCAAATCGCTCTCGTCGATCGCCAATTCGTACAATGACAACCTCATCACGCGCTCTGCCGACGTCTGCTTGAAGGAGCGCCGCCGCCTGGTGCTGATGGTGCGCGAGACGCCGCTGCACAAGGGGCATCTCGACTTGATGAGCCGCTGCGCCGATCTGGGCGCGGTCATCCTGCCGCCGATGCCCGCCTTCTATCACGGGCCGCAGACCATCATGGACTTGATCCACCAAAGCGTGGGCAAGGCGCTCGATCAATTCGACATCGAGCACAACTTGTTTCATCGCTGGTCAGGCCGCATGGACAAAGCGCCGACCCCCTCCGCGCCGCCTTCCGCACGACGCGGATTGACTGCTGTCGAATAGGCAAGACGGCATCCATGCCGTCCTGTGACGCCAGACTTTCTTTTGGGTCAAAGGTCTAACGTAATTTCCTTGGTTCTCGTGTATCATGGCGCGCTGATCCCGCGCGGCTGCCGCAGTTTGCGGTAGCGCATCGCGGGCCGCCCCCAAGGAGCATTGTGAGCACGATCGACAATCCGGCGGATTTGGCGCCGGCGCTGGTTTTTCAACCGCTGGGGCGCAAAAACGCTTATGAAGAAGTCGGCGAACAAATCCGCCGGCTGATTCTGACGCGCAAGCTGCGCCCCTCGCACAGATTACCGACCGAAAGAGACCTGGCTGAACAGTTTGGCGTCAGCCGCGTCGTCATCAGAGAGGCCATTCGCTCCCTCGAACGCGCCGGCCTGCTCACGGTCAAGAAAGGGCCGCGCGGCGGCATTTTTGTCGCCCAGGAATATGAGCGGCCAATTTCGGATTCGATCATCAATCTGCTGATCGGCGGCGCGGCCAGCCTCAACGACCTCTTTGAAGTCCGCCTGCAAATCGAGCCTTACGCGGCGCGCCGGGCCACCGAGGTGGCGACCCAGGCCGAACTGGACGCCATCGCCGCCCTGTTGCAGGACTGCGAAAAAGCGGGCGACAACTTTGCCGAGCTGCGCGCGTACAACATTGATTTTCACCGCGCCATCCTGCGCGCGGCGCACAATCCCGTCATGGCCATTCTGGGCGACGCGGTGTGTCAAATCCTCTCAGACCGCATCAAAGGCGTCGCCAACGAGCAGACCACGCTCGCCGCATTCGCCATGCATAAAAAGATTTTTGCCGCGGTTGCAAGCCGTCAGGCCGCCAAGGCGGAAACCCTGATGCGGGAAGACCTCCAGACAACAGGCCGTCGGCTCTCCAAGCTCACGCCGGAAACGCTGGTGCAGCTCGCTTCCCAACACGCTGGCCTGTAGCGATTGTTTCGCGCCGTCCTGCGGCGCCAGACTTTTGCGCTTATCCCTTCTTTCTTGAAAGCGCTGGCCGAAAGGCCGTACAAGGCGCCGCAGGCAATCACGGGGCCGACCGCCAGCGTGATCAGCGCCACCTCGAAAGAGTGCGTCAGCCCATACATCTGGCCGACGATGAGCGGCGACAAGGCGCTGCCGGATTGCCACAGGGCGTTGGTCAGCCCGGCGCCGGAACCGGCCACTTTTTGCCCCGACGCATCGCTGATCATGGCCATCAACACGGGGAGAAAGCCATATCCAAACACCCCGATCAGCGGCGCCACGATGAAGAATTGCGTCACTGTCGAACATTGACCGAAAGCGACGAGCGCGAGCGCGAAACAGACCATGCAGAGTATGGAGAGCGCTTTCGGCGATACGCCGCGCAGATCCGACAGCCAGCCCAATACGGGCTTGGCGATGAAAGCGCCGACGCCGAAAGCGGTCATCACCTGGCCGGCCATCACGGGCGAGACATGGTATGTTTTTGTCATCAGCGCGTTGCCCCAGGAAACAAAGCCCACGGTTCCCCACAAGCCGAAGCAGCCGGCAACGGCCAGCAGGACGAGATTGCGGTTTTTCAGCAAACCGGTCACCTCGTGGCGGCTCGCGCGCGGCGCGGCCGCCGCCTGGGCGGGGCCGTTGCGCAGCAAAACGATGGAGACGATGCCCCATATCACGGTAATTACGCCCAGGATGCGGAATGCGGCCTCCCATCCGTAATGCTGCGAGAAGGGCGGGACGGTGGCGTTGGCGAGCACGACGGCAAGGGAAGTCGCGGTGGTGTACAGCCCCATGGCAACGCCGCGAGATCGCCGGAACCAGGCCGAAATGATCTTCATGCCGGCAGAATAGTCAGCGCCCGCCGCCAGTCCCATGGCGGCCTGGATGACGAAGCCGAACCACAATGAGCGCGTGTAGCTGAAGGAGAACGTCAGCAACCCGAGCGGAATCAGGGCCGCGGCGGTCATGACGCGGGCGCCGAACATGTCGGTGAAAATGCCGCCGGCAATGTTGGCGATCACATACCCGGCATAGAACGCGGTGACGAAAATGCCGAGCATGGCCACTTCGATGCCGATGGATTCCCCGGCGGACGCCGCGATGCTGCTCCACGCCCGGCGGTCAATGTAACTGAGCAGGAATCCGCCCCAGACCAGAAACAGCGCCACCCAGCGGTAGTGGACGGTGGCGAGGCCGAATGTCAATCCATCGGCAGCCGGCGCTGGCCGGCATGCCACAGATGCGGTTTGTTGCATAAACGCCTCCTCCTTCACGCTGCGCAGGACGTTTGGGTTTTTATACAGGCCGTCCCGCAGCGCCAGACTTTTGCGCTATCGCGCTCTGTTCCAGGGCACCAGCAGCCATTCGATCTCGTTGAACAGGAACGTCAATGCGGAGCCGATGGCGGCGATGACCAGGATGCCGACATACATGGTCTCAACCGCCAGCAGTTCCCAGGAATTCCAGATCATGTAGCCCAATCCGGCTTTCGCGCCGACCATCTCGGCCAGGGCAATCAGAACGAGGCCGAAGCCGATGCCCAGTTTCGTGCCCGTCATGATGAGCGGCAGCGCGCCCGGCAGCGCGATCGTCTTGAACATCTGCCAGCGCGATGCCTTGAAATGCGTGCCGACCTCGAAATAAGCCTTGTTGATGGTGAGCACGCCCGCCGTCGTATTGATGGCCATCGGATAGAACACGCCGATGGCCACCATCGCAATCTTCGAGCCTTCATCGAGGCCGAATATCAAAAGCAGCAAGGGCAGGATGGCGCTCTTGGGAATGGGATAGGTGGCCGCGATGATCGGGTCGACGATCAGCCGCAAGGCTCTCGATAATCCCATGGCGATGCCGATGCCGAGCGCCGGAATGCCGCCAACCAGAAAGCCGATCAACAGCCGCAACAGGCTGGCCTTGGTGTGCGTCCACAGCTCGCCCGAAACGGCGAGCGTCTCCAGCGCCATGAAAATGGTGCTCGGGCGCGGGAAATAACGCTGATCGAGCAGACCGATCCAGCCCGCGCACTCCCAGAGGAGGAGCAGCCCGATGGGGGAGGCAATCGTCATGATGCGGTCGGCCCGCGCCGAACCGAATTTGATGAAGGCGCGCCGCTTCGTCGCGGCCGAGGCGACGGTGACGAAACTCGCCGGTTCGGTTTGCCTGTTTATGCCGTTCATTTTTCGAATTTCTCCTCAAGCTCCTCTTCGCTCTGCAAGCGCGCCTGGCGGACTTCCTCGCGCAGATAGCCCCAGATGCGGAAGACCAGTTCGCCGTAGGCCGGTTGCGCGCGAAGATCAATCACTTTGCGCGGACGCTCGAAAGGCACGTCGACAATCTCCTTGATGCGCCCCGGGTGGGCCGTCATGATCATGATCTTGTCGCCGAGCGTGACGGCTTCATCGACGCTGTGCGTGATGAACAGCACGGTCTTCTTCGTTTCGTCCCAGATCCTCAGCAACTCTTCTTGCAGAATCGTTTTGTTCTGCTCGTCGAGCGCCGAAAACGGCTCGTCCATCAGGAGGATTTCCGGGTCGTTGGCGAAAGCCCTGGCAATCGACACGCGCTGGCGCATGCCGCCCGAGAGCTGGTGCGGATAGGCTTTGGCGAACTTGCTCAGGCCGGTAAGATCGAGAAAATGCCCGACCGTGTCGGCGATCTCGCCCGGCGGCACTTTTCTCAGCTTGAGCGCATAGGCGGCGTTTTCCCAAACCGTCATCCAGGGGAACACCGCGTCGCCTTGAAAGACCATGGACATGCGCGGATTGCTCGCTCCCTTGCGCAAGCACTCGATCGTGCCGGCGCTGGGCCGCTCAAGGCCGGCGAACATGCGCAACAGCGTTGTCTTGCCGCATCCGCTTGGGCCGACGATGACGAAAAAAGTGCCGTCGGGGATGTCGAGATTGATTTCCTCCAGCGCCGTGAACACCCGGCCGCCGGCGTTGAAATCCTTGCGCACGCCCCGGATATGAATCTTGCATGGCCGTTCCGGCGCCACGGGGTTGACCAAGGCCGCGCGCTCACCGGCCCCGCGCGCGAGTGCCGCTATCGTGTCCCTCATATGCCTACTCCCGCGCGGACTTGGCCAGTTCTTTGACCGCGCGTTCCGCGAAGGACATGTCGATCAACTGTTCGATTTTGACATCGCCCTGGAGCAGGCCGCGCTGCTTGAAGAACTCGTAGTCTTTCTTCAGGCCGGCGACATTCATCTTCCCGTCCGCGTTGCAGCCGTAGGGCACCATCGTCTCGATCAGACGATCATCCTTCAGGTCCATGAAACTCTTGAACGCGACCTTCACCTTCTCCGCCGTTGGCCCCGGAATCATTTTTCCGTTGCTGTCGTAGGCCGAGTTGAAAAGGCGGCAAGCGCGCAAGAATGCCTTCATGAATCCGACCGCCGCCTCCGGCTTGTCCTTCATGAACGGGCCGCCGTACATGAGCACGCCGAGCGCCTGATTCGGATAAATCTGATCGCCGTTCACAATCTGGACCGCCGTTCCCTGCTTGAGCGCCATCGTCGCATAAGGCTCGGTGACGAATGACGCATCAATCGCCTTGCTGCCCAGGGCTGTCGCCAATTCGGGATGACCGAGGTAGACCAGGTCGACATCCTCGAACTTCAAGCCACCCAGCTTGAGCAGCTCGTTGAGCGTCGACTCGGCTGCCCCGCCCTTCGACTGGCTGCCGACTTTCATGCCTTTCAGGTCGGCATAGGTCTTGTACTTGCCGCTGTCGACCAAGTCCTTGCGCACGAGAAAGCGCATATAGCCATGCCCCGGCGACATCGACGCGCGATCCGAAACCACCTTGAGGTTAACGCCCCGTGCAGCCAGATTGATCAGCCCGGCGGCAATCACGCCCGCCGCGACATCGACCTGCCCCGTGCCGAGCGGCGCGACCAACTGCGCCGCCGACTTGAATGAAATCAGATCGACCTTCAGCCCCTCGGCCTTGAAATAGCCCTCTTTTTCGGCGAGGTACATGGTCGCGTCCCCCAGCGCGCCCAGCACGCCGACCTTGACCTCCACAGGCTGCTGCGCCGAGGCAGTCCCGGCGTTGGCAAGCAAAACGATTGAAACGATGAAGGCAGCAACCGAAAACAGACCGCTGCGTGCATGTGCTCGTCGAAACATGTGAATCTCCTCCTTGGTAATCTCATCGAAATGGCGGGTGTCCGTCCGGGGAACATCGCGCTTGTTATTGTTTTTCAATGCGCCGGGTTCGGTGCGGCTATGTCATTTGATTTCTCCAGGGTGTGAATGTCGTCGCATAAGATGCAAAACGCCCGCGCAGTTAGCCTCAATCTCCACCATAATTCGCAAAGGCGATTTTTATTTACGCTGCCGTCCTTCTTGTCCTCTTTCACGGCAATCACAAACAGCACAAAGAGTACAATTAAACAACAGACCAGAGTAAGGTATTACCTAATACCAAGAGTGTCAACATCAAAAAATTGTGCACCGCAGCGATCAGGGTGGTGTGATAACTAACCAGGATGAGGAGGCCAGCAGTGGATAATCGGGTCGATCAAGGCCGGGCGCGCGCCGCCTCTCCTTTGGTCATGCTGCTGGCGCTGACGTGCGCTTTTGTCATCAGCCAGGCTTTTCGCTCGGTGGCGACCATTCTGGCGCCGCCGCTCAAGGCGCAATTCGATCTGTCGGCGCAGAGCCTGGGAATTTTCTCCGGCACTTACCATTTCACGTTTGGCGCCCTCCAGTTCTTCATGGGCATGAGCATCGACGTGTACGGTGTGCGCCGCACCGTGCTGACCGCCTTTCCGTTCGCCATCGCCGGCGCGCTGCTCTCGGCGCTGGCGCCGCGCCTGGAGTGGCTGATATTCGGGCAGATGCTGATCGGCATCGGCTGCGCGCCGGCTTTTTTGGTCGGCACGGTATTCATTGCGCGCTATTTTCCGGTGGCCCGCTTTGCCGCCTTTTCAGGACTGGTGCTGGGGCTGGGTTCGATCGGCATGCTGATCACCAGCACGCCGCTGGCCTGGGTGGTGCAACATTATTCCTGGCGCGCGGGCTTTGCCGTGCTTGGCGTGTGCGCCATCCTGGCGTGGCTGCTGATCTGGCGGCTGGTGCATGAACCGGCGCACACGGCGGCAAGCGACACGCCCTCGATGGGCGACGCCTTGCGCAGCTACGGCCCCTTGTTCAAACTGCCGCACACGGCGGGCATTTTGCTGATGGGATTCGTCGGCTATGCCAGTTTCATTGCGCTGCGCGGTTTGTGGCTCGGCCCGATGCTCACCGCGCGCCACGATTTCTCGCTGGTGCAGTGCGGCAATGTGGCGCTGATCATGTCCATCATCAGCATCGTCAGTCCGCCCCTGTTCGGGCGGCTCGATCCGGGCACCGCAGCGCGCCGGCGCTGGATTGCCGCGTGCGGCGCGATTGTGGCGGCGTTGTTCACCGTGCTGGCCTTCAATGTCGGCGCCGCGATGGATGCGAAAACAGGCGCTGTCATCGACGCGGCGCTGTGCATTGCCGTGGGGCTGTTCTCGGGCTACAGCGTCTTGCAATACACCAATGTGCGCGACGCCTACCCGGCTGGCATCGCGGGCCGCGCGATAGGGCTGTTCAACATGGCGGTGTTTCTGGGGGCGGCCTTCATGCAATGGTTCACCGGCTTCACCGCCTCGATGGCGCAATCGCATGGCATAGAGCCTTTTTCCGTGGTGTTTGCCACCATCGCGGTCTTGCTGGCGCTAGGCGCGCTCGGCTTTGCCTGGCTGCCCAAGCCGCAAAACTGAGATGCTTCATGAAACGGTTTACCCCCTTCCCCGGGAAGGGGGAAGGCCCATACAAGCGCGTGAGCCAAAACCGCTCTAAAATCGCCCATCCTGTTTCTTACTGAAAACCACCATGCAACCTGACCGCAGCGAGTTACTCCGCAGCCTGCTTGCCCGGCGCATCCTGATTCTGGATGGCGCGATGGGCACTATGATTCAGCGCCACGAACTGGCGGAGGCCGATTATCGCGGCGCGCGTTTCGCCGGTCACGCCAGGGACGTGAAGGGCAACAACGATTTGTTGCTGCTGACGAAGCCGGCATTGATCGGCGGCATTCATGCGGAATATCTTGCCGCGGGCGCCGACATCATCGAGACGAACACCTTCAATGCGACGTCGATTTCGCAGGCGGACTACGGTCTTGAGGCGCTTGCCTACGAGTTGAACGTCGCCGGGGCCAGCGTGGCGCGGCAGGCGGCGGACACGTATTCGACGCCGGACAAACCGCGTTTTGTCGCCGGGGTGCTGGGGCCGACGTCGCGCACGGCGTCCATTTCGCCCGATGTCAACGATCCCGGTTTTCGCAATGTCACGTTCGACGAACTGGTGGCGGCGTACACGGAAGCCGTGCGCGGGTTGTGCGACGGCGGCGCGGATCTGATTCTGGTCGAAACGATTTTCGATACGCTCAATGCCAAGGCGGCGCTGTTCGCCATCGAAACGCATTTCGATGCCATCGGCCAGCGTTTGCCGATCATGATTTCGGGCACCATCACCGATGCGTCCGGGCGCACGCTCTCCGGCCAGACGACGCAGGCGTTCTGGAATTCGCTGCGCCACGCCCAGCCCTTGAGTTTCGGGCTGAACTGCGCGCTGGGCGCGAAAGAGTTGCGCCAGTATGTCGAGGACCTGGCGCGTGTGGCCGACTGTTTTGTGTCCGCGCATCCGAATGCCGGATTGCCCAATCCGCTTGCGCCGACCGGCTACGACGAAACGCCGGAGATGCTGGCCAATGAGATCGCGGATTGGGCGCGGCATGGCCTGCTCAATATCGCCGGCGGGTGCTGCGGCACGACCCCGGCGCACATTGCCGCCATCGCCAGGGCGCTGGCAGGCGTCGCGCCGCGCCGTCCTGCGACGCCAGACTTTTCGCTGTGCCTGTCCGGGCTGGAGCCGTTCAACATTACGGAATCCTCGCTCTTCGTCAACGTCGGCGAGCGCACCAACGTCACCGGCTCGAAGGCGTTTGCCCGTCTCATTCTCGGCGGCCAGTTTGCCGAAGCGGTCGCCGTCGCACGCGCGCAAGTCGACGCGGGCGCCCAGATCATCGACATCAATCTGGACGAAGCCATGCTCGATTCGCGGGCGGCGATGGTGAAATTCCTCAACCTCATCGCCGCCGAGCCGGACATCGCCCGCGTGCCGGTGATGATTGACTCCTCGAAGTGGGACGTGCTCGAAGCCGGCCTGCAATGCATGCAGGGCAAGGGCATCGTCAATTCCATCTCGCTCAAGGAAGGCGAGGAAAAATTTCTTGCCCAGGCGCGCAAAGTCAGGCGCTACGGGGCGGCCGTGATTGTTATGGCCTTTGACGAGCAGGGCCAAGCCGACACGCTGGCGCGCAAAAAGTCGATCTGCCAGCGCAGTTACGATCTGCTGACGCGGGATGGTTTTCCGCCCGGCGACATCATATTCGATCCGAATATTTTTGCCATCGCCACCGGCATCGAAACGCACGACAATTACGCCGTCGACTTCATCGACGCGACGCGCTGGATCAGGCAGCATCTGCCCGGCGCGAAAATTTCTGGCGGCATTTCCAACGTCAGTTTCAGCTTTCGCGGCAACGATCCGGTGCGCGAGGCGATTCACACCGTATTCCTTTATCATGCCATCCGCGCCGGTCTCACAATGGGCATTGTCAATGCCGGTCAGCTTGGCGTGTATGAGGACATTCCCGCCGATTTGCGCGCGCGCGTTGAGGATGTCGTGCTCAATCGACGCCCCGACGCGGGCGAGCGTTTGATCGAAGTCGCCGCCAGCGTCAAGGGCACGGCGAAGGAGACCGGCCCCGACCTTGCGTGGCGCGACAAACCCGTGCGCGAGCGCCTCGCCCACGCCCTCGTCAAAGGCATCACCGACTACATCGTCGAAGACACCGAAGCGGCGCGGCGCGAATCGGAGCGCCCGCTCGATGTCATCGAAGGGCCGTTGATGGACGGCATGAACGTGGTCGGCGATCTTTTCGGCGCGGGCAAAATGTTCCTGCCGCAAGTGGTCAAATCGGCGCGCGTCATGAAGCAGGCCGTCGCCCACCTCATTCCCTTCATCGAGGAAGACAAGCGGCGCACCGGCGCCGCCTCGAAGGGAAAAATCGTCGTCGCCACGGTGAAGGGCGATGTGCATGACATCGGCAAGAACATCGTCGGCGTCGTGCTCGGCTGCAACGGCTATGACATCGTCGATCTGGGCGTCATGATCCCGGCGGACAAAATCCTCCACGCCGCCCGCGAGCACGGCGCGCAAGCCATCGGCTTGTCCGGCCTCATCACGCCTTCGCTGGAAGAAATGGCCCATGTCGCCGCCGAGATGGAACGCCAGGGCTATACGCTGCCGCTCCTGATCGGCGGCGCCACCACCTCGCGCGCCCACACCGCCATCAAGATCGCGCCCAACTACAGCGGCGCCACGGTGTACGTGCCGGACGCCTCCCGCGCCGTCGGCGTTGTCACCCGGCTGCTCTCGGCGCAGATGCGCGCCGCCTTCGTCGCCGAAATCGCCGCCGATCACGCCAGGGTACGCGAATTGCATTCCGGCAAAAAAGGCATGCCGCTTGTGCCGCTCGAAACGGCGCGCGCCAACCGCGCTCCGTTTGCGGGCGGCGCGGCGCCGAAACCGGCAACGCTCGGCGTGCAGGTGCTGGCCGATTACGATCTTGCCCGGCTTCTGCCCTGTCTCGACTGGGGTCCCTTCTTTCAGGTCTGGGATCTGGCGGGATCGTATCCCGCCATCCTCGACGATCCCAAAGTGGGCGAAGCCGCCCGCCAGGTATTTGCTGACGGCCAGGCCATGCTCGCCCGCATCGTCGCCGAAAAATGGCTCACCGCCAACGGCGTCTTCGGTCTTTTTGCGGCCAACAGCGTCGGCGATGACGTTGAACTCTACGCCGACGAATCACGCGCCGCGACGCTGATGACCTGGCACAACCTGCGCCAGCAACACGTCCGCCCGGAAGGCAAGCCCAACTATTGCCTGTCCGACTTCATCGCGCCGAAGGAGGCGGGCGCGATGGATTACGCTGGCATATTTGCCGTCACCGCCGGCATCGGCATCGAACAAAAGCTGGCGCAGTTCGCCGCCAGCGGCGACGATTACAGCGGCATCATGCTCAAGGCGCTTGCCGACCGCCTGGCCGAAGCCTTCGCCGAACACCTGCACCAGCGCGTGCGGCGCGAATTCTGGGGCTATGCCGCCGATGAGGCGCTCACCAACGAAGAACTGATCGCCGAACGCTATCGCGGCATCCGCCCGGCCGCCGGTTACCCGGCCTGCCCGGACCACACCGAAAAGGGGCCGCTTTTCGCGCTGCTCGACGCCACCCGGCACACCGGCATGACGCTCACCGAATCCTTCGCCATGCATCCGGCGGCCTCCGTCTCCGGCTTCTATCTCGCCCATCCTGACGCGCATTACTTCGCCGTGCCGAAAATCGCCCGCGATCAACTCGAAGACTACGCCCGGCGCAAAGGCATGACGCTGACCGAAGCCGAACGCTGGCTGGCGCCGGTGTTGTAGGTTTTTCCTGCCGTCCTCTGGCGCCAGACTTTTCAAACGAACAGCAAAGCCAGAAGCGACAAGCTGGCCGTCGCCCAAAATACGATTGAATCAGGTGTCATTTCCGTTCCTCCTTTTTCCATGCGGAACAGGATAAGGAGGGCGCAGGCTCAGAGCGTGAGCCTGTGTGCCGTCAACACAAAAATCAGTACTGTTCCAGCGCCGCCCGGAGTTGGGCGGCGACTTCGCGGCGCAGGGCGGCGGGGGCGAGCACTTCCACGCCCGCGCCTTGCTTGAGGATGTCCATCGCCAGTTCGCGGCTGTCGGAGTAGGGAACTTCCAGCAGATAGGAGCCGTCTTTCTCGAAACGCGCTTTCTGCTTCGGGTGCCACTGTTCCATCGCCACCCAGCGCGCCCGCTCGGGCGTGAAGCGCAGCTTTGCCCGCTGCACTTTGCGCCCGGAGAAAATGCCGTAGCCCGCGCCGAGCGTGGCGTCGAGGGTTTTTTCCGGCACGTTGCGCGCCGGCTGTTCGATGACTTCGGCGCGGCGGATGGCATCGACGGCGAAGCTGCGCAAGTCGTTGCGCAGATGGCACCAGGCGTCCAGATACCAGTTGTCGCGGTAGAACACCAGTCTTTGCGGAGACACTTCGCGCTCAATCGTCTCATCGCGCGCGCGCACGTAGTGGGCGATGAGCAGGCGCTTGCGCCGCAGCAGGGCGGAGCCGGCGACGGCGAAATGATCGAGCGCCATGCGGCGCGAGGCCATGCCGAGAATGCGGATGCGTTTGTGGATTTCCACGCTGGTGTCATCCACCGTGCCGAGCAGCGCGCGCAGCCGTGTCAGCAGCGGCGCGATGTGCGGCCCGAGCAAGCCGCCGGGGTCGAGGTTCATGAGCAGGTGCTGCATGGTGAGCAGCGCGTGCACTTCCTGCGCCGAAAACCACAGGCCGGGCAGTTCGTATTGCGCCGCGCCGCCTTCGCGCGCGGCGAAGCGATAGCCGCCCGCCTCGCGGTCCCACACGATGGGCGCGTTGAGGCGGTTGCGCATGTATTCCAGATCGCGCTTGACGGTGGCGCGCGAGACTTCCAGTTTCTCGACGAGGAGCGAAAAGGGAACCGCCTTCTTGTCGTTGAGAAGCTGGTCGATGCGGTAAAAACGCTCGGTGCGGTCCATGAGGCGGTCGGTCAAAGTGGGGTGCCAGGCATTATTTATTGTACATAAACAGAACCCGTTTCCTGCCGGGGCTGACAACAATCAAACCATGTTCCTGATAAGCATAGTAATTGCCGCCGCCATTGACAATCTCTGTCGCCTGCTTCAGTACTGCGTCGTCGATCGGGATACAGGCGCCCTCGGTAGAGCGGCATATATAGTGGTAAAGATTCAGATTGCCTGTTTCCGCCTCCTCGCCCCATTTGTCGTCCGCGCGGATGGGTGTTTGAGACCATCCACCGTATTTTCCGCGCCAGTTTCGTTCATTCGGGTCTGTCGGCGGTATCTTGTTGTTGAAAAACGCCATTCCCGTTTGTGATATTTCATCGGCTATCTGGCTTGAAAGCGGATAGACGATCATACCCGACTCCTCATCGCCTGGAAGGCCAATCCCGAAGTTTGACTCTTTGCTATAGGCGATAGAGGTTACATGGAGCGCGTCTGGAACATGGCTTAGCCGAAAGCGTCTTTCATCAGAAATCGTTCTGTAACTTATGAAAGCCACGAAAAGCGCCAGTATGGCGAGCAACAAGAAGAAAAAGCGGAGGAGATGTTTTTTGACAGGCATAAAAAAGATCCGATGCGATTGTCATTGCGGACGCGATGTTTATGGCGAAATCATGCGATCTGAACCCTCTCGCCCTGCGCGTCCAGGTAACGCGGCTGCGCGAAAAGTGAGGTGATGACGACGCGGGCGATGCGTTTGTCATCCGGCACGACGTAGAGCGCGGGGGTGAGCATTTCCTCGAAAATGCCGCGCAGGCTGCGCGCGCCGACTTTGTATTCGATGGCGAGATCG
>Ga0209628_10000582_pt1 | contig 22704 bp, 21 predicted proteins | sample TergutCu122P4_FD_187285 | JGI IMG/M metagenome (GOLD analysis project Ga0209628, IMG submission 187285) | Cubitermes ugandensis P4 segment gut microbial communities from Kakamega Forest, Kenya - Cu122 P4 (SPAdes) (version 2) | ecosystem: Host-associated > Arthropoda: Insects > Digestive system...
CGTTATCATACAGCAAAACAAAAACCTCAATTTTTTCCGAACTATAATTATCCTCATCGGTTGCTTGAAATTTTTTACTGATTATTCTGGAAGGGGGTGCAGAAAGAATTTTAATATCTTCATATTGTGCTTGATTTTCTATTCCTTTTTGCAAATATAGTAAAATATCCAAGTCGTTTTGCCTTACAACTAAATTATTGATATTTAAAATAATAAATAATTTCTCTACATTATTAAAGCAATTTTTACTTTGTTTATCAATAAAAACAACAGTTCCATTATCTACCACGCCAAAATCTGCCTGAATGATGAGGTTTTCTGCAATTTCGCTATTTTTTTCTAAAGCATCAATAGAAACTTCTTTAATAAAGTTTTTTTCTTCAAAAAAATGTTCAGGAACACTTGGCAGGTCGAAACAAACCTTATTATAGTTATTTTTTGGCAATGATTTACAAATAAAGTCAACCAATTCCGATTCTTCACTCATCCATCTTACTTTAATATTTTTTGAAAACAACCGACTTTCAAAAGCCAACAGGTGTTTTTCCATCTCTTCAATATAAGAATATCGAATAAAATTTGCTCTTGTTCGTAAAAATTGTATATCAGTATGCATAATTATGTTTATAAGTTGTTAATTATAGTCTCATTTTCTGTTCATATTTTATCATAAAAAAAATATCCACAAAAAAACAGAATTTTTTTATATTATTTCAACAATTCTTTTTCTTTTTTTCGTTTATAATATTCTCATAAATAACATAAAAAAATTTATCAACACCATTAACATGAATATTCTTTATCATTAATTAATTTTTTTTAGGATTTTATAATTATATGTTGTTAAAATTTTAGTTTTGCCAACTATGAAAAAATTTGTTTTCATTTTTCTTTTTTTACCGGTTTTTGTTTTTTCTCAAGAGCATATTATTCTTAAAAACAGTATTTTAGATAGTATTGCAGTGATTCCTGTTGAAGATGCAAATATCTATAATTTTGACATTAAAAGTTATGTTTTCACATTTAAGGGAATAGATTTTTTGATTATTGATAAGACTAAAGGGGAAAATGAGCATAAATTACCCGATACATACGCAGAATTTAAAAGAAGATTTTTAAATACAAATTTTTCTCAAATAAACAAATTATATGGAGATATATCATTAACCAAACAAGATATTATTAATGCAGGAGTTTCTTCAGGAAATTTGATGGCGTATGAAATAAACAAATATGTGAAACTGCAATATAATTCAAATATGCCGCGAAGTACCGGAGTGGGAGTAGTTGTGAGTCCTATTTCCTATTTATATGATAAATATAGTAGAAAAGCAAAAATGGCGCGGTTGTATCAAGAATTAATGGATAAAGAGGATGAGGTAATAAATTTAACACAAAAATACAATCAAAAAATTGTAAATTTATTAACCGGTTTGGAAGGAGATGAACTGTTAGATTTTATGACATTTTGTAAATTTAGTTATTATGATTTAATCCGCTGGACACCGGAGTACATTATTTTGCAGATAAAAGACAGATTTGGGGATTATGAATTTTATAAAGCGTTGGAAGATAATTAAATTTATTATAATAATGAAAATAACACTCGTTGCCGGCGCTCGGCCCAATTTTATTAAGATTGCTCCAATTATTGAAGCCATTAAGCAAGCACAACATAAAAATAGTAATATAAACTATCATCTTGTGCACACTGGTCAGCATTACGATAAAATGATGAGTGATACTTTTTTTGAAGAGCTCAATATTCCGCAGCCTGATGTTAACTTAAACTGTTGTTCGGGAACCCAAGCCGAACAAACTGCCTCTATTATGATTGCCTTTGAAAAGGAATTAATGAAAAATCCTACAGATTTGGTTATGGTTGTTGGAGATGTTAATTCTACCATGGCATGCGCTATTGTTGCAAAAAAAATGAATATTAAAGTAGCACACGTAGAAGCAGGAATTAGGTCTTTTGACCTCTCTATGCCCGAAGAGATTAACAGAATGGTTACCGACAGTATTACCGATTACTTTTTTACTACATCTGAATTTGCCAATAATATTTTGCGAAAACAAGGAGTAAAAAAATCTCAAATTTTTTATGTAGGTAATGTAATGATTGATACACTTTTTGCTAACCTTAATCGTTTTAAAAAACCACCCTGTTTTGATGCTTTAGATTTAAAAGAAAAACAATATCTTGTACTTACCCTACATCGCCCGAACAATGTGGATGTGCCGGAACAATTAAAACATTTTTTAGAAACCATCTTACATCATGTTCGCGGATTACCGGTTATTTTTCCGGTTCATCCCAGAACGTTAAAGGTTTTTGAGCCATTGAATCTTAATGCAAAAAACCTCCACACCGTCTCTCCCATGGGTTATTTAGAGTTTATGTATCTGGTTAAAAATGCCAAATGTGTAATTACGGATTCGGGTGGTATTACAGAAGAAACCACTTGTTTGAATATTCCCTGTATGACCCTTCGCGATAGCACGGAACGACCGGAAACATGTACTATGGGCACAAACGAACTTATTGGAACAAACCCCAATGCAATTATACCTGCTTTAGAAAAACTCTTTAAAAACAAATGGAAAAAGGGAAAAATACCCCATCTTTGGGATGGCCGAGCAGCTGAAAGAATAGTTAATGTATTAAAAGAATTATACTTATGATAACCGTTTGCCAATTAACCACAGTACACAATCGTTATGATGTAAGAATATTAAACAAAATAAGTATTTCGCTTCAACAAAACGGATATCAGGTTTTTTTATTGGTTGCCGACCAAAAACCCAACGAAATATACCAGGGGGTAAACATTATTTCAACTAATTTTTTTACAAAGAATCGTTTGTTGCGACTTTTGTTTGCTAAAAAAAAACTCTTAAAAAAAGCAAAAGAAATAGATGCAGAGATTTATCACTTTCATGACCCCGAACTGTTGCCGGTGGGTGTAAAGTTGGCTAAACTAGGAAAAAAAGTTGTTTACGACAGCCATGAAGATTATCCTTCTACTATGTTGGAAAAGAAATATATTCCAAAATGTTTTAGAAAGTTGGTATCGTTGTTTTTTGAAAAATATGAAAAAAAGGCTTGTGGTTATTTTAAAGGTTTATCTCTTTGTTATCATTGGACTTACGACCGTTTGAAACCCTATTGTCAAAACGCAGAGTTGATATTCAATTTTCCTGTTTTGCCCGCCAATATAAACACGCTCATTCCCAATTATCAAAGTAGAGCAATAGCCTATACCGGAGGAATTTCGCCCCAATGGCATATAGCCGACATTATTGAAGCCATTGAAGAAATAGAGGATATTACTTTTATTTTGGCAACAAACAGAGCCAATGAAGAATATCTAACACGCTTGCGCAACCTAAAAGGATGGGAAAAGGTGAATTACTTAGGAAGCGTTAAACACCTATCATTATATGAAGAAGTTTTTTCACAAACATCGGTGGGTGTTGCACTTTTAGATTATATTCCTCAGTGTAAAGGGCATATCGGAAATCTTTCCAACACCAAATTATTTGAATATCTTTTAATGGGGTTGCCGGTAGTTTGTACAGATTTTGATTTATGGAAAGAGATTATAGAAAAAGAAAATTGTGGCATTTGTATTAACCCCTATCAGATTGAAGAGATAAAACAATCTATTATACAATTGATTTCTAATCCGGAATTAGCACAACAAATGGGGCAAAATGGTCAAAGGGCGGTGATTGAAAAATATAATTGGAAAACAGAAGAAGCAAAATTGCTAAGTTTATATGAAAAAATAGTTCTTAAGAAAAAAAACTATTTTTGCCGTTCATAAATATATAGATGGTTACAAGAAGATATTTAAGAATAAAGGTTTTACAAATGCTTTACGCAGTGGAGAAAAATCCGAATGAGGATTTTCTTGCTTGTGAAAAAAAATTGGCTCAAACTATCCGCGATTGCCAAATCTTATCTGTTTACTTTCTTTCTCTACTTCCGGAAATTGTGCGCTACCGTACTCTACGTTTAGAGGAATTGAAAGAAAAAAATAATCCTACCCACGAAGACCTTCATCCAAATACAAAATTTATTGATAATAAGGTTATTAAACAATTAGAAGAGAACAGAAGCATTCGGCAGTTTTGCGTAAATAACAAAATTGATTGGAGCGACAGATATGATTTTATTGCTCAGATGTTTCACGAAATAGCAAACACCAACTTTTATCTTACTTATGTTAATTCATTGCAAAATAGTTACAAAGAGGATAAAAAGTTTGTGCTTCACGTTTTGTCGAAAATTTTTGCCGAAAGTGAATTGTTACACTGGTTTTTGGAAGAAAAAAATGTGCATTGGTTTGATGATTACAATGATGCACTTTTGGCAGCCTATAAAAATGTTGAAAAATATAAAGAAAATCAACCCGATTCCGTTACGCTCTTTCAATGGTTTAAGGACGAAGAAGATGAACAGTTTTATAAAGAATTGTTTCGAAAAACATTATTATATAATACGGAATATCAAAAACGTATTGATGAAAAATTACAACACTGGGAATCGGAACGTGTTATGGAGATTGATACGATTTTAATGAAAATGGCGATGTGTGAACTTACCCAATTTCCAACTATTCCCATTAAAGTTACTATAAATGAATATATTGAATTGGCTAAATTATACAGTTCCCGAAAAAGCGGAGTCTTTATCAATGGCATTTTAGACACCATTATTATTGATTTCAAAAACGAGGGATTATTGAATAAAATTGGAAGAGGCTTAATCAGTTAATAATTAATAATTAAAAGTTATGAGTTACAAGTTACAAGTTACAAGTTACAGTTCGACAAGCTCACTACGACGCATTCTTACGGTCTTTCTGTCTTACTGTCTTACTGTCTTTCTGCTTTTTGCTTTTTGCTTTTTACATTGGGGTTGTGGAAGTGGTAATAAATCAGAATTTTCAGTTTCCGATATTAGAAATCCGGCAACAGCAGATGGTATTGATGAGCAACAAAAAGCGAATATGCCGGAAATTCAGTTTGACAACCTTTCCTATAATTTTGGGAAGGTTATTCAAGGCGAACAACTGAGCTATACTTTTCATTTTAAGAATGTTGGAAAGTCGAATTTGATAATATCTACTGTAGAAACCTCCTGCGGTTGCACTACCTCGGTGCCACCCAAAGCACCGATAAGACCCGGTGAAAAAGGAGAAATTTCGTTAACATTCGATTCAAAATACAAAAACGGAGAAGTAATCAGTTATTTAGTAGTTACTGCAAACACTTATCCGGCGCAAACCGTACTCACCACAAGCGCCTCTGTTGTTGTTCCATAAACCATTAAAAATATTAACCGTTATTAAATCTTATATTATTATGAACCTATTAGAATTATTATTATTTGCGAAACCGAATCAGGATGGCCAGGCTACCAGTGGAGGCGGCATGAGCATGTTGTTAATGTTGGGCGCTATTATTTTGGTGTTTTACTTCTTTATGATTCGTCCCCAACAAAAGAAACAAAAACAGATGGCCAATTTTCGCGATGCGCTGAAACGTGGCGACAAAATTGTTACCATTGGTGGCGTTCACGGTCAAATCACCGATGTGCAAGAAGGAACCTTCACTATTGAAGTGGCAGATGGCGTAAAAATTAAAATTGAAAAAGCTGCCGTAGCCGTTGACCCAAATGCATCTGCAAAAAAAGATTAAAATCGCTCTAACCGGCGGAATGGGAACGGGGAAAACCTATATCTCAAAACAATTTGTTGATATAGGTATTCCTGTGTTTTATGCCGACGAAGAAGCAAAAAAATTGTATCTTTCTGAAAAAGTTCTCGATTTTTTTGCAGAAAAATATGGTGATTCTTTTTTTACAGACAACCGTTTAGATTTATCAAAATTGGCCGCTTTTGTGTTTTCAAATATTGAAAATAAAAAACAGATAGAAGATTTTATTCATCCTTTAGTGATGCAACAGTTTGAAGAATGGGCAACCCACCAAACTTCCGGTATAGTAATGTTGGAAAGTGCACTCATTTTTGAAGCGGCATTAGAGAAACACTTCGATAAAATATTTGTTGTAGATGCACCGGAAGATATTAGAATTAAACGTATTAGAGAAAGAAACCCCCTCCTTTCGGAAGAGGAAATTTTACAACGACTTAATTCACAGATCTCTCAAGAAGAAAAATGTTCACGTGCCGATGTAGTGATTTGGAACGGATAAACACAAAAAACCGTTTTTTAAACTTTTTACTGCGCTGTTGCCAAAGTTGCCACACTAACTTTTGTGAAAGGAAAAGCCGTTAATTTTTGGATGGCCGCTTCTAAAGTAGCACCGGTGGTTAACACATCATCGCAAATCAAAACATGTTTGTTTCTAAGTGCATCATAATTGGTAACTTGAAATACTTCTTTCACATTTTGCCACCGGTGAAAGCGATTTTTTTTAGTTTGAGTTTCTGTAAACTCAGTACGTATCAACATGTTCGTACTATAGGGAATTTGCATACTTTCGCTTAATCCCCTGGCAATCCATTCGCTTTGATTATACCCTCTTTTTTTTTCTTTTTTCTTGTGCAAAGGGATAGGAATAATCAAATCAATGGTTTTCCATTTTTCATCTTGCATGAGTTGCTCGCCATAAATTTCCCCCAAAAAAGCACCCACCTCTTTTACACCATAGTATTTTAAATGATGTAAAATTTTCTGTGCCTGATTTCCTTTTTTATAAAACAAAAAGGCACCCACATTTTCTACGGAAACACGACCCAAAAAAAGTTGAGTGAGCGGCGACTGATTAAATTCATGATAGTGTGTTTCCGGCAAATTGTACAAACAATGCAAACAAAAAAAACGTTCATGGGGTAGTAATAAATTGCTGCAAGAGATGCACGTGCGGGGGTAGAAGAAATTGAGAAGATGTAAAAGCATTTGAAAAATATTTAATTGCACCGCAAATATACATTCTTAAATCCCGTTTGTCAAGAGGAGTAATCATTTTTTTTATTCTTTTGTGGGGTTAAAAAAATAATATGGCGCTTATCAAATCTATTTCCGGAATTCGTGGCACTATTGGCGGCACCACCGGCGAAAATCTTACTCCTATTGATGTAGTAAAATTTACTTCTGCATTCGTAACATTATCAGAAGAAAGAAGAACTTCGGCTACGCTCAGTTACCAAAAGGAAAAAGGAGAAGGAAATTTAGAAAATCCTTGTTCTTTCGTTGTGGGTCGAGATGCGCGCGTCTCCGGAGAAATTATCAACAGATTGGTTTGTGCCACACTGCAAAGCATGGGGGTGAATGTAATTGACGTTGGGCTTTCTACTACCCCCACAGTTGAAATGGCGGTAGTAAAACACCGAGCAAACGGTGGAATTATTCTTACAGCCAGCCATAACCCGATGGAGTGGAACGCTTTAAAATTATTGAACGAAAAAGGTGAATTTATCTCTGCAGAAGATGGAAAAAGATTATTGAGAATTGCAGAAAAAGATGATTTTAATTTTGTATCTGTTGAGAAATTAGGCAAATACACAAAATATGAGCATGCTATCGAAGACCATATCAATGAAATTTTACAATTAGATTTAGTGGATGTTAAAGCAATTAGTGAGGCTGGTTTTTCCGTAATTTTCGATGCGGTAAACTCAACGGGAGGCATCGCTATCCCACTATTATTAAGAAAGTTGGGTGTAAAAAACTACCATGCATTATATGATGAGCCCACCGGAATTTTTCCGCACAATCCCGAACCCCTACCCGAACACCTACAAGAAATCTCAGAAATGATGCAGGAGAGCAGAAGAGCAGAAGAGCAGGAAAGCAGAAAAGCAGAAAATTCTTATGGTCTTACGGTCTTACGCTCTTACGCTCTTTTTGATGTGGGTTTTGTAGTTGACCCCGATGTGGACAGGTTGGCGATGGTTATGGAAAACGGCGAAATGTTTGGCGAAGAATACACGTTGGTTGCCATTGCCGATTATGTGTTGCGGCATAAAAAAGGAAGCACCGTTTCCAACCTGTCATCTTCAAAAGCATTGAAAGAGATTAGCGAAAAACATGGAGTAACCTACACAGTAAGCTCTGTAGGCGAAGTAAATGTAGTAGAAAAGATGAAAGAAACCAGCGCTGTTATTGGCGGAGAAGGAAATGGCGGCGTAATTTTCCCGGAATTACACTATGGCCGCGATGCGTTGGTAGGCATTGCACTCTTTCTCTCTTTTATGGCAAAAACAAAACTTAAATGTTCCGAAATAAAAGCATTGTATCCCAATTATGTGATTATTAAAAATAAAATGGAACTCACCCATGATATTAATATCCATGAGTTATTGCAAAAAGTAGCCCAAAAATATGCTTCTTATCAACCAAATACTATGGACGGTGTGAAAATAGATTTTAAAAAAGGCTGGGTGCATCTGCGCCCCTCAAATACTGAGCCGATAATTCGTATTTATGCAGAAGCAGAAACGAAAGAGGAGGCAGAGAAATTAGTAAACAATCTCCTAACCGTTTTGTAGTAGAAATACTAAAAATCTTTTAGAAAACGGTGATGTTTACCTGTAGTATGGAAAGTTTTTACCCGGGTAAAATGCCTGACCGCCCAATTGCTCTTCAATGCGAAGCAATTGATTGTATTTTGCAATACGGTCGGTTCTACTGGCCGAGCCGGTTTTAATTTGACCGGTATTGAGTGCCACTGCTAAATCGGCTATGGTAGTATCTTCCGTTTCGCCAGAGCGGTGAGACATAACCGCCGTATATCCGTTGCATTTGGCCATGTTCACTGCGTCAATGGTTTCGGTTAGGGTTCCTATTTGGTTCACCTTTATCAAAATAGAATTACAAATACCTTTACTGATCCCTTCTGCCAAACGATGCACATTGGTAACAAACAGGTCATCACCCACCAATTGAATATCGTTTCCTAATTTTTCGGTCATCAGTTTCCAGCCATCCCAATCATCTTCCGCCATACCGTCTTCAATAGAAACGATAGGATATTTTTTCACCCAATTTGCCCAAAAATCTACCATTTGCGCAGGGGTTAATTTTTCTCCGGTTGACCACTTAAGATGGTACATATTTTCATTCGGGAGGAAATACTCGGAAGAGGCGGGGTCAAGGGCAATGCAAATGTCGATACCCGGTTTGTAGCCGGCTTTTTCTATAGCTTTAAGAATTACCTCAATAACCTCTTCGTTAGATTTCAGGTTAGGGGCAAATCCGCCTTCGTCGCCCACATTGGTAGCGTACTTCATACCTTTAAGCACCGATTTCAAACTGTGGAAAGTTTCGGCACCCATGCGAAGTGCTTCTGCGAAAGTTTCGGCGCCCACCGGCATAATCATAAACTCTTGAAAATCTATGCAGTTATCGGCATGTGAACCGCCGTTAATAATATTCATCAGCGGAATAGGTAAAGTGTTGGCATTTACGCCGCCCACGTAGCGATAGAGTTCCTGGCTGCTCTCTTGTGCTGCCGCTTTGGCAACCGCTAACGAAACGCCCAGAATAGCATTAGCACCCAATTTGGCTTTGTTGGGGGTTCCGTCAATTTCAATCATCTTGGCATCAATTTCGTTTTGATTGGAAACCATCATTCCCTTCAGCCCGTTAGCCAAAATACCGTTTACATTTTCAACGGCTTTTAAAACGCCTTTACCCATATATTTTGATTTGTCGTCTTCGTCGCGGAGCTCTACCGCTTCGTGTGTACCGGTGGAGGCGCCGGAGGGAACGGCAGCACGTCCCATTGCGCCGGCTGCGGTATATACATCTACTTCAACAGTTGGATTGCCTCTTGAATCCAAAATTTGACGACCAAAAATTCCAATAATTTCACTCATTTGTTTGTTTTTTAATGTTTTATGTTTTTTTTATTTGAAAGTGCAAATAAACATAAAATTTCTCTACATTATATTCCTCTTTTCCTTTCGCTTTAGAATTAAGTTTTAAACGCAAAGGCGCAAAGTCCTGAATTAAATTCAGGATCGCAAGGAACGCAAGGGTTTGATTCTAAAGCATTTATTCTTTGCGTTCTTTGCTAAAATCTTTGCGCCTTTGCGTTAAAATTAAAAAAAATTTCAACCCTCTTGCAGATTGAAAAAATTATACTTTCGCAAAATAATTTTAATTTTATAAGAAAATTGTAACAATAATGATTAACCAAAATTAAAAATATTATAATAACCACTATGTTGGGCGGTAAAAAATATCGAAACCCCCTTTTGAAAAAATTGATGGTGTGCGCATGTATCGTTGCACTTTTGCTGATGGGTGCGTGCAAAAAACCTTGCCCCCTTTCGCTTACCCAGGAACAAATAGATAAAGGATGGGTAATTGTGGGAAATGACAAGGATTGCTACATTGAAAAACCCGACGATCCCGATGACCCAGACGATCCAGATGATCCGGACGACCCAAAAGTGGAAGATATTGGTGCGCTGGGCGAAAAATTGGGAAATATTGAAAATGAAGCCGCCTCCGGAAAGCCAGTAACAATAACCCTTACCGGCAACTTAGTAGTGAATAATCAACAACTTACAGAGGTGATAGAACAGCTTGGCAACATTTTGAATAACTATCCCAATGTTACCCTCAATATGAACGAATTTACGCTGCAACCCGCCCTAAACGGTATCTTAATGAACTACCAACGCTGGTGCAACTGCCATAAATTGAAATTAGGCGTAAACAAAAATGCCTCCAGTGGCGCAAAAGCAGAGGCGAAATGGACAGCACCCTCCAACGAAATACTACGCTTTGAAAACGATGGACAAGATGGTGGGGTTTTCTTTGCAGGACCTCCTCAAACAGATATAACAATTATTGTTACAAACGAAACCAAATGGAACGCATTTAAAAATGATGCCCAAACCCTAATGGCACAATATAACTATGAAAAGGTCCTTATGAAACTGAACGGCCCGGGATTTAACTATAACAATGGCGCTGGCCAAGCTACTGTGCAATGGCTTTACGAAGGTACGCAGAATGGCTCTTCTTATATAGAACCCGGTAACTTCTATAAGCTTGGATGGGGATCGGACTCTGTAAGAGTATCAATGGAAGAGATACAAATGCTGGTAGATGCCCAAGCGTTAAAGCCATCTACAGGATGGAACAATGGCTTTCCATATGTACACAACTATACAGGACAAGCAGTCCAAGGACAGAAAATCAGAATTGGAAGAACGAGCAGCCTTGACCCGAACCTGCTGAATCTGCCGAATTGCGTTATACCGGATACGATTAACATAGATCATGGGTGGAATGTTACGACAGGCATTCCGCAGGAGTTTTATGCGAATTGGACCCACGATATTAGATGGATTCTGGCGGATAGAGATGATTTGCCAGGCGGAAAGCAGAATATCGTTGCCTGTAACAATCAAACTTTAAATTATTGGAGGTGCGAGAATCCTTACATGCCGGCCGGCAGCAACACCAAGTTCAATTGGGTGTCGGATGGAATAGTGCCGTTGGCAGTTTATAGCCACTATCCTCCTCAACCCGGGCCTAATAGTTTGAATATAATGAAGTTAGAACTGGGCGGTGGTGATCATTCTTGGTTAAAATTGATAAAAGTTCTTGAGGAGATGAATAAAGAAAGTCCAGATTTTCTAAAACCACAAAAAAACGTTAGCAACGCACCTATCCCTGTTAATCACTTTGTAAACAAGACAACACATCCGGATTTTTTTGCAAGCGATAATAAAGTTATTATTGGTATTACAATGACCGATTATATTATCGCCGCCTCTGGCACCAGAGGGGGAATTTTATTATCCAATTGCAAATTATATTTAGATAGTGATCAGTGGTTATATAACTTGAATGAGGTGTTTGATGGCGACAAAGCGCAACTCCTAAAATATCTTAACAATGCCGGTATAATTACAACCAATGTTGACATTGTTATTCCGGGGGAGTTGGAAAGTGGTAAGAAATGGGTAACACTGGAGAAACTTTATCCCGAGGCAAAAAGCAAAGCAGCAACACAACATATCATGCAAACTAAATTTCGAAAAGGAATGTAGAACATAAATTAGAATATAAGAACTCAAACCAAAAGGGGCTGTCAAAAAAATTCAAGTCAGCCTTTTTTTTGAATATAATCTATTAACCTGAGTTCTGTTTAAGGGGAGCGGTTATTGGCTAGGGAGTGCCCTAAATCCCCTTCAAATTTTGAAGGGGTGCCCGAAGGGCGGGGTAGTTTATATATAACAATGTTTTTTTAGCTTTTAACGCAAGGGGCGCAAAGATTTTTCGCAAAGTGCGCAAGGGAAACGAAATTTATGTTTATTTACGTTTTCAAAAAATGTAAAGCGAAACGCTCAAAAAATGTAAAGCGTCAATTATACGCGCACAGATGGAATTAATGTAATTTCAATTGCATCGCTGGGGATATAAATTTCATTGCGAACCTTGCGTTAAAAATACTTTTAAAACAGTCCGTACAACTCGGCGTTTACCATTTCAATAACCGTTCCGAAATCTTCAGGAATTTCAGCAAATTTAATCGTATTTACATCCACTATCAATAATTTACCATCTTCATATTTAGAAATCCATTCTTCATAACGGTCGTTCAGCGATTTTAAATAGTCTAACCGGATAGAAGTTTCATATTCTCTCCCTCTTTTTTGAATTTGAGATACTAAAGTAGGAACATCAGCCTTTAAATAAATTAACAAATCCGGAGGTTGCAAAAACTGCATCATCAGTTCAAAAAGGGAAGAGTAGTTTTCAAAATCGCGGGTAGGCATTAGCCCCATGGCATGTAAGTTGGGCGCAAAAATGTAGGCATCTTCATAGATGGTTCGGTCTTGAATCACATCTTTTTTCTTTTTTCGAATCTCTACCACCTGACGAAAACGACTATTTAAAAAATAAACTTGAAGATTGAACGACCACCGTTGCATATCTTCATAAAAACTAACTAAATATGGATTATTATCCACACTTTCATAAAGCGGCTCCCAACCGAAATGCTTGGCAAGCATTCCGGTGAGAGTCGTTTTTCCAGAACCAATATTTCCGGCTACAGCGATATGCATAACAGTGATTAGTGATTAGTGGTTAGTGGTTAACAAACCTCTTCAACTACAGTTTCTTCTTTTTTGCAACAGCAGCAACACTCTTTTTTGAAGCATTTCCAAGTGAAGCCGGCCAATGCAGCGCCTGCAAAAGGACAAAGAATAAATACCCACAAGTTGCTTAACGCAGAACCCTTGATGAATGCAGCGCCGTTTTCAATAAAATCAATAAACGCGGGTGCAATACTTCTTGCGGGGTTAACGGAAGTTCCGGTAATAGGAATACAAACAATGTGTATTAACACTAAAGATAAACCGATGGCTAAGCCTGCAAATTTTTGCGCGTTGTTTTTACTGTCGGTAGCGCCAAGCACCACCAAAACAAAGATAAAAGTAAATACGGTTTCGGCGATGATAGCGGGCAACAGCATACCCTCCCCGAAGTTGTTAGCGCCGGTGGTGGTAATACCGCCCGTGGTTGCGCCGGTTTTTACCAAAGCAAAAAGAATACCTGAACCGATGAATGCGCCAATTACTTGTGCAATCATGTAGAAACCAAGGTCTTTACAGGAAATTCCTTTGTTGATGTAAACGGCTAAAGTAATGGCCGGATTGATGTGGCAACCCGAAATAGGCCCGATGGTATAAGCCATGGCAATCACAGCCAATCCGAAAGCAAAGGATACCATAAATACCCACGAAGAGGAAACGCTACCGCCGATAGCATGCATTAAATCGGCGCCAAATACGGCTGCGCCGCAACCCAAAAGAACCAAAACCATGGTTCCAATCATCTCAGCAAAAAATTTTTTTGTCATAATGTGTTTAAAATTAAATTAATAATAAATTTTTGTTCTTGACAGCAAATAAACACCAAAATTTGAATTATTGCCATCATAATTAAATTATTATTTTACTACATTTGCAACGTTCAATTATTATACCAATCGTTATGAAAAAAGTTACAAGTTACAAGTTACAAGTTACAAAGAAAATTCTGCTTTTCTGCTTTTCTGCTTTTCTGCTCTTCTGCCTTAATGCGCAGCAGTTGATTGACAACAAAGGCAACCGAAATCAATCCTATCCTGTTATCACAGAAAAAAATCCTGAAATTGTGAGTCTTATCAATCAAGTTTCGAAAGACAGCATTGAAAGCCATATCCGTTACATGCAGCAGTTTATAAGAGACGCAAAAGAACCTGCAGCATTAACAGTGCAAAATTGGCTGATTGACCATTTCGAATCGTATGGATATGACAGAGATAAAGATATTTACATTCATTATTTTACTCATAACTATCAACAATTGGCTGCCGGCAATGTAGTTGTGATAAAAGAAGGAAGCGAATTTCCAGATGAATTTATTATGATAACTTCACATTACGACCATCCCGATGGCCCCGGTGCTGATGACAATGCCTCCGGAACGGCAGGTGTGTTAGAGTGTGCGCGTTTGCTCAAAGATTTTCCAACAAAGCGTTCTATCATGTTTGTGCCTTTTAATGCAGAAGAATTGTGGATGGTGGGAAGTATGCCCTTTGCTCAAAAATGCGCTACAGAAAACATGAACATTATTGCCCATCTCAATATGGATATGATTGGCTGGTTTCCCCCCGGAAATCCAAATACCATCATGGCTTCCGGTTATTCTTACATTTCTAAATCGCTTTTCGATTATTACAAACAAACCGCAAACACATACATCCCGGAAATTCCTACCATTCGTTTAACCGATGGCGACAGCTATGGCGGAGACCACATGCCATTCAATGTGTATGAGTACCCTTCTTTGTATATTGGCGATATTGAATATCATAAGCAACATCCATGCTATCACCAACCCTGCGATACTATAGGACCGAATGGTGGTGTAAACCGTTTGGATTTAGCAAAAGCGTTTGTGCAAGCCACGCTGTCGGCTGCCACAGAATTGGCAAACGCGTGGTTGCCCCCGCAAAATTTGAGCGCCTGTTCGGGAACAGATCATATTAAAGTTTCCTGGGAGAGTTCAGAAGAGAATAATTCCTATAAAGTATTTAGAAACAATGCGATAATTACAGAAACCACTGAAAATTTCTATATGGATTTTGACGTTGAAGTAGGAAAAAAATATGAATACTATGTAACCGACCTTAGTGCAGCACCTTCAAATAAAGATGAGGTTATGTTTGTTGAACCATTACAACTACCTTATAGTAATAATTTTAGTGTTGATAAATATGGGTTTGAGCAAAGTAATTGGGTGATTAGAAATTTAGCCGGTAAAAGTACCCTTTGTAATACTTCCGGAAATGGTGCTTTTAAAGATGATAACTATTTATCAATTGCAGAATCAGATTGGTTTTCAATCCCTTCAAACACTGAAAATATTTTAATTCGCTTTAAATGGCAAGGTGAAATTAAGGGAATTTGGACCAATGCCGGCTTATATTTTGAAGTAACCAACGATAGAAAAACATGGCATAAATTAGCGCTTCTTACAGGCTTCAGTTATACTTGGAAAGAGCACACCTTTTCACTAAATGAATATATTAACAGCGATTTTTTCCAAGTGCGTTTTCGTTTGGAAAGTAGCGGTTCTCCAAGATATGGCCCATACCCAAAACTTGGCTATATTACCGATTTCGAGATTGTATTTGAAGCCGATACCACAAGTGTAAAAGAGCCTCTCCCTTACATTTCAACATTTCACGTTGCTCCTAATCCCGCGAGCGGTTTCATTAATATAACCACAAACCAACAAGAACCTTACCACATTGCAATTTACGACATGCAGGGAAAGCTTATTTTTGCCCAGGAGGGCTTTTCAGACGGGGAACTTAACGTATCGCGTTTACAAAAAGGTAATTATTTAATAGTAGCATCCACAAAACAACATAGGGTAGCGAAAAAATTAATAATTCAATAAATGAAAGAAAAAAAAGAAAAAGTTTTTGGGTTTGAGCGAAACGTCTTTTTTACAGGACTGACAAGTTTTTTTACCGACACTTCTACAAAAATGGTGTACAGTGTGATGCCGCTGTTTTTACTCTCCATTGGCGCATCAAAAACGCTCATCTCATTAATAGAAGGTATTGCAGAAAGTACTGCCTCACTTGTGAAAGCGCTGTCTGGCTATTGGAGCGATAAAATAGGAAAAAACAAGCCCTTTATGATGATAGGATATGGAGTAACGGCACTGATTACGCCGCTGTACTCATTTGTAGGTAAACCTGTTGAGGTATTGTTTTATCGTTTTTTTGAGCGCATTGGAAAGGGAGTTCGGGCGGCACCGCGCGACAGTTTGATTAGCGGCTCGGTTACCCAAAAAGATGCAGGAAAAAATTTCGGATTTCACAAAGCTATGGATAACAGTGGCGCAATTTTAGGGCCATTGGCAGCTTTTCTGTTGCTCTATTTTCTACCCACCGGCGACTCAATAATGAGTTATAAGATAATATTTTTAATTGCCACTATCCCCGCCATATTGGGTGTTATCACCATTGCTGTTTTTATTAAGGAAACAAAAGCAGACCAGCAAAGCGGTGCGAATAAACTATCTGTCAAGAATTTACCAAAGCGATATTTCTTTTTTCTTGCCATTGTTTTTGTATTTACGCTGGGTAATTTTTCAGATGCCTTGTTGTTGGTAAAAACTACCGAAACGGGGGTCAATAGAGTTTACATTCCGTTCATTTACATGATTTTCAATATGGTATCGGTATTGTTGGCAATACCCATTGGCAAACTATCCGATAAAATAGGGCGCGAAAGGTTGATTATTCCGGGATTTTTGATTTTTGCCCTTACATTTTTTATGTTCGGAAAATTCAACAATATCTCCATTTTTATAGGATTGTTTGCTATGTACGGACTCTACAGTGCTTTAGTTGACGGCAGCCAGAAGGCGATGATTTCGGATATTGTGAGTAAGGAGTTGCGGGGAACAGGTTATGGCATTTATCACGCGGTTCTTGGAATTACACTTTTGCCCGCCAGTTTAATAGCCGGATTGTTGTACGACAAAGTAGGTTCCAATGCACCGTTTTATTTTGGCGCGACAATGGCATTGATGGCAACTGCATTAATGGTAGTTTTTGCCCTTACAAACAAGGTTTCGAGGAAGTTAATAAAATAATGAAATGATGAAAAGAATTAGAATTGACTACTGCACCGGCACGGGTGGCTCTAAATTAGTCGCAGAATTAGTCGCAGAAAAATTAGAAAAATCAAATGTTACGGTTGAAGTTAATCGTATTTTTCGAGCAGAAACAGCTAATATTGAGGAAGTTAACACAGATTATTATATTTTGATTTTTCCGGTGCATTCTTTCAATGCGCCCCAAACTATTTACAAGTGGGTGAAGCATTTAAGAGGCAATTATTGTAATACAGCCCTCGTTGCAGTTTCGGGCGGAGGGGATGTACTTTCCAATTCCGCCAGCAGATATAAAACCGTTAAGTTGTTGAAAAAGAGTAATTTCAATTTAATATTTGAAGAGATGGTGCGAATGCCCAACAACTGGATGAAAGCGCCCAACGAAGCAAAATGTACCAAAATTCTTTCAGAATTACCCAACAAGATTGACACGATTTCGCAAGCCGTTTTATCCGAAAAAAAACAAAGAAAAATTGTTTATTGGATTGATTATTTGATTTCAGCCTTGGGAGAATCTGAAAAGAATGGAACACGCAAATTTGGAAAAGGAATAAGTGTGTTGAGTTCCTGTAATGGTTGCGGACTTTGTGCAAAAAATTGTTGCTCTTCAAACATAAAAATAGAAGCACAAACCTCAGTAGGCTCAGTTTCCAAGCCTCTGTTTGACGATTATTGCGATATGTGTTTGGGGTGCATCTATAACTGTCCGCAAAAAGCATTACAACCCACTTACGGCGCATTTCAGGTGGATAAAAGGGGGTACGATTTGCAGTTGATGTGTAGGAATGCAGGTATTATTTGACAAAACATTCTGCTTTTCTTTGGATATATTTTTGCATATTGTAAATAACATTTTCAATATAAATATAAACGATTAACAATTATTTCCTGGACGAGGAGGGTTGTTCGTCGTTTTTTAGATTCACTACTGCTTTAGAATCTTCGTAGTTAATCCGTTAATCTCTACAATATAAATCCCTCTTGTTAATGAGGATACATCTATTTGAGTCTCTTTTGTATGAATTAACAAAAAGCCATGTATGGAGAAGATTTTAATTTCAGGTGTTTGATTGGCATTGTCGGTTTCAATGTAAAGCACATTAGAAACAGGATTGGGATAAACATTGACTGAATTATTGGGCAAGTTGCTGACAGAATTACCAATATTTTTCGGATCATTGTAAGTGATAATAAATTTATGAGCGTTAACAGAATAGAAATTTTGCATATTATGATAGTAAATTTCCAATGTGCTATTAACATCAATCCATTGATTATTCACCCATTTTTGAGCGTAACCCACAGTAGCGTTATTGTTTTCGTCATAGGAATAGAGATGCCTTTCATAATCTTCCCATTGTTCGTTCCAATGTTGATATAGCTTTTCTGTCATATTGTATTGGGAATCGTATGCGTATGTTTCTATCTCGCAATTTACCCATTCATTAGTTTGCCATTTTTGCGCTAACACACTAACCACGTAGTTTAAGGTATCGTAAAGAATTGTTTTTCTTGTCTTCCAATATCCAACATCTCCTTTTAATATCTCTACAAGATTATTATTTTTATCGTAGTAGTAGTGAAATTCGTCTGTTGGAATCCAATATTCATCTATGGGGTACCATATTTTCTCTCGCATTTTTATCAAATTGTTAAATGTATCGTAAGTGTATTCATATCCATATTGAAAACGCCAGCCCCCCGAAGTGTATATATATTCTAACTTCTCTTTCAAATGGTTTAGTGTATCGTAGGTATATGTTTCTTTCATGTAGTTTTTCCAATAATAATTATAATATCCATATTCCCATTTCAGGAGTAATGTCTCTATCAAATAGTTACGTTTGTCATAAATGTAAAACTTTTTATTACGATTTTTCCATGTTCCGTTATAGTCTTGGATTAATTCTTCAATTAAATTATTTTGAGAATCAAATGAATAAGAAGTTTTTACAGAATTATTCCATTGATTATTAATCCATTTTTGTGTTAAATCAACCACACAAACATTGTTTTCATACAAAAAAATGCGACGTTCTATCAAACCGTTAACAGAGTATAAATAAATTGTATCGGGTTCCAGCAAAAAATCGCCTTTTTGAGGTGATGCTTTAAAGAGATTGGGATTTTTTTCAAAAGTTTCATAATTATTTCCGGTTAACGGTTGTGCAATTCCGAAAAAAATAAATACGATATTACATATAAATAGTGTAATTTGCTTTTTCATAACTCATTGTATTTAGGTTAATGTTTTTGGTTTTAATTAATGAGCAAAAATACAAAAATAAATTATTGCCAATATATTTTTTTTTTTTAATGAATTTATAGACTATCTGCACAACCCTGCATCTTTCTGTGCTCTCTGTGTCTTTGTGCTGAGCGTTTTTTTTAACACATTAAATGACAGTACAATACGATAATTTTCACAAAACAATTGTGAAAAAATCTATACTTAAATTTTTTTATTCTAAATAGCTAAAAAAAACTATCTTTGCAAGCCAAAAAGCATATTATGCGAACTCCAGAAGTAAAAAAATTTATTGACGACCACCAAGAATTGTTTTGGTACACCCCCGCGCCCAAAAGCGAAAAAGTAACTGATGAATTACTTGTGGAAACCATGCTAAATTACGGTACTTGGGAAGAAGTACATGATTTGTTTAAAGTAATGGGGTTACAAAATACGGCAACTATATTTTATGGCATGACCGGAAGAAAAAAGTTGAACTATTATCCTGAAATTCACAATTATTTCGATCTCTATTTCAAAAAATATGCATTCTAATATTTTAACCAAAGAACAAGAAGAATTACTGCCCTTAATTCAACAATTTAAGAGAGAATTTTATCTTGTTGGAGGAACTGCCATTGCACTTCAAATTGGGCATCGCAGGTCAATTGATTTTGATTTGTTTAAATTTTCAAACCTAAATTATACTAAAATTGAGAAAAAAATAATAAGCGCGAGAATGCCATACCAAATAACCAGAAAGGTTACGGAGCAAGTCAATGCTATTATTAATTCTGTTAAAGTAACTTTTTTTCAGTATCCTTATGTAATAGATGCCAATATTAATTTTGATAACCGGATGAGAATGCCGGATTTACTGACCTTAGCAGCGATGAAAGCATTTGCTTTGGGGCAAAGGTCAAAATGGAAAGATTATGTGGATTTATATTTCCTGCTAAAAAATTACTATACATTTGAAGAAATTTCCAAAAAAGCAAAAGAGTTATTTGAGTTCATGTTTTCCGAAAAACTATTTCGTGGGCAATTGGCGTTTCACAAAGATATTAACTATTCCGAGCCGGTAGAATATATGCCGGGGTTTGAAGTGGATGAAAAAGAAGTAAAAGAGTTTTTGATTGATAAATCGTTAGAATTATGACGACACACACCATTTTCTCGCTCCTGCTACTAAGGGTGCTTTTAATAAATAAGGGTTCAAGATATATATTTTTCTGCTTTTCTGCCTTTCTGCTCTTCTGCTTTTTTCCCGTTTCCGCTCAACAACTCATCAACAACAAAGGCAACCGCAACCAATCTTATCCTATTATCACAGAGACAAAACCTGAAATAGTAAATCTTATCAATCAAGTCTCGCAGGACAGTATTGAGAGTCATATTCGATATATGCAGGGCATAGACAGGGTGGCTTATTATCCAGGGGCTTGGCAAACGCAAAATTGGCTCATGGAAAAATTCGAATCGTATGGATTGGATGTTTCTGTTCATTATTTTGACTTTGGTGTTAGTATTGATACGATTGCAGGAAACGTTGTCGCCGTTAAAGTTGGCAGTGAATATCCGGAGCAATTTATTGTCATTTCCTCTCATTATGATGCATCAGAACGTCCCCAAGGGATGCCTTATATACCTGGTGCAGATGACAATGCATCCGGTACCGCGGGTGTTTTAGAATGTGCTCGTATTTTGAGCCAGATTTCGACCAAACGCTCCATTTTGTTTGTTCCCTTTAATGCAGAAGAATCTCCTATGGTAGGAAGTTTAGCATTCGTTGAAAAATGTGCTTCGGAAAATATGAATATTGTGGGTGTATTTAATTTAGATATGATAGGATATTTTCCAACTACCCAGGGCAATATTCAAATGAGAACGGGATATTCATTCATTTCACAAAAATTGTTTGATTATTATTTTCAAGTAGCAAATCTTTATCTGCCGGATGTTCCTACGCTTCAATTTAGTGATGGCGACAGTTACGGTGGAGACCAGATACCTTTTCACATGTATGAATATCCTGCATTGTATATTGGAGATATTGAATATAAAACTCCTTGCTACCATAAACCATGCGATACAATTGGAATAGGTATTGATTTGGCAGGAGTTAATAGTTTGGAACTTGCCAAAGCTTTTACTCAGGCTGCGCTCGCTGCAACTGCAGAATTGGCAACCGGTTGTTTGCCCCCACAAAATTTGAATGCATGCTCTGGGTTAGGTAAAATTACTATTTCGTGGGATAGTACAGGAGATGGTAATTTGTATAAATTATTCAAAAACAATGTATTAATCAAAGAAACTGCGGAACTACTTTATGAAGATGAAGATGTTGAGATTGGAAAAGAATATGAATACTATGTAACAGACCTTAGTGGCGCCCCCTCAAATACTGAAACTATTCTTTTTACTGCCCCATTAATAATACCATATTCAAATGATTTTCAAATAAACACAGATGGTTTTTTGCTTGAACCATGCAAATGGGTAGTTAGACAGGAGCAGCAAAATAATCGTGTTCTGTGTAATACAGAAAAGAATAATGAAAATTTTGCTTCCAACTATTTGAGTATGATAGAAATGAACTGGTTTTCAATACCTGATAGTATAAGTGATATAACATTAAAATTTAGAGCATCTTACAATATTATGGTTTGGAAAGAAAATGGCTGTACTCTTGAAGCAACTACAGATAGAAAAACGTGGCATAAACTGGCAGTGTTCTCAGGAAATTCAAACTGGAAAAATTTTGAAATAGTTTTAAATGAATTTATTGGTAGCCTGTTTTTTCAAATTAGATTTAGAATCGAAGGCAGTGGGCAATGGCTTAGTACAACAATCAAAAGGGTATTTGTAATTGATGATGTTGAAATTGCTTTTAACGAGGGTAACAATATAAAAAAGTATGAAACCCCTTACTTAAAAGACTTAGTTATTTCACCCAATCCAACAAGCGGAAATGTGAATATCACCACTTTCCAAGAAAATGATTATCAGATTTGCTTTTATAATATGATGGGGAAACTGCTCTTTCAACAGGATGTTTTTCAGGATGGGAGTTTGGATATTTCTTTTTTGGCAAAAGGGACTTATCTAGTGGTGGCTTCCTTGCCTAAGCACCGAGTAGCGAAGAAGTTGGTGGTACAATAACTCTGCGTTCATCCGTGCTCTCCGTGTCTCTGTGCTGCGTGTTTTTTTCAACACAGAGGTACAAAGAACACAAAAGTTCACAGAGGAGTAAAATTTTAAGATATTAGAATACAACGACATATAATAAT
>Ga0209628_10000583_pt1 | contig 22650 bp, 21 predicted proteins | sample TergutCu122P4_FD_187285 | JGI IMG/M metagenome (GOLD analysis project Ga0209628, IMG submission 187285) | Cubitermes ugandensis P4 segment gut microbial communities from Kakamega Forest, Kenya - Cu122 P4 (SPAdes) (version 2) | ecosystem: Host-associated > Arthropoda: Insects > Digestive system...
CACACACACACCACACACACACACCACACACACACCACACTCACACACACCACACACACATCACACTCACACACACCACACACACACACCACACATACACCACACACACAAACACAACACAAACACGCACCACACACATACCACATACACACCACCCACACACACCGCACACACCACACACACACCACTCACACCAAACACACACACACACCACACTCACACACAAACCACACACACACACAAATGGAGTCCTCACTGTAAATATTATAATGATATCCCGCATGAGTATACAATTACAAAACTGTCTTGTCCACAGCAGTTCTCTCGAACAGCCTGATCAAGCTCTCACAAAAGAACAATATATCTCTAATCGTGCCAAGACGTGCTTTCGTGTTGTCACTACAGTAAGCAGACCGTACACTGTCGGCCAGTTTCTTCTGACATTCAGAGAAGAAACATCCAGAAGAGTTTATTGAACAGCAAAACGATCTAATTCTGCAGTGTACCGCGACAGTCATTGTGGGTGTACAAACGTGTTTCTTGGCAACCAACGGAACACCACACAGGAAAAACATGCACAGCATACAGCACGTGATTTCTTCATTTCGAACATGGCCATGTCAGAGAGCACCTACATATTTTAAGGCATTTCTTCAACATTCTTGCAATAGCCACAAACTTCCGGTGATAAACAACACCAGTGTTGCTGATGTCATGTAAATTCCCATACATTACGAGAAGTTCAATTCTTTATCTCAGTCTATTACAAAATATTTTAAAATCTAATATTGTAACATTTACACGAAAGTACCTTCTTACACGGCACGCACGTGGTGTGTATCCTTGTTTCTGTCGACAATTCAGTTCCCACTGCAGGATGACACTGGTAATTGTACTCATTTGAAGGGTACCTTCAGAGATCAATAAAAAATCCGTATTCTCAATAACACGTGTTTTAATCAACAACTCACTCACCTTCTGTCAACCATGAGCCAGTCGCTCCCCATCCAGTGCTGATACCGTAATAGCGAAAATCAAAAGGTTCAGGGTCCTTCCACCTCATAAAAGGACTCATTTCACCTTCCTTGCCAACTTCCACTAAACCACAATCCCAGCGGATCCAGAACCCACGGTGTTCTGCATCACTGAGGAGGTTACGCGTGTCTACTATAACCTTGTTAGGTCTCACGTTTCGAATGATGGTACTTTTGGTATTACTAAATTCTCCAAATGCAATCTGAGAAAAAGTAGCATGATGATCATGAACAGTCTGGAAATTCTGTAAGAATTAAGTTTAAATTTGGTGACAACGTGACTTGCTGTATTTAGGGGCCAAATAAACTTTTTCGTTTTTAAGGCATATATATAACAAATACCTGAAAGCTGGGTGCTTTTAGGTAAAGTGCAGGGATGATGGACAAACATTCTTTGCACAAGAAGCATTGGAAGTCTCTCAGGCATGCAGTTGTCAGCAACATATTCCAGGGTTATTCCCTACAAAAAGCCCTATTAGTGGGAACAGAGGAAAAGAGGCAAAAATTATGGGGTTTAGTCATGCGTGTGTTAGTATATTACTTGGTAATTGTAGCAGTAACATATCTTGCCAACTCATCCACATGCATCCTATTGGGCTACAAATACCTGCAATGACACGACATCTGATCAGATAACTAGATTCAAGTTGCTGGTACAGCCATACAAAACACTGCACCTGCACAGTTGGGTCGCACCCGTAATGTTTGACATTTGGACTGATATTAATGCTACAGACTTTGTGACAAGCCAATTTCTCAGCCAAGGCGTTTCTGTAACTAACACGTCAGATATAATTAATTACTTTGCGAATCAAGGTCGTCTTTGGGAATATAAAAATATTTCAGCCTCTTTAAAAATTCTCTAAATTTTATGCAATCCACAAACTCACTGCTATGTTCGCAATATCCTGAAAATTGTTAGCAAACCAAACCAGATTTAATACTTCCTACTGCATCTCGAAGTATTTCTGTAAAGACTATTTTCATATTATTGTCCCATTTATTGCAAAGATTGCCACTTGCAATCCTTTCTTCAGGTCTCACAACCTGCAGCCGGTGTGACCTTCTTTTCGCAACCACACCTGCCACACGCCCTGCCCACCTCATCGTCATTAATTTTATCACTTTAATGATAGCCGAATTAAATGCAAATACACATAACTGTACTAGTAAAGAAAATACTGCAACATCCTGGACTAAAAACAAAGTGGTCATTATGTGTCTTCAAAAAATCTTGTAACTCACCTCATACATTGGATTCCCTAACGTGGGACCAGTTGTCAGGACCACGTGAGCATCATTTCGTGCCCGTACCTTAAAATTCAGCTCTCCTGATGTCACAGGAATGAATTGGTACACAAGATTGCCTTCTGTTTTAAATTCTGTGAACAAACGAGTGCTCATGTTAGTGGTTTGTCACCAGCTCACAAACGACGGCACAAATATTGGAAATTCACACTTACACAACTTACTGCCAAATGTCAAATATTTTAATGAAACTACAAATAGAACATCTTCAAATATCAGCACAATTGATACCGTTCTTTAAGGGTTGGCCCTAGACATATAGACGTCATGACCAAGTTCATAATATGGGACCAAAAGCAGGTTAATAATTTAGCGCCCTCTAAACCGACATTCCTTAAAGTTTGCCGTACTACAAAGCTGGATGATGTTTCGACCAAATAATGTCAAAATTTTCAAAACTACGGTTCGCTTATATATTTGGTATAGATTTAGCCACTGCAGTGTTTTCCAGCAGCATGTATTTGGACAGGTACATTAAGGGCACTGTTCTTTGAACCTGAAAAACAAACACAAAAACTAATTAACAAGTTCAGTCTACGACTGTGCTGTTGAAGATGTAGAATACATCTATAACAAGCTCAGTATATAGGCTGAACTTGTTATAGATGTATTCTACATCTTCAAAAGTACAGTCGTAGACTGAACTTGTTTGTCAATTTTGTTTTCATAACGTTTCCATAGTAACACATATCCGCCATCTTGTTGTTGTCATAACGTTTCCATAGTAACACATATCCGCCATCTTGTTGTTGTCATAACGTTTCCATAGTAACACATATCCGCCATTTTGTTGTTGTCATAACGTTTCCAAAGTAACACATATCCGCCATCTTGTTGTTGTCATAACGTTGCCATAGTAACACAATCCGCCATCTTTAACGGTTACGGTTACGTTGTGACGTCATCGACTTTGCGTGCAGACCCCCCATCAAACGAAACCATAGATGTATTCTACATCAAAATTGATTACATGTATGCTCTAAAGAACATGTGTGTCAGAGACTCAAACCCAGACAACCTGCCATTTTCATAAATACACTTCTCCTTATGTAATAACAATTCAACCACACATACTGGATCATATTTCAGACTTATTCTCTTCATTAATGTTTCACGTAACAATACATTTGCTAAGGGTCTTATTGTACGACACTTTCAACTGCAACATTATATAGCACTGTTTTCAAAGCTGTATTCACGGAACCCTATGGTAATGCAGAACTTTGTAACTGATATCACGACAAAGTGTCAAATATATGAATAGATATTTTGACATTCCGAGGAAATTTCCAACTCTCCCAAGAAATATGTCGGAAAATTTTGTCCAGAAGTTAGCAATAATGGATTGACCCCCCTTTTCTACAATGTACATCTTGGATCTCTGGCCTGTAAATATTTGCATAGTGCGAGTTTCTCTGGAGATGAAATATTATTTTATGTGTTTTTGGATGGAGAAATGTTTGGAAAAGCCTGCTATATAGTTCTCGTTGTAGAGCAATAATTGACCATATAAGGTAGTGGTGGGCTGACACTCACCGGAAAAAATCAAAGTACTCAGATCTAAACATCGTGCAGTACTACTTTGTCCAACAAAAACCCCACTTTGTATGCAATAGATCGATCACGTTCCTCCATGCTAAACGTCCATTTGTATCCATTTTGGAAGTAATGTCACCCTCTTTACAATAGCCCACTTCCACCCCACAGAATGCGCAACAAACTACATGGCCCCAGCCTGCAAAATAAAACCCAACGGTCACCAGGTGGTTTATGTCCATGAAGGTCACATGCCATTTTTCGAATGTTTTGCAACGATCAGCTTCACTCTTCAAGTTTAATGCTTGCATGCTTCTGTTGCCAGGCTGTTGTGGTGGCGGTGGTGGGGGGACTCACATAAGGGGTGCACTCGTGGAATTAATATGGAGAAACGTGGTTCCTAGCTTACAAGCTACTGGTGAATTTTTTAGCTGCCTGTAACTTTATGTATATTGAAGTTGTATCCCCACCACAAAGGCGTTTTGTTTATTCCTGTCAGTGCATGGTGTGTGTGGTCTACTAACAACCGGATGCACTAAGGACACGATATAACCTGTTATAAAATTTATTACAGGTACATTAAAACCCAATAAGTTTTATGATTCGCTGTCTAAAAATTCCATTAGGGTGCAATAAAATAACAACAGGATGTGACATGCAATAAAATCAATTAAGTTTCATGACTGAAGATGCACCTGCATTTTAACATGTCGCGACATGTCTGGGACAGGGGGGCAGGACTATAAATTAGGGGTATTTAGCCGTACTTAAATATTCTGCACTGTGCTATCGAGATGTCTAGAACTTTTCTACATTTTGCCGCGTTAGCGATACACAAGTAACGAACTGTTCTACCTACATCAACATCTGCATCATCCTACCGATATCTACAAAGAGCCAGCAGCTACAACTACAGCCGACATCTACAACCAGTACCTACAGCTGCATCAGTTATCAGTTTCCACAACTGTCAACAACTACACCTGCCTATAATTGAAGTAAGTGGTGCTTTACAATTAAAATATACAATGGTAAAGAAATTTTTTGTGAATAGGGAGCATGATATTCCGTCCGCTCAAGTTCCTTTTGTAAGGAGACAGGAGCCGGATACGGAGATAGCATCCTCCTCTAGTAGAAACAGTTCAGTGACGGAAACAACAGTACAGCTACCCTTTAGGATTTTGGACGACACGTCTAACTCTTTTCCAAAATTTAACGCGACCGGGCGAAGTATGATTATTAAATTTAGATTCCGGGCGAAGAGCAAGAACCTTTAACTCATCGTAAGGAATGCATTGCGGCATTAGCCAATTACCTAGTGGATGAAGTGCCTAATAGAGATTTGGTGGGACTGAGAATCCACAACACCGAGAATGTGCAGGATAAAGTGGTTGGCATTAATTTGCGCCGCAGTGACCAGTCCAAACGTGATGTGGTCTGGAACGTGCTTGTGAAAGTCATTCAGAGCAATGCCAGGTTTTGTCTGTCTGACGGTCTTGTTGGATTTGGACCATGTGATGACGCCTGTTGATAACGGTAAATGGACCGAGAAGGCGAAAGGGCGGGCTTTAAACGTCGTGAGTTCAATTAAGAGGGGCATTGTTGATATAAAGGGGCATTTCTATGTTTGGCTCATACACTTCATTCGCTATGGCCACAGTTAATGGTGATCCAAAGTACAAAACATATAACAATAGGTATGGATTTAAAAAACCTGATGAACCCTTGAAGGCTTCCGGTGTTGATTTAACTAATGGTGGAGGTCTTGAAGAATTTCGACAGATCCAGAAATACCGTTCGGACTATAAAATTGCTGTGTTCGATGGACTTAGCCGTGATAGGCTATATTCAGTGGAAATTATCTTTCGGCCAAAAAAGTGTGTCTACAATATGGTGCGGACAGTGGTCACTATAATGTAATTACTAACATTAAAGCCACCATGGCGAAGTACAAATGTAGCGTGTGTGACAATCTGTATTACAACATACAGAAATGCGACAAAGCTCGCTCCCTGTTTAATGCAACTTCACGCTGAACTAAAATCAGATATGAAACAAGTATTTTCTCAGTGAGAAATGCATTCAGAATCATTTTAACGTCAAAGTGAAAGCAAGCTAGCCTTTCAGTGGAGACAGATATGCCGAAATTGTAATTATTTGGCAACTGGTGAGTGTAAACATGAATGTTTCAAGAAATTGTGTAATTACTACTATAATAAGCAACCGTCTGGCCATTTTTGCTACCTGGTTCCACTGAAACCTAACAAGCTTTGAACGTTTTCTTTGATACGGTGTGCACACAAGACCTTCAAAACCACGATGGGTTATTAAGGCATATACCAAACTTGATATGTGCTCAGTAAATGTGTTCGAAATTTGAAGCCGTGGACGATTTGAATATCGATTGTGAATATTGTTCTAAGCTAACACACGGGTTTTGGGAGGATCCCGTAGGCAAATTTATTGATTATTTTCGGCCGTCGAGACAATTCAAAGACACGGTTTATGTCATTTCTCACAAGTCTCCTGCATACGATGCACAGTTTTGCTGCGCGGGTTTTTGGAACTGAGATAGGAGCCTCAATTGATAACGGACGGTACTAAAATTCTTAGTAAGTTTGTGGAGAACCTGCTTTTCTTGTTCATTGAATGTTTTGCCCATGGGCTTAAAGAGCATGCCCTAATTATTCGACCTCACATGGAAGAAGGGGTATTACCCCAACTTTTTCAACACGGCCGAGAATTTGGTATATGTGGGATCTTAACCCGAACGCAAGTACTATAGGGCAGACTACATGTCAGGTGATGAACGAGCCCAATTTTTGGAGTGGTATGGAGAGCAAAAAGACAATATTTTCCATAATAAGTGAGCGCTCTTGGTAAACTGCATCGATGACGTCAGTGTACTGAAGCAGGTTTGTTTTTTTTTTCGAAATTTATTTTTGAAATTGGACAAGATGGACCCAATTTAGCAAGCCATGACAGTATCGTCCATTTGCAATAAGGTATTACGAACCATGTTCTTGAAACCTGACACTTTAGGTATTATCCCGAGAGGGGGTTTACCGTATGGGAGACCGCCCGTTTTTTGAAGCTCTTCAATGGCTGGCGTACATTGGTCGGACGAGGAACAATGTTACTCATGCCGGCAATGGGAGGGAGGTACATTTGCCTGGGGTACCAAACGTGAAAGTTGAATGGTACTGTCAAGAGACTAATGAGATCTTCGAGTACCTAGGGTGCTTTTGGCGTGAGTGTCCTTCCTGTGTTCCCAATCGAGACTAGCACATTTGCAACACTACTGAAACACTGCAGAGCAGATATGAAGAGACAATGCCGAGGTTACAAAAGGCCAAAGATGCAGGTTATATTGTTGTTTCGGTCTGGGGTGCGAGTTTAGAATACTACTGCTCCAAAATCCAGGCCTTGAAAACGAACTTAGTTCGCACCCCTATGTGAAGGACTCTTCTATTAATATGCGGGATGCCTTGTGCGGGGGTAGAACCGAAGACACCAAAACATACTAGAGTCGGGCAGGGGAAGAAATCCGGTATGTGAATGTTATCACTACGTACCCTACATTTGTAAATACAGTAAGTAACTTGTGGGTCTCCCTTAAGTGTACGTGGGTGCAGAATGACCCCCTGACTGTTTGGATAGGGGATTATAAGGTGTAAGATTCTCTCATGGAAAACTGTATCATCCAGTTCTTCCATACAAAAGCAACTCTAAACTGATGTTCTCTTTGTTATCTGCTTGTGCTGACACCATGAACCAAGGTCATTTACACACTCTGATTAGGAGCGGTATATATTTGGAACATGGGTAGTGGATGATGTCCGCAAAGCTGTAGAGATGGGCTATAGTTTAGTGCAAGTGTTTGAATTTAGGGAATATACTGTGACGTGCTTTGACAAAGGTTCCAAATAAAGGAGACCTTTTTGCGGCGTACATCAACATGTTTCTGAAATTAGAAAAGGGATCATCCGACTACCCATCCTGGGTTCAGACTGAGGCCGACAAAGACAGATACATAGAGGAATATCGGCGTGCAGAGGGAATTGTTCCAGGCAAGGCAAAATTTTTAAAAATGCGGGGCAACGGACTTTGGCAAAGCTGAAATTAAACTCAATGTGATGAAAATGGGCTCAGAACCGGAATAAGACCAAGACAACATTTGTAACCTCAGAGAAAGAGTTTTACGAGCTCTTGACACGTCCGGGTACTGAGGTTACAAACCTCATATTGACGACGATGACGTGGCGTGGATATCGTGAAAGTATTCCGAGGATAACGTATCCGCGGGGGAGAATATTAACGTGGTAGTTGTTCATTACGTAACAACCTCGGCTCGGCTTGAACTGTACGAGTACCTGAGGGAGTTGATGGAGTATGGGATCCATTGAGATAGAACTCGGTTATCAACATTCAGAAAGTAGATGAAGCCCCAAAATTGAAAAGAGGGGATTATCTGAGCGACCTCGAAGATAACTTGGAGGAACTTGTCTCTGGCTCCTTAATTGAGGAGATTGTATCGGGTGGCCCTAAAAACTATGCATTTTTGGTCTTTTGCCACACTACCGGTAAACATAATCTAAGTGAAAAGAGAAGGGTATAACCCTGAAGTACAATAATTCATAGGTTATAAAATTCACTTCTTTGAGAAACATGATTCTGGAAGAAAACACAGCATTGCATGATCACAATCCTAGGAAGATCAAAAGGGAACGTGAGGGTGTAGTCGTCTCGGAAACTGAGACAAAGGAGTAAAAGGTCGTCTTTGAGAAGCGCCGGCTTCTGGAGTATTTTGACACTTTTCCAAATGGGTTTGACTAGTTTGTTTATATATATTTTATTTATATTTTATTGATTTATGCCGTGATCAGGTGCAATTTATTTATTGAGGCTGGTACTGGGTGCATTTATTTTTTGGCTGTGATTATTTTAAGTATAACTAGAGGTGTTAATACATGTTTAAATTTATTTTAGAGTATAACGTTGAAGCTGCAACATCCATTTACACTAATCGTTGCAGGACCAATTATTTGCGGCGAGTCTACATTTGTAATTCCACTGATATACAGCAGGGAGCAGCTTTATGACACAGTGTTTAAAATATTGTGTAGTGTCCTAGTGAAAACAACATTCCGCATCACCTGTAACACGTTTCATTTGTTAAAGGCGTACCAGAGTGAAAACGCCTTAATGTACCTCGCCTTATAGTGCTGCAAGATTTGGTGGAATCTGCCGATTCCACAAAAGTGAGCGAATTATAATACTAAAGGATTTTATCATCGTAACATTAGTCTCGTTCTAATTACAAAAATCATATTTCGCCAGGTTCCATCGTCACGTGCTGTAGCAAGTTTACGGACTCTCAGAATTGCAGGCTCTTCCTATCGAAAGCCAGTTCTACAATTGCGAGCTCCTCAAAGTCACTGTAGCGCCATAAACTGAGTTCCAAATAGATAAAATAGTGCGCACACTTAACAAAGGCGGTATTTAACAACATCTTGTCAAGTGGGCAGGAGACGACGAGAACTTCAAATCTTGGGTAAACGGTTCTGATATGAAGAGAATATAATGGATCACTTTGACATTGCCATCAGAGTGTTCCAGTTATTTTTTCTCACAACATAATAGCTAGTTTAAGAAACAAATTAGCCCCTCCGAGTTAGAACCAGACAAATGGGAGGGTGGACTAGTCGAAATATCTTATTGTAGCGGGCACAGAAAGTGTCTGCTATACAATACCTTGCGTTTAGATTCAACCGAAATCAAATTTCCCGTAAAACATTACGAACATTTGTATTGTCTAACTGCGAATCTACCACAATTTTTCGATTCGTCTAAAAGGAAAAATTTATCTGTATATTTAGCGAGTATATAAATAAATATATACCTTATGATGGGTTCAGTAATGAGTTATTAAAAACGTTCTACGTTGAGAATTCACTAAGGATTAGCGAGAAGGTGGTGTCCCACTTTCCATTCCGTGTGTATAATGGACTTGAAGGTTTAGAAAAAACAATTATAAACCCTGTAATTGCCATTCTTCCATAGTAATCATGTCAGTAAAAGGTAACTCTGACTTTGCTACACTCGAGCATATTTAAGTGTATACAGATATTATCAAACCAAATTTGGTTGAGGATTCGTACGTGAGACTACTTATTCCCTTACACTTTACATCGACCACACGATAGCATAGATTCAACTACCCAATGTACAGGCCAGTGAAACAATCCTTTATAGAGTCGATAGCGATTAGTCTAGTTACAAAGACTGGTGAAGATGTAGTATTTGACAGCAGTGATATTCCGTGCCTTGTAATATTACACTTTAAAAAGCAGTCCTCACTGCAATAAATCCCAGTTTGTTAATTACAATGGATCGACACACACGGGACTACGTAAATCAAGGCGATGGCTGAGAAATAGGTCCTATGTACAGAGCTAGTTTCAGGCTGCAGAAAAGTAACGTTATAGGATACTCTTCCAAAGCCGCTTCCATTTTTAAACCTCTGTTTTATTCAGGGGCGATGCCTGTAGGAAAAGAGGTCTTAAAAACTGGTTCCAATAAAATAACAGATATACTCAATAAGGAACCGGAAAAACCTGTTGATGATATTTTCAAAAATCGTTTTGTTGAAGGAAAGAATAGCCTTGTCGAAAAAATTAAAAGATGAAGGCTTCTGGCTTGTGGTTAAAAAGGAACCCTAAGCCCCGAAAGGCTCAGTCTCAAAGTAAACGCAGGAAAGTGGAGGACATTTTTACAGAGAAGAAGAAGGAGAAATAATGGAGTTTTTAAAGTGGGGCTGGGCATCCTCCTCAAGCGCAGCCTACAAACATCTTCGTCAACAGTCACACTGTTACACACAAGCCTATTGCCCAGCAGACATTCCTGCTCAGTTGGGACTTAATTGCTCGGGGTATAGCGATTACTACATTAATTTAAATTCTGTGCTTTTATTCTTACGCATCCATCTTGTAACAACTGATGGATCAAATCTAGCAAGTGCTAAGTCAAACACAGTTCGCTGTGTCAATAACTTGTTGCATTTCCCGTTTAGTTCTCTCAGTGTCTCGTTAAACGGCCAGCCTATTACTCTTCACATGACAAACTACCATTACGAGGCGTAACTTGAGAAGCTTTTAAAATATGGTTCTGATGCGTCTGGAACGCATCTAGTCTTTAATTTCTAGTTCCCTGATTCGCCTACCAGCGATGGAGCACTCAAATCCAACAGTGGTTACGCCACACTATTAAATTACTTCAGCAATAGTCAAATTATAGAACTATGTGGAAGGCTCCATGTGACTTGTTCAATTCTGATAGAATGCAAATTGACGGTGTAGATATTAATATTAAACTTACACGTGCACTAGACGCTTTCTATCTTTGGCATCTTCAGACGATAACAAAGTGCGTATCAAGATTTTAGACGCTACTCTTTTCATCACGCAGTTCGAATTAAAGCCCCCTTTTCTTCTAGTTCACGCTAATCTTTTGAGTATGAAACGTAAAGCACATTATCCTGTTACACACTCAGATCAAACTTTTACTGTGAGTATTGGGACCCAGCATGTCTCTATTGATAATGCATTCCCAGGAACAGTTCCCGAAAGGATTCTCATAGCAAAGGTTATAAATACTGCATTATTTGGTTCTGCCAGTACATAAACATTACACTTTCATAATTACGTGTGACACATCTGGTGTTTTATGTAAATGGATTTCGGCACACTTCTCAGCCACTCACAATGGATTGTTCTTCGCCCTTTGGAGCTACCAGAGCTTACGAAATATTATTTTCAAGTACGGGTATACACCACGATGACCGTGCTCACACGATTATTCTGGAAATATTCACTAAGGGTTCCTACGTTTTGGGGTTTGACCTAACACTAGACAGAGAGGCTGACGAAGAACATATAAGCCCGCCCCTTAAATGAAATATGCTTATTGAGGCTCGCTTTAAAAAACACTACCAAAACTCGTCACGTACATTTTGTATGGTAAACTCCCCGGACTCGTCGAAATTGACAACTCCAGAAACATCAAGTGACAAATCAATAAATTTTTACTTGAACATATCAAGTATTTTCAAGCAGTTTATCCAATAGATCTTTTACTGTCCACACCTATAAAATCCTCGATAATTATTCTCAATCTCGAAAAGCTTTACATGCTCCGTTCACACTCGGTAACTCTCTGTTTTACCGACTCTAGGTATGGCGAATATTTTGATTCGTAGGTCTGCCACCATACAAACTCGAAATCATGGCTTACCTCCAGCGCCACTCAATATATCGGACATTTAACCGCTACAAAATACTGGGTTTAACTACGATTGTCTGCGGTAATTACCGCTGCATGTACGGCCTCCACAGAGCCAGGCGACTATCCATGACGTCATTCGTGAACACGTTTGAACCTGCTCGCTAGACCTGCTACGATATAAAGGCTGTGGGCATGTTCCGTGCTCTGTTGGGAGAGTATCTCGTTTGCGGCCGGTTGAGGCAGCGGCAGCATTCGTGAAAGTCACAGTTATACATAAAGGTACGTACACTCAAATTTATCAGTCCCCAGATTGCGATACGGTCACTTCAGTGATCCTGTACGAGGACTTGAGGAAAGAGTCGAGGTTCAGCGACCCGTGAGAGAAGAGGTTATTATGACTGCTAGATTCTTCGACTCCACTAAGGCAGCGAGCGCGGAAGCTGGTTCTCACTGGTATTTTGTTACCCGCTCACACGCCGAAGCATCATGCAAGGCAGGAAGAATTGGCCTTTATCAAGGCTATATCTACTTTTGAGCTTTCTTCTCACTTCTCATGGATGGGGTTGTCTCGACGGAATAAGGCGCTGGTGCTTGATAGAAACCGCGGGACCACGTCCGGAGGTGTGACCAGAGCCTCCCAACGACCACATAGTCACGTCGCGGGCAAGGGCAAAAGCAACGCGCTAGCAAGCTCGAGCGATGGGTCTGAGCCCGCCAACTCGTGCCCAATTCCTGGCGCTGGGTCCGCACCTATGCCCGCGACCTCTGCTGTCACGGGCGAAATAGCTGCAGTCGACAGGCTTCAGCTAGTGTCTTCCCAGCGAGGGGTGAGGTATGCGGCTCTTTTGGCCGGGCCTGTCGCCCCTTTTCAGGCAAGTGGGTCCCTCAAGCCCACAGCAACGGGTTCAGACCTGTCTGGACAAGCCTCATCCAAGACAGCCTATAGATGCATGTATAGCGACATGTCAGGGCCTGCGATTGACAAGCAGGATTGCACCACTCAATACGCCCATGTGACCAACACCTCCTTAGTAACAGAAGAGCTTCCTTATAAGACGCCCATATTTCTTTCAGGAGTTAGTGACGCCCGTACATTCCTGGCAGTTTGCGGGCATGTTAACCTGCCAGTCTGATGGTCGTCCCATTAACTGCCAACGACTTCAGAGCCGCGGTCAGCGCACTGAGTTCCCTAGATGGAGGGGAGGTTGTGAGTTTCCACACATTCGACCGCTGCGTGCGGCTTCTGATTAAGAATCTAGGCAGGGGTATGCCTGAGAGCGTCGTCAGGGAGGAGATCGAGCCCCTGGGCATTTATGTCCAGGGACTCACATAGCTGCCTTCCGACCGTCACGACAAGGACTCCGCCAAAAATCGCCCACACAACCCTCACTTCGTAGTATCGGTGACGCGAAGTTCTGCGGTGTCAAGAGTACGATCAATTACCGTACTCTGCGGCCTGCGTGTGTCGGTGGAGTCGTACGTGTTTCAAAGGGCCCATTGCAATGCAAGCGCTGCCAGATATTTGGACACACATAGCGTAACTGCGGGTACGCGCCCCGGTGCGTTGCGTTTGGAGTTCCCACCTCTCCGGTGGATGCTCTTCCCCGCGAGAGCAGTTACAGAGCTCTTGATGCGGAGGAAACCACACGGCGAACTACCGGGGCTTATTAAGTGGAAAGACGCGAATTCGGTCCTTGCAAAGCAGGCGCCCGAACGTGCCCGTACGAACGCAGCCACAGGCCTACCTGCCGCTCCGAAAGCTCAGGGGACCGGACCCTCTGCCGAGCAGATGGACATGAACGAGGGGTGGAACCACGTCCGAGTGTGCATGTCGACAAAACCACCACCACCATTCCACCCACTAAACAAGATCCCGCTTCTCAACCGGTCACGGGGTTGCCCAAGCAGCCTAAAGTGCCCGCCTCCAGGAAGACAGCCACTCCTAAGAAGCCTTAGCCCAAATCTTCAGCAGCTATTAAACCGGCTGCTGGGAAGCTAGAGAAGAAAATAGGTGCGTGTGTCAAAACCGCGGCTGCCAAAATCATGACACCCAACCTTCTGGTCCCCAGCCAAATTCCCACTTCCCCACTAGAGAAAATCTACGATCTTCTCGACCATCTTCTCCTCTAAATATGTGTGGAACTGACTCGTCGGTTCCTCACGTCCAAATCCTACCTACCCACAGGGGCAGCACGACCTCGGGCTGTCCTGAAAACCGTTATCATGTGAGTGGCCGAATATGGCAGCACGCCCTAGGAGGACGGAATGTTGTAAAGCCCTGCGCTACGCCTGCTGGAATGCGGTCGGAATGGGCGGCAGGAAGCTTGAACTGGAGAATTTTCTCAACCAGCCTTCCCCCATTGTTCGGAGCGGACCTGACTGCCTGTTTCGGTGGGGGGCTGCCGGTCTTGTTGGCCGGCAACCTCAACGCCAAACACGTGGGCTGAAACTCGCGGCTGATCACGAGACGGAGAAAACTCCTACGTTATTACGCCGACGAGAACTCTTGTCTGATCTTTGGACCGGACACGCCAACTATAAGCCAATACAATCCCTACCCTACTCCCGATATCTTGAACATCGTGATAACCAAGGACATCACTTTTCTGGTGTATCTGACTTCGTGCTGTGCACTAAGCTCGGACCACCTCCCAGTAATCATTGATACTGCGTGTCGCCATCGCCCGCGATGGCCTAGTCGACTATACGAATCACGTTAGATGCTGATAGGCTGAGAGCCTTTCGGCTAACCTGACTGAGGTTTTCCGTGATTTTCTCAGTTGTAAGGCAAATGCCAAGGTACACAATGCAATGTCGGGGCACGACCCTCACTCCCCACCCAGGCGCGTTGGCTTCACCTAAGTGCCTGGAATAGTCGCACACACCCAGTTTGCGACAGAGTCACTCTGGGCTCAGAACACAGACAGCCAACCAAGAAAATGTTATCTCTTCCACAATTAGTCCAGGGCCACCTAGGTGCTACTTTTTGCAAGATCATTCAAGATCCTCAGCCTGACTTTAGTATTGTTAGCGTAAGCCTATACCCCTGTTAGAGTTAAGGTGTCTGTTATCTAGCCCAGCTATGCCATGAAACGCAGGAAGGGCTAAAAGACGGGGAACAACGACTTGCTCTTCGCGCAAGACTCTGCTTCCAGTTAGAACTTTGGTTTGGCTTGGCTTGACATCTTTCAATCAGCAATGTCTCTCCTAGTTATTGATTTCACCCACTTGGAAGGGAGGGATGGCGAAATCCTGGTCAAAGGGTTGGCAGCTGTCCACTTCCACAAAAACGGTGTCTCATATATATTTAAGAGACCGTACTGCTGAGAGGAAGTACCAATGTTTAAGGCTAGAATGAATCGAAATATTTACCACGGGTGTAATTTGAACGATGATGATACACCATATTCAGAGCTGGAAACTGTGCTACATCGCAAGGCATCATATGCTTTTGCAATCTATTCCTTCGGACCCCTTAAAGCAATATTTATTAGCGGTCTACTCGACCTTACAGTTATTGATGTAACTCAGCTAGAATGCCCTGAACCTGCCGACATAAGCCTGGCTGCCATCAGTTGCACGTTTGCATGTCACAACAAGTCTAAACATGTTTGTGTATTACAGACGAACTATTCATTAGCTCATTGGCTAAACGTTCACACTCTTCGTCTACAGTATGCAAAGTGCCCGCCTCAACCTGCATTTAATTGATGTTTTCCTGATGTGGTCGTTACTTCGACGTACCTACGTACCTACTTTCTCAACGTCTCCATCTACCTGGGTGATGACCTCACACCGCAAGTGAAGATTGGAACTTCTTCAGGTCAAGGGTGTTGAACGACACAAACAGGTTAATTCTGGTAACACCCAAAAGTGATATTCCCAAGAGTGAAGTGCACAAACTTGATGAATCGCGTCATACCCTGTCAGTGTACTGTGGGCGGTATATCCTCATCACGATTGAGAAAACTAAAGTGCATCCAAGTAAAAGATATTGGTCATAACTCATGGATTTAGCGAGTGCTTGCATAGACAGGCAAGTGATCAAATTCTGCAGACTCCAGGACGATCTGGTAGAGTTGTGCAATAAGTTTGTTGAATCTAAATCTTTTTGTACATCTCCAAACATAAATGCCACTGATTTCGAAACTTTGTATGATGAACTAGGTTACAGAACAAGTCTTTTCAATCGGTCTTATCACGATGATGATTAAATGTTTACATTTGTAGAAATAAAATGAATAACCTAAGTAGGCTTCACCCTTTCTTAGGCCAGGAAGGCCCTTAGGGAGAGTAGAAGTGTAGCTCTGCTTTATTTTAGACGTCTGCACTAGAAGGGGGTGAAGGGTCAGCGTCACGCCCTAGCCGCACCTTATCGCAGGAAAGATCCGTTACCCATTTTACAGGAGGCTGGGTGGGCCTCAGGGCCGGTCTGGACTGGTGCGGAAAATCTCGCCACACCGGGATCCGATCCCCGGACCGTCCAGCACGTAGGCAGTCGCTATACCGACTACGTTACCCGGCACACAATTGTAGAACTTACAATGTATATATTTGTACTTTTAATACACATATATATTTATAAGTGTGAAAATAAAATAAATTGTATTTTGTAATAAATCAATTACATTTTATGTTTATCAATAAAAATATATATTTGTAAATAGAAAAAATGTGTTTTTATTTATTTCACTTTATACAACAACATATATATCTAGGGTGGGACCGTTTTAGGATACCTCTAGCGAAGATCATATTTCCTTTCTTTAAAAAGAGATTCGACCTTACAGCCATTACTACTAGAGTAGTAGTAAATTTAAAAGTAACGCTTCCCGCCATATTGTAAGTATCAAGTGTTTAATGTTTAGGTTAGAGCTATATTCAAAATTAAACATTTAAAATTGGCGCCCTGGTAGCCATATTCAAAAATTTAATAATTTAAAATTACCACGCTGCAGCCACATTTAAGGGATAAATTCAAAATTTTAAAAATAGCGCGCATTTGCCATATTAAAAATGGGAATGTTTAAGTTAGGTTAAAAGGTCGCGCCCGTCCGCCATATCTGTTTTGTCACCACGCTCTCTGGGACCCAAAATAATTTACATATCAATAAAAGGGTTAAGGTTATTCGCATATTAATTAGATAATTTGAATAATAATTAATTCAAAATACCTTGCTTATAAGTTAGATCAATCAAGTTAATTTCCATATAATTTGCATATTAATTGACTCATTTGTATATTAATTGAAAGTGTTGAGGTCATTGAGCTTAACCCTTTGATACCCGGAAGTGTAACACTTGGAACCCTGCGATACCCGCTTTATACCTTTGACCCCGCTCAACCCGATTGATCTCTATTAATATTAAAGTCAACTAATTTATAAATTATCTCAAAACCAATTTTGGTTGTACGAACGTCCTCTGTAGCCACGAATGTAACATTACAATAGACACAACATCCATTTAATATTGTGATCACGTTACAAAGCACCCAAATATTTAATGAAATGCACAAAAAAAACTGTAGTCCGGGTAACGTAGTCGGTATAGCGACAGCCTACGGGCTGGACGGTCCGGGATCGAATCCCGGTGGGGGCGAGATTTTACCCACCTGACCAGACTGACCCCGAGGCCCACCCAGACCCCTGTACAGTGGGTAACGAGTCTTTCCCTGAGATGATGTTCGGCCGGGGCGTGAAGCTGACCCCTCACCCTTTCTACTGCAAAAGTAAAAAATAGAGAAGTGCTATACCTCTATTCTCCCTAATGGCCTTCTTGGCATATGAAAGGGTGAAACCAGCCTACAAAATAATCTTGCAAAATATCTAGAGAAGGAATCACAATCAAGTCATATACAATCTTAAAAGTGGAGATTTCATGTCATATAAACCGTTATATGATGAAATATAAACCGTTATTTGATGTCATATAATCCGTTATTTGATGTCATACAAACCATTATTGTGATGTCACATAAACCGTTATTTGATGTCATATAAACGGTTATTTCAGGTCATATACACGGTTATTTGATGAAATATAAAACGTTATTTGATGTCATATAAAACGTCATTTGATGTCATATAAACCGTTACTTCATGTCACATAAACCGTTATTAGATGTCATATAAACCGTTATTTGATGTCATATAAAACGTTATTTCATGTCATATAAACCGATATTTGATGTCATATAAACCGTTCTTTTATGCCATATAAACCGTTATTAGATGTCATATACCGTTATTTGATGTCATATAAAGGGTTATTTGATATCACATAACCTGTTTTTTTGTCATATAAATCATTATTGATGACACATAAACCGTTATTTGATGTCATATAAACCGTTATTTGATGTCATATAAACCGTTATTTCGTGTCACATAAAACGTTATTAGATGTAATTTTTTTATTATTATTTATTTACAGCATGCCCAGTTACATTTAGTAACACTACATGCTTAATGTAACTTTATAAGTGTCAAATAATTACATATGTATACATAGTACTTGTGCGCGCTGTACATGTTACGTTATGTCCGCTTATATGTCATATAAACCGTTATTTGATGTCATATAGACAAAAATATCATGTCACATAAACAGTTATTAGATATTATACAAACTTTTATTTGATGTTATATAAAACTTCATTTTCTCATATAAACCGCTTTTTGATGTCATTTAAACCGTTATTTGATGCCATATAAACCGTTATTTGATGTTACATAAACAGTTATTTGATGACATATATACCTTTATTTGATGTAATATGTAACGTTATTTGTTGTCATTTAAACCGTTATTTGATGTCACATAAACCGTCATTTGATGTCATATAAACCGTTATTTGATATCATACAAACCGTTGTTTGATGCCATATAAACCGTCCTTTGATGTCATTTAAACCGTTACTTGATGTCATATAAACCGTTATTTGATGTTATATAAACCGTTAATTGATGACATATATACCGTTATTAGATGTCATATGAAACGTTATTTGTTGTCATTTGAACCGTTATTTGATGTCACAAAAAAGCCATTTGATGTCATATAAACCGTAATTTAATGTCATATAAACCGTTATTTGATGTCATATAAAGCGTTTTTAATGTCACATAAACCGTTATTTCATATCACATAAACGGTTATTTGATGGCATACAAACCGTTATTTGATGTCATATAAACCGTTATTTTATCATATAAAGCTTTATTTGATGTCATATAGACGTTATTTGATATCATACAAACCGTCATTTGATGTCATATAAACCGTTATTTGATATCATATAAACCGTTATTTGATGTCATATAAACCGTTATTTGATATCATATAAACCGTCATTTGATGTCATATAAACCGTTATTTGATATCACATAAACCGTCATTTGATATCATATAAACCGTTATTTTATGTCATATAAACCGTTATTTAATGTCATTTAAACCGTTATATGATGTCACATAAACCGTTATTTGATATCACATAAACCGTTATTTGATGTCAAATAAACCTTTATTAGATTTACATAAACCGTTATACGATATCATAGAAACCGTTATTTCATGTCATATAAACCGTTATTAGATGTCATATAAACCGTTATTTGGTCACAATTAAACCGTTATTTGATGTCATATCCACCGTTATCTGATGTTATTTAAACCGTTATTTGTTTTCATATAAAACGTTATTTGATGTTATATAAACCGTTATTTGATGTCATATAAAACGTTAATTGATGTCATATAAACCGTTATTTGGTGTCATATAGACCGCTATTTCATGTCACATAAACCGTTATTAGATGTTATATAAACCGTTATTTGATGTCAATTAAACCGTTATTTGATGTCATATCCACCGTTATCTGATGTTACTTAAACCGTTATTTGATGTCATATAAACCGTTATTTGATGTCATATAAACCGTTATTTGATGTCATATAAACCGTTAATTGATGTCATATAAACCGTTATTTGGTGTAATATAAACCGCTATTCCATGTCATATAAACCGTTATTTGATGTCATATAAACCGTTATTTGATAACATATAAACCGTTTTTTGTGTCACATAAATCGTTATTTGATGCCATATAAACCGTTATTTGATGTCATTTAAACCGTTTTTTGGCGTCACATAAACCGTAATTTGATGTCATATAAACCGTTACTTGATGTCATATGAACCCTTATTTGATGTCATATAAAACGTTATTTGATGTCATGTAAACCGATATTTGATGTCATAGAAACCGTCATTTGATATTATATAAACCCTTTTTTGGTGTCATATAAACCCTTATTTGATGTAATATAAACCGTTCATTTATGTCATATAAACCGTTGTTTGATGTCATGTAAACCATTTCTTGATGTCACATAAAAAGTTATTTGATGTCACATAAACTGTTATTTGATATCTTATAAATCATTATTTTATATCATATAAAACTTTATTTAATGTCGTAAAACCCGTTATTTGATGTCACATAAACCATTATTTGATGTCATATAAACATTTATTTTATGTCATATAAACCGTTATTTGATGTCATATAAAGCGTTATTTGATGCCATAAACACCGTTATTTGATGTCATATGAAGCGTTATTTGATGTCATACAAACCCTTGTTTGATATCACATAAAGCGTTATTTCATGTCATATAAAACGTTATTTGATGTAATAAAAAGCGTTATTTTATGTCATATAAAGCGTTATTTGATGTCATATAAATCGTTAATTGATGTCATATAAACGGTTATTTGATGTCACATAAAGCTTTACTTTGTCATATAAACCTATAATTGATGTCATATGAACGGTTATTTGATATCACATAAAGCGATATTTGATGTCATATAAAACGTTAATTGATGTCACATAAACGGTTAGTTGATGTCACATAAAGCGTTATTTGATGTCATATAAACCGTTAATTGATGTCTTATAAACGGTTATTTGGTGTCACAAAAAGCGTTATTTTATGTCATATAAACCGTTATTTGATGTCATACAGAACTTTATTTGATGTTATATCAACGGTTATTTGATGTGACATAAAGAGTTATTTCTGTCACATAAACCCTTATTTGATTACATATAAACCGATATTTGATATCAAATAAACGGTTATGCGATATCACATAAACCGTTATTTGATATCATAAAAACCCTTATTTGATGTCACATAAAAAGTTATTTGATTTCGTATAAACAGTTATTTGATATCATATAAAACGTTATTTGATATCATATAAAGGGTTATTTGATGTCACATAAAGCGTTAAACGATGTCATATAAACCTTATTTGATGTCATATTAACCGATAATTTATGTCATATAAAGCGTTTTTTGATGTCATATAAACCGTTATTTGTTTTCATATAAACCGTTATTTGATGTCAAATAAACCGATTATTGATGTCATATAAACCGTTATTTGATGTCATATGAAACGTTATTTGATGTAATATAAAGCGTTATTTGATGTCATATAACCCGTTATTTGATATCATATAAACCGCTATTTGATATCATATGAAGCGTTATTTGATATCATATTAAGCGTTATTTGATATCATATAAGCCGTTATATGATGTCATGTTAAGAGTTATTTGATGTCATAAAAAGAGTTATTTGATGTCATACAAAACCGATATTTGAAGTCAAATAAACCGTTATTTGATATCATATAAACCGTTATTTGATTTCTTATGAACAGTTAAATGATTCCATATAAACCGTTATTTGATGTCATATAAACCTTTATTTGATGTCATATAAAACGTTATTTGTCGTCATATAAACAGTTATTTGATGTCACATAAACCGTAATTTGATGTCATATAAACCGTTATTTGATATCATATAAACCGTTATTTGATGTCACTTAAACCTTTATTTGATGTCACATAAACCGTTATTTGATGTCATATAAACCATTATAAGGTGTCATATAAAGCGTTATTTGTTGTCATATTAACCGTTATTTGATGTCATATAAACCGTTATTTGATATCATTTTTTTATTTTTTACATCATGCCCCGTTACATTTAGTAGCACTACATGCTTAATGTAACTTTACAATGTCAAGTAATTACATATGTACACATAGTAGTTGTGCGTGCTATACATGTTACGTTATGTCCGCTTATATGCACTTATTTCACTAGGATGGTGGGTTCATGTGTTCGTAAAGTCTATGTGTTTGTAACAATATACCTATACCTATAAACTTTTAGTTATGTTGTTGATTATTCACTTTTATGCACTTGTTTCACCAGGTTTATAGGCTCACAATTTCGTAAAATCTATTGAGTTAGTAAACTGTATGAAGTGTTTTATATATTTGTTTCCCAGCTGACTTTTGTTCACCGGCCAGTTGTCGTGTCTTGCGATCTTGCCTATGAGTCGTTCTCTTTCATCCTGCAGAATGGTGCAGTCAAATAGAAGGTGGTCTACCG
>Ga0209628_10000584_pt1 | contig 22636 bp, 13 predicted proteins | sample TergutCu122P4_FD_187285 | JGI IMG/M metagenome (GOLD analysis project Ga0209628, IMG submission 187285) | Cubitermes ugandensis P4 segment gut microbial communities from Kakamega Forest, Kenya - Cu122 P4 (SPAdes) (version 2) | ecosystem: Host-associated > Arthropoda: Insects > Digestive system...
ATTAAAATTTTAACCATGAGTTACACACAACTTCTTTATCATGCGGTTGTTCGCACGTATAAGAGCGAACACACTTTGCCTACCGATGAACGTAGAAAATTCCTCTATCAAGAAATATGGGGAATTGCTAAAAATGGACGAGCGACAGAACGAGTTATACCAAATTGTCCAGAAAATTTTTTAGGGTGCTGCATTGCGGAAAACAGGACTGAAATTGCCCAACTTAAAATTACCAACCTGCCGGGCGCTCCGGTTTACGAAACCAAAACGCTTTCTTCTCCTGAAATTCAATGGCAGCATGCTACAGACGGCCTCTATTTTGTGGTAATCATTTTAAAAGATGGCACGCTATTAACACAAAAGATGATGGTGCAGAAATAGAATTTTAGTTTGGATTAATGCCCATGAAAGTGAATGATTTTGTGTCACGCTATTTGGACATTTAGGGGCATCCCATCGTTTTATTATTTTTTTAATGATGTTGCGGGAAAATAGCGATAGTACGGGAATTGGTATAAAAAAAAATGTATTTTTGCACCCCTAAAGTAACACTTGGGGTGATAAGCCGTTGTAGCTCAGTGGTAGAGCACTTCCTTGGTAAGGAAGGGGTCACGAGTTCAACTCTCGTCAATGGCTCATTAAGAAAGAAAAACAACCTCTATTTAAAAAATAGATAAATAATTTTATAACCTTTTAATTAATAAAACAATGGCAAAAGAAAAATTTGATCGCTCCAAACCCCACGTAAATGTGGGTACAATTGGTCACATTGACCATGGCAAAACTACTTTAACAGCAGCAATTACTGCTGTTTTAGCAACAAAAGGACTTTCCGAAATACGTAGTTTCGACTCTATTGACAATGCTCCTGAAGAAAAAGAACGCGGTATTACTATTAATACGTCTCATGTTGAGTATCAAACAGCTAATCGGCACTATGCACACGTAGATTGTCCCGGACACGCTGACTATATTAAGAATATGGTAACAGGTGCTGCGCAAATGGACGGTGCTATCATTGTGGTGGCAGCCACTGACGGCCCTATGCCCCAAACCAGAGAGCATATCTTATTGGCACGTCAAGTGGGCGTTCCAAAATTAGTAGTGTTCATGAATAAAGTTGACCTGGTAGATGACCCTGAACTCTTAGACCTTGTTGAAATGGAAATTCGTGAGCTTTTATCATTTTATGGCTTTGATGGCGATAACACTCCAGTTATTCGCGGTTCAGCATTAGGCGGATTAAATAATGAACCTGTTTGGGTAGAAAAAATTATGGAACTCATGGATGCTGTAGATACGTACATCCCTCTTCCTGTTCGTGATAAAGATAAAGAATTTTTGATGCCTGTTGAAGATGTATTCTCAATTACAGGTCGTGGTACCGTTGCTACCGGAAGAATTGAAACCGGCGTTATTCACACTGCAGATCCTGTAGACATTATAGGGATGGGTGCTGAAAAACTTAAATCTGTTGTTACCGGAGTTGAGATGTTCCGCAAAATTTTGGATACGGGTGAAGCCGGCGACAATGTGGGTCTGTTGCTTCGCGGTATTGATAAAGATGAAATTCGTCGTGGTATGGTTATTGCAAAACCAGGTTCTATTAAACCCCATAAAGAATTTGAAGCTGAAGTGTATATCTTGAAAAAAGAGGAAGGTGGACGTCATACGCCATTCCATACCAAATACCGTCCCCAGTTCTATTTCCGCACCACTGACGTTACTGGAGAAGTAATGCTTCCCGCAGGAGTAGAAATGGTAATGCCCGGAGATAACTTAACCATTACTGTTAAACTGTTGTCTGAAATCGCTATTAACTTAGGTCTTCGCTTTGCTATTCGTGAAGGTGGACGTACCGTTGGAGCAGGTCAGGTAACCAAAATATTGGATTAATTTAATATTATAAAAAAATAGAGACGCATAAGTATGCGTCTCTATAATGTTAGGGGAATAGTTTAAGGGTAGAATAGCGGTCTCCAAAACCGTTGATGGGAGTTCGAATCTCTCTTCCCCTGCCATCAATACACCCGCTTTTAGTACATTCCGGGCATACCACCGCCCATGCCACCTGCCATGGGTGCTGCAGGGGTTTCTTCTTTAATTTCTGAAAGAACACATTCGGTAGTTAGCAGCATCCCTGCAATAGAGGCAGCATTTTCCAAAGCAACGCGCGCTACTTTAGTCGGATCAATTACACCGGCTTTAATCATATCTTCATACACATCGGTACGAGCATTGTAGCCAATTTTTCCCTTTCCGTCTTTCACAGCATTTACTACTACTGAGCCCTCTTTTCCGGCATTTTCCACAATTTGGCGAAGAGGTTCTTCCAGTGCCCGTTTTACAATCTCTATACCAATTTGTTGATCTTCATTTTCGGTTTTCAGTTTTGCAAGTGCATCAATAGCACATAAATAGGCAACGCCACCGCCCGGGATAATTCCCTCTTCAATAGCGGCACGGGTGGCATGCAGCGCATCGTCAAAACGGTCTTTTTTCTCTTTCATCTCCACTTCTGAAGCAGCACCTACATATATAACTGCCACTCCACCGGCTAATTTTGCCAACCGTTCCTGCATTTTTTCTCTATCATAATCAGATTTTGTTTTCTCAATTTGCGATTTGAGTTGTGCTATGCGGTCAGTAATATCTTTTTTCTTTCCTTTTCCGCTTACGATAGTAGTGTTTTCTTTATCTACCGTAATTTTTTCAGCAGAACCGAGCATGTCTAATTGCGCATCTTCTAATTTAAAACCTTTTTCCTCAGTAATGACCAAACCTCCGGTTAGGATAGCAATATCTTCCAGCATCTCTTTTCTTCTATCGCCGAATCCAGGAGCTTTTACGGCTACAATTTTCAAGCCGGCACGAAGTCTATTCACCACTAAGGTGGCTAATGCTTCGCTTTCCAAATCTTCAGCAATAATGAGTAAAGGACGGCCGGTTTGTACTACTTTCTCCAAAATAGGTAAAAACTCTTTCATATTGCTGATTTTTTTGTCATAAATCATAATGAAAGGATTTTCATACACAGCTTCCATTTTTTCACCATCCGTAATAAAATAGGGAGAAATATAGCCTCTGTCAAACTGCATACCTTCCACAATTTTTACTTCGGTTTCAGTTCCTTTGGCTTCTTCAATGGTGATAACACCCTCTTTTTTTACTTTTTGCATTGCTTCAGCAATTACTTTTCCTACAAATGTATCGTTGTTAGCAGAAACAGAGGCAACCTGTTCAATCTTTTCGTGATTGTCGCCAATAGATTTGGATTGCTTTTTCAAATTTTCTACTACAGCGGTAACCGCAATGTCAATTCCACGTTTTAAGTCCATAGGATTGGCGCCGGCAGTAACATTCTTCAAGCCGGTGTTGAATATTGCCTGAGCTAAAACGGTTGCAGTGGTTGTTCCGTCACCTGCCTGGTCATTGGTTTTAGATGCCACCTCTTTCACCATTTGTGCGCCCATATTTTCAATAGGATCGCTCAATTCAATCTCTTTTGCCACGGTAACACCATCTTTCGTAATTTGCGGTGCCCCGAATTTTTTGTCAATAATTACATTTCTACCTTTGGGACCTAAGGTAACTTTTACTGCATTGGTTAATGCATCCACGCCTTTTTTTAATCCTTCGCGTGCTTCCCATTCATACAAAATTTTCTTTGCCATAATATTTTTTAATGTTTAGTGATTAATGATTAGTGATTAGTGATTTTAATTCGTAATTCGTAATTGAATTAAATAATTGCGTAAATATCGCTTTCTTTCATAATGAGGTAAGTTTCTCCTTCAAGTTGAAGTTCAGTGCCGGAATATTTTCCATACAAAACGGTGTCGCCGGCTTTTACGGTTACAGGTTCATCTTTTTTTCCAGGGCCTACTGCAATTACAGTACCTTTCTGCGGTTTTTCCTTGGCAGTATCCGGAATAATAATTCCACCTGCTGTTTTTTGCTCAGCTTCTGCAGGTGCTACTAAAACTCTGTCTGCTAATGGTTTAATTTTTACTTTCATAACATTTAGGGTTTAAAATTTAAGTGAAAAGTGATTAAAATTTTTTTTGCATAAAATACTGCAAATATCATGCCAAACTATTTTATCATTCTAATGCCGCAGTTCTTTTAACCAAATGTTTATATTTCTGAATTATAACTTAAAAGATAAAAAGGCTTTTCAAAATACTTTTAAGAAAAAATCGTTATTAAATTTTGTTAATTTCTTTTTATTATGAACCAAACCATTAAAACCCTCTTTGTAAGCATTTCGCTGCTTTTAACCCTAAACATTATGGCACAAAACAAAACTACACCGCCCACAGATTATGAAAAACTTTGGAAACAAGTAGAAGCTTTTAACAACGACGCCTTACCAAAATCTGCCTTAAAAGCGGTGGAAGAGATTTTTAATCTTGCCGTTAAAGAAAACAACGAAAAACAAATCATCAAAGCCGTTGTGCACAGAATGAGTAATATAAAAGCATTGGAAGAGGATGGCGTAAAAAACACCATCATGAAGTTGGAAGCGGAAATGAAAAACTACTCCGGTGTGGTGAAGCCATTTATGCACTTGTTTTTAGTGAAAATGTATGACGAGTATTATAATATGAACTCGTATCAAATTAACCAGCAATCTGTTACTGCTAATTTTGAAAACAATGATATGGCCACCTGGGACAAAACAAAGTTTCTGTATCAGGTAATTAAAAACTATCAATTAGCCTTGGACAACATCCTGAAAAAAGAAAGTATGGTGGATTATTCCGATTTTATTGATGAAGCAAAAGAATCGGCAACCAACTTTCCTACGTTGTACGATTTCGTGGCGTATTATGCTATAAATCAACTGGGTGGAGAAATAGGAAAGTTTAGTTTGTGGGGTAGAAAGAGTAATGAGGATAAATTTAAAGATAATGCGTATCTTTCAAATATTGAAGTGTTTGTGAATTTAACTTTATCCGGAGACACACTTTCCTATAATTATGCTGCTTTAAAGATTTTTCAAAACTGGTTGCAATTCAGATTGCAAAATGCCGATAACAAAGAAGCGTTGGTAAATACCGACTTGGAGCGCCTGCTTTTTGTAAAAACAAAACTTGCAACCGCAGATGGTAATACGGTATGGGAGAACGCACTCATTTCTTTGCAAAAAAAAAATAATAATGCACCCGAACTTGCACAAATTAATTGGGAATTAGCAAAATACTATAACCAGTTGGGTGAATCATATAATTTCTTAGATTCTGCAACACTTAAATACAAAACATATAAGAAAAAGGCGATAGAATTGCTGAATGATGCCATGAACCGTTTTCCTAAAGCCAAATATTATGGCGCTTGTTACGATTTAAAAACAGATATTGAAGACGTTATTTTAGGGTTTGAGGTACAAAAAGCGGTAAATGTAAATGAAAAATTCCCTTTGAAAATAACCTACCGGAATACCGATTACTTCTCCATGAAAATTTACAAATGTGATTATGAAAAATATATTAACTTTCTTGAGAACTTCCAATATTCAGAAAAGTTTTTACCTGAGTTAATAAGAATTTCAAAGGAGATCTCTCAAATAAAATCAAAATCATTAACCGGAAGTGAAGATTACAACAAGCATTTCACAGAGTTTTTGGCAGAACCCTTACCCCTCGGGTTTTATGTTATTGTTTTAGAAACAAAAGCAAACACAACGGTTTATCAAACTGTTTTCTCTTCCGATTTGTGTATAGTAAGAAAGGGGAACAACAACGATTATTCCGATTTGTATGTTCTGAACCAAAAAACAGGACAACCCGTTGAAAATGCAAAAATTGAACTTTACTCGAGAGATTATGATAACAGACAGGGTAAATACGTTAATAAAAAAGAAATAACACTTTTCACCGATAAAAACGGATATGCAAATTTTAAAAAAGGCAATTGGGAAAATTACAGGATTGATGTGAGTTATAAGAATGATTTTATTTCGGATAATTCTAATTTTTATTCAGGTACGGAAAGTAAAGAACAAAAAAGAATTGAAATCAAATTTTTTACGGACAGGGCGATTTACCGTCCCGGACAAACCGTACATTTTAAGGGGATCTGTTTAGAAATAACCGGCAACGAAACTAAGATTTTGCCCAATTATGCAACCAAGGTTTCTTTTAAAGATGTTAATTGGCAAGATATTACAAGTTTGAATTTGGTTTCAAATGAGTATGGATCGATTTCCGGTTCGTTTACCATTCCAACCGGAGTTTTGACGGGCAATTTTACCATTCAAACAAACAATGGCAGTGTTGGGATTAAGGTAGAAGAATACAAACGCCCGATGTTTGAGGTAAAAATGTTGCCGGTGGAAGGAGAATACAAACTCAACGATAATGTTGCTGTGGAGGGAACCGCCACTACTTATGCCGGCACTGCCCTTACCGATGCCAAAGTTACTTATACCGTTGTGCGTAATCCGCTTTGGAGACCGTGGTATGCAGAAAGCAGAAGGCAGAAGGCAGAAAGCAGAATGCCCTATGGATTTGGCTCTCCTGTGGAGATTGCATTCGGAGATTTGGTTTTGGATAATGAAGGAAAGTTTAAAGTGAATTTTAAAGCGTTGGTGGATGAAATTGAGTTGTTGCAAAACTATGTCGCTTATAATTACACGGTGAATATTACGGTAACCGATATTAACGGAGAAACCCAAACCGGTTCAACCTCTGTTTTAGTGGCAAACCGCGCTTTGGAATTATCAAGTAATCTCAAAAAAATTATCATTAAAGAGAAAATAGACACTGTTTCCATTTCTACTCAAAATGTATCCGGGGTTTTTATACCCGCAAACGTTGAAATAGAAGTATTTAAACTGAAAGATAATGAAAATCTGCTGCTAAAAAAACGTTGGGAGATTGTTGACCAACCGTTATATTCTAAGGAAGAGTGGTATAAACAATACCCCGGACATGAATATCACAATGAAACCGACTTCTCTAATTTTAAAATTGAAAAAACAGTTTTTCAGAGAAAAATAAATACAGCAAATTCTAAAACTATAAAATTTGATGGCGCTGAAAAATGGCAATCCGGCGTTTATCGTATGGTGTTGAAATCTATTGACAAATGGGGAAATCCTGTGAAAAATGTGCAGGAGTTTGTGTTGTTTTCTGAAAAAGATAAAAAAACGCCTTATAATGCTACCGATTTTTATCATTTGGATAAAACCTCCGTGCAGCCCGGTCAGTCCGTAAACTTGTACGTGGGGTCCGCCTTCCAAAATGTGAATCTCTATTACGATCTGGAAGCACAAGGGAAAGTAATTAAAACAGAAAACCTTAAATTAAGCGCTGAAATCAAGAAAATTTCGATTCCCATTGAAGAATCCTATCGCGGAAATATCTGTGTAAATTTCTTCTTTGTAAAAGAGGGAGGAGTGTTTTATTACAAAGAAATCATAAACGTAGATTGGGAAAACAAAAAATTGGATCTCAAATTTGTAACCTATAGAGATAAAACATTGCCCGGTGCCACCGAAAATTGGCAACTAAAAATTTCCGATTATCTGTCCAAACCCGTCGAGGCTGAATTTATGGCTTCCCTGTATGATGCCTCGTTAGATATTTTTGCCAAAAACAGTTGGTCGCTAAATCCTTATCCTACATACTTTTCTTCATTAGTTTGGAATGGGCTGGGATTTAACACCTTAACTTCTACTCCGGCAACTTATGGTTCTTATAAAGAACGTCTTTTTAAAGGGATTCCTAATCCTTATTTGAATCTGTTTGATGTTTATTCAAGTTATGGAGGATATAGAAGATATGGAGGTGATCTTCGAGAATCTAAAATGGCGATATCAATTGCTGATGTTGGTGGTAGCGTAGATATGCGTGAAATGACTATGACAACTCCCAGTGCCAAAAGCTCGGGCATGAGAATGGAACTCAATGATATAAATGAAGAGTTGATTCCGCCGCCGCCGCCACCTCTTCAAATTCGTAGCAACTTTGCCGAAACTGCGTTTTTCTATCCCAATTTAACCACCAACGAAGCCGGCGAGATATTCTTAAACTTTACCATGCCGGAAAGTTTAACCCGCTGGAATTTCATGGGGCTTGCGCACACCAAAGACCTCAAAATCGGCACTATTAACGAAGAGATCATTACCCAGAAAGAACTGATGGTAATGCCCAACCTGCCGCGATTTTTCAGAGAAAACGATAAAATGACTATCTCCGCGAAAATTAACAACGTCTCCGAAACCGACATATTAGGAAATGCAAAAATAGAGTTCTTTAATATCGAAACCCTTCAATCGTTAAATGATAAATTTATTGTAAATGCTGTCCCAAAAGTCTTTAATGTCCCCAAAAACGGCAACACCGTCGTGGAATGGCCAATCACCATTCCGGAAGGCATATCCGCAGTGGGGGTTAGAATTATTGCCGAAGGGAAAAACCACTCCGACGGCGAAGAAAGAATCCTACCCATCCTGTCAAACAAAATGTTGGTTACGGAATCTATGCCGCTTCCGGTAAGAAAAGCCGGAACTACCCAATTTAACCTCAGCAGTTTGAAAAACAACAATTCAACCACTTTGCGGAATGAAAGTTACACACTTGAATATACGGCAAATCCGGCGTGGTATGCGGTGCAAGCGCTGCCCTATTTGATGGAATATCCGCATGAATGCGCCGAGCAGGTTTTTTCCCGCTTTTATGCCAACTCTTTATCGGCACACATTGCCAACAGCGACCCGAAAATCAAGCGCATTTTTGAATTGTGGAAAACCATCCCCGACAGCAAAGCCTTGTTATCCAATTTAGAAAAAAATCAGGAGTTGAAAGCCTTGTTGATTGAAGAAACGCCGTGGTTGTTAAACGCGAAAAATGAAAACGAGAGAAAACGCAACATCGGTATTTTGTTCGATTTGAACCGTTTGGCTAATGAAAAGAGTACGGCAATAAAGAAACTTTCGGAAATGCAGTCAGGTGGCGGCGGATTCCCGTGGTTTAAAGGAATGCGCGAAAGTTGGTATATTACCCAGCACATTGTAGGCGGCTTCGGGCATTTGGACAAACTCGGCGTTACGGAAGTGAGAAAAAACAGTACGGTTTGGAATATGCTCACAAAAGCGGTTCAGTTTTTAGACAAAGAATTGGAAAAAAGTTACAACGACCTGAAAAAATATTGCGATGCCAAATGTTTGGAAAAGGATAATTTAGGCTATATGCAGATCCACTATTTATATGTCCGTTCATTTTTCATCAATGATGTGCCGGTGCAAAAATCAACCGAGGAGGCTTTTAACTATTATAAAAAACAGGCCATACAATATTGGACCAAGAAAGATTTTTATATGCAGGGAATGATTGCTTTAGCGCTGAACAAATATGGAGAAACCAAAACTCCCGATAAGATTGTGGCATCCTTAAAAGAGCGCGCCCTGAGTAGCGAAGAGATGGGTACTTACTGGAAATACAACAACGGTTGCTATTGGTATCAGGCGCCCATTGAAACACAATCTCTTTTGATAGAATTATTTACAGATGTGGCTAAAGATAAAAACATGGTGGAAGAGATGAAAGTTTGGTTGCTCAAACAAAAGCAAACGCAGGATTGGAAAACCACCAAAGCTACCACCGAAGCCATTTATGCACTGTTACTTCAAGGCACAAACCTGTTGGCAGAAACCGATTATCCTATCATAAAAATTGCCGACATGACCATTGACCCCGCTGCTGACCCGGAAATTAATAACGAAGCGGGCACCGGCTATTTCAAAAAACGCTGGGACGGCTCATTAATAAACCCGGATTGGGGCAATGTGAGCGTTACAAAAAAATCTAACAGTGTAAGTTGGGGTGCAGTCTATTGGCAATATTTTGAACAGTTAGACAAAATTAAACAGTTTGAAGAAACGCCGTTAACCATAAAAAAACAGTTATTTGTTGAAAGACGCCAGGGGAAAAATTCTGTTATTGTGCCTATTGAAAACGACGGCAAATTACAGATAGGAGACAAGGTTAAGGTTCGCATTGAAATTCGCGTGGACCGCGACATGGAATATGTGCACCTGAAAGATATGCGCGCTGCCTGCTTTGAGCCGGTGGATTACCTTTCCGGCTACCAATACAAAGCAGGTTTTGGGCACTATCAGGGTATTAAAGACGCTTCGATGAACTTCTTTATAGATTACCTGCAAAAAGGAACCTACGTGTTTGAATACGATTTGCGTGTATCGCAAAAAGGAGAGTTTTCCAATGGAATTACCACGATCCAATCCATGTATGCACCGGAATTTACCTCGCATTCGGAAGGAGTAAGGGTAGTGGTAAGGGATTAATATTGAACCCGTTTCTTATAAATTTCTACTACATTTTCCATCAATGAAGCAATTGTCATGGGACCTACGCCTCCGGGAACAGGCGTAGACACCGTATCATTCACTGTATCAATATTTTTCATACTGGAAAGATACTACAAATTATCAAAACTTGCAAATTTTCGAGTTTTGATAATTTGTTTGATGTTTTTAGGCGCCGCAGTTAGTGCCGAGTTTCTTAATGGTTATTTGCGAAGCGGCAGTACCTTGCGGAACAATTTGCGTATCGCCCTGCAATGTTGTTATTTCGGTGTAATGATTCAGATTTTGAACCACCCCCTACCCAACCAACAAAACGGAAAATATAATAGATACAAACAGATAAAAAAGTAGGGGGAAGATAACGCCAATGAAAACACTATTTTTGCAGGTATTATTTAATTTTTAGTCTGTATAAAATTATGAGATTTTTATGTTTATTTGCACCCCAAAAAATAAAAAAATGGAACAGCCAAATTTAGAAGAAAAAGTTACCTCCCTAATTGACCAAATCCGTCCTTATTTACAACAAGATGGAGGAGATATTAGGTTTGTAGAATTAACTCCTGACCATATTGTACGAGTAGAACTTCGCGGCGCTTGCGGAAGTTGTCCACATGCTACTATAACCCTGAGACACACCGTAGAAGCTACCATTATGGAGTACTGCCCTGAAATTAAAGGAGTGGAAGACATAAACAGGATGCGGTAAGCCATATCACCCATATTTTGCACCCATGAATCGCAAACTGTAAACCGTATGTCGCTCAAATGTGGAATTATCGGATTAACTAACAGTGGAAAAACAACCTTGTTTAATTGCATCTCCCATACAAGGGCTGCAATTACCGATTTTGCCTATAGCACCAATAAATCAAATATTGGAGTTTGCAACGTCCCTGACCCCCGATTGGAACATATCAATACTTTTATCAAAGCAGACCGATTGGTCTATACCACCATGGATATTGTGGATATCCCCGGTTTGGCAAAAGGATCCTCGCATGGCGAAGGCATAGGAAACGCTTTTTTGGCAGACGTACGTTTGTGCGATGCTTTAATCCATGTACTGCGATGTTTCGATAACCCGAATTTACCTCACGTAGAAGGTTCTATTGACCCTGTTCGTGATATTGAGATTATTGATTTTGAACTGCAGGTAAAAGATCTTGAACAAATTGAAAGAAAGTTAAGTAAGGTAGAGAAAGCAGCAAAAGTAGGTGAAAAAAATGCCAAACATGATTATGAAATATTGTTAAAGTACAAAAAACATATTGAGAATTTTCAAAATGTAAACACTTTAGTGGTTACTCCCGAAGAGCGAGCCGTAGTGGCCGATCTGCTTCTGCTCACAGAAAAACCTCAGTTGTTTGTATGCAACGTAAACGACCGGGATGCTGTTTCCGGAAATCACTATGTAGAACAAGTTAAAGAATATTTAAAAGATAAAAATGCAGAAATCCTCATTATTGCAGGAAGAATTGAGTCTGAAATTGCAGAATTGGAAGATGAAGAGGAACGGGTACTGTTTTTACGAGATGTGGGACTAAATGAAGCCGGTGTACGCAAAGTAATCCGGTCAGCTTATAAATTACTGAATCTCATTTCCTTTTTTACTGTGGGGGGAAAAGAAAATCGCGCATGGGCTATCAAAAAAGGAACCTTAGCACCTCAGGCTGCCGGAGTGATTCACAGTGATCTGGAACGTGGATTTATTCGCGCAGAAGTGATTAAATATAGTGATTTGGCAGCGTTTGGATCGGAACTTAAATGTAAAGAAGCCGGAAAACTCTCCGTAGAAGGAAAATTATATCAAGTGCAAGATGGAGATATCTTGCATATTCGATTTAATGTTTAATAGTTAATAACAAGAATGTTAAAAAAAATAGAATTATGAAAGCGAACAAAATTCTTTTAATGTTAGGGGCCATAATGATTATTACAACAAGTTGTGTAACCAAAAGTAAATACAAGGAATTGGAAGCCATGTACCAAAAATGTGCAGAAGACCTGAACTATACTAACTCCGAAAAAATTGATTTTGAAAATAATAATAAAGAACTAACCTCTGAAATCAGCACTTTAAAAGTTCAGATTCAACAATTGAAAGAAGATACGGCAGCAATGGGCCGAAGAGTTCGTATTGCCGAACGAAATTTGATAAAAACAAAAGGTGATTACGACGAATTATTAAAAAGTTTTGCCGAACAAAATCTAAACAGAAACGAAGAGGTTAGTAAACTTCTGAATACTTTAGATATTCGACAAAAGGAATTAGAAGAAAAAGAAGCACGCTTAAATGAATTACAAAATATTTTAGCACAAAAAGATGCTGAAGTAAAAGCACTCAAAAATAAAGTGGCAGATGCTTTAAAGGGATTTGAAAATAAAGGGTTGACTGTTTACGAAAAAAACGGTAAGGTATATGTATCTTTAGAAGAAAAGTTACTTTTTGCATCTGGGAGTTGGGATATTGACAATAAAGGGAAAGAAGCCTTAGCCGAATTAGGCAAAGTACTTGCTAACGACCATGATATAAATGTTGTTATTGAAGGACATACCGATAATGTTATTTTTAGGGGGAGCGGTAATGTAAAAGACAACTGGGATTTGAGTGTAATGCGTGCTACTGCAGTAGTAAAGGAACTTCTAAAAAATAAAGATGTTAATCCGCAACGCATTACTGCATCCGGAAGAAGCGAATATATTCCTATTGATGTAGATGATACAAAAGAAGCGCGTGCAAAAAACAGAAGAACTGAAATAATTTTAACGCCTAAATTAGATGAACTTTTTAAAATTATTGATAATCAATAATTGATAGCAATTCCTTTTTTTTCAAAATTATTATTAGATTGGTTTGAGGTAAATCAACGTCCGTTGCCTTGGCGAGGGGAAACCGATCCCTATAAAATTTGGATTTCTGAAATTATTTTGCAACAAACGCGTGTAAATCAGGGATGGGATTATTATTTGCGTTTTATTTCCCAGTTCCCTGACGTGAAACTTCTTGCAAAAGCACCCTTACAAGAAGTTTTACATATATGGCAAGGATTAGGTTATTATTCCCGCGCACGCAATATACATGTAAGTGCCCGACAAATTGTGCATGAATATCAAGGTGTTTTTCCACAAAATTATTTGGATATTAAAAAACTAAAAGGAATAGGAAGCTATACTGCTGCGGCAATAGCTTCCATTGCATTTCAACTCCCCTACCCTGCTGTTGATGGCAACGTTTTACGTGTAATTACAAGAATATTCGGCATCTATGAAGATATCGCACAACCAAAAACAGTACAGGCTATTACTCAACTCTGTCAGGAACTTATAGTAAAAGAAAAACCGGGAGACTTTAATCAGGCTCTAATGGAATTGGGAGCCATCCAATGTACTCCCCAAAAAACTCATTGCGAAACTTGCCCCTTTGCAAGTTATTGCGTAGCATTTGCAAAAGAACATATCCATTTATTGCCTTTAAAATCTTTGAAAGTAAAAATTAAAGAGCGTTTCTTTCACCATTTTATCTTTATAAAAGAGAACAAGATGATTATTGAACAACGCATGAATAATGATATTTGGAAAAATTTATATCAGTTCCCTTTAATCGAAACAGAAAATGCTTGCGAAAAAGTTACAAAGGAAGAACTCTTACAAGCCGGATTCAGTAATATTCAGCCTGTTTTTTTTAAAGAGATCAAACATAAACTTACCCACCAACATTTATACATACGCTTTTACATAGTAAACGATTACTTACCAAAGTTGAAAAAGAACCGGTTATTAATTTTTCATAAAGAGGCGGAAAAATATCCTTTTCCTGCAGTATTGAAAAAAATTCTTGCAGAGATTGTCTTTTAAATCACACCTGCCTTAAATCTGCAAAAAAAATTGAGTTGGCATGGTTTTTGTATGTTAATGCACCGTACAATATTCCACCCCGTGTGGTGAAATATTACTGAATATTATATCAAATGTTAAACTATATGAAATATGAAATCCGGAAAAATTAACGTAAAAACTGAAAACATTTTCCCTATTATCAAGAAATTTTTATACTCCGACCACGACATTTTTCTTCGGGAGTTAATCTCTAATGCCGTTGATGCAACGCAGAAATTAAGTACTTTGGTAAAATCGGGCATTGCCCAAGTAGATATGAGCGACACTACTATTGAGGTTGTGGTAAATAAAAAAGATAAAACCCTTCACGTAATAGATAAAGGAATTGGAATGACCGAAGAGGAGGTGCTCAAATATATTAATCAAATTGCGTTTTCCAGTGCGGAAGAGTTTCTGGAAAAATATAAAGGCACCGATGCTGCCAGTATTATCGGGCATTTTGGCTTGGGTTTCTATTCGGCGTTCATGGTGGCCAAAGAGGTGGAAATTATTACCAAATCCTATATGGAAGAAGCTCCGGCAGTGCGCTGGGTGTGCGATGGTTCTCCGCAATACAAAATGGAAAAATATGAAAAAACAGAACGCGGAACCGAAATTATTCTCCATATTTCAGAAGAGGATGAACAGTTTTTAGAAGAATATAAGATTGTTGATCTGTTGAAAAAATATTGTCGTTTTTTGCCTGTGCCGATCCGCTGCGGAAATGAAAAATACTGGGAAAAGCCCGAAGGGGAAGAGAAATCGGTAGAATTGGAACGCCCCCGCATCATCAATAATATCAATCCGTTGTGGAAACAGGCGCCTGCCGGATTAACCCAGGAGGATTATCTGGCATTCTACCGCGAACTCTATCCCATGTCTTTTGAGGAACCCCTGTTCCAAATTCATCTAAACGTGGATTATCCGTTCAACCTTACCGGAATCCTCTATTTCCCGAAAGTAAAGAATCAGATGGAGTTTCAAAAGAACAAAGTGCAACTTTATTGTAATCAGGTATTTATTACCGATCAGTTGGAAGGGATTATTCCAGAATTTATGCAATTGCTGCACGGCGTGATTGATTCTCCCGATATTCCTTTGAACGTATCGCGCTCTTATTTGCAATCGGATGCCGCTGTGAAAAAAATCTCAACACACATTACCAAAAAAGTTGCCGATAAGCTGGAAGAGATGTTTAAAAACAATCGTGAGGATTTTGAGCAAAAATGGGATGATATAAAAGTATTCATCCAATATGGCGCTGTTACCGATGATAAATTCTACGACCGTGCCAAATCCTTTTATTTGTTTAAAAATATTGAAAATAAATATTTTACACTTGATGAGTATAAAACTCATATCGAAACCTTGCAAAAAGATAAAGAGGGCAATCTCATCTATTTGTATGCTGCCGACGTGGATTCCCAACACGTTTATATCAATGCGGCCAGGGAACGCGGATATGATATATTGTTGTTTGACGGCTTTTTAGATACGCACTTTATCAATATGTTAGAACAAAAATTGGAGAAATCTCGCTTTACAAGAGTGGATGCAGATATTATTGATAAATTAATTGAAAAAGATGAGGTTCAGGTATCAAAATTATCGGAAGATGAAACCAAAAAACTGAAAGAAATATTTGATAACTCTGTTGAAAAAGAAAAATTTACAGTAAAAATTGAGCCGTTAAGTGAAACTGACTTGCCAATTCTGCTTACCCGAAATGAATTTATGCGACGTTATCAGGATATGGAGAAACTGTCGGGGCAAAAGAGTTTTTATTCCGCATTTGACCATTATACCTTGGTTGTAAACGGCAATCATGAGTTGGCAGGCCAATTATTGCATGAAACCGATGCCGAAAAACAAACCACACTGACCAAACAGTTGGTTGATTTGGCATTATTATCGCAAAACCTGCTTACCGGTGAGAAGTTGAGCGAATTTGTGAAGCGAAGTGTGGGATTGCTAAAACATTTCGAGAATTAATCTTTTGTGTAAAAAAACAATTAACTAACTTTGCAAACTTTTTTAGGCTACTATGAAACCTTAAATTATCTATGACCTTACAAGAGAAATATAAATTTATCATAGACTATTTTTCTGAGAATAATCCTAATGCGGCGTCGGAGCTTCATTTTTCCAATGCTTACGAATTGGTATTGGCAGTAGTGTTATCTGCACAATGTACAGATAAACGAATAAATTTGGTTACCCCTGCATTATTTAAGCGATTTTCTACCCCTTTTGAATTGGCAAGTTCTTCTTACGAAGAGATTTATGAATATATTAAATCTGTTTCGTATCCCAATAATAAAACTAAACATCTACTTGGATTGGCACAAAAATTAGTGGTAGATTTCAACGGGATAGTGCCAGATAATCTGGAGGCATTAACCACATTGCCCGGAGTGGGGAGGAAAAGTGCCAACGTTATTTTATCGGTTATTTTCAAGCAACCTGCCATGGCTGTGGATACTCATGTGTTTCGCGTTGCCAATCGGTTGGGAATTGTCAAAAATGCCACAACCCCGTTAGAGGTAGAAAAACAATTGGTACAACATTTTCCGCAGGAGGTACTCTCACGTGCTCACCATTGGTTGATTTTACACGGACGTTATATTTGTTCGGCGCGTGCTCCAAAATGTCATCAATGCGGTATCTCAAACATTTGCAGTTGGACAAAGCATAAAAAGTAAGAGAGTCTTTTTGTTTATTTTCCTTTCATTTTTTCTATAAACGGGTTATAATAGTGCGACGCCTTTTCGGTTACGCCCTGCAGTCCTTTGCCACCGGTTTTAGGGCGTTTTACGTTTCCAAAGTTTCCTTTTTCCAAAGTGGTTAAGAGGCCCTCTTTTTTAATGATTTTCAATAATTTAACAGCCTCATCCAATACAAAATGGGCGCGTTGGCGAATGATTCCGTTATTTTTAAACTCCACTTCATCCCCAATAGAGGCCATGTTATGGAAAATATATTTGGCATTTTCAATGGCTAAAAATCTGTCTGACATAAAGGGTGTGTGAATCGCTTCCGTAGGCATTCCCAAGAGTTGAATTCCCTGTTTTGTCCAAATGCCAATCATGTTGAACAAAGCGTCTTGTAAATGCCCTTTAAAAATATTTCCGGTCATAAATTTTGTGGGAGGCATATATTTTAAGGGGGCATTCGGGAAAATCTCGCGTGTTAGCTGGGCCTGTGCAAGTTCGTAAAGAAACCCATTTTTCAAGTCGGGGTCCATCTCAAAGGCATGCCCCAATCCCATCTGTTCTTCGGGAATGCCTGCCAGCAGCGCCAACTGTTCATTAATCAAATCGGATGCCAACACCGTGTGCGCCTCTTCAAAAGCGTCTGCAGTAGTAAGGTAGTTGTCCTCTCCCGTATTAATAATTACGCCTGCAAAGCCGTTAATAATTCTTGAAAAATATTGGTCAATAAGCGTTCTTTGCGGATTAATATCGCGAAACAAAATTCCATAGAGGGCATCGTTAAGCATTACATCCAAACGCTCCAAAGCGCCCATGGCAGCAATTTCGGGCATACACAATCCCGAGCAATAATTGCATAACCGAATGTACCGCCCCGTTTCTTCACTCACTTCGTCTAACGCTTTACGCATAATTTTGAAATTTTCCTGTGTGGCAAAAGTACCTCCAAATCCTTCTGTTGTAGCACCATAAGGCACATAATCCAGCAAACTTTGTCCGGTAGTTCTGATTACAGCAATAATATCTGCCCCTTGCCGTGCCGCCGCTTGTGCTTGAACCACATCTTCATAGATATTTCCTGTGGCAACAATTACATAAATATAAGGCTTTGCCCCCTCTCCCAATTCTTCCAAAAATTGGTTTCGCTGCTCCACATTTTTAGAGATTCTTTGCAAGGTAGTTTCAACATAGGGAACTATCGCATTTCTAATATTTTCATCGGAATGGATGGGAAGTTTTGTAATATCTAATTCAGACTGCGCAATTTTATCGACAATTTGTTGAAGGTTTTGATGGGTTTCTACTATGGCATTTCCCAAAAAGTAGAGTGCTCCCTGTCCCAATAGACCATTGTGATGCAATTGGTCAACCACTACATTAGGAAGCGGAACTTCGTGGGCATCAACGCCATCAATCCCTACTAAACGACAAAGTGTGCGCTCCACAGCAACCGTTGTATAACGATTTACGAATTGCTGCACTTCCTGTGCGATAGCAGCTGCTATCGTTTTTGCTTCTGTAACTTTCCTTAAATCAATACCTAATTTGCTATTCATCATATCTTTTAATCTTACATAAATAATAAACAGCAAATATATGGAAAAAATATTTTTTTATCTTACAACAAATTCAAAAATTTTTCGTGCATATTTGCACCTTGTATAAAACTAACGATAATGAGTGTTGAAAACAGACTGTTTCAAGAGTTTCCGCCGGTGAGTACCGAGCAATGGGAAGAGATAATTCTTAAAGATTTAAAAGGTGCCGATTATCAAAAAAAATTGATATGGCGCACCGATGAAGGTTTTCAAGTACGACCCTACTACCGTGCCGAAGACCTTGAATCATTAGATTATTTAGAAGCACTACCCAATCAATTTCCTTATACAAGAGGTTTTAAAACAAAAGATAATCATTGGAATATTGTTCAAGAGATTACTGAAAAAGACCCACAAAAAGCAAATGCTATAGCCCTAAACGCCCTGAAAAAAGGAGCAGATACGGTTTCGTTTTGTACAAAAAACATCAATTCTTACAGGAATCTATCTTTATTATTACAAAATATAAATCTGGAGAAAAATGCAGTTCAGTTTCGCTGCGCTACCTCCTATTTGGATTTGATGAAATGGTTCATTCAATATGTTGATGATCAAAAGTTTGCTAAAACAAAAGTTGCAGGCGCTATTGACTTCGACGCTATTGTGTATGCCCTGAAAAAAGGGAAGTTTTATAGAGATCAGAAAACCGATTTGCATGAAGTAATAGAATTACTTGCCTTAACATCGGAACTTCCTCTTTTCAAGATTGTGAATGTAAATGGTTTGGCAATGCACAACGCCGGCGCTACCATTGTTCAGGAATTGGGATATGCTTTAGCCGTTGCAAATGAATATCTGGCTTACGCTACCGATAATGGGATTGCTTCTGATAAAATTGCCTCCAAAATGCAATTTACCCTTTCCGTCGGCTCTAACTATTTTATGGAAATTGCTAAATTAAGAGCTATCCGCTTGTTGTGGACCACTTTAATAGAACAATATCATCCGGCAGATGAAAATGCTTACCGAATTACGCTCAATACGGTCGCCTCATCCTGGAATAAAACATTGTACGACCCGTATGTAAATATGCTGCGTTCTACTACAGAGGCGATGTCGGCAGCATTGGGCGGCGCAGACTCTATTGCTTTAAAACCATTTGATGTTGCTTACAAGCAGGAAGATGAATTTTCAAGCCGCATCAGCAGAAACACCCAAATTATCTTAAAGGAGGAATCCTTTTTTGACAAAGTAGTTGACCCTGCCGCAGGTTCTTACTATATTGAAAATCTTACCCATTCTATTATCGAATATTCGTGGAAATTGTTTCAGAAAACGGAAAATGAGGGTGGTTTTATCACTCTCATGAATAATGGAAAAATTAAATCGGAGATTGAGCAAAGCGCCCAAAAACGCAATATGGATATTGCTACCCGCAAATACATCTTGTTGGGTACCAACCAATACCCGAATCCGAATGAGTTTATGTCGGATAAAATTGAAGAAACTAAATCGTGCGATTCGAAAGGGTTAAAATCTTACCGCGGGGCGGCAGCCTTTGAGGCATTGCGTTTAGAAACGGAAGAGTTTGCAAAGAAATACCACCGCCCAAAACTGTTTTTGCTTAAAGTGGGAAATTTGGCCATGCGTCAGGCAAGAGCAGGCTTTATTACCAACTTTTTCAGCTGCGCCGGTTATGAAATCATTGATAATACAGGTTTTGCAAATGCAGAGGAGGGGGTAAAAGCTGCTTTGGAGGCTGCCCCAGATTTCATCGTTATTTGCAGTTCCGACGAAGAATACGCTACTTTAGGGGTAGAGATCGTTCAGCAAATCAAAAGAATTAATAAAAATATGCCTGTATTAATTGCAGGAAATCCAACTGAAATTATTGAAATACTGAATAATGCAGGTGTGGATGATTATATTCACGTAAAAAATAATCTCCTTGAAAAACTGAATGAATATAATAAACTATATCTTTGCGGCGTTAACAAAAACGACTAACCGCCTTTTAAAGGCATTAGTATATTTTTATTTTATTTCTCTGTGTGGTGCCTGCCTGTCCAATAAGGATAAGGCAGGTACTTTTTTATCTCTTACCGACTCTTATCATCGGGAAATAAAATTGGAAAAAGCACCTGAAAAAATTATTTCGCTCTCGCCCGGAATTACCGAAATGTTGTTTCTGCTTCATGCGGAAGATAAATTAATTGGTATTTCCGACTACTGTAATTTTCCTGAAGAGACCCAACATATAAAAAAAGTGGGTGGGTTGCAGAATATTAATATTGAAAATATCATCTCGCTGCAACCGGACGTAGTGCTCATTGGTTCAATTATTCCCAAAAATGAAGTGGACAAATTGGAAAAATCGGGGATTACCGTAATTGCCATTAAACAGGAAGAAAAATTGGAAGGGATGCCGGATGCTTTGAGATTGCTGGGAAAAATTGTAGATAACGAGCGTTGTGCTGATTCGTTAGCACTCTATTATGATAACAAAATTAAAGAATATAAAAACATAGCGATAAATAATGATTTACCCAAGAAGTCTACCGTGTATTATGTGGTCAGTTTTGGCGCTGCCGGTGATTACACTGCACCGAAAAAATCTCATATCAACGAAATCATTGAACTTGCAGGAGGTAGAAATATCGGCGACAGTTTGTCCACATGGAATATTAGCCGCGAGTATTTGTTTACTCAAAATCCGGATATCATTTTTGTACGCACGGAGGATTTTCCATATTTTATAAAAACTTATCCCTACAATTTGCTTAAAGCAGTAAAGGAAAATCACGTATATCCTATCGAATCGGGGTGGATGGATGTAATTTCGCCACGCAATTTTTTGGCTATAGAGAAAATCAAGGGAAAAATTAGAGAATAAGAAAACTCTCTGTTTGCAATTAATGGGCGAAAGATTTTAAAACAAAAAAAAGTGCAATTTTTGAGTTGCACTTTTTTTAATTTTGTGAAGAGGTAATTTGTTGCTCCTCTATGGTTTAAAAACTACTCCACTACCAACTTTTTCGTATCTGTTCTCTCCCCGTTTACAAACAGCGTATAGTGATACAATCCCGCCGGAATGCCCGCTACGGAAATTTTGGCTTGATATGTTCCCTGCTTATGCGCACCTTGCGGAAAACTTTTTACCAACTGCCCCATACCATTGTAGATTTTCAGTTCTACCACGCATTCCATGTAAATTTCGTAACTAATGGTAGTTGTTCCGCTTGCGGGATTGGGAACAGAGAGACCCAAAACCCCTTTCTGAGTAGTATGTGAGGCGGGAGGTGTGCTTTGAGATTTTTTGATTTGCGGTAACGTAGCCAGCAAAGTTGACTTGTGCGCTTCATATTCTTGTTTGGAATGCGGTTTTACGTCTGCAAGGCGATAAGAAACTGAGGCGCATTTGGTGCCGGGAGCGCCTGCCGTATCTGCCGCCATCATCAAGTGAATATCCCCCAAATCTATCACCGCAAACACGCTGTCCTGATAACTGGGCGGGTTTTCAATGCGATCTTCATACCAGTTTACTACCGGCTGCCAGTTTCGCTCTTTCACGTGGCAGCGGGTAGCCAAAAATTCGGCCACATTAAACAGCGCCGTATCTGTTGGCGCAATGGAAGCGTAATAGCCGTACAGTTTGTAATAATCGTTGTCTGTAAACTGTTCTAAAGCAAAAAGTTCGTGCAAAGCGGCTATGGCAAAACTGCTTTCGGGGTAAGTCTCAATGAGATTTTTAAATGTGGTCTCGGCGTTGGTATAATCCTCGCCGGCAAACTCATCCAAGCCGGATTGATAAAGGGCTTCGGAAGGTTCGGGAGTGGGAGAGCCAGATTTACCTGTACAGTCCCAAACAGGATCATAAATTAAGATTTTAGGAGGATAAAGATCATATAAAGGCTCAAAATTCTCTCCCCAGCAATTATAAGTTACATCCTGCTTATTATATGGAGGTTCGACATCCCACCAAAACAAAGGAATATCCTTGTCATTCCCGGAATTCTTTTTATCTGAAACGATATTATAACGGAAAATGGTTGGAAAAGAGTTTGCCGAAGCATATATTTCAATAGAATCGCAATCTTGAATAGTTTGCTCATAGGGTAAATACGTTTCTATAATAGTATAGCTGTTATTAAAAAGTTTTATACCATAAACATTGT
>Ga0209628_10000585_pt1 | contig 22603 bp, 13 predicted proteins | sample TergutCu122P4_FD_187285 | JGI IMG/M metagenome (GOLD analysis project Ga0209628, IMG submission 187285) | Cubitermes ugandensis P4 segment gut microbial communities from Kakamega Forest, Kenya - Cu122 P4 (SPAdes) (version 2) | ecosystem: Host-associated > Arthropoda: Insects > Digestive system...
CCGATTGGGGGAAAGGGGGTTTTGTGCCATGAACCCGTGAAACCCGGGGATTTTTCCCCGGTTTTCGACAAAAAACGTCTGAACCCCCGGAAAACTCGACCGCGAATCGGCGTATGAAATATCCGGGTTAGACGGGTTTTCCCGAGTGGTCTATTTTTTCTCATGAAAATTATCCTTATTTCCTGATAAAGAAAAGGCTTTTTTCCATTTCTTGGTTTGCTTTTTCTTCAAGTTGGATGTAGAGTTCCTGTAGATCGTCGCACAGGGTGCGACGGCTCATCCCCCCTTTCCCCCGGATTCATGAGTTTCATTCAGCAAGCGTTACTTTCCGTCATCGTGGAAGAGAATCGTTGGAAAAGCGAACTCGTCGTCGCAACCGATCAGATTCACGCCGCCGATTTGGAAGAACTTTCGGATTGGTTTTCCGAAAGATTGCCGGATTTTGCGCTCCGATTTGAAATGACCAACCTGTTTTTCCACCCGCTCCCCAGTGGAAATGTGACACTTGGCCGCATGATTCCGAACAAAAAAGATCATTCTTTTTGTGTTCATTACCTCATTATTTCCCCGCAATTACTCCTGAAATTTGCCAACAATCCGATTGCGCTGTACCAACGTCTTCGCAACGGGAACGAACAGTTGTTTTTTCACAAACCGCCGCAACGACTGGAACCGATCCCCATTCAGGAACCGGTTCATTCCATTCCTTTGGTGGACGAGCAAATTTTGAACCGATTGGTCGATAATCCCGGTCCGAAAGCGACCGCCGTGCTTTTGCAAACCGCCCTGGATTCCGTGTGCACGTTTTTCGTCGGCGGTCCAACTTCACTCCGAATGTTGCACGGTCTGTTCAATCTGCTTCCGCTTTCCTGGAGAACCGAATTGACTTTTTCAACGGACCTCCATTTTTCCCGATCAAGACCGTTCAAATTGGTCGGTATCCATGCCGAGGCCGACATATTTCACTTTCTCCCAAGTGATTCCCATTCGGACGATCACCGAATTTCGTTTTGCGACCTGAACACCCTCAAACGTCCGGAGTGTAAAAACGTATTTCTGGAAGCCTGGCCGCTCTTGATTTACCACTTGCTTCAGCGACGGGAGTTTGAATCACTCCAAAAAATTTATCAGGAAGACTCACGAAGCGTGCCCGGTCTTCCTACGGCGGACTGTCCTCCGGGGTCCAATCCGGAAGAACTCCGGATTCTCGGTAATCGTTGTCTCCGGGGCTTGTTCGCTTCGCCGCAAACAATCGAAACGAAACCGGTTTTACGCAAAGCCGCGTCCGTGGAAGACGCCAATTTAACCCCCTTTATTTTTCCCGATTTTGAGCAAACGGAATTCCAAACGATGGAACTGGAATTGTCCGAGCTGGCGTCTGAGGAAATTTACCGCTCCGCTTACGACGAGGACTCGTCGGTTCCGGTGCCGCTTGCGACCATGATCCAAAAGAAGGTCGTGAAGCTAAACGATTCCGGCTCGTTACTGCTTAAAAGAATTAAAAAATATCCCAATCTCAAGAACGAGTTGAAATGGCTGGATTCCTGTACCGCCAGAGTTTTGTTGGGCGATTCGTCGGCCCAAATTCCGTTTCGAACCTGTTGGAACAACATCCGTGAGCGAACTGACGCCATAGAACGTTTGGAACTCACGGAAGATTATCTTTTATTGATTCGGGATTTTATGAATTCCTACTCCCTTCGCAACGAACCGCGATTGTTGGAACGGGACATCAATATCCTTGAGTTGCTTAACGTGCTTTTGGAATAGGCCGCTGGTCGGGGTACTACGCATTATTTGGGAAAAAGGATTCGGCGAGATTCAGTGTGAAAACGATTCCTGCTCCGCGTTCGTTAAATGCGTTTTGGCTTCTTATCGCCTCCGTAATGTTTGCCGCATCCTCCGGATTTGCCACAATCAGCAATACTTCTTTTTCCGGTGTCAAATTGATTCCCCAATAAATCGCATCTTCTGCGGTTCCGGTGCCTCTGGCGTTCAGAATTGTGCCGCCATTGGCACCCGCAAGACGTGCCGCCGCCATCAGTTCGTCCGAATAACCGCGATTGACAATCGTTACGATGAGTTTCATTGAATTTTCCTTTTACATCAAAAAGAGGATCGAGAGAGCACCCGTTGCCGTTAATACGACGGTATAAGGCAGGGCCAATTTGAACATTTGCCAATACGACAAGTTGATTAAAGGTGCCAGCGACGAAGTCAACAAAAACAAGAGTGCGGCATGACCGTTGGGGGTTCCCATGGTGGGGACGTTCGTTCCCATGCTGACGGCAACGCCTAATTTCTCAAACCATTCCCGATCAAAACCTTGACCAAGATTATAGGCCACTTCGATCTCATTCATAAAAACGGAGGCGACAAAAATATTATCGCTGACCATTGATAGTGAACCGTTGGTAAAAAATAACGTCAGGAGTTGCGTTTTTCCGCCAAACGTCAGTGCCCATTGGATCAGGGGTTTGACAAGTTGCTGATCATCCACAACCGCCAGGACGGCAAAAAATATCATGATAAGCAAGGTGAAAGGCATGGCGTTGTTGAACGCTTCCGCGTAATCGTGCTCTTTTGTCATCCCCTTGAAAGCCGCGATAATGATCATAAGAGCGATTCCAATGAGGCCGACTTCCGCCAGATGGAAGGCCAGTGCGACGAAAAGAAGCACCGCCGTTGTGCCTTGAAGAGCGTACTCGAACAAAGCCTGCTTGTTCAGCCTTGCGAATTTGGAGTTGTAATCCTTGACGATGGCATCATAAGCTCTTTGAGGGAGTTTGTAGCCATAGCCGGGAAATTTTACGGTTTCCAGGAAGACGCACAGTGCAAAGCCGGCGAGAATCACCGGAATTGCGATCATGGCCACTTGCTGTAAAAAATCACCAAAAGACCAGCCCAACCTTGTGGCAATCATCAGATTGTGCGGCACGCCCACGATTGTCATATTGCCACCCATAATCGCACCTGCCGCTCCGTGCATGATGAAATTCCGCATAAAGCCTTTGAACTCCTCCATTTCGGCCTGGCCGTCCCCGCGATCGGCAAATTCCAGGGCGACCCGATGGTAGATTGCGTAACAGTTGAAGCAGACGGCGATGATGGCCGCCATGATGGCCAATGCGTCAAGAAACGCCGCTAATGACGCACACAAAACGCAAAAAGTCAAACACAACAATTGCTTGTTTTTTATACTGATGAAGAGTTTGGTAAATACGAGAAAAACCACGTCTTTCAGGTAAAACACCGCCGCAACCATGAAGACAATCAGCAACAGGACCGGCAAATTGACCGCCACTTCGTCGTAAACCTTTTCGGCGGATGTCAACCCGATGATCACGGCCTGAAGTACCAAAAGTCCGCCTGAGGGGACGGGATAACACTTCAGGGCCAGTGCGAGTGTGAAAATAAACTCCAGCAACAGCATCCAGCCTGCGAGAAAAGGGCTGACAAAGAAAAAGACAATCGGGTTGATTATCAGAAAAAACAGTATCGTTAACTTGTACCAACGAGGTGTTTTCCCCAAAAAATTTCTTATGAAGACGTCAGACATGATCCACCTGAACTTCCGTAAACAAACGGGCTATCGATGTTGTTACCGCCAAAAATGTAAACGAAATCCGTTGAAAAAACAAGGGGAGAGCCAGGTTGCTAAGACGTTTTGGCAGGTCGATAACAAGTTCGCCAATAATAATGGCAGCCGGGAACGGAGCGCAGCGCAGTGACCGGATTTCCCCGCGATTCGGTCCGGTCGCTCCACTCCGTTGCGCTCCCGGCTGCCATTCATCGCCAACTTGTAGCGGCCTGCAGGGACTTTGCAATCCTCCTGTAGTTAGTTGACCCGACAACGGAAAAGAGTAAAATGGCGTGATGTTCGTAAACTGATGACAACTCATCCCATAATAATCTCCCATGAATCTCAATCTTAAAGACAAAGTCGTCCTCGTAACCGGCGGCGCGACCGGCTTGGGAAAAGCGATTTGCACGATCCTTGCCGAAGAAGGGGCAAAGGTCGCCATCAATTACCTTCCTCAAAAAGAAGAAGCTCAGGCCCTTGCTACAGAATTATCGCAACGATTTTCTGTCAAAACGTTGCCCATTTACGCCGACGTTTCGAGCGAATCGGAAGTACAGGCAATGTTCCGGCAAATTGAATCGCAGCTCGGCCCGATTGATGCGGCGGTCAACAACGCCGCGTACTGTGCCAACCCGGAATGCGTCGATCTGACACTTGACGAATTTCGAAAATGTCTCGACGTCAATCTGCAAGGAACGTTTCTCGTCTGTCGTGAGACGGTACAGCGGCTCATCAAACGTCAAACGCCGGGAAAAATCGTCAACATTTCCTCGCAGGCGGCGGTTCGCGGTTCAACCAACGGAAAGACCGCTTACGATATGACGAAAGCCGGAATTTGCGGGTTTACCCGGTCTTTGGCCATCGAAGTCGGCAAACATGGTATCAACGTGAACGCCGTTTTGCCAGGATTGATGTACACCGAAATCATCGCCAAACAGATCGACACCGACCCGGAAAGATACAACAAACGTTCGCTTCTTGGCCGAATTGCCAAGCCGGAAGAGATTGCGCAGGTCGCGGTCTTCCTTTGCAGCGACCGGGCAAGTTACATGACTGGTGCCTCCGTCGACGTCAGCGGCGGTATGGCGTTACATTAGGCTTTCGCCAGAAAGTAAAGTGCCGAAAATCGCCTGAATTGGTATTGGATCAAATTAAGTTGAAACCTATGGGGCTTGCCCCGCCGCTAACGGGATCGCAACTTGTTGACGGACTGCGCTCCGAATAACGACCATGCAATCGTCTTGCTTTTTCCGGCAAAAAGATTTACAATGAGCGGAACCTTTTGAAAAACAACCATGCCGCATTTGTTGCTCTTTTTGTTGCTGATTGTTTGGGGAACATTTCAGACCGATCTGTTCGCAGCCCAAACTTCCAGCGGATTCGCCCCACCAGTGTTTCAACGGTCCCTCGGAGTTCAAACGTTCGGAACCGATCTCGAAGGTTGGGTCGCGGAAGCCCGAGCCAAGCTCAAATTGTTCAATCAAACGCTCACCGTCGAAGCCGCTCCGCATGATCCAACGTTTTACCATCTTTTCGATATCCCCTGTGCGCAACTGCGGCTTCGGATGAAAGTCAAAACCCGGGACGAAGCGGTGTGCGAAATTTTTTGGCTCACCCAGGAAATCCCGCAACGAGACCCGCGTCATAGCGTCAAATTGAACCTGCCGCCGGACAAACTTTGGCACGAACACGATCTGATATTGCCGGTTACGGGAAATTTAACCTGCCTGTTGTTCAAAATAACCGCTCAAGCCGGGTCGTGGTCGTTTGACGACATCGAGCTGATCGCCCAGGTTCCGTTTCCGCTTGCGGTCAAAAACGCCGTTCGGGAAGGAGATTTCGTCAAATGCACCGTCACGAATTCTTCGCTCAAATCGGTTTCTTTCACCGAAGGTTCGACAACCGGCGAAAAAAATCTTGCCTCCAAAGGGACAATCGAGTTTTCGCTCCCGATCCAAAAAAACGGAGCGTTGGAGCTTGCTGATTTGAAACTGCTCGTTCCGGGATTTCCGGTCGTCAATTATCCCATGTATTTTTACAATCCGGAGGGCCAAACGAATTGGTTGTCCCGTCCCCTTTCGTCGAATCGGATACTGGAAATTTCGCCCGACGCAAAAATTGCCCGGATTATGCAACCGCCCAATTCCGGTAAAACGAAGCCGCGACTCCTCGCTCTGCTTGCCCCGCTGGTCCACAAAAACGGTGTTTTACCGGATTTTCGGCTTGATCCTGACTCGACGGATCACGAATTGCGATTCACCGCCCCCGACGCAAAACTGGTGCTCACGCTCCGGGAAAACGAGATCGATTTTCACGTCGAGCCGGTTCGGTCGTCGGGGATTTTCGAGGGGCCGGTCCTTCGCGTTCCCGGCCGGTTGAAAGGGGGCTTGCTCTGCGGCGTGGAATATCTCGGACCAGGCGACGTCAGTTCGTCGAACATCGACGTTCGGGAGCCGAACAACAACCGTAGCGTTCCGCCGAAAGATTGGATCACGTTTCCGCTCGCTACGGTCGCTTCGGAGTCGTTAAGCGTCGGACTCTGCTGGGACGATATGGAATTGCAGCCGACGTTTTCCTCGCCGAACCGGTTTGACCTGGCCGACGACCACCGTGTCGCATTGCAAGGCGTGAAGATCGACGCGACGATCCGGTTGGTCGAACCGGCGGCCAACCAGGACCCGATCACGGAGATGATTCGCTGGGCGGTTCATCGGCGCGGACTTCCCGAGCTTCCTGCGGCACCGAGAACAAACGGTGAGCAGACTCAACTCTGCATTGCCGCGTTGGACGGTCCTCTGCGTGGCAGCGACAAAATAAGCTGGGGGTACTTCGCCGAAGACGACGACAAAATACCGAAAGAACCTTACGCCGACGTGCTTTCAACGCTGTACCGCCTCAAGGGGGAATTGCCGCGAGTTGCCGGACTTGTGCCCGAAGGAAGCGTTTTGACCAACGACGCGATTTATTTCCTGACAAACCAGGTGCAGCAATGGAAGGATTTGCGAAGCGAAGACGTCCAAAAAGCGTTGGATGAAATGAGACCCGACGGATCGTTTATCCGCCAAAGTCTTTTCCCGGAACAAGATTATTACCAGGAATATGAAGGAATTACCGTACTGAATTCTGAAAATCGGGACAAAAATTCCTTTGGATACGCTACCCGGAAAGCGGCGTTTTTGTTGGATTACGCCCGAATAACCGGCGACCGAAGCGTGCTTGCGTCGGCGGAAAAAACGCTGCAAGTTTTAGGTCGGGAATCGGTTCCGCGCGGCGGGTTCTATTGGGAAACGCCGCTCCACACGCCGGATCTTTTGTCCGCCGCTTACGCAACTTGGGCGTTTTGCCGGGGATTCGAGTTGACGCAAAAGCCGGAATATCTGGAAAAAGCGCAGCAGTTTGCACTGTCGGGTCTTCCATTCGTGTATCAATGGGGCGGCGATGAAACGGTTCGGCGATACACGACGGTTCCGATGTTTGGAGCGTCGCAACGGGAACGAACCTGGTTTGGCGTCGCGCAGCCCTGGAGCGGCGTGATTTATGGATACGCACTGACCCTTCTTGCGGAACACGATTCCTCAACCGACTGGAAAAGAATTGCAAACGGAATCCTAATTGCGGCGGAACAAATCCAGCACCCGGACGGAAAATATATCGGTTGCCTGCCGGACGCCTTTGCTTTGGACTTGCAAACGCGATTATCGCCGAACTTGAACCCTTGCGGTTTGGTCAGTTTAAGAAACGCCGTCGAAGGACGGATCGGCTCTTTGTCCGTCGCTTCCGATGAGGCGGACACACTGGCGTCACCGTTTACGATTCAGATGAACCGGAGAGGAGCGGTGATCCGTAACGCTCCTTCGGGATTCAAGTTTGAAATTTTGATTAACGGACAACAAATCAAGCCGGTTCAGGGATCGGGAAACAATCGCGATCAGATCACGTTTTAAAATGGGAAACGAGAAAAAACATGACACAAAGAACTGTTGACGACCAGAGTAAAGAAAAAGCCTATTTACTGTTCGACAGCGGCGAGATTGACGTAATCGAAGTCGGGACAACGGCAGGGCTGTGCCAAATTCATAAATACCTGTTCGACGGTCTTTTTGAGTTTGCCGGAAAAATCCGGGATCGAAATATTTCTAAAGGATATTTTCGCTTTGCCAGTGCGTTGTATCTTGACGAAAGTCTGAAAAAAATCGAACGGATGCCCGAAAACACGTATGAGGAAATTATTGAAAAATACGTTGAGATGAATGTTGCACATCCTTTCACGGATGGGAACGGAAGAAGCGGACGCATCTGGCTTGACTTGATCCTGAAAAAGAATTTGGAAAAATGTGTTGACTGGTCGCAAGTCGAAAAGCGGGCCTACCTCTCCGCGATGGAACGCAGCCCGGTCAACGACCTTGAAATCAAAGAACTATTGCGCCCGGCCCTAACCGGCAAACTCGACCGAGAGACGTACATGAAAGGGATCGACAGTTCTTATTATTACGAAAGCTCTTTTTAGACGAACGAACACATCTAAAACAAAAACGCCGCGTTACAACCTGCCTCAAGGAGGAGAAGTGGAATCAAATTCGTTCCAGGCGTATTCGTCGGTGTCGGTGGGTTGATTGTCCGCTTTTTGCTGTCTGACCGTTGACGCCATGGATGCCGGCGGGAGCACCCGAATATTTTTCGGGTCTTTAAACTTCGGCAAAATCCAGACGGGAACGTCTCGTTTATGGAAAATCCGGGCGATATGTTCATGGCAGGTGAACAGAATAATCTGCTTGCCCGACTCTGCGATTTCCATGAGAACCTTCGCGGCGGTCTTTGCCCGACTGGTGTCAAAGTTGACCAAAACGTCGTCCAAAATGAGCGGCAAATCCGAACCGTGCCGCGTAAAAGAACCGGAAAGCGCAAGTCGAAGCGAGATGAAAAGCTGTTCCCGTGTTCCCCGGGACAACCAGCTTACGTCCATCGTGTTCGCGCCGGAATCGTCGATTTTGAGCGTGTCTTCTCCAAGCGGCGTCCAAACCCGTTGGTATTTCCCGGCGGTGAGGCGGCGGAAGTAATCGGACGTTTCCGCCAGGGCAAGCGGTTGCCGTTCCCTTTCGTACGCTTTTCGAATATTTTCAAGAATCCGGCAGGAAACCGCTTGGACCTGCCAGGTACGAATCGACGTTTTGATCTTCCGGTCAAGGATCAACAGTTCCCGTTGCTTCTTCGCAGCGGTTTGATCCTGGGCAAGCTGTTGCAATTCCAGCGTGAATTTGCCGTGTTTTTCCGCTTCTTCACGGAGGTGCGATTCCGCTGATTCGATCCGGCGTTTGATCTGTTCCTTGCGATTTTCGAGGTTCCTGCGGACTTCCGGCTCCATTTGCGACGCGACGACTTCTTCCGTACAAAAACCGCTGATTGCAGCGGCAAGTTCCCTCTGGACCGCTTCCTCCTTCGAGAGGAGTGTTTGATAATTGTTCCAAATTTCAGCCAATTTATGCAGTTGCGAAGATGTTTTCGCCCCATATTTCGACAACAATTCCGTCTTTTTCGCCCGCGACTGCATGTAGGAAGCGTAAACCTTTTTCCGTTGCGGCTTGAGTTTTGCCCGTTCCTGGGCGAGAGCCTGCCGCTTTTTGAAACCTTCTTCGCATGCAATCAGCTCCCGGCGGATTTGTGCAAGAACGTCAACGTAACTCATTCCGTCGGCGAACGTGAGGTTCGTTTCGACAATCACACGGTCGATCCGGTCGGTGATGATCCGCAGGTCGCGGACCCGCTGGTTGATGTCTTCGTAAGTCCGGTCGAGATTCCGGCGAACCTCCGACGCGGAACCGAAACGTCCGATCAGCTCGCGCACTTGTTTCGGCGTCCAATCGACGGGAAGCGAGGCGTTGCGCAACCAGTCCTCCCAGTTTTTCCGGGCGTTCTCCGCCGCCGTTTTCGTACGGTTAAGCCGTTCCTGTTCCGCCTTGAATTGCAGGGCGGTCTCTTTTCGTTGCGCTTCGAGCGGGATCAGTTTTTCGAGCGTTGCGAGTTCCTGCTGCGCCGCTTGATACCGCAGGTCGGGCGAAAGACCGGACGCCGGGTATTTCATATCGATTGCGGCGGCGTCCTGCTTTGCCTGATCCATTTGCGTGACAAGAAGCGACAGTTGCCGGTGATTGTATTCGAGTTTATGACTGTTTTGACGTTCAATCATCACTTTCACGAACAAACCGGCGACGCAAACCAGTGCGCCGATCCCGCCGAAAAGCTGGTGCACGCCGTTGGTGAAATGCGCAACGATAAGTACGACCGTAACGATTGCGGCCCCGATGAGCATCATCAGTCCCCAGGCCGGAATCGCCTGGCTTTGAAGCAGGAGCATGTTTTGACGCTCCAAATCCTTGCGGACACGAGACATTTCGTCGATCCGCTGGGCGATGCTTTGCCGTTTGCGGAGCTGATTGACCCGATCACTGTTTCGTTCGAGCGTTTCGTGAAGATCGGTCGTTTCCAACTTCGACATTTCCGACGCGAGCTTTTCGCCGAGCACCCTGGTACGTTCCTTGAGTTCCTCGTAAATCTGCTTGCTGCGGTGAAAATTGCGTTGCGTTTTTTTGACGTGTCGGGAATAGACGCGAAATTCGTTCAGGTTGCGGATCGGTTCCGGAGCCGGCTGATACTGCATGTCCCGCATCGTCTGGGCGGCTCGCTGGTGTAAAGCAGGCGACGAGATGCTCTTGTTGGACGACGAGCTTTGTGGTGCCGTGTAGGTTGACGCCGACGCCGACGATTGAACCGTTTGCGGCGGACGATAATCCTGGTTGCCCGTTTTGCGGCGTCCGTACCGTAAATGCTGCTCGCACTCCCGAAGTTCGTTTTCCAGAGCCGTTGCCTCGTTTTCGAGTTGCGTAATTTGCTGGTCGATCTCGACGATCCGGGTTTCCTCTTCGAGAATGATCTCGATTCGCGGCGTCAGTTTCCAAAGCGTTTCGTTGACCGGAACCGCCTTGATTTTCGTTTGGTAATCGAGGTACTGCTTTTTCAGGTCGCTGAACTGTGTTTTGCGTTTTTGGATCGACTCTTCAATTTCGGTGAGTTCGAGCAACGCTTCTTCCGGAACGCGGATCGGCGTTCCCATCTCCGCGATTTGTGTTCGAACGGTATCACGGCGATCCCAGATTGGACCGGCGTGAATCGCGATTTCGTTGATTCGTTGGTCGTACCGGAGCGATTTGAGTTCGTCGTTGATCTGTCCGATGATCCGGTCGAGCTTGCGTTGCTCCGTAAGAATCCGGGTATATTCCCAAATTTGTCGACGGGATTGCCCGAGTTCCTCGGTCAGCTTGTGGTGTTGGGCGACCATTTGATGGAGCGACCCTTGTTGCGATTCAGCGGGATCAAGAAGCTGTGTCCGCGATTTGTTGAGCGAACGAAGCACCTCGATCAGCGAAATCCGGTCCAGACCGATGCTGAGCCGGAAAAGCATTTCTGCCGCCGCCGTATCGTCAAGCGTTCCGAGTTTGCGCAGTTCGTCGAGCCCGAACGTGAACACGTTGTTAAACGTCGGTTCGTCAATCCCGGAAAGAATCGTTCGGAGAGCCGCGTTTTCCTGGTGAGTCGCCGTTGAACCCTGTCCGTGATGTGTGATCGATAAGGTATGGTCTGTCCCGATTTGAGGATCGTTCGGATCGAACAGCCGCTTGATTGTGAAGTGTCCGTCGGGAGACATTACGTCAATCGAACCGCCGGAAATGAAGGTTTGCGTTTTCTTCCGCTTTCCCTTGTTTTGTTCCCTGTCGCCGCCAAAAGGAAAAACGTACCGCAACCGTTCTTCGTGCAATCCATAGAGAATGGATCGGACGAAATCCATGAGCGTCGTTTTGCCCGCTTCGTTCGGTCCGTAAAAGACGTTAAGGCCCCCTTCCAGTTTCGAAAGGTGAAGCTCCGTCCAAAGACCAAAGCGTTCAATGTCGAGCGAAGTAAACTTCATGTTAAGTTAATTACGAATTACGAATTACGAATTACTTTGTTTGGAAATCGGAAATAGGAAATTGGAAATCGGAGGAAGCTTTTCACTTATCACCTATGCCCGATGCCCTGCCGTCTGCTGTCTGCTGTCTACCGTCTGCCGTCTGCTGTCTGCTGTCTTCCGTCTGCAAGCATATCCCAGCCGAGGGCGGCGGCTTCGCGGAGGATGTTTTGGACTCGCTGTTGCCGTTTTTCCAATTTTTGAAACATTTTTGCACTGATCGGACGTTGCCGTTTCGATTTTTTGACCTTTTTCTTTTCAACGTCCGAGTTCTCTTTGCCGACCGACTGGAGCGTTCGCTGCCGATCCTGCCTGTGTACCTCCCGGATTTTCTTACGGAGGTTGGTCAGTTGAATTTCTTCCGTTGGCGTCAATTCTTTTTTCGAATCGCCGAACACGAGCCGTTTCAAAACCGGATACGACGCAAATTTCGCCGGAATCGTAAGCGGTAACTTTTTCCCGAACGGCAATTCCCGATAATCCCTCGGCAAAAACGAAAGCAGGTTGATCGGCTCGCAAGGATGCTGTTGGAATTCCCGTACTTCCCGCAGGAAATCGGCGAGAATCGTTTTCTGGTCGTAAATTCCGAGCGATTGAAATTCCGGAAGCGTCGTCGTGATCGAAACCGACCAGCAAATCGGCGGTTCCAACCCGTAATCGGTTCGCAACTCCTCCAGAAGCGGCTCGGCAACGTCGCCGGTCCGCAAATCGGACGGCAAAACTCCGCCGGGACAATCGATTTCCCAGGAAATCATCAGGTCGTCGCGGCTTTTTACGGAGCGGAAAGCGTGAATCCGTTTCTGCATCTCCGCACGAAGCTGTTTCATGGATGCGCCCGATTCCAGTTCGATCCGCTCCTTCACCCAACGAATCGGCGTGGTTGGAAGCATCGTGAGCGTTGTGATTCCGTGAACATCAACGTCAACGAGCGTTCCGCCGTATTCCCGGGATTCTTTCGGATTGCGCCCTAAAGTTGGACCGGGATAGTGAACGAGGGTCGGCAGCTGTTCCTCTTCCGTGTTGCCAACCGTAAACGTTTCCGGCTCAAAATTTGCGTTTTTCGCGTTTTTCGCAGGCGGTCCGGCAAGCTGCGGCGGTTTGTAGGAAAACATTTTTCTCGGACCGCCTCCCAAAGCCCAGTACGGAATACCGCGATACTGAATTGATTTCAGGTCAATCGCGCCGTGAACGACGACGATTGTGTAAAGTCCGCTTGGGTCAGGCGTAAATTCTGAAGCGGAGCGGATTTTTCGCTGGTCAAGTCGGGAATATCCGACCAAACGGACCAACGGAATGTTCGATTGGGTTTTTCTGCCAGCCACGAGAAATTCTTCCAGCGAACCGGTCCGGAAAAAGCGGACATTTTCCGGTAAATGAATCGCCGAGGGCCAATGATCGGGGCCGTCGTGGTCGCTCCCGGCCCAATAGACCGGGATTCCGGCTTCGGCGAGCGATTGAAACTGTTCGACGAGAAACACGAGCGGGCCGACTCCCGACGTGTTCGGATCGACGATGTTTCCGCTGAGCAGGACGAAATCGACTTCTTCCGCTTGGGCTTGTTGGAACAGACGTCGAGCGGCTTCCAACGGAGCGTCAAGCAATCGTTTTTCGATCAATTCCGCACTTGTACCGCCTCCGATCCCTTCAATCGGAAGTTCCAACGCAAGGTCGGCGGCATGGAGAAATCGAAACGGTGTTTTTATCATTGAGTTGCGAAATACGAAAGACAAAACTATGTAAGTTTTCGTATTCTACACAATCCGGGCAATCTAGGCAATGTTTGTCGACAGAATATTCCTCATAAAATTGAAATATTTTTGGGAGAGCCCCTTTTTCGACCCCGGTAAAGATATTGGGTTTGTATAAAACGGTTTACAAGGGTATAATACGCTTGCGTGTCCCGTCCCTTTTTAGCCGGTACTCTGCGGACCGATATTATGGACTTTAACGACGAAAACAATTTAGCGGCAGAAACGAAATCCGTCAAATCTGCGGATAATTCGGCCCCTGAGGTTTCAAATACCTCCTCCCCCAAAAATGCCGGGAAAAAATTCGATATTTCCGAGCAGGGCGGACTGCTTTTTATTGTGGTTATTCTTAGCGTTTTCCTCATTATTGCCTTTGAACAGTTTGTCATCCGGCGAGGTGGTGCTGTTTCATCCCAGTCTTCCGTAGAAACGAAAAAAAGGTATGAAAAAAGAGATACGGAGAGGTCGGAGGAGACCTCCGACGGACTGGACCTTGCCAGAACCCTGACCCAAGCCCGGGATTCGATCCAGGAGGAAATTGAGACGGTTCGGCGGGAAGGAGGACTTCCGACCCAGGTGTTTCAACGGGATATTCCTCCCGAGGAAAACGTCGGTGCTTTAATCGCAAAAGAATTTTCGTCCTTTGACCCCAATTCTTACGACCGGCTCCGCGAAAGTATCAGTACCCAAGGACCGTGGTACGCCGATTGGGAAACGATTCAAACACACGGGGAGGTTCTTGCAAGATTCAAACCGCAGCGGGACCGGCTCCGTGAACTTCTCGACGATCCCGACGCAAAGTTCGAACAAAACTTAATCGGAACAAACATCGGATTGGTTCCAGACGACCAAAATGTCGATTCCTCCTGGTCTTACATGACGCTGGAAGAATGTGAAATTGCCCGCTCCCTCCAGGAAGGAAACATGGACGACGCGGTGGAAACGCTCCGGTATATGTTGCGATTTACGGAACTTGCGGCGCAAACGCAGTTTCCCGAGATGCGTATTCACGCCGCTTATATGCGGGAAAACACGTTGCGAATTCTGCAAACGCTTGCTCTTGATCCCAAATTCACTCCCAAACACGCGAATACGATCATCACGATTTTACGCCGAACGCTCCAGAACTGGCCGTCCGACGCAAAATGTTGGATCGGCGACCGCGCCGAAGCTCTCCGGCGATTTGAGCTGATTCGGGAAGGGCGAATCAGCGAGGCTTTAACCGCAAGCGAATTGGATAAACTCCGGTCTCTCGATGTGCTCGGAGTTGAAATTCCGAAGGAGAAAGAACAAACAAGAAGAGAAAGGGGGCTAAGTTTGCTCAACGCCGTTGCGTTTTATAAACCTCAGGCGATCGATAAAGATCAGGATTATTATCTCAAAGCGATGCGGGTCTTGATTGATTCCTGTTCACAACCGTTTTATGCGAGGCTGGAAACCCTCGATCACGTTGCGGACAATCTCCAACTCCAACAAGGAAAAAAGGATTATCCGGCACTTTCCATGTTATTCCTGTACGGAATTCGGGAATCGATGCAAAAACAGGCAATGGATAAAACCCGGGTGGAAGCCTGGTATCTTGCATTGGCGTCTTCGTTGAAACTTGCGGTTAAAGAAGGAGCCGTCGATCCGGTTCGTGGAAAACCGTACATCATTACCCGCTCCCAAGCCCCGGAAGGAAACCGAATCGTCGTCACCTACGGAAAAAACGACGGTAAAGTGGAAGTGAAAGAAGAAATGAGAAATGAGAAATGAGAAATGAGAGATAAGCAGCCGCACCCTGTGCGGCTAACTTTTTCTCATTTCTCATTTCTCATTTCTCATTTCTCATTTAAAACTAAAACTTAAACGTAAACGTTTCATTAAAGAGGCGGAGTCCTCTTTGGAAAAGCGATTGCGGATCGACGTGAACCTTGGCGGAACCGGTCATTCCGACGATGAAACGCTCTTTCTCGTTCTCCAGCGGAACCAAAACGCGGTGGGAAGTGCTGCTGGGAACTTCGATGCCGTCTTTGGTTGTCGTCGGCACTTCCCCCTTCACCCGGGTCGAAAGCGGAACGGGAATGGAATCCATCTTGCTGTTTTCAATCGCTTTTTTTTCGCCGACGGCCGAGTGAAAGATTTCACTGGGATATTCGTCGAACTTCAATTCGACCCTTTGGCCTTCCCGAACGAAATCGATTTTCGATTGGTTCACGACGAGCACCGCTTCGAGTTTTTTCGGGTCGCCGACACTGCAAAAGACCGTACCACGAGCGGCGTCGTCAAACGTCATACCGAGATTTTTTTCCTCCAGCGGCGTTCCCCACCACGAGACGAGCTGCCCGCGAATCGGTTCCCGATACGGCTTCCAGGGGGGAGACACCACGATGCCGTCCTGGGGCGCACGGAGTTCCAGGCGGGTAAAGTCCCGATATTTCTGCTCCACCGCTTCTTTCAACGCGACCAATTGTTTCTCGAGCGGTTTCAGGGAATCCGCCCGCTCTGGCCGCAAATAAAGCATTTGGCGGCGATACTTAAGCTCTTTCTCTTTTTCTTCGATGTCTCGTTGCAACTTGGCAAGCTCCATATTCATCCGAAGATTTCGTACTTCGGCAAGGAGTTGACCTTCCACGACTTTGTCGCCCGGCTTGACGTAAACGGCGTCCAGCACGCCGCCGAACTCCGGAACGTAAACCTGTTGCGAATCGGACGCACGAAGCTCCAATATCACGGGAACAACGACGGTGTACGGTATTTTGACCAGGATGACGGCCAGGAGAATCACAATGACACCGGACAAGGACATATAAAATCTTACTTTTTTCACGCGATAAATCCTCCCGGGAACCCAAAAAAACTTGCCGATCTTAATAAGCGGCATCACGAAAAGGCCGAAAAGCGACATGGCGATAATCGCCTGACTGATGATTTTCAGTCCCCTCGGCTCGAAAATACGATAGATGAACGTGAGAATCGACGCCATAATAACCCAGCGGTAACAGACCGACGCGATCGTGAACAGGGCGAATAATATCTGATTCTTTTTCGGCAGGAACGGGTCCGGTTGTTGTTCCATGCCGAGAAACCATTCCTGGCATTTCCGCGTCAGAAGCGTCGTGGCTTTTTGCCGCAAGTTCGGAATTTCCAGCAGGTCGGACAGAATGTAGTATCCGTCGTACCGCAGGAGCGGATTGATATTGAAGAGGATCGTACTGACCGACGAGATGAACATCACGTTCAAACAGAGGTAATTGAGCAGGCCCGGCGTCGAGAACCACCAGATATACGTACATATTGCGGCCAGGATACACTCGATATAGACTCCGGCGATACCGATGGCGATCCGGTGCCACGTGCTTGGTAGCATCCAGGAATCGGAGACGTTGCAATACAAACAGGGGGTCAGCACGAGAATCATTACCCCCATCTCGTGACATTCGCCGCCGAAGTATTTGCATGTGAGACCATGCCCGAATTCGTGAAAAATTTTCGTAACGCCAAGCGTCATGCTGAGCAGCACGATGTTTGCCGGACTGAAAAACGTGTGGAAGCCGGGCAATTTCGAACGGAAATAGTCGAACTCGACCAGGACCAGCAAAAGAGCCGAGAGTGCGAACAGCAAACAGGAGATCACCACCGCCGGTTGGTACATGAACCGGACGTAAGGGACCATTTTTTCGAGCAGGGTGTCAAGGTCAAGTCCCTTGAATTTGATGCAAAGGATGTTCGACATCGCCCCCATGATCTCCTTGCGACGCCGTTTGTCGCGGCGTTTGAGCAATTCGTGTCCCTGATCGGGAACCCCGGCGAGGATCAGTGCGCTTTGGTGCAGCGTGCCGATGAAACTCTGCAAATCTTCGAGCGTGATTTTTTGAGGCGGAAATTCCTTTTCGAATCCTTCCTTGATTTCATCGAGCGAGTGATTGCCGTCGAGCTGTTTGAGAATCCAGTATTCTTCGTCTTGAAAGCGAAAATACTTCAAGCCGACGGGGTCTTTGAGAATCCAAAAACTCCGCCCGAGGTACAAACAGCGTTTCGCTTCCAGGTCGGAACGCACCCGGATCGGCAACTTCCGGGCACTGCTGGAAACAAGACTGTCGGCTAAGGAAACCATTTTTTTTAATTACGAATTACGAATGACGAATGACGAATGACGAATGACGAATTACATAACGTAATTCGTAATTCGTAATTGATTTACAGCGGTATTCTCAATTCCACGAATCGTCCCGGATTCAGGAGCCAATAGCCGTCCTGGAGTTTGTTTTTCACTTCGACGTGAATCTTGAAGCAGTCGTCTCCCTCGATGGTTTGGCTGGCAAAAATCACTTTTCCTGTGAACTTGAGCGGCGGCTCTTTTCCGAGCGGTTCGGCGATGACTTCAACCGTTTTGCCGTTGATCATGCGTGGTGTCGCGTGATTGATATTGACTTTCGCCTTCACCCAAAGCGTGTCGTATTGCGTGATTTTCAGGATCGGGTCCCCTTCCCGAAACCACATGCCTTCGTGTCCCCGAATCTCATCGATAATCCCGTTGATCGGCGAAATCAGGCGGCGTTGTTTGAGCCGCGTTTCGGCAATGGCCAATTCCATTCGTTTGACATTCGTTTCCGCCGGACGGATGGTATACAGATCGTACTCCGCTTTTTCCCACTGTTTTTTCGCCTGCGTTTTTTTCAACATGTCTTCAAGAACTTGCTGTCGGGGAATCGTGTTGGGTGTCTGTTGGTTCATGTAGTCATTTCTTTCAACCGCCGCAGCCGCGACGACAAAAGTCGCCCTGGCGTATTCGATTTCAATCTTTTTCTTTTCCTCGGCAATCGCAACTTCAAGCATCGCTTCTGCAGCGGCGACTTGATTGAGTTCGACGGAATCGTCGATGGTCCCGATTTCCTGGTCTCTGCTGACGTTCTGTCCTTCTTTCACCTCGATCATCACGGGCTTTCCCTCGGCGTCCAAAATATCCTCGCCGGTAACAGGGTCTTTTGCGTTGACGCGAAGCCGGGTCAATTTTCCTTGAATTCCGGCGGAGATGAGGATTGTTTTTTCCGGATCGACCTTGGCCATACTGATTTTTATGACGTTATTGACCGGATCCAACTGGCTCATACTGGAGTCAACCAACAATTTCTGTACATCCTCTCCGGGATCGGCGGAACCGCTTACGGCGTTCTGACCGCTGAGAAGCTCGTTCATGCGACCATGAAGCTGGGCCGTGGAAACCTTGGGGGCCGTACCCGGCCCGGACACCTGGAATAACACGATCAATAGGAGTATCGCTCTCATTTTGAATTACGAATTACGAATTACAAATTACGAATGGAAAAACTAAGTTAGCGGCGGGGCTTGCCCCGCGCTGGAGCGGGGTAGACTCAACATCGAGGTAGCGCGGGGCAAGCCCCGCCGCTAACTTTTCAGAAGAATCTAAACAAAACCTGGCGTTGGAAAAAGGCGATGGCTTCGTGGAAGAGGACGTATCCGAGAGCTTGTTTGCCGCACCGGATTTTTGCTTTGCAACTCGTTCCCGGTCGAAGTTCGTCGGGCAAACGATCCTGGTCCGTAATCGTTGCCTTGATGCGAACCGTGTTTCCGCCGGTGGCTTCCCCCAAAACTTCAAAACGGTCGTGAATCGTTGCGACCCTTCCGTGATAGTTGATGTTCGGATTGGAAGCGAGAATAAATATGACCTCCAGTTGTGCGTTCGGATCCTGTTTTTGCAGAGACTTTTGGTAATCAATGACATGTCCCATCCGCTTTTCCGGCATGTCCAGTTCCAGTCTCCACGGTTTTTGCCGATCCGTGTCTGCAATTTCCAGAAGCGGTATACCGCGAGTGACAGGATGACCGAGCAGGTTCCTTTTCACATCCATCGTGATAACGGTCCCACTCATCGGGGCCTTAATGATTAAATCTTCTTTTTGGATTTTGTACCATTCAAGTATTTCGCCGTTGGTTTTTTGGCGTTCCAAAATTGCTTCGATCTGCCCGATCACTTCTTGTTTTTGGTCCTGCGGCGTATTTTCATCAAGGCGGATTTTCCTCGCATTGCTCAATTGAACCGCCAATTCCGCCCGTTCGCCAAGCAGTTGCGTTTCCTTCATTTCAAGATCGACGTTCTGCATCACGGCAAGAACGTCCCCCTTTTGAACGACATCGTCGTGGTCGACGTAAACCTCGATGATTTTTCCTTCGATGGCCGGGTAAACGAAGCGTCGTTCGATGGGTTCCAGCGCGCCGTCGCACCACATATTGAAGTCCCAGGGGACGAAAATGAGCAGGAGAATCGCCGCAATGACCGCCAACGAAATGGAAATCGTCTTCGGCAACATCCGGGCGGAGACCAACACTTTCGACTTGCCGATGGTTCGCCAAAGCGGCATCAGGAAGATGCTGTTGTGGTCCATCGAATTTCCGAGGGCCGAGCAAGCGTGGTCGGCAACGATTTCGACCCGCTTTTTCATCCGTTCCGGAATACGGCTGTCCTCGATCTGTTCGACGATCAGTGCTCCGAACGGCAACTCCGGCTTTTCCCGAGCCGCAATGTCCTCTTCGGGCACCTCTTCCAGTTTCACTTTCGTCAACGGGAAGACGGCGATCATTTTCGTATGCGATTCATCGACGTAATCCTCGACCGCTTTTTCAACCTGCGGCGCAAAATCGGACGTGTCGCCGGTGTACCAGACCGGCTCGTTGACCCGGACGACCGCCGTGGCGAGTTTGCCAAGCAGCTTGACCGTCGTGGACCGCTTGTCAACCATATCCTGGCCGCTGACCGACGTGATAATGCTTTTACCGCCGTAGTTGATCGCAATGCTGACCCGGTCACATTCGATCAAACGTCGGCCTTCGTTGACGATGGTGTAGGCGGTTTCCCGAAGATCAAGCGTTTTGTGGATCGTTCGGGTAAATTCTTCGAGGAGCGTCCAAAGGTGTTGCCGTTCGCCGAAATTACGGAGCTGCCGGTTTTTGTAGTAGTCGGCGACGACCCCTCCCATTTGTCCCAGGAATTTGACGTAACCTTTTTGCGCAACCGGTCCCGTGTCGGCCCGCTGGGCGATTTCGATCAGACCGACGGTTTCCAGTTCCGTTCGAACCGGAGCGAAAACGAGAAGATAATCGGTCGGGTTGCCCGCTTCGTCGCTCCCTTCGAAGCCGGATCGGGGCATTACCAGCGTGCCGTCCTCCTTGGTTTGGAGCATTTTGTAGAGGAGTCGGCTGTGTTTTTTGGCCCCTTCTTCCGATTCGCCGAGCCGTAGCTCCTGCATGTTGACCTGGTAACCAAGCGAAAGCACGCCGCGGTCGTCGATGGTCCAAAGAGCACCCCCAACGGCGGCCAGTGCGGTAACGATTTTCGGCAGCACTTCCGAATGAAACTCTTCCGGAGGAACGTCGAGTTTTGAAAGCTGCGTAATTTCATTGACCATCGCGCGAATCTGGAGCCGCGTCTGCTCAACAAGATTCGGGTCAAAAGTTTGGTCGTTGCTCATGGATTAACGGAACAATGGTCGGTCGTCAATGATTCTCTTTACGCACAAACGGAGCGCATGTGTGCAAGAATATACCGGAAAAATCCCAATGACGCAATCAGGTCCCTACCGGTCCGCTAACGAAAAACTTGATAGAAACCTCATAATTCCCGAGGCTCGGACGGTAAAATCGGAGTTTCCGTAGAAAGTATTTCAATCGCCTTGTCCAAAACGGGATCGTAAAACGGCGCGTTGCCTTCCGGCGTAAACGCTTGCGGTTTGCTTAGTTCCTCTTCGTTTTCTTCCTCGATGTCGTCGAAATTTTCCAGAGATTTCGAATCCTTGCAGAGTTCTTCCCGGTAAAACGGCAACAACGGTTCCAGCGTCGATTTTGGAACCCCTGTCCGCAGATCACGCAGGAAATACGTGACGATCCGCTGATTGCGGGTCGTTTTTTGCTCCAAATCGGGGTCCGGCATGACGCCCCAATCGTCGGCTTCCTCGGAAAGTTTCGAATTCCTCGTGTTTTCGATCTTTGCCGTGCGACGAATCCGATTGATGTTTCGTCCGCTCGGTCGCCAATAACTCGAATCGGTCAACTTCATCATCCCATTCTCGAACGGAAGAGCAACAATTTCCTGAACGGTTCCTTTGCCATACGACCGTTGCCCGAGAATTTTCGCACGATCGAAATCCTGCAAACACGCGGCGACAATTTCGGCGGCACTGGCGGTTCCTCCGTCGATGAGCACAATCATCGGGCCGTGAAACAGGATGTTTTCCGTTGCGTAGTAATTTCCGCCGTACTTTGCCCGGCTGTCCCGATCACGAGTCGTTACGATTTCCTTGTACGGTCCGCGATGATCGACAAACAGGTCCGCAACTTTGACGGCAGTGTCAAGATAACCGCCGGGATTGTTCCGCAGATCGAGAATCAACTTTTGCGCCGTTCGAAAGGACTGAATCTGTTGAACCATTTCCTCCGCCGTGTTTTCATTGAACGACGAAATGCAAATGTACCCGATTTTCGGAAAGCCGGGAATCTCCGAAATCGCCTCACCGCGTTCGTTGACTTCAAATCCGAAAACGGTCTTCTGCTGAATCGACGCGCGCCGTATCGGAATATCGACCGGTTCACTTTCGCCGGAATGTTGTACGGTCAAAACGACTTGTGTGTCAGGTTCTCCCTTGATTTTCTTGACAAGCTCGGATTGATTGAGTTTTTCCGTACTTTCTCCGTCGACTTTCAAAATCAGGTCTCCACAGCGAATTCCCGCCGCAAGGGCCGGGGAATCAAGGATCGGATAGAGAACCTTAAACGTTCCGTCCGGTGCGGTGAGATCGAAACGAATTCCGACCCCTTCCAATTTCGACTCGAGCTGTGCCCGAAATTCCTTTTCTTCGCTCGGCGAAACGTACATGGAATAATCGTCGCCGAGTTCGTCGCCAAGTTTATCGAGCATCCCCTGCATCGCTCCTTCGAACAGAAGTTGCCCGGTCGGTTTGACCAACGCGGACGATTCCACCTGTCTCATCGAGTACAAAAGAATCTGCTCCCGCCACGTCGTTCGCGCACTGCAATACACGCAAACCAGAACGGTCAGAATCAAAATCCGAAAATTGGAAAGCGGCATTTTTTTTCGGGGATCGGGGATCGGGAATCGGAAACTCCGTCCCCACCTTCTCTGAAAGTCATCTTTCCGTCAAGGAGGGAGTCTGGGTGCGTAAAAACCTTTTTGCATTACGTAGCCCGAATCCAGTATTTTTTCCAGTGGCTGCTGTACCGGACGGCACACAGGACCGTCATCCGATTGAGGCGGGAGAC
>Ga0209628_10000586_pt1 | contig 22592 bp, 16 predicted proteins | sample TergutCu122P4_FD_187285 | JGI IMG/M metagenome (GOLD analysis project Ga0209628, IMG submission 187285) | Cubitermes ugandensis P4 segment gut microbial communities from Kakamega Forest, Kenya - Cu122 P4 (SPAdes) (version 2) | ecosystem: Host-associated > Arthropoda: Insects > Digestive system...
TCCGATTTCTTCAACCCTTCGCGCCGCGCCCGCTGCTCGATCCGGTGCATCAACTGCTCCCCGAGCCCCGCGCGGCGATGCGCTGGCATCACGGCCAGACAGGCCAGTTCCGCCGCGCACTCCTCGGAGAGCTTGTAGAGCGCCGCGCACCCCACCAGCATTCCGTCGTACTCCACCACCGAGAAGCGATCGATCTCGCTCTCCAGCAACTCGCGTCCGCGACGAACCAGCGTCCCGTCGGCTTCCAGCGGGGAAATCAGCGCCGCCAGAAGACCCACATCATCGACCGTCGCTTCGCGCAGCCTGAACAACGGATCACGCGACACCACCGTGCCCACGCCCGCCGACGTGAAGAATTCCAGCAGCAACGCCCCATCCTTGTCGTGATCCAGAAGATGGCAGCGCCCCACGCCGTTGCGCACCGCGCGAATCGCACATGGCAGATAAAGATTCAGATCCTCCGTGAGTCCCTCGCCGTCCTTCATATGCCGCTCGGCCTCGTCCGCCGTCACCGAACTGACCAGATGTCCATCCGCATCGAGCAGGCCGGGCGCATCACACAGATAGATCAACTTCTCCGCCTTCACCGCCACCGCCACCGCCTCGGCCACCTCTTCCATGCACATATTGAAGATTTCGCCTGCGGGCGACATGCCGAGCGGCGTCACCAGCACCACATTCTGCTGATCGAGATCGGCATTGATCTCCTCGGCGATGATCTTGCGCACCGCCCCCGTGTATTGATAATCGACCCCGTCGACCACCCCGACCGGACGCGCGGTGATGAAATTGCCGCCCGTCACCCGCATGTAACCGCCAGCCATCGGCGTATTGGGCAAACCTTGCGACAGCAGCGCCTCCACCTCGAAGCGCGTCACCGCCATGGCTATCTTCACGCATTCCATCGTCGCCGGATCGGTCACGCGCAACCCGTTATGAAACCGCGGCTCCAGTCCCCGCCGCACCACCTCCGCGTCGATCTGCGGCCGCGCCCCATGCACCAGCACCAGCCGGATACCGAGCGCCGCGAGCAGATTGCAATCGTAGGCCAGACTTTGCGCCAGCTTGCCCGCCGCCACCTCGCCCCCAAAACCCACCACGAACGTCTTGCCGCGAAAAGCGTGGATATAGGGCGCTGCCGCGCGCACCCACGCAACGAACCGGGCAGTGGATTCGGATTCGACATGATGCCTGCCGCCTTGCACGCCGATGGATTCGACACCGATTTCATGGTTGGGGCTGGGCTGGGGGGAAGTTTGAGGGCCGACACTCACTGCGTCACCTGTCATTGTTCTGGCGTAGCGTGTGATTCTAGCGCCATGCGGTTGAACTGGCACTGCCAAAAAAAACAGAAAATGGCTTGAATTTTTTTGCACCATCCCGATATAGGGAAGCTGGATCGCATCTTGAGGATTGATTACCCATGCAACCCCGACAACCCATCCCCCCGGAACCGTTCAATCCCTTTGAGACCCCCGCGTCTGCCGAGACGGCAGAAGCCAGTTCACCCTGCCCGCCGCCCGCCCGCACCGACCACGCCGCCGCGCTCAAGGAGGCAACAGCGCGCCTTGCCGAAGCCGAGACGCTCATCAAGTCATCCGCCGAATCTCGCGCCGCCTCCAAGGATGCGGAAACGCCCCCCGCCGAAGCGCCGCCGCCCTGCACGGATTCAGCAACGCCTCAACCGCCTGCGGAAACGCCCCCCATCGCCCCCGAAGCGCCACCGCCCGAAGCGCCTCCGCCCGAAGCGCCTCTGGCCGAAGCGCCGCCGCCCGAAAAACCGACCATCGACCTTGCCGCGATGCTCGATGATGCAAAAGCGCGTCTCGCCGAGGCCGAAACACGCGCCGCGGAACAGCGCGACGCCCTGCTGCGGGCAAAGGCGGAAACCGAAAACGTGCGCCGTCGCGCGCAGGAAGAAACCATCAAGGCATCAAAATTCGCCGCCGAAAAATTCGCGGCAGCGATGCTGCCCGTCAAGGACAGCCTGGAAGCGGCGCTGACCACCAAGAGTCAGACGCTGGAAGCTTTGCACGCCGGCGTGGAACTCACCCTCAGGCAACTCGTCGCTGCGTTCGAGGGCGCGAACCTGATCGAAGAAAACCCGATCGAGCAAAAATTCGATCCCAACAAACACCAGGCCATCAGCGCCGTCGAGTCCGAGGCAGAACCAAACACCGTCGTCACTGTCCTGCAAAAAGGCTACCTGCTGCACGAGCGCGTCATTCGCCCCGCGATGGTCATCGTCTCAAAAGCAAAAACCGTGGCCTGATACTTGAAAGCGCGCCGCGCCCCCCCATATTCACCCCATTCCCGGGCTACAACATGGCCCACAACCGGATTTCTCAAGATAAAGGAACCTGAACAATGAGCAAAATCATCGGCATCGACCTCGGAACCACCAACAGTTGCGTCTCGATCATGGAAGGCGGCAAGCCCAAGGTCATCGAGAACTCCGAGGGCGCGCGCACCACGCCGTCCGTGGTGGCCTACTCCGAGGATGGAGAAATCCTGGTTGGCGCGCCTGCCAAGCGTCAGGCCGTAACCAACGCCAGAAACACCCTGTTCGCGGTCAAACGCCTGATCGGCCGCCGTTACGATGAAAAAGAAGTCCAGAAAGACATCGACCTGATGCCTTTCGCGATCGTCAAGGCCGACAACAATGACGCCTGGGTGGAAGTGCACAAGAAAAAAATCGCCCCGCCGCAAGTCTCCGCCGAAGTGCTGCGCAAGATGAAAAAAACCGCCGAGGACTACCTTGGCGAAGAAGTCACCGAAGCCGTCATCACCGTTCCCGCCTACTTCAACGACAGCCAGCGTCAGGCCACCAAGGACGCGGGCAGAATCGCCGGTCTCGAAGTCAAGCGCATCATCAACGAACCCACGGCGGCCGCGCTTGCCTTCGGCATGGACAAGAAACCCGGCGACTCCAAGATTGCCGTCTATGACCTCGGCGGCGGCACGTTCGACATCTCCATCATCGAAATCGCCGACATCGACGGCGAGCACCAGTTTGAAGTGCTCTCCACCAACGGCGACACCTTCCTGGGCGGCGAAGACTTCGACCAGCGCATCATCGACTACATCGTCACCGAATTCAAAAAGGAACAGGGCGCCGACCTCAAGAACGACGTGCTCGCCCTGCAACGCCTGAAAGAAGCTGCCGAAAAAGCCAAGATCGAGCTCTCCTCCAGCCAGCAGACCGAAATCAACCTGCCCTACATCACGGCGGACGCCTCCGGGCCGAAGCACCTGACGATGAAGATCACCCGCGCCAAGTTCGAGGCGCTGGTCGAAGACCTGATCGCGCGCACCATCGAGCCCTGCCGCATCGCCATCAAGGACGCGGGCATCAAGGTCACCGACATCGACGACGTCATTCTCGTCGGCGGCCAGTCCCGGATGCCCAAGGTACAGGAGAAGGTGAAGGAATTCTTCGGCAAGGATCCGCGCAAGGACGTCAACCCCGACGAAGCCGTCGCCGTCGGCGCTTCCATTCAGGGCGGCGTCCTGCAAGGCGACGTCAAGGACGTGCTCCTGCTCGACGTCACGCCGCTCTCACTCGGCATCGAGACCCTGGGCGGCGTCATGACCAAGCTCATCCAGAAGAACACCACCATTCCCACCAAGGCGAGTCAGGTCTTCTCCACCGCCGACGACAACCAGTCCGCCGTCACCATCCACGTGCTGCAAGGCGAGCGCGAAATGGTCGCCGGCAACAAGAGCCTGGGCCAGTTCAACCTCACCGACATCCCGCCCGCCCCGCGCGGCATGCCGCAGATCGAAGTCACCTTCGACATCGACGCCAACGGCATTCTGCACGTCTCGGCCAAGGACAAGGCGACCGGCAAGGAAAGCAAGATCACCATCAAGGCCAACTCGGGTCTCTCGGACGAAGAAATCCAGCGCATGGTGCAGGACGCCGCCACCCACGCCGAAGAGGACAAGAGAGCGCACGATCTGGTCACCGCCCGCAACGAATGTGACGGATTGATCCACGCCACCCGCAAGGCGCTCAAGGAATACGGCGACAAGATCGGCGCCGAAGACAAGGACAAGATCGAAGCCGCGATCAAGGAAGCCGAAGAAGCGCTCAAGGATGGCGACAAGGCCCGCATCGAAGCCAAGTCACAGGCGCTCGCCTCCGCCAGCCAGAAACTGGGCGAGGCGATGTACGCGCAGCACCAGCAAACCGCTGGCGCGCAGCCGGATACTGGCAGCGCATGCGGAAACGGCTGTGGCGACAAGGCGCCCGAGGCCGATGTGGTCGATGCCGAATTCACCGAAGTGAAGGACAAGAAGTAAACCAGCGTGCCCTCACAGCACTTTTTCTAAAACCAGGACGGGGATGCGCGCCATCCCCGTTGCCGCATCCAGCACCAGCCGGGGCGCCACGCAATCATGGCCAAAAAAGATTACTACACCACGCTCGGAGTCAACCGCGATGCCGATGATGACACCATCAAAAAGGCATATCGCAAACTGGCGATGAAATACCACCCGGACCGCAATCCGGGCAACAAGGAAGCCGAAGATAAGTTCAAGGAAGCCAAGGAAGCCTACGAAATACTCTCCGACGCCAAAAAACGCGATGCCTATGATCGTTTCGGCCACGCAGGCGTCGACCCCTCGGTAGGCGGAGGCGGATTCGGCGGTGGTTTTGAAGGTTTCGGCGATGCCTTTTCCGACATCTTCGGCGATCTTTTCGGCGGCGGCGGCGGCGGACGCGGCCGTTCGAACGTCTATCGCGGCGCGGATTTGCGCTACAACCTCGAAATTACCCTTGAAGAAGCAGCGCGCGGCGTAGAAAAAACCATCCGCATCCCCACCGTTGAAGAATGTGAAACCTGTAACGGCACCGGCGCGAAGCCCGGGACTCACGCCACCACCTGCCCGAGTTGCGGCGGCTCTGGCCAGATGCGCATTCAGCAGGGCTTTTTCTCGCTCCAGCAGCCCTGCCCCCGGTGTCACGGCAGTGGCCGCATCATCCCCAGTCCCTGCCACGACTGTGGCGGCGGCGGTCGCGTAAAGCGGCAAAAAACCCTCGAAGTCAAAATTCCCGCCGGTATCGACGAAGGCATGCGCCTGCGCCACGCCAATCACGGCGAACCGGGAGTCAACGGCGGCCCCTCCGGCGATCTTTACGTGGAAATTCACATCCGCCGTCATTCGGTGTTCGAGCGCGAGCACGACGACCTGCACTGTGAAATGCCGATCAGCTTTGTTACCGCCGCGCTTGGCGGAGAGATTGAAATTCCCACCCTGGACGGCATGGCGCGCCTGAAAATCCCGGCGGAAACACAAAGCGGCAAAGTCTTCAGGCTACGCGGCAAGGGCATCCGCAACGTGCGCACCCAATCGCACGGCGACCTGCTCTGTCACGTTCTAGTGGAAACGCCGATCAACCTCACCGATCGTCAACGCGAACTGCTCAAAGAGTTCGAAGACCTCTCCCGCAACAACGCGGACCACCACAACCCGAAAGCAAAGTCGTGGATGGACAAGGTCAAGGCGTTTTTTGGGACATAAGGATTTGCCTTGGCGTGGGTGGTCACCCATTACGGTTCACATAATCCAGGCTGATCCACCCCATGCCGCTCTTGAGTCTGCCCCATTTATTTGCACCGGGACCAGCCGCTTCCTCGACGATCGTGTAAAGCCCCCTGTCCCTGATTGAGCCGTTCTTGTTGTAGTGGGCGCCGGGTCCGGTGCGTATATTGAGTTCGTCCACAGTCACGCGAACTGCATAGGACTGAAATGCAGGTGGCGCGGAGGGCGGTTCCGGCGTGGAAGGCGGAGGCGCCGGTTCCGGCGCGGAAGTTCTCCCTTCCATTGCGGCCTGGACTTCCTGCCTGAAACGATCCATCGTCAAGCCATACGCATTCCAGAGATGTTCAGGGTCGGCGTGATTGCTGGCAATGCCAGCCTTGCCCCCTTCGGAATGGGAAATAATGACACCTGCCTTCATGGGATCGAGTCTGTATACTTTGCAGAGATGGGCGAACAACTCGACGGCGGTTTTATAGGTTCCGAGAACGTGCTCCTTCGTGGCAGCGCCGTCACCGGTTTCCACCCATCTCGCGCCATCCATATATCTGATCGTCGCGGGTTCTGTCATTTCCACGCCGATGTGCGTGTTATTGCTGTTCCCCCCGCTGTGCCAGCCCCGGAAGTTCCAGGGCAGACATTGAATGACCCGGCCGGGTTCAAGCACCGCATGCACGGCAACCACTTTCCCTGCCTGATTCCAGGCATCAGCGAATACCTGCGCCCTGGGCTGTGGACACCCGACGCTATGCAGCATGATGCCAAGCGGGCCGCGTGTCTGGAATGCGATGTAACGACTGTCTGGATCTTTGATGTTGCAGTTGTAGCAGTCGTTTTTGATGCTCGGTTGTTGGATGAGATTCATTTGGGTGATCTCCGTGTTTGGCGTCCGCCATCAAGGCACAGGCGGCAATTCCGGACCGGCGGCACGGTCGAGCGCATCGGCCAGCAGCGCACTCCCCAGCCCTTGTCTCTACACAGACTGTGTATGGCTAAACACGCTCTAATACCTTGAGCATTTTCCCCCGGTTCAGTGCATCAGAGCCTGTATCGCTTCCGGCTCAAGCCCGGTTACTTCCGCGATCTCCTTGATGGGCCTGCCACACTTGAGCATGTTCCGGGCAACAGACAACAAGGTCGCTTCCCGGCCTTTTTCCATACCTTTTTCTATGCCTTTTTCAAGGCCTTCTTCAAGGCCTTCTTCCCGGCCTTTTTCGCGCCCCTGCAAAAAGCTCTTTTCGATGTCCTCATCGAACCAGGTTTCTTTATGCTCAGTCAGCATTTCAAGCTCCTCAAAAACATCCCGGATGGCTCCGATCTCTTCAATCATAGAAGCTGAAGCACGGCGGAGCAACAGCGCTTTTATCCATTGAGCGAACGCGCGCCGCACCGTTTGCAGGCCGGGAGCGCGCAGCATCTCATCCAGCGCCCTTGCCACGGCAATGGCATCCGGCAACCGTCGGCTCGCTTCCATGCGAAAAACGGCGTCAGCAAAGTTTCTCACTTCCTGTAGCGGGTGCTGTTGCAGGCGGCGCTCGTCGAGCAGCAGGTAACGGAGCGCCGGACGATATGTTTCCAGACCGTCAGGCGGCGTATGGAAACAATCGGCCACATCGAGCGGCGCACGCCACTCGGGCCGTCCGTTGTACAGGACGATGGGCAGGATCGGCGGCAAGCGCTCTTCTGACAAACCGTTCTGCATGCCTTCCTTCACCAGTTGCTCCGCAAGCAGACTGACATACTGCATTACCCGCACGGCCATCCATTGATCGGGTTCGCTCTGGAATTCGAGCAGGATGTAGACCCACAACCAATGCCCGCCAATGTCGACACGCCACACCATGTCGTCGTGACGTTGCTTGTCGCTTTTCGAAACGTAGCTGGCATTGACCCGTGTCAGGCTTTCGTAGTTGACTCTTTCGAGCCATTTGCCCGGAACGTATCCGCGCAGCAGATCGCGTACAACCTCCGGGCAGGAGAAAAGCGCCTTGTAGCTGGTATCAAAGGAGGGAGACTGCTTCATGACAGTTACCGGTCGTGAAATGACGATTGCAATCATTCTAGCCGGTTTTTGTGGTTATGTGCTTGAGATATTTCTATGGCTTATGACCTGCGGCGCTTCGCTTGTCCAGGTTACGGTTGCTAAGCAGACTCCCGAATACCCGTAACACCAAAATCGACCTGATTGTAGGTTCATCACTTGTTAGCGCTTTGAATGCAGAACCTGTGGGTTACCCCCGGGCCAGTACTGGTGCCACATCCAGCGTGCCCATGATGCAAGATACGCTTTTCCAAGCCATGGGTCACAGATGACCGCATTGGGTCCCCAGTCGTAAGGATCATCTTCTTTGCTGTTCTCCAGACGCTCGATAACAACAAATTCATGGTCATAGTCCTTATTGTTGCTGAACCAAAACAGCTCGATTGGACGCACGCCTTGATCGTCCAAGAAGACAAATGCAATTCTGGCCTGTTCAGCACAATTGCCACAACCTGCCTTTATCGCGGTTTCCGCGTCGATACGTATTTGCTCTCCTATCGGCTTCAGCGGGGTCTGTTTGCGCTTCTCCCTCAAATTGTAAACACAGATGCGCGACTGCCCAGAGCTTCTGAGGACATCAATGCCTTTATTACCAGCGCCAAGCTTCAATTTCGACTTGACGAAATCAATTGCCGATTCTGCCCAATGAAGATTTTTCCAGTAAGTCAACCCCCCAATACCTGTGAGATCTTTTATGACTGTGTTGACGAGTGCACGCGCCTCACTACTCAATCGCTCATCGAGGAGACGCAAAAGATCGAACCGACATTCAAACTCGTCGACGCGATTAAGCAACTTCTTAAGCATTCCTGCATTCATTATTTCGACAATGGTTGCTGATAGATCGGTGTCATTCTTAAGCAGTTTCAGAACCTGTAACTCATCACGCTTTGTCACCTCCCAGTCAGAAAATAATGAATAGGAAATCAGAGCAATCACTTTACTGCTCGTCGACGCTTGGGCGACACCGGAGTTGCTAGCGTTACCATCAAGACGCTGAACCCACTTCCCCCGCACCACCCTGCCCCCCCCTCCCTGCTGCACCACATGCGCCAACTCATGCCCCAAAAGCCCCCGCCCCGCTAAAGTACCGCCGGAATACTGATTAGCCCCAAAAGCAATATCGTTGCCAAGCGTAAAAGCTTTGGCATTCAGCGATTCGGCCATTTGAGCAGCGCTGGCGTCGGTGTGAAGGCGTACCTGACTGAAATCCTGGCCGAAACGGGGTTCGAAGAAGGCGCGGGTTGTGGCGTCTAGCGGCGTGCCGCCGCTGTTGAGCGAATTCAGGCTGGATTCGAGTTGGGGTGAGGGTTGGGTGGTTGAGGTTGGCGAGGCTTTTGTCTGGACGAGGTTTGCCTGTGCGGCTTGGGAGGGCATGCGGATGACGCGCTCTGCTGCGGCATCCGCTTCGCGCTCCAAGGGGTCATTGACCGCGCCAATTTCAAGGCGCGGTTGGACGCCTGCGCGGAGCAAGGCGTTGCGCAACTGCGCTTGATGCGTCAGGGCGTTGGGCACCGGGGTGGCGGGGGTGCGGGAGGGGGTGGGGGTTTGGGGTTCGGCGTGGGTTTTCATTGTTTTGATTCCCCTGCATCAGGTAATGACTACAACATAAACAACATTGCTATATTTGTGATCTTACCCCGATTGTTCAGATTGTTATGCCAAATTGATTATTTCACGGTTGAACTATGAACTTAAACTCTATAAAAACCCCAGTGTCCCGCTCTCCTGGACCTTTCTTCGCTTGATCAATAGGAGAAGTCTGTTGTTTGGGGTTGTAGTTCAGGCGAACAGTTATAGATGCCTCTTTTGTGGGGCTGTAGCTCAGGGTGGCTCCGACACTTGGTTTTTTCGACGGAATGTCCAGCCCTCCTTTCGCACTCAAAGACCACGCTTCGTTGGGCTTGAAACCCACACTAGCTTCAAGGCTAGCCGACAAAGTGTCCAAGTCAAGACTCCCTTTCGCATCAAAAGACAACCGACCAGGTTTGATGCCCACATTGGCACTTAGTTTTATTGGCTCATCCCAAACCACTTTCATGCCAAATATCCCTTTTTGCAGAGCAAGTGAGCCATAGCTTGTAGGGGTTTTGGTGGAAAGATTAGACAGGAGGACACCGTTCAGTGTGGGATACATTTTGCCGTCAATTTTATAGCCCCAATGAGCTGTTCCAACCTCAAGGTGCAGGGTATCGAAGGAAAAACGAAGGGTCGCACCTAATTGAGCGCTTACGGAATTGTCTTTTGCTGTCAGATTAAAAAATTTCATCTCCGCTCCCAACTTGGAAGATCTGTCTCCTTCGGGGGTGCATGACGACGCAACGCATAGCTTAAGCGGAAAGTTTTCTCTGCTTTGGGGTTCAGTCTCCCGTTGATCCTGTGGTCTAGCCTTAATTGCTTTCTTCAAATTATCCCTAAACAGTAGAAATTCCTTGCTGCACAGATCAAGCTCAGGGCTGTATGAATTGAGGTTCAAGTTATTAGATAATTCTTCAACTTGCCTATTTTTATCTTCATCCCCTGAAGGCTCTTGTGATTTGCTGCGTTCGACGATCAGATCACCAATAGTGATGTACTTTCCATCTGCGGTCCGCACGTGAACGTATCCCCCGCAGATTGGTTGATCTTTCCCTATGAATTCATGGAAGATGTGGTAACCCTCATCGCTGCTGAATTTGAAAACGAGTATTGTAGTCGTCTCCGTTTTGGAATCGAACCGTATCGTCGGATCCCCTATTGTATCTCGTAGGTATTGAGTTTCCGCTTGCAAACCGCGAGCGTGTGCTCGTTGAAACTCCGAAATTGAAGAAAATGTTCCGATCCGTCTTTCATAGTCTCGTGTGGCAAAACGCTCCTCCAGCAGATGAATCATATTCATCTTAAAACTGTCGTTGTCGGAAGCCTCCATATCATTAAAATCAAGGTAGCCTTGCTGAAAAGTGTCAATAAAGATGTTCTCTAAAACCCCTCTGGAATTAAGTGCTCGGCCATCGCTTGTAACTAGACGCAATGGGACGATCTCGTCTCGAACAATAAATCCCAACATCTGATGGTCGAATGGAGTTAGGCTAGAACTGTCAGTAATTTCAAAGGAAATTCTCTGCTGCTTAGACAACGAGTAGGTAACACCTTCTGTCAATGCGTTCATGCGATCAATCAGTTCCTGGCGACGATCAAAAGCAGAAAATTCTCCTCTTCCAGGCGGGCGCATTTCGACGACCCGCTGTACACGCGGTGAAACAACTGCTGTCTGCTGCACCACATGCGCAAGCTCATGCCCCAAAAGCCCCCGCCCTTTCGTCGTATTAGCAGAGTATTGATTAGCCCCAAAAGCAATATCCTTACCAAGCGTAAAAGCTTTAGCATTCAACGATTCAGCCATTTGGGCAGCGTTGGCGTCGGTGTGAAGGCGTGCCTGACTGAAATCCTGCCCGAAACGGGGTTCGAAGAAGGCGCGGGTTGTGGCGTCCAGGGGCGTGCCGCCGCTGTTGAGTGAATTCAGGCTGGATTCGAGTTGGGGGGAGAGTTGGGTGGTTGAGGTTGGTGAGGCTTTTGTCTGGACGAGGTTTGCTTGCGCGGCTTGGGAGGGCATGCGCATGACGCGCTCTGCTGTGGCATCCGCTTCGCGCTCCAGGGGGTCATTGACCGCGCCGATTTCAAGGCGCGGCTGGACGCCTGCGCGGAGCAAGGCGTTGCGCAACTGCGCTTGATGCGTCAGGGCGTTGGGTAACGGGGTGGCGGGGGTGCGGGAGGGGGTTTGGGTTTTGGGGTCGGCGTGGGTTTTCATTTTTTGCCTCCTCTTGCATCAGATTGTAGGTTGGGGTGAGCTTGCGAACCCCAACGTTTGCACAATTTCCCAAACACCATGCGTTGGGGTTCCTTCGTTACCCCAACCTACCACGCCATCATCGTTCTCCGGCAGAAAGGTCATTATCCACCTCAGCCGCCCAATTCTGCGGCAACCAACCCTGGTGTATGTAGCGATGGATCGAGCTGTACGGCCATTCCGAGGCGTGCACGGCATGCCCATGCTTGACCGGGTTGATATGGACGTAATCCATGTGCCGCTGCAAGTCGTTTTCATCGCGGATCAAATGCTCCCAGAATCGTCTCTGCCAGAGTCCCCGTTCGCCTTTACGTCGTCTCGATGGGCGAATCCATTCGCCATGAGGAATGCCGCGCGAAAAACCGGCTTTGATCAGCATCCAGCGCGTGGCGTAATCCGCATCGTTTTCGGGCAGCGTCCAAATGGCGTGAAGATGGTCCGGCAACACGACCCAGGCCAGGATATCGAACGGATGCGATTGCTTCGCCCTGCGCACCGTGTTGCGCAGGTCTTCGATGTGATCCACCAGCAGCGTGCGGGAGCGTTCGGCCAGGTTGACCGTGAAGAAGTAAGTGCCGCCCGGTTGCCATGCGCGTCGGTATTTCATGTAGTCACTCTTCTCTCGAATTTCCGCGCCTCAAACGTTGGGGTTCCTTCGTCACCCCACCCCATGCAAACCGCATCAGATTGTAGGTTGGGGTGAGCCTGCGAACCCCAACGTTTTGGCAATTCTCCAAACACCATACGTTGGGGTTCCTTCGTCACCCCAACCTACGCGGGCTTCGCTTGTCCAGGCTACGCTTGCTACCCAATACCCAGTATAAATACACTTAGAGCATCTCCTGTGTTATTAGTAATGCGCATTCTTACGTTTTCCGCACTGAAGGACAATAATTCAACTTTATAGTCAAGGCCACTAATTTTTTTATATGGAAATGGTTGCAAAAAAACCGCATAGATTCTATTGGGTTTCTCAGCCCAAGGCGCAGTAACTTCAGTCACACCTTGCGCAGATGAAGATGTCGTTAGAAAACTAAGGGCAAATCCGTTCGGAAATTGCTGATAACCATTTGCGCTCGTAGGTGTAGTAGAAACAGACCCCCGGAACAAATCGCCAATCGTTTGCATGGTAACAACACTATCTCCTTGAACTCTTATCTCAGAATCAACATCTAATTCTCCTCTAATATAGACGTAATCAACATCTAATTCTCCTCCAATATGGGCACAATTGACATCTAAATCTCCACCAACCTCTAAATCTCTGCTAACAAAGGCATTACTCTCCATGTATGTTTCACGTTGCATGTACATATCTCCACCAACCGCCAAATCATCATCAATGTACGCATAACCATCAACCGATAAACTTTTTTCAATGTATGCGTGGCCGAAAATTTCCAAATTTTCTTCAATACTGGCATTATTAGCAGTCAAATTATCCATAAGTGCTTCATTGCCAGCAGCCCAAAAATAACCAACCGACAACTCATCACCAACAAATAAACACCCTTCAATTTCAGTATTAGCACCAGTAACAAATAATCCACGGCCGACCTCTAACCGACCTCCAAGATATGTATCTCCACCAGTCGCTAAATCACCTTCAATGTGTGCATAACCATCAACCGTTAAACTTTTTTCAGTGTATGTGTGGCCGTGAATTTCCAAATTTCTATTAATAGTTGTATTCCCCGCAATATCCGCATTCGATTCAACAAATAAATTCCTTACAGTCAAATCCCCACGAATCTTAACATCATTTGAAGTGCTCAAATTAGGGCTAGTCAACGGATCGAACGCAAGATGCAACAGTATTGGCTTGGCTCTAGCATTACCCACGCTTATAACACCCAGAGCCGCAAAGTGATGCTCAATTCCATCTGATTTATTATCCTCTTTTGTTGTCCAGTTCACGACTTTTCCGTCTCTGATAAAAACCAGCCAGTAATCCCCACTGCGATAAAATTTACCGCCTGAACAAGAAAAATTAATGCCCAACTCTTTTTGAAGTGAATTCTTTTCATCATTTTTTGAAAAAGAACCATCCCAACGGCGCACGATCATAGTCCTAGTTGCTTTGGAAGAAGGCAATCCTGCATCTACCTGAAGGGATCTGCTAATGTCTTCAAGAGGACTGATTCCACCCGGAGTTTGCGTAAACTGCAGCACCCCATTTACATCAAATGGATTACCGAGATCCGACAGGTTGAGAAAAACTCCTGCTTCATACGGAGAAGTGCATAATTCTATCAAAGCTGCGCCTTTGAAGGCATTTCGGATATTCTCATTATTGTTTTTCAATTTCAACGTACTATTATCGCCTATAACAACTTCAGCGCACACCGAAGCATTATCGCGCGACCATTTAAAAGTAGCTCCTTTTTCGTCCGATGCGGTTTCGTGAACTTCCACGCGATAAAGACGGTTATCCGTTATGTCGACATCTATGCTTTCAGACTTGCTATCCTTGGGTACGATTTTCAACTTCCCCGTGCTTAAAGGTTGCCACCAGTCGCCGGATTCAGCTAATTCTTTCCAATCAGAAGAGGCTCCCGGCCATTCACCTGCAAGGTATTCATTCCGTAGCTTTTCGCCTACATTGTTGATTTTCGCATAGCAAACCTTCCATTCCGTTTTGAGACGTGTCGTTGTTTCGACGCCCACTGCTGGATCAATGAGCGCATCGTCTTCTGCCGCAGTTACCTCCCGTGTCCAAGCATCAATGTAATAGAGGTAAATTCCTTCCTTAGTTGGTTTTTTCAGCTCAGATAGGGACTCGTTCTCGATCAACAGTCCATCAATGTAATAAATGCCGTTGGTCAAATTCAGGCCATCTCCCGACTCCACCAATTTCATCTCCTTCTCCTTGGGCGTGCCACTGCGGCCCACCAGAGAGCGGAAAAAGGCGCTATACCGATGCTCCGCCATCTGCACCTGCTCGTTCCAGTCCGCATCCAGTTGGAGGCGGCCTTGCTGCATCAGCACGGCGCGGTAGTGTTTGGTCGGGTCGAAGCTGAAACGACTGTAATCGCCTTTCATTTTGAGTCTCCTCAAGAGCCTTGTTTTTCAGTGATACGCTCAGTTGTTTTCCGAAACCGCTTCCACGGCTTCCTTCAGTTCCTCTTCCAGCACCTGAATCGCGCCGCTGATGCGCAACAAGGTTTCCCGGAGGTTGCTCGCCTTGGCATCGAGTTCCGAGAGCATCTTGTTCCCGGACTCAAATTCCGATTTCAGCTTGTTCAACCGCTCTTCAAGTCGTTCGCGCATGGTTTTGCCTCCATTCAATCCGTTTCAAACAGGGTTTTATCGGGGATGAGCGCGGCGCTCATGCCGACCGGCAGATAATCTTTCAGTTTCTCGGCAACGGCTTCCCAAGCCAGCGCGTAGGCGCGGCGATTGAAAGCGGTGCGATGTTGAAAAGCGGCGCGATGATGAAAAACGCCCATTTCTCCACCATCTTCGGCGCCATGACGTATGGCTTCCGACGATGCTGGGTGCAGGACGGCACAACCCGGCGCGCCCCATTCGCTGCTGTAAAACACGGGCATCTCAGTCGTGTTCCCGATACCGCCTTTGACGCTTTCCTGGCTATGCCGGGAATAGCTGATCTCAGCTGGAGACAGCTTTCTTTTCTGCCCATTCTTGTAGAGTATTTCCATGAAAATGCAGTCGCTGGCTTCCAGGAGTTCAGCCGTCATTTTGCCCAGTACTGTGCAATGTGCGAACCGTACAAAGCTGTTCGGCGCTTCAACCGTTTGTAGCAAACAATCAGTGGCAATCAGGCCGGAAAGGGGTGTATTGGGATCACCATTGCTGACGTGGATTATATTGGCCGAAAGCTTTTCAAGCGATAAATACGTTCCAGTTGGCACAGTCAGACTGCCGTCCAGATTGAGTTCCGAGAAACGGTATTTGATTGCTGCTTTCGGTTCTTTTTTAAGTTCCGTGAGAGTGAATCCAGACGGCGCTTGCATTATTTTTTCACCCTTGATTCGGATAATTTTATCTACCCCCGGTTGTTTATAGAAAAACCATGATTTTTCTTTCTCGTCGTAATCGAGTCCCATGAGCTCGCGTGGCAGAATTGTTTCATTCCCTTTTGTAAACCAACTGTCAATATCATCCTTCCCGTTTACTGTTTTATTTTTCCACGAGAAACTGACGACCTCTTTTTTCGCAAAAAATCCAGGAAAAGGCGGCGCATAGATCAATACCGCATGCGGATTGGGATGCCCATGAATCCAACTCGGTTTGCGCACATCGACGGAATGCGGGGCGGTATTACGGCGCCCGATAAAATCTTTGGGAGATTTTTTGTGTAAATCCACTATCTCCGGCGATACGAACAGGCCGTCGACGTGCGCTGTTCTGGCAACCCGCTTCCAGCCTTCCTGCACGAGCACCTTTTCAAAACCACCGATTTTTTCTGCAATTTCCTGGATTGTCCTGAGTGAACCCTTCCCCTGATACCATGCTACGGCGTGTTTGATTTCCTCGCGCTTGCCATCGACATGCGGCGACAGCGTTGTCGTGGCGACCAACTGAGCAAAATAGGGCAGCAGCCATTCCTGACAGGTTTCCGGAAAACAGTCCTTGTAGCGCTGATCCAGACTGTTATAGACGGCATCGAGCAATTCGCCGCAACTGTCGAGGTAGGCCGCCAAGTGGCCCCGGTCTTTATCGGGATCGGGCGGATTGTCGCGCGTGCGATAAACCTCCGGCAAGGCTTCGTAGAGCGCACGACCAAAGCGGCTTTTTATCATGTCATTCATTTTTTAGCCTCTTCATGTTTCAGAATGATACCTTCATTCGCAGCGATATGAAGCACCCCTCTATGACGGTCTTCGGGATACAGGAATTGCTTGTTGCTCTCTTCTCGATTGACGCTATTTTCTTGTGGCTTGACCATGAACCAGCAAACCGAGTATTCGACGCCGCGCACCGCTTCGACGCATTGATAGATGTCGCTCAAATAGACAGGCGCGCCGATGGCGCGATTTTTGAGCGTGAAGCGCTGAAGTAACGTTTTCTGAACTTCCGCCTGAACGGTGCCCGGATCGAAACGTGCGCTGTTGATGCCAAGGGTGATGCTGAGCGCCAGGGGCTCGGATTCATAATCTACCAGTTCGACGTGAGTCCCTGGAATCGCACGGGACAACAGGAATGCCTTGATGTCTTCGGATAAGGAAAGGTGATCCTTCAGTTTTCCGCCCTCTGCGAGCACGATGGTGACGCGCACGGCGCGTTCGCCGCATTGCTCGGCGCGCGCATTCCAGACGCTGCTCTGGCTTTCCGCCAGTAGCGCAAAATCATTGACCGATACCGCGCGTTCCATCGTCAATAAACTGGCGGGGGCGCTGCGTCGCAGGGAGGTGACGGATTCCATGTCGTTACCGCCTGCGCAGGGGATGGGCTGCTCGATTGCTTCAACGCGCGGATGGGGATGCGCCAGTTTTTCCAGTGTGCCTGCCTTGAGGTTGCCCGCCGTGCCCGATCCCATGCGCCAGGCAATGCGGACATTGTTTTCTCCGGTCGGCAGGCGCCGCCCATTGACGCCGTCACCGAATCGGATACGGAGATAGCCTTCTTCGGTCATCCTGACCACATAGTGAGGGTCAGTGGCCCGAGAGGGATTGAATCTGGATACCTGCATCCAGGTTTCGCCATCGACGGTAATGTGAATATCGGCCCGCACGCCGGAAGTCTGTGTTTCGTCGGAGACAAAAGAAACACCGGCGACGGGGAACAGAAATTCCTGGTTGGAAAGCGTTGCATTGCCGCTGCCCAGAATCCTCTCCGGCTGGGTTTCTCCATGACCGGCCAGCACGACATTGGCGCGGATGATCGTTCCGCCTGTCGTGTATCCGTCAGGCAGGGGAGAATCCAGCGCAATTTCCCCTTTCGAGCTATCCACGGATTTCACTGATGTCAGGAAACTTTGACCGGCCCCTTCCTGCTCGATCACAATGGGTTTGCCCGCCTTGAGACTCTTGGCGGCTTCTGCGTTTTCAAGCGGAAGTTGGATATTTCCTGGAATCGGCTCATTATTTACGTTTGATTCTTTCAGGTGAAGCTGTTTCGTGAATTTTCCAGAAACAATGGTTTGGCTACGGATGAATTTTTCGTTTTCTCCAGCGGGCTGAGGGTACTTAATTTGCAGAACAAACCGATCTACTCCTTTTTTATCTACATCTTCAACGCGCGCAGCCACAAGATCCTTACCGCACGCGACAACACATAAATCACTAAGAACAATCTGGCTGACGATGCCGACTTCCAATGAGTCTTTGGTCATGTCAACGAAACTATCTATATCCCACTTCCATTGATTTTCGCTGGGTGGCAACAGGATTTGCATTTTCGCGTCCGAACTCAGAAGCGTATCAAGAACCAGCTCGGTGGATACAACTTGTCCGGTTGTAATAATACTTTCATCGACACCAGTATTTATTTTGACCTGGGAGACCTTGCAAGCCTTTGAACCTGCTGCTGTGCAGACAAGAATATCACCACATATGCTATCCTTATTGAGCCACCTCTTATCACCCAAGACAACAATACTACCGTCAACGAAAGCAAACTCGTTTCCTTTCATGCCTGTTAATAATTTTTCTAATTCAGCCTTTTTTTGAGCATCTGTCGGCTTGTCTTTCAAAGTAACCACCTTTCCTATATTCATTATCTCCGGTTTGCCAACGTAATAATTCACTTCAGAAAGTTCACAATCTTTCAGCCCCTCTCCGTAAATTCCTTTCCCTGAATTCAACTCAATCTTCCTGCCATCCACTTTTGAAGAAACGCTTCGAAAAACACCCGTATTTCCTTTTCCAATAAAAACATAATCATCACGCTCTATAAGCACTTCTTTTGATGACGAAACAGGTTCTTCTCGCAGAATAATGGTTGAAACGTCCGCTTTCAATACTTGCTCTTTTGTGGGCGCATAAACCTCCAGTTCCTCAACCGGCTTGAGATGGACAACCACATCACTTCGGGGGACTGACACTATGTTTTGAGGAAGGTCTAAATACAGGGCGGTGTTTCCTCCCTCGTTATCCGCGCTGTTCAGCAAGCGTGCCAGCAACCTATCTTGATATTGAATGATCACGGGATCTTTCGGCTTCAGACCTGGAACGACACCATCCAATACGAGCTTGCTGCCCTGTGGCGTTGTTTGAGCGGCTGGTTTCTGGTCACGATCCCAGTCCTTCAGACGCAAGCCATTGAGGGCTGCATCAATCTCGATGTCTTCCAGGGTTTCAAAAACAATCGGACTGCCATTTTCGGGCGTGTGTTTGATTTGCAGACCGCTTGCGACAAGGCCGCTTTGTCCGGGCTTTGCGTGCAACACCAGATGCGTCATGGCAGAGGCCGGTGGCTGGGGATGGTAGTCCAGCCCATACACGAGACGCCGCACGTTTTCCCATTGGGTTGCCGTGCCGAGAAAACCTTCGTTGGCGTAGGCATCGAGATGCTCTGTCAACACATGCGTAGCGCGCGCAAAACTGCGGATCATTTCCAGCGCAACGCTGCCACGGTTGTCGTTGAGGTTCCGATAATTGTCGAGCGCCTGCTGATGATCCTTGCCGAATTGCTCGATGTGCGCCTCAAGCGCCTGTTGTCTTTCCTTCGGGGTGTTGCCATCCAGTTTGAAGCCGAGCAGTTCCATGTCCCAGCCGGTGAGCCGTTCAAGCAACTCCAGACGCAATGCTTCGAGATAGGTCGCAGCATTGCCGTCCACGTAGCGAAAACGCTTCAGGCCCGCGCGATTCCAGCGTGTGAGGTCAGGTTTCACGTTGCCCTCCGACATGCGTGATGTTCGACGATGAATTTCATCCTCTGAGCCCTCCACTGCATTGAATCGTCAGCATGCCGTGCTGGGGAACTGCCGGGTCGTTGTCGCAGACGGCAACTTCGACGCCTTCCAGTACGATGCTGTCTTCAATCTCTGCGGAAACGCTAGCGGAACGCTTGAAGATTTCGATCTGTACGTGCTCGATGCCTTCAAGCTGCATGACCGCCTGAATGACATCGCCCTTGTTCAAGTTGGTGCCGAAACTCAAGCGCCCGATTTCAAAGAAACCGCCTTCCTGCGCGTTGAAGATGCTACGGACGGCCTGGATGACCTCGGAGCGGTAATACTGGGGCGCAATAGCGATGTTGAGCCCGATATCGACGCCGACGCGGATCGCTTCTCCAAATATGACCTCCTGCCCCGCCATGCGCCTCGAATCCGACCAGGCTTCGAGGGAATCCAGAATGCGAATCTCCGGGAGAATCTTCCCTGCGGATGTAATTATGATGGGCGGCAGTTCGTGTTTTTCATGAAAATTTTTCAGCGGCTCCCAGAACCCGGAATGCACCTCTTCAATAGGGCAATCCAGGCTTTTCCAGTCCCACAGGATGACCGTGATCAGAATGCAGTGCCAACTGCCGTTCCAGCGTGTCGTTGATACGGCGCGGCGCACGAGCGGGTGCATTTCCATCTGTTCGGCATAGTCGTCAACGCTGACCATGCGGCGTTGTTCGCGCACGGATTTGGGGCCCGCCCGGCGCGCCGCTTCCATCAACTCCGGATTTTGGGACCATATCCGGTCATTCCGGGGATCGGTTGGATAGCCGATCAACTCCAGCAGACGGCGCACGGATTCGGGACGGCGCGCGGTTTCGAGATAGGCTTCGGCCGTTACGCGATCGAGCATGTCCGAGAGCTGATCCAGCGCCCAACTCAACACTTCGACCAGAACGACTTCGAGATCGGCCGGAGTCCATCGCGTGCGCTCGGGAAAACGCGCGGCCAGTTCTTCGAGCATGGCCATGCGAAAACCGTCGAAGTCGCGCGCCTCCCATACAAAATCGTCGCCCAGCGAGGGCAACGACAAGGGCAGGATTGCCGTGCGCGTACCGCAATCCAGCCTGCCCGGAACGCCGGTCGGCGGGTGGAATTGCAGTTCGAGTTTCAAGGCATCGGCCATGTCAGCGTCCTCCAGGCACTGAAAACGCGTGCTCTTCCTGCAAACCGATCCGCGCCAGCGTATAGGCAACCGTGATGTGCAGTTTTTCGTCTTCGCCCGTGACGCTGGCCTGCAAGGAGCCCGGGTCGATTTCTCCTTGCAGGGCGTCCATCAATGCCGACATCAGCCGGTTTTCCGTGATGCTCCAGAGCGCCGAGTTGTTGGGCTCGAAAACCAGTTGCTTCACCCCTGCGCCAAAGTTGGGACGAAATACGCGCTCGCCAGGGGAGGTAAACAGCACCTGCTCGATCTGCTCACGCACATGCGCGGCGCGCCTGCTGAATTCCGGACCGTTTTCGCCGATATGGAACGGGAATTTCAGGAAAGTGGGGTCAGGAAGCTTGGGCATGTTCGTCCCCTCAGGTCGTCGTCACTTTCGTTGAAAGCTGCGCCGGGGTCATCGGCACGACGGGCGGCGTTGTCGGCGATCCGGGCATCGAGCAGGTATGCGTGTGCGTGTTGAAAAACGTCATGAAACTCGTGCCTTTGATGATGTTTTCCCCTCCCTCTCCGGCCAGCATGACCTGCGCGCCTTTGATGATCACCTGCTGGCCTTTGACGGTGACGCCGGAGGCGGCCATTTCGATTTTGTTGCCGTTGCCGTCTTCGACCGAAACGCCCGAGGAATCCATGATCAACTGGTTGCTGTTTGCGTCTTCGATGATGATCTTTTTGCCTTCGGCATCGAGCGTGATGTTTGCGCCCGATGCGTCGAGCAGGGTCAGACTGCCGTTTTTGTCGATCTTGATTTCCGCTTCGCGTGGATGAAACAGGCGAAAGGTTTCTTCGTCCTTTTTGTCGTCGAACTGCATGATGTGGCCGGAAGGCGTCTGGAACAGGCGCGTGGTCGGCGGCGATTTGGCAGCGTCCTCGGGCACATCTTCTTCTTTCGGCCAGAAAGCGCCTGTCCAGATGGGGCGGTTGATGTCGCCTTCTTCAAATTCGGCCCAGACCTGCGCATCTTTTTCGGGAACGACAAACCAGCCGTAAGACTTGCCGCCGCCAAACGGGAAACAGGGCAACGCCCAATCCGTTTCGGCATCGCCCAGCACGGAAGGAACGTACAGGCGCAAGCGCCCGCGTTTTTCCGGGTCTTCGTTGTCGATGACAAACGCGCGGTATTTGCCATATCGGCGCTCGTCGATCCATTCGTCGAGTCGGTTGGTTTCCGTCATTGCATCGTTCATCGCTGCCTCACTTGCGCCAATACGTCCGGCTTGCCTGACAACGCTACGTCTCCCGTTGCATTGCGAATCAACTGAAACGACTGGAGATAGCCATCGTTCGAAAAATGGTGGTTTACCTCATCGACATACCAGAGGCCGTCATAAGTGCTGCCAGCGCCGCTCACCCTGACCGTGCGGTTGGGTTGCAGTACATGGCCGTATAGGGAGCCGTCCAGTTCGCCGGTTGCGCGTATTTTCCAGGCAATTTCCGCCGCTTTGGCTTTGGCGCGCGCTTCGCGTTCTTCCTTCGTCGAGCCTCGCGGCAATTGAATGCGCCATTCGAAGTCGACGTGTCCCTTGTTTGTGCTGTCCGCTTTCGTTTTGCCGAGCAGCGTATCTTTGCTGGTATGGCTTTCGCCAGAGCTGACTTTATCTCTGGATTCCGGCACATCGACAAAACGGACGCTGTCAGGGCGGTGGCCGTCGTGAAGCACCGAGAAGTTCAGACAATTGCTTGCCCGACCGGCATAGATCAGAATCGTCGGCTGCGGGTCTCCCGTCAAATTCGGCGGGCCGAAATAAGCCTTGCCCTCGCGGACATAAAATTCGTAGCCGTTGAGCGCGGCCCGGTCTCTGATGAGCCGGATCGGCGTGCCGTCAAAATAGAGGCTGCCGCAAGTCGTCCCTGCTGCAACATTCACCTTGTCGCCCGTCCAGTGAGACTTCAACAGATTCCTCACCAGCACATCATCCTTGATCTGCTTTTTTTGCGTCGAATAGGTTTGTTGAACATGTTGCCGGTCGAGCAGAATGGATTCGTCCTGACCGGTGACGGTAGCGCCTGAATTCATGTCGTCGGGATAATTCAGCCGGATGTCCCGTATGAAGCCGCGCATGATTTCCTGACGGCGCGCGCCAAAAACCGCCTCGATGCTGATGCGCCGCCACGGCTGGAACAGATCGTCATCCTGAATATTCCACGAGCCGTATTCATC
>Ga0209628_10000587_pt1 | contig 22562 bp, 48 predicted proteins | sample TergutCu122P4_FD_187285 | JGI IMG/M metagenome (GOLD analysis project Ga0209628, IMG submission 187285) | Cubitermes ugandensis P4 segment gut microbial communities from Kakamega Forest, Kenya - Cu122 P4 (SPAdes) (version 2) | ecosystem: Host-associated > Arthropoda: Insects > Digestive system...
CGCGCTGTAGCCGCTCTATATCAACCGGGTGAGAGTACCAGCACGATTTAGCGCAGCACTTGGGCCATCCCAGATCGGGAAACCAATACCACGTTCCATGTGTCGGCGCTTCCCGCATCGGTTCCGGCACTTCGATTCCATTGATCTTCATGTTCACCTCTTCGCATGCCGTGCCGCAGCGGACACAAGCGATTCAGTTGTGCGCCCATGGCGTCCGTACTCAAATTCAGCTTTGATGCCAAGCAAGCTGCACGCGATCTTGGCTCGCTGAACAGTGCTGTATTCAAGGGCGGCCCAGTAGTCATCCTCAATCACGGTGACCTTCGCGCCGTCAGGCTTGTGCGGGTTCTTGGGTGCTTTCACCGTGTAGGTGATCTTTGCGTTCCTGGTCACAGGCCCGACGTGCTGGCGAGCGATGGCTAGGGCATGTCTCTGGGTCATGGTGGTTTTCATGGCGTTTTCCTTTCAAGCAATGACAAGCCGCTGCGTTTGAACCAACTGGCAGCCCGGTACTTCTTGACCGGACTTGATTGCTTCGGCAATCGCTTTCTTGTCTGGTGTTGCTGGCGGCGGTTCAGGTTGCCGCATGTACTCGATTGGTACTAGCCCAGGTTCGTACACGTCAACGGATTGCGGGTTGTTTTGGATGGAGATACGAAACCAAGGCGATTCGATCTTTTGAACGCCTGCGATTTGCATTCCCGTCTTCACGTAGCCAAGAAGCCATTCGGCCCTGCGCTCGATTGCTTTTCTGCGGGCTTCCATCTGTTTTTCGGCTTGTTTGATGGCTGCTGCTGTTGCTTCGAGGTTGCGTGCAGCCATCACCACGTTTTGAGTCTTGACCTCTAGCTCGCCGCCGATGCTTTCCAGTGTGTCGTTCAGCGTGACTTCATCAAGATCAAGTTCTTCCAGCGCAGCAACCGCGCCGCGATACTCGGCTGCCACTTCGTATAAAGCAAGTCCGTTCATGCTGCTGCTTTCTGTAGCGCTATCGCGTCGTTTGATGCCGTTTGAATCAGGCCGACAATGCGCTGCTGCGTAGCAGCTACTTCATCGGCGATGCCAAGGGATACGGCGACAAGACGCGCACGTTCAAGGGCCGCATTTGCAATCTCGAACTCGCGTACCAGCGCGGAGCGGGCTGCGTCGGCGTCGGTGCGTAGCTCTACGGTGGCGCAATAGCCTTGTGTGTGATGCGGAGCGCGTGGGTCACGAACGTAGGCAAATCCTTCTACGCGACGTTCGTTGGTTTCAACGACCACGCGCACGGAACGGATGATTTGCCGCGCTGTTGCAAGCCAATGGGTTTGCGCTGCCTTGTGTACGTCCCATTCAAAATGAGAGTGCAGCGGCGAATCCTCGCGCTTTGCATCTTCGACAACCGCTTCCGGCGTCAGAATGCCGCCGTTTTTTGAACGGATGCCGTCAAGATGTTTGCTCAACTCGTCGTTCGTCATTTCAAGTTCCTTTCAAAAAAATTTGCCTTGCCTGCCTTGCCAGGCCAGGCCCCGCCCCGCCCGTCCGTGCCCGGCCACGCCCCGCCTGCCTCGCCCCGCCGGGCCTATCCATGCCTGCCTTGCCATGCCCCGCCTTACCCGGCCTTGCCAGGCCTTGCCCGGCCATGCCTGCCAAGTTCATACGGGCACTTTCAATCCGCGCCGATCAACTTCCGAGTCAAACCATGAAAGCAGTTCTTGGCTTTCGGCGTCATACGGAACAGGTTCATCAAGTGCGGCTTGTTGCGCTTTACGCCCGCCATCACGCATGATTCGCACCACGTCTTTATCGTCGGCAGTGCAAACCGTGTACATGCCGAAACTTCCAGCGCCTTTTTCCGGTCTGTAGTCGCCAACGCCCACGGTGTGGCCTGCTGCCGCTATCAAATTTGTAATGCTCTTGGCGTTCAGGCGCGGTACTGCGAACGTGACCGGCACGATTGCGCACCACTCAGGAAGGATCGCTCGTGTTCGTACATCTGGTGTTCTTGCTATGTCTGAACTGCGGGTGATCGCGCAGTACACACGCGGTACGCCGTAGATTTCGACCTGCTCTAGCGGTACGTAGGTCAAGCGGCCAATCTCTGTTTTCTTCGTGCCGGGCATATCGAGTGCGGCACTGCGCAGAGCGCCTTTGAATGCCGTGGCTGGCATCGCAAGCAAGGTTTTTGCGTCGGGCGCTTTGGTGCGGTACACGCTGGCGCGAAACTCTTCGATTGGGTTGTGCTTGAGCGAGGACGCTTTCTCGGCAGCGGTCTTCTTCGTGCCGCCCATGAGTAGCTGAAACTTGGCTTTCTCGCTCATGCGGTTGACAATGAGCGGCGATGTGCCGCGCAGGGCGAAATAGACTGTTTCCGTGCGGATGGGGACTATTTCAATGGTTTCGGATTTGATGGTTGCCATGATGTTTGCTCCGTGGTGCGATCAGAAATGGATGTCTTCGTCAATTTCGTATTCGCCGCCGTTGTTGGCTGCGTTTGATGCTTGACCGCTGGCTTGCTGGCCGTTCTTACCGATCCATTCGGCACTGGCCTTGATGGTCTCTTGCAGCTTTTCGTGAAACTTGGCGAAAAGCTCCATATCGGGCTTGTCCAAGTCGAACACTTCGTTGGCATGTACCGGAGCGGGCTTGTTGGCCTTCATTGCGCCGGGTAGAGGGGTGAGGCTTGCGACGTTGCTGTACGTTTTGCCGTTGCTTTCGCTTTGCGTGACGTTTACGAGGCAATACGCACCGATCAGCTTGGACACGTCAAAGCCTGTTGCTTCTTCGTCGGTGAAGCTCTTGCCTCTCCACGATTCAAGATCACTGCGCAGGCGGGCTTTTGGAGAAAGACTGAGCGTGTACCGCTTGCTGATGGTCATTGGGCGTTCTTGACCGTCAACGGTGACCGTCAAGGGCTGGCCTTGCTCGTCTTCGCCGAACAGTTCCCAACGCACCATGATCTTGTGTTGCATCTTCACGTCGCCCAGGTACTCAACTCGTTGAGTACCAAGGTCGATCAGTGAATAGCAGCGGCCTACGTGGACTCCGGGCGGGACTCGTTTGAAGTCGCCGCCGCCGTTGTCTTGTGCTATGAAGCTCATTTCAGTTTTCCTTTTCAAATACCGCTGTCACGGGTAGCGGTGAACCCTTTCAAAAAGCTGGTTCCGTGTGCTCGTCGATGCAGGCGTACTCGATGGGCTTTGCTTGATCTGGCAGGATCAGCGGGGCGTCATCGCTTCCGGGTTCGTAACGTGGTTCCGTGTCCTCTTTCATCCAGAAATCGAGGTCGCTTGCTTGCAAATCTGGATCTGGTGGATATGTCTTGTTCATAGGGTTCTCCCTGCTAAGTTCCATGCGGTGCGCAGGCTGTAGCCAGCGCGGAGAAAGTCGAAGAAGTCGCGCAGGAATTTGCTGGCGCGATGGATGGGGCGTTTCATCCCCGTACTCCTGCAACAACAACGGGGATGCGTGTGCGTTCTTCACGCTGCATCGCGGCTTCGGCGCGCTCTATGTGAGCGGATTTGCGGGCGTCGGCTTGGGCATCGCGCAGGTCTTGCGCTACTGCGCGGGCCGCGTCGGTTTCGCTCGGCTGGCCCCATTGCCATGCAATGCAGGAAGCAGCCAGCGCGAAGGCGGCGAGCATGAAACGGTTCACGCGGCCTCCTTCGCCGTCGCCACGGCTTCATCAAGTGCGTCTGCGCCTTGCAGCAGTACCGTCGCAAGGGAGCGCATGTTGTCGGCTGTCAGCGTGACCTTGCCGCGCCAATGCTTTGTCCACAAGATCACAAGTGGATTTGCTGGATCAACGCTGATTGATGCACTGTTGTCGCTGCTTCCGAAATTTCCTTCTACCCATCGTTGACGGGGGTAGTCCGCAGGAACATCAACGACGGCGCGCGGGTAGATGAATGTCTTGGTCATGCCGCTACTCCTTCGCGCTGGTACTCAGCGGGCGCGTAGCTGTTCCAAATCGCAAAGTCGGGATCAAGCTCTGGCTGCATCCGCTTGAGTTCTTTCAGTTCCGCGTGGCCTTCGCAGTACACGCGGTGATCGTCGGAAAACTCGTGGAACCAATCGTGAGCGGCGAGCAGTTCGCGGTATTCGGCTTCGCTGACAGGAGGGAGATGTTGCGGCTCAAACCGAACAGGCCCTCCACTTAGCAAGAGAGTGCGCAGCGTTTCAGCAAACATCGGCTGCACATTTGCGCCTATGCGTTGGTTCTCTGCAAATCTGTTGAGGATTTGGGAGAACGTTGGATGCACATGCGCGTTTGCTGTGCCGATTCCGTTTTGGTCTATGAACATCGCTCTTTCCCCTTCGCGCCCTTGCCGGGCCTGGCTCAACTCCGGGAGTGGTGTTGATGGGGTAACTTTAGCGTAACGCGAAAGTACTGTCAATAGCGTAACGCGAAAATTCACCGTTTCGGTGAACATTCTTTGATCTAAATCAAACTATTCGGGGTGTGCGAGAGGGGAGAGGGGTAGGGGGAGAATGGGAGAGGCTTAAGACGCCGCGCACAAGACAAATGCAAGCAAACAAGCATTCAATGATCCTTGCTTTTTAAGCAAGCATATGCAACAATGCAAGCACACTACTGCCAAGGAGTTCGCATGACGCTTGATCCAGACAAATTGCAGGGACGCGCCAGAGGTGGCGCAATCGTCGCGGCGAAGCTGACGCCGCAAGAGCGCATTGAGCGTGCGCGCAAGGGCGCATTAGCTCGATGGGGAGAAAAGCCTTTGCAGGCTATCCGCAAAGGAAATTTTCAGAAGGACTTCGGCATTGATGTTGAATGCTACGTTCTTGACGACTTGGGTAAAACAGCCGTCATTAGCCAGCGTGGCATGGGTCAGGCCATTGGTCTAAAAGATAGCAGCGGACAGGCTTTGACACGCTTTGTCGAGGGCAAATCCATAGCTCCGCACCTGGGGGCGGAGTTGCTTGAAAAGCTCGCTAAGCCATTGATTTTTAATAGTGTGCTGCCGGGGGCGAAGTTGCCTCCCGCTGTTGGCCACGGCTACGACGTGACGATCCTTATTGATGTATGCAAAGCCATCGTCAAAGCAGAAGCGGACGGGAAGTTGCGAACTAGTCAGGCAAACATTGCCAAGCAAGCGCATATCGTTTTGAATGCTTCAGCCAAAGCCGGCATCAAGGGTTTGGTCTATGCACTGGCCGGGTACAACCCAAGTACCGAAGAAGTCATTGCAGCGTTCAAAGTCTACGTGCGAGAGGAAGCCAAGAAATACGAGCAAGAGTTCCCAAACGAGTTGTACATGGCATGGCATCGGCTCTACAAAATTCCGATCCCTGCTCGCGGAAAGCCGTGGCAATTTTTGCACCTTACGCGGCGGCACGTTTACTACCCGCTCGCCAAAAGCAACGGTAAGGTGTACGAGTTGCTCAAGGCACTCAAAGCCAAGGACGGAGACCAAAACAAGAAGCTGTTTCAGTTTCTGAATGACATAGGCGCGCGGGCGCTTCGGATGCAGTTGGGGCGTGTTCTTGAAATGGCGGAATCTTCTGTCGATGATCCGATACTGTACGAGTCGAAAGTTGCGGAAAGATTTGGGGATCAACGAGAGCTTGATCTGGTGTTGCCGCCGCCGCAATAGTGTCGTGCTGCCTCGTGCAAGCTGCGCCCGCCGCAAACGTGTTGAGTGCATGCGCTTGGCGGCGCAACAGGTGGCGGCGGCGGGTTGCGCACGCTTTGAACGGCGGCAACCATCCCCTTCAATGCGTTGTCGAGCTTTGCGCCTAGTTCACCGCCTATCAGTTTTGATGCATGTTGCATGTAAGCGGCGGAAATTTTTGCGCGATCAACTTCCTGCGAGACCTTCATTCGGTCAATTTCCTGAATGAAGTCAGCAGCCGACTGCTTGACCTTCTTGGTTGTTGCTTCGTCTAACATTTCCATGCTTCAACTGCTGATTCTTGTCTCAGAATTACCGGCCTCCGACGTAGCGGCTGCCCTTGCCTTTGCTGTTTTTGCCGCCCACGCGCCGGCTGCCTTTGCGACCTCTTTCCACGTACTCTGCCTGGCTGCTAAAGCCCGACACGGGCGCGCTGTAAACCGATGGCGCGCCGGGCTGTTCGTCCAGCGTTGCGGCGTGTGACGCTGGAGCCAGCGCCAAGGTGAACATGGCTGTGAAAATGGCTGCTTTCATGGTGTTTCCTCATTGTTGCGGGATTGAAGTAGCGTCCCGGTTGCGCCGTAAGTTTGAGTCTTATCTCTCCACACGATCAACAAGTTCCGATTCCTTGTCTGCTGCGCTCTCGCAAGCGGCACGGATGGCTTTCAGCTTGGCTTTGCCTATGCCTTTGATCGCCAGCAGTTCTTTGTCTGGTGTGTCCATGATCTTTTGCGGCGTTGTCAGGCCACGATCAAATAAATCCCATATCGCAAAGTGCGGAATACCTGGTATCGTTCTAATAAATTCCGGAAAGAATAATGAACAAATATGTTCCTTACCTTTTAGCTTGTGGCAAAAATCTTTCCATTCTGGTTTTGATAATTCGTGCTTGAGTGCTTTTATTCTTTCTTTAATTGATTCGTTTCGCTCTACGATGTGGCGGATAGCGAATAGAAATTTAAGGTAATCTCCGCCATCTGATGGAATTTGGCCTATGTCGGATGCTCTTGTACCTAGAGGCGCTTCATCCATGTCGATTTCCATTTCACGCCATGTTTTTGTTTTAAGTACCCATATGCCCATCCATAGTTCTGTTGCGATGGTTGGCGGTGGCCCGCTTGCGTAGTGCATTTCACCGTCTCTGCTTAAAACGCGGAGTGGCGTTCGCAGTTGCATGGTTGCGCAAAATTGTAGCCCTGCCACCACATCATCAACTGCTCCCATACCTTTCCACATTGCAGGGTGATAGTCGGTTGTCTCTATGGTTGATGGCGTATATTTCTGGCTTGCTTCTTCGGCTGGCTTGTCTATCTGCGGCGGAGATGAAATTTCCTCTTGCTTTGCAGGCACTAAAGACAGCCCACGCAGGATGTGTTTGAGGAAGGACATTTTTCATCTCGATGATTTGCATCATTCGTGTTTCAGCATCCATACCTCTTTTTGCCGCTTTTCGTGATGGTGTATCTTCCGCCACGTGGCCCTGTATAGCATGTGCTTGAGCCTGAATATGATGTGCTTGGAGCTACATATGGAGCAGGTGACTGTTTTTTGCTTGGCGCAAACGATGCGCTTGTCCCGCTGGTGCTGTTCGTAGTTTTATTCAACAACGGAACTGCTGAAGTTTTTGGTTTTGTTGAAGAATCGTCTTGAGCAGAAGGCTGACTGTAGCGTTTCGCTATTGCGTCAAAACAGTCAAGTCGATTAGCGTTGTCTGACTCGTGTGTGCACCGCGCAAGATCAGAATAAACATCAGCGTGCGCGAGTGATGCTGCGAAACATCCAAGGACAAGAACTATTGTTGCAATGATGATGCGCTTCATAATTGTCTCGTTTGCTAATGATAACGGCATCACTTTTGTTGGCATGCGTCATATATACCTGCATTGTATGCGGCATCTATGTCATGATTTTTTGAATCAGTTTGTTCTACTTTTGTATATATAAGTTTAATGTTTGGTCCTCCGTCAGCATTAGCTACAAATTTCTTATACCCTACATATCCACCATAGCTATTTTTTGCATTGAACTCTCCACATACAACGAATCCTTCGCCATATTTTTTAATTGATACATCACGAAATTGAGCACTGTCCGGGTCTTTCAGTGTATCGGCCACTTTCTTTTTTACAGCAGCAATCAATTTGTTCTTGTCGCCGCCTTTTGATAGATATTCTGCTGTAGATTTCGCTTGTTCTTTTATTCCTTTTATGCTAGTCTCTTTAAGATGCTGTAATTTCTCCTCATAGCTCATTTTATTAAATGCTTCTAGTTTTTCCTCTCGCGTTTGAGCTTGCGTGACAGCACATCCAAGCGCAAGCGCCAATACTGCAAATTTGATAGCTTTCATGTGGTGTCTCCGGTTGATGGGTTCAGTGGTGCCGCGCCTATTTCCTACGGTAGCGTCGATGCTCCACCATTGTTCCAATAATGGTAATCGGCAACGTGTCCGAGCGCAGCGATGGAAAGTCTTGGTTTAGCGGCACAAGTTCGATGATGTCGTTTCCGTTCGCGTCAATTCCAAGCAAGCGATATTTCTTGAATGTAGCTTCTTTATCCTCGTTGGTTGAAGCAACAACGAAGTCACCAGGCACCGGGGCAATAGCCGGATCAATGATGACTCGATCACCAGGCTTGAAGTCGGGCAACATGGAGTCGCCCTCTATTTCTAGTGCGAATGGATCACCAGAAAACTTACGATCTGTTAGCAACCATTCCGTGTCTTCGTCAGGCGTGAAGTTATCAGCAATTTCTGTCCAACGACCAGCTTGCACATAGTTGATGCACGGCACACGGTGCATACCGATGGCGGCTGGCATGAAATTGGTTAAAGAGTGATCTACATCCAGCCATCCCTTTGGCTTGCCAGCAGCCTTTTCGATCTTGCGGGCAGTGTCCTTCCTCATCCCGCGCGGCTTGCCGGTCTTGGAGTCTTTGGCGCCATCGCGCAAGTTCGAGAACTGCGGGACTGACATCACAAGCTGGTTTGCGGCCGCAGTTGCGCCGCCAGCCTCAGCTTCGATGATCTTGAGGTTGTCGCGCCTAATGTCGTCTATGTCACGCATAGCTTGATTCAATCGCAAAACGCGAAACATGTATATGCGCGTAACGCTTGACAATTGTTTCGCGTTACGCTAAAGTGACTGGCATGAACCTTGGTGAATACCTTCAGAACACTGAGCGCGGCACGGCGATGCAACTTAGCCGCGACCTTACTGTTCCGCCATCTCTCATTTCTGACTGGGCCAATGGGAATCGACCAGTCCCCATTGATCGCTGCGTCGCCATCGAACGCGCTACCAACGGCGCAGTGACGCGCAAGGACTTGCGGCCCGATAACTGGCAAAGCATCTGGCCCGAACTCGCAGATGGCTCCGCCCTTCATGTAAGCGAGGTGGTTCATGCTGAATGACATCTTGAAAAGCGACACGGCGCTTCAGTTCGTGTTCATGCTGTCGGTGCTTTTCAACACGATTACAGCCTTGTGCCTGTACATGATGCATCGCGCCCTCACTGACAGCTTGAGAACGATGCGCGGTATGCCGGGCTGCGGCCTGACCATCAGCGTGAGCGTTGAAGGCGAGGATGGCTCTACAGCCACGTCGCAATCAAGCGATGAAAGGCCAACGCCATGAACGTATTCCACGGTGGCGCTTTCTGGCCTGTACGTGCCGGTGGCACTGGCTACGTCGGCATCCTTGCAAGACACCTTGACGATGCGGGAGGATGCTGTTCCGCCTTGCAAGCGTGCCTGAACAAGAAACCAGCCATCAGGCATGGGTTGCGCGCCGGTGCTTTTGATGTTGGGTCTGGATCGAAGGCACGAGCGCACGACAGCGACTGTCGGCGTAAGTACAACGACAAGGCTTGCAAGGGATGCAAGCCATGTTGCAAGGTTGGACATTTTTTGCTCGCCCCTTTCGCTTGTGCTGGTGTGGTTGCCGCCACTGTAAGCCGACTGTGGGCGGGCACCAGATTCATGAGGGTGTGCCATGCAGCTTGACTTGAATCTGATCCGACGCATTGCGTTTGCGGTTGAGGCGCTGGCTGCCGACAAGTCACTTTCTGAGCTTGATGGCGTGCTTGGCGATGTGTTCTTTGAGCATGCGCGATGGATGGACGATGCCGGGTTGATTAAGTCGATCTTCACTGGTGTGATAGGCGAGTCTGGGCGTGCGCATATCCATCGGCTTACATGGAATGGCTGCGAGTTCTTGGACGCTGTGCGTGATGAGGCGCTATGGAAATTCGCGCTGGAGTTTTTCGAGCATTGGAAAGTTGTTCCTGCGTTTGATTCGTTGATGGAGTTGCTACGCATAGAAATCCGGCGCAGGCTTTTCCTTGACGGAGAAACCTTGCCTACACAAAACGTGGCCGATCCAAATACGTCTGCACTCATTACCAAGTTGAGAGCAACCAGAAAAGACCAAACGGCGGCGGTAGAGCAGTTGTCTGCCGGTATCAACGCCGTTCTCGCGCGGCTGGATGCGAAAGGGGATTGGTGATGGCGGCTTTTCTCATAACAACGCTGGTGATGTGCGGTGCCTTGATCGCATTGCGGCTGTTTGCCATTGGTTTTATGGCAGGCGGCAAAGCTTTGCCGGGCCAAACCATTGGCTGGAATCTGGTGAGCTTGATCGTGCTGGCCTGCTACGCCGCATGGGCGATTTGGCTGCTGGTCAAGGTGTGGTGAGGTGCGCATGATGTTTTTTAGTCTCTTTTTTTTGACCGAGGCGGTACAGGAAAGTACCGGAAACAATGAGTCCGGCAGTTTCCGGTAGCCGTCAGCTCATGCTGGACTTTCAGCCCGGTTTGACCGAGTTGTATGAGTCTGCGCTGGAGTGCGTGAACGGGCGCGTGCGCTCGCTTGGGCGTCCGCTCAAGTGCGTTGCCGCTGATATGGACATGAGCTTGTCGGAGCTTTCGCGCAAGTTGGCTGATAACCCCAATGACACACGCACGTTTTCGCTGCATGACCTGGAAACATACGTGAGGGCCACGGGCGATACAACGCCAATTTTGTATTTGGTGCAAAAGTTTTGCGCTGACTCACAGATGCGCCAGCGCGAAGCCCTTGGGGCGTTGGCTGGCATGGTGCCGCAATTGCAGGCGTTGCTGAAGGCGGCTGGAGTTCACGGGGGTGAAGCATGAGCATTGATGTTCAGTCCATCACCTGCTTTGGCGCACGCATCGCCCAAAAACCAGAACTTGATGTGCAGTGCCAGAAACGAAGTCAGTGTAAACGCTGGATAGATCAGCGCAGCGTAGAGCATTTCTATCAGCCGTGGGCACCACGCGCCGAGTATTTGTGCCGCGATAACAGGTACAGCGAGTTCATTCCTTTCAAGCAAGAAGAGGTACCCCTATGAACGGTGTTACCTATCCGGCCTGTTTTGCCAGCAACGATGACTTTGAGCAGTGGCGCAGGATGGCCCGCATAGCGCGAGAAACGACCACTCCATGTAATGACTGCAATCAGTGGTATCGGCGGAAGATGCAGGCCGATGGGCGTTGCGACCAGGACTTGGTTGTGCGGCGGTTTGTGGTGCGGTGTATGGAGAAAGCAGCGTGAGCAAACGAGACCTGCTGCTGGAAAAGCTGATCGCACAGCGCGGTGATGACGTGCTGCGTTCGCCGGAAATGGTGGCGCGCCTTGAAGCTGAAAGAGGCTTGACGTGAGGTCATGGATCAAGCGCGCATTGATAACCGGCTATTGCTGGAACGTGATTCCGGCATGGCTGGTAACGGCGTGCTTTCGAGTTTTCAGGCTGAGGTCTGTATGAGTTTTCACCCGGCTACTCAAAGGTTAGCTACCAGAGGGGAAAAGGCTGTCACCTATCCAGCCCTGCCGTGCGTGATTTTATTGATTGGTGCGTGCTGATTGCTGAATCAGCAAAACCCTAGATAGGTATTTTGAAATGAGAGATTACGCAAAAATTCTGCCGTCATTCTGGACATCAGGAACAGGAAAGGAATTGCGCGGCAATTCTGACGCGCAAATACTTGCTCTATACCTTATGAGCAGCCCGCATTCAACCGCAATAGGCGTGTACCACTGCCCGATTGTATATATGGCACACGAAACAGGGCTGAGTGCTGAAGGAGCATCGAAGGGGCTTGCAAGGCTCATCGAAGCCGGGTTCTGTGAGTACGAAGAGGCTTCGGAGACGGTTTTTGTGTGCCGAATGGCTGCGTACCAGGTCGGAGAGAGTTTGAAGCCCAACGACAAGCAAGTGAAGTTCATTGAAAGAGAGTGGAGAAACATACCATCAGACAAGCTAAGGCAACGATTTCACGCTATCTATTCTGTAGCGTATCACCTGCCAGATTTGGGTGGAAACACAAGACCCATAGAAGCCCCTTCGAAGCCCCATCGAAGCCAAGAACAAGAACAAGAACAAGAACAAGAACAAGAGCAAGAGCAAGAGCAAGAGTACGTCGCTGGCGCGCCGAAACGTGCCAGCACCTTGCCGTCAATCCGAAAAAGAAAGAATGAAAAGATTCCTATTCCAGATAATTTTAGTATTTCTGAAAGAGTAGAAGCGTGGGCAAAAGAGAAAGGATACGACCAATTGCCAGAACATCTTGAATCATTCCGCCGGAAATCAATAGCGAATGGGTACGTTTATGCAAGCTGGGATGATGCTTTCATGGAAGCAATTCGTGAAGACTGGGCAAAATTGAGAACACAAAAAACAGTTAAACACGGCAGTAGAAACGGTGTTTCAGAATGGCTCAAATCTAAAACTCAAGCGGTGGCAGCATGACTGAAAACGACTACGAATGTTTTGCCGCTTTGATAGCGGATATGTTGGAGTTCTACGGAAAAACTCCGAGCAAGTTCGCGCTGAATGCGTGGTGGCTGGCGTGCAGGCCGTACAGCGTGGCCGAGGTTTCGTCGGTGCTGGAGCAGCACACCACGGACACGGAGTGCGGCAGGTTTGTTCCGATGCCCGCCGATGCGCTGCGCAGGCTGATGGTGCTGCCGCGCCCGAAATGGGCCACGGATGCCGGTTTTGCCAACCGATGGGAAGCGGAAAACGAGCGGTGCTTTGCGCATAACGCCCACCTGTTCCGCGACGGAAAACGCATCACCGAGGTGGCGCAATGAACGCGCATGAGTTGGCCCAGCACATGGCGGGCGAGGCTGCCAGCATCGCGGCTTACCTGCTGCCGCAGGGAAAAAAGTCGGCGGGCGAGTGGAAGTGCGGGAGCCTTTCGGGTGAGCCTGGGAAAAGCCTTTCGGTTCGGCTTTCCGGCGCGAAGGCCGGTGTGTGGGCAGATTTTGCGACGGACGAGCGCGGAGATTTGCTCGACTTGTGGGCCAAGACGCGCAGCCTTTCGATTGCCGCCGCGATGGTGGAAGCCAAGCAGTTTTTGGGCATCCGCGACGCGATGCCGGAGCGCGAACTGCGGCAGTACAAGCGCCCGCAAAAACCGAAGTGCGCAACGCCAAAAAGCGCAGTGCGCGAATGGCTGCACAAACGCGGGTTGACGGACGAAACGATTGCGGCTTTCAAGGTCGGTGAGCAGGTGCTGGCCGACAAGACCTATGCGGTTTTCCCGTACCTGCGAGACGGTGAACTGGTGAACGCGAAGTACCGCAATCCTGCGCAAAAGCATGATATGCGGCAAGAGGGCGGGGCCGAGCCTTGCTTGTTCGGCTGGCACTTGATCGACCCGAAAACGCGCCGCGTGGCGATTTGCGAGGGCGAGATTGATTGCATGAGCCTGCACCAGGTCGGCATACCTGCTCTGTCGGTGAACGCCGGGGCTGGAAACCATCAATGGCTGGAAAACGATTGGGCGCGGCTGGATCGGTTCAGCGAAATTTTGGTGGCGCTTGACAACGATGAGCAAGGCGAAAAAGGCGCGCGCGAGTTGATGCACCGGCTTGGCGAGGAACGGTGTAAGCGCCTGATTTTTCCGGCCAAGGACGCCAACGAGTACCTGATGCAAGGCGCGGATGGGTCGGACTTCGACGAGTGTGTTCGCAGCGCCAAGACCATAGACCCGGACGAGTTGCGGCAGGTGTCGGACTTCATGGTTCGTGTGAAGGCGATGTTTTATCCGGCGCCAGAGGATGCGCGCGATCCGGTGTTGCGTCTGGATCGTGACCTTGACTGGTTTGAGTTCAGGCCCGGCGAGTTGACGGTGTGGACGGGTTGGAACGGGCACGGGAAAAGCCTTTTGCTTTCGCAGGTGCTGTTGGGCCTGATGGATCAGGGTGAAAAGTGTGTGGTGTTCAGCGGTGAGTTGACGCCGGAGCGCCAGCTCAAGCGCATTGCCAAACAGGCCACCGGGCAGGACAGGCCCACGATGGGCTATCTGGACGCGGTAGCTCAATGGTTGAGTGACCGCATGTGGGTTTTCAACGTGGTGGGCAGTGCCGCTATTGACCGCCTGCTTTCTGTGTTTCTGTACTCCAGCAAGCGGTACGGAGTGCGTCACTTCGTAATCGACTCGCTGATGATGACCGACGTCCCGGAAGATGGCGGCGGTGCGTTGACGGCGCAGAAAGATGCGGTGCGCAAGATGTGTGACTTTGCCAAGCGCAACGGCTGTCACGTGCACCTTGTTGCGCACCCGCGCAAGGGTGCCGACGAAAAAAACGGGCCTGGGAAATTGGACGTAGCAGGTTCTTCAAAGATCACCGACGGCGCGGACAACGTGTTTACGGTTTGGTCTGCGCGCAAGGACGAGAGCAACACGGACAACGACCCGGACAAGCCGGACGCCAAACTTGAATTGCACAAACAGCGCAACGGTGAAGTGCAGCACTACACGCAACGTCTTTGGTTCGTGCGCAGTGCGCAGCAATTCGCATCGTCTGCGGCACGCAGGCCGGTGAGCTATATCGAGTACAGCGGACAACCGGAGTACGCATGAGAACACTTGAAGATTTGCGCCAGCGGTGCGTGATTGACACAAATGACAGTTCTTCATGCTGGCTGTTCGCCCCGACGCGCGTTTATGCGCCTTGTGACGGTGGCGAAGGCGCATTGGAGGCGATGCAGCCGCGCCGCGCTGCTTGGGTGTTGGCGCACGGCAGGCCGATGCCATACGGGAAACGGGCGTTTTCGACGTGCGGTGATTCATGCTGCGTCAACCCTGAGCATATCCACGCCGCAACGTGCGCGAAATGGGGCAAACACGTTGCCAAGGCCGGATTGTTGAAGGGGCGTGCGGCCAAGGTTGCGGCCAACCGCGCCATTGGTCGCAAGCGCGCAGCTCTCACGGTGGAGCAGATTCAAGAGGCCATGACGAGCACAGAGACTGGCCGCGCACTGGCGGCGAGGTGGGGTGTTTCCGAAACAACGGTAAGCAAGTTCCGGCGCGGTGGTGTGTCGTCCTATGTGTCGCAAACCAACCCGTGGGCTGGATTGATGCGATGAAAGGAAAAAGCATGAGCACGGAATCGAAAACTTCCAGCGGGATCAGCCTTTTCGGGGCGATGTTTCTGGTGTTCCTGACGCTGAAACTGACTGGCTACATCTACTGGTCTTGGTGGTGGATTACGGCCCCGCTGTGGGGGCCGTTCGCGCTGGCGGCGTTGATCTTGCTGGTGTGGCTTGTTGGATTCGTTGTTGTTGAACTGCTGAAAGCCAATGCGCGGAAACGCGACGACCGGGCAAGGCTGCTTGGCAAGGATGCATCGTGAACACCACGAAATCAGGCCGTATGACGCCGAAACAAGGTGATGGCTACATGGGTAGCTTGAATACCGAAAAACGGCTTAAAGAGGCTGTATTCATGGCGCTGCTGTTCATGGCGCTGTACACGAGCTATCCGGCGTACATGACGTATTGCGATTACGTCCGCAGCCGTGAAGCTCTGCTGCGCCGCATTGCGGTTCGTGGCCGTGCGCGTGCGGTAGTGCTGTATGACCGTGTGCTTTGCGGCGAGTTTGATCGGTTGCCGGTTGAGGTTGAGAAATGAGCGAACGCACTCACCTTTTGACACTTTCGGCGGCCATGCTCCGGTTGTCTTTCGACATTCAAGGCGGCGACGGCGTTGCGAATGCTGCTTGCCTTGAGGCATCGCAACGGCTGGATCAGATTTACCTTGATCTTTGCGTTGTGCTGCCGTATTTATCGCAAGCGGCTGGCAAGGCTTCGCGGCGCAGCAAGGCGGGCAAGGGATTTAGAGCGGCTGCGAACCGGCTGGCTGCCGAGGTGTTGGCATGAGCGAGGCCATGCACGCTGTTTTGTGGAATGCGCAGCAGGGGCATTCCGTGTTGCGCAGTGCGTGGGAGCGCGCAAAGCCGTATCTGTTGGCAGGACACAGACTGACGCTCGAATTGCGCCCGGAAAAACGCAGTGATGCCCAAAACCGCCGTCTATGGGCCATGTTGACCGACATAAGCAGGCAGGTGGATTGGCACGGCCAAAAGCTTGCGCCTGAGGAATGGAAGCATGTTTTTACAGCGGCCCTTAAGCGCCAGCGCGTGGTGCCTGGTCTTGATGGCGGGTTCGTGGTGCTTGGTCAATCGACTTCGCGCATGACCAAGCCGGAAATGTCGGAGTTGCAGGAGTTGATGCAAGCCTTCGGCGCGCAGCACTCGGTGCAATTCAACGATGGATGGGAGTGGGAGCAATGACCACGTTCACATTGCCTTGGCCGCCATCAATGAACCACTACTGGCGCAACGTGGCCGGGCGCACGCTTATCAGCCGCGAAGGCAGGCAGTACCGGCAAAAGGTGGTTGTTCATCGCCCGCCTTTTATGAAGCCTATCGACGGAAGGGTGAAAGTGTGCATCACGGCCAACCCGCCAGACCGCAGGCGGCGCGATTTGGACAACATGCTCAAACCACTGCTTGATGCGTTGACCCATGCCCAAGTGTGGTGGGATGACAGCCAGATCGACGATTTGCACATTGTGCGCGGGCTGCCCGTAGCTGGCGGGCAAATAACGCTTGAGGTGGCAGATGCAAAGCCGTAACAAGCCTCGCCAGACGGAATCCGAAAGTGCCTATGTTGTCCTGCTTTCGGAGCAGCCGTGCGTGGTTTGCGGTGCGCATGGTGTGGAAATTCATGAATTCGAGCAAGGCCAGTGGTTTACCGCCGTGCCGTGCTGCCCTGAGTGTCATAGAGGACGCCACGGATGGCACGGAGACAGGCTGCGTTGGAAGCTGGCGCGAATCGACAAGGACGAAGCGATCAATCGTGCAGTTGGGCGGGTGTTTTCTGAGGTGAGAGCATGACGTATGACCGCGAAACATGCGATCACTGCGGCCATGCAATGCTGGCCCCGAACTGGCCCTTGTACCGCGCTCAATGCAAGGGCTGTGCAATCCGCGCGCTTGCATCAAGCCCGTCGTTCCACGAATCGAGCAAAAAAGGCACGATGACACAGACGTACAAGGATGGGCTGGAAACGATCTTCGGCAAGGAATGGCTGGAAGGCCACAAGCTGGTGAAGTCGGAATTTGATCGAGCCAAAGCGTTGAGGGATGAGCATGTACCAAGTGCCTGATCGCATTCACGCGGAACTGCTGAATTGGTCGGCATGGTGCTGGCTAGGCCCGTGGCCGCATCCTCTGCCGCCGACAAAGTGCGGTTCAGCCGAAGGTGACTACCGCGCTCCACCGGAGTACGACATGGAAGTGGCCGGTGCGCCTGAACCGCCACGGATTCGGCCCAATGCTCTACACGCCGAGAGAGTGCAAGCCGTGTGGGTGAAGCTGCCTGAAAGGCCCAAGCTGGCGCTGAAAGCTGAGTACCCGGAGCGCAACAACAGCCGCACAAAAGCCGCGCACAAGCTGAACATGGGGATGAATGAGTACGAGTACCACCTGAGATATGCGGTGGGCAAGGTGGCGGCGGAGTTTGGTCTATGAAGTACGTCGCAGAAATCACCGACTTGATGGCCGCTTTTCCTGGGCGCGATTTCAAGATGGCCGAGATCGTGCGGTATGTGGCGGGCGGGAGAAAGCTTGATAGGCGTGGAACCGAAGCGGTGCGCCGGTCAACAAGGAATGCACTGCACACCATGCAAGAGACCGGCGTGATCCTGGTGCGCCCGCCAACTGCTTTGCGTGGCGGGTTCGCGCTGTACAGGTGGCGTGCGTGAGCTTGAAAACTTACGCGCCAACAGCCAACACGTAAAAATAATTCAACTTCGTTTCCCACTTTTCTTGCAAAGCGGGAAGAAAAGTGGGAAATTTCGCGCAGGAGAGGTGCGCCCTGAACAAACGCGATGGGCAAGCACTTCAAAAAACATAGCGGTGTAGCTCAGATAGTTCAGAGTGATTCCGATCATTGCGGGCAGGGAAACCGGTAATCCGCTGGCCTCATAAGTCAGAGAAACGTGGTTCGATTCCACGGCTCCGCAACCAGACATTAGAGGCGGCGTGGAAAGCAGACACGCATGAAGGCAAAGCAGGTTCTGTATGTCGGGGAAGCCAGCGGAGGCATCCGAGTTAACCCCACGAACCAACAGCCGGAGTAGCGGCCGGCCCTCTACTGTGATTCCGTCGTTTTGATGCCACCAGCCACCGTCAGGCAAACGCTTGCGGTGGCTTTCCTTTTGTCAGTTGCCGCCTCTTGCTGCTTCACTCCGTTGCAGCTTGGAAGCCCGCTCTTGCTGGTGCATGGGCGGGCTTCGTTTGTTTTGATCTATTTTCAGCATGGGAATACTGGAAGACGCCCTGCACAAAATGCAACAATTGGCGTCAGAGTCTGACATTGGGCTTGTCGGGTATTCCGGCGGGAAAGATTCTTTGGTGGTGCTTGATCTTGCCTGCCGTGTGTTCAAGCAGGTCAAGGCGTATCACTTTTATTTCGTTCCTGGTCTTGCTCACATAGAGCGGCAGCTTGATTTTGCGCGTGAACGGTTCGGTGTGGAGATTGCACAGTATCCGCACTTCACGATGGTGGATGCGTTGCGAGCCGGTGTGTATCGTGATGCCGTGAAGGATTTGCCACGGTACACGGTGGATGATGCCTATGCTGCCGCGATGCAGGATGCTGGCGTCGATTTTGTGATGACTGGTGCGCGATCTGCCGATAGCTCTTGGCGTAGAAGGTCGATGGGAGCCAACCGAGGAAAACGCGATCATGTTGTGTTTCCTATTCAAGGTTGGCACAAATACGACGTGTTGGGCTATCTGAAGATGCGCAACATTCCAATACCTGTCAGTTCAGGAGCGTCGGCCACCGGTATTGATATGTCGGCAAAGTCGTTGAACTGGTTACATGACGTGTACCCGGACGATTTTCAGAAGCTGTTGGAGTATTTCCCCTATGCCGAAGCGGCAATCTGGCGAGAAAGGTTCTACGGAACCTCAACTTGCGGCCAGCCAGCGATTCCGCATTGAGCGGATCGCCCGTAGCGAGTTGAAGGGTGCGCCCTATAACCCGCGCCGGATAAGCGACGCGAACAAGGCGAAGCTGAAGAAGTCGCTTGGGAAAAACGGGCTGGTCGGGACGATCACATGGAACAAGCGAACGGGCCATGTTGTCGGCGGGCATCAGAGACTGGCGGCGATAGATTCGCTTGAAGGGTCGAAGGACTACCTGCTGGATGTGGCAGTGATTGATGTTGACGAAGCCGAGGAAAAGGCGATCAACATTGCACTGAACAACCAGTCGGCGATGGGCGATTGGGACTTCGAGGAACTTGGCAAGCTGCTTGAAGGCAATGTTGACCTTGAAGCGATGGCGTTTAGCGATGCCGATGTGTACGCGATGTTTGGTGACACGAAGGTGGAAACGCGAAGCGCGGAAAAGCTGCTTGAGCTTGGAGAAAAGATCAGGCAAGCCAAGGAAACGTATTCAAAGATCGCCCAAAAGAATCGCGGTAAAAACGATCACGAGTTTTACGATGTGATTGTTTGGCCCGATAAGACCTCACGGATTGCATTCTGGAATGAAATGGGACACCAAGACCCGCAGGCCAGATACAAGAACGGCGAGGAAATTACCAACCTGATTATTGGAGAATGAACATGGCTACACGTGCTCAAAGAGCTGCTATCAGAAGCATCACCAGAACCGGAGTTCTGGCCGGCGTCAGAGGATCGCAACGCGCTGCCGCGACTCGTGCTGCTACTACTGCGGCTATGGCTGGTGCGATGCCACGCCAAGCAAGAGCGGCTGCCGTTCGCGCCGCCAGCGTCGGGACTGGCGCAGGTTAAGCTGGTTCGCCGTGCATCAGCGTCATGAACTCATCTGTTGGCGCGATGTCACCATCCGGTATTTCTATACCAAGCTCCACTGCTTCATCGAACGCTGATTCCCACATGACGTGTCCACGATATACGTGGATTGCGTCAGGGAAGTAGTGTCCAGTGATAGCGTGATGACGATGACACGCTCCAGGGTTTTCTTCCTTGCAGATCAACAGGCAGTGCTTGGTGTCGTGCGTGTCGTACTGGCGTAGGAACTCCACCGATTCAGGCGAACACACGATGTTGTCGCCGCCAAGTTCGCGGTGTGTTTCGTAGCGTTCGCCAAATTCAGCCGCCAGCGCCTTACCGCTGAAGCTGTTAGGCGTATCGCGGCTGAATCGGTTGTTTGGAACCATGCGAACGTCAATCAGTTGGATCGTGTGTCCTTTTGGTGACAGAGTTGAAACGATGTCTCGAAACTCTTGCCTGGTTAGCTTTTCGTATCCAATCGTGAATATCATGTTTCGTTTCCTTCGGCTTGCGGAAGATTTTCCAGCGCGAATTGCACCGTGTACGGCGCTTGCGTGAATGATGGATGGTCTGCTGACATACAGTAGTAGCGCATCATGCGCTCGGTGACGCCGATGGCGTGCGCGGCCTTCCTTTGGGAAAGGCCGGCCCGCTCGATCAGGTGACGGATGTACTGTGGATCGGGGTTGTGTGTTGACGGGTCTGGATTTGTCATGTTTAGGCGTTGAGGTAGCGATCAGTCATTGTCTGATCGCTTGTCAGGAATAGGGCTTCGCCTTTTTCTGTGACGCACAAGCCTATTCCTGGGTGGTTACGAACTAATCCGTATTTTCGCGCTTCTTTCGGCATGTTGGTTGGTTTGATGCCAGTTTTTACCGAGTACAGCGCGACGTATAGTTTCATTAGAGCGGATTTGTCACATCCTGTCCAGCCTGCCGCGATGTGTTTCGGCGGAGGCGGTATGTCGGCCTGTTTGGCTACCACAATCGGCTGAACTGCCGCTGGTTTCGGTACGGGTGACGGCCATGTTCCGCGTTGGTGTAGCGGCGGCGTGGTTTTGATTGGCTGAATGGCAGCTTCGTCATGCTGCTCGCAAAGTCTCCACTCCGCCGCCGGAAAGCTTTTGTTGCCGATGGTAGCCTTTTTGTCTTTCAAATTCCAGTATTGCCCTGACTGTCCTTTGTACGTGATCGGGAGTGTGGCCGGTGTTTCGTAGTAGCCAGAGTTTTCAACCGTGACTATGACGCCATGCAGCGGCCCGCCGTAGAGCGCAACCTCTCGCATTTTTGCCTTGGCAATCTTGGGTTTGCCTGGTAGCGGTATCTAGCCTTTTGCGGTGAGCCAGGCCGGGTAGCTGTTTAGCTTGCGGAGAAATGCTGAACTTAGCTTGTCGGCAATGGCTTGGCACTCTTGGGCGCTTGTGACCACTCTGCGCCCATCAGGGTAAACGCGGGTGATGCTCATGCTGCGGCTCCTTCGCTGAGCGCGCCAATGGCTTGCGGCTTGAAGTGAAAGTCAAGCTGCGCGCCGATGCGTACAAGTTCTCGAATACTGATGTATCCGAGTTCGCCGCCGTCGCCGTAGAGGTCGGCCAGGCCGAAAGCCTGCTCGGTTCCGTCGCCGTCCATGTCTTTCTCGGTGATGTACCAGTCTGCGCCGTCTTTGAAGTAGTGCAGGTATGCCACGGCTTCATCTTCCATGCCGTCTTGCTCGTAGGTTCGCGGCATGGCTTGAATAGTGCGGTGGAGTTCGGCCACTTTGTCGAAGAAAAATTGCTTTTCTTCGCCTTTCGCGGCGCGCTTGACCGCTTGAGTTTGTGCGTGGCCCATGAATGCTGACAAGCCATTCATGCAAGCAGCGAATGTCGGCTTGCCGGTGGTGGAGATGTCGATCTTCGACACTTGCGCAATGACGCATCCGCTGGTGGTCGCGATGGTGTAGGCGTTCATCTGAGTTTCCTTTCAGGTTTGGTTGCCGCGCCGTGATTGGCTGGCTGGTGCCTATTGTATAGGAAATAATTTCCTAGTCAAGTACTTGACTAAATTGTGTTGTTTTTGCTGTTTGTGTGACGTATGAATAATGGATTGACGCCTAAACAATGGCGTTTTTGTCAGGAAATAGCTTCTGGAAAGTCGCAGTCTGACGCTTACCGCGCATCGTTTGATGCTGGGAACATGAAGGCCGCTACTATCCATAAACGCGCCTCTGAGTTGATGGATAACGGGGAGGTTGCGGGGAGGATTGAAGAATTGCGTAAACCTCTTGCTGAAAAGGCGTTGTTGACGTTGGAAAAACATCTCAACGACCTTAATTCGTTGCGCAATGGTGCTGTTCAAAACATGCAGTTTGGTGCTGCGATTAGTGCAGAGATTGCGCGTGGCAAAGCGGCTGGTTTGTATGTGGTGAAAGTTGATGCCAACGTTAAAACCAGCGAACTACCTGCATCCGTGGATGAGTTTGTGTGAGCCTGTTTCCTGCGCAAAAGGCGTTTGCAACGTCGCGTGAACCTTTCCCAGCTTTCGTTGGCGGGTTCGGGTCTGGCAAATCTGCTGCTGCGATTGCACGCGCGATGGCGTTGAAGGCGCATTTCAGGCAGCAAAGCGTTGCTTATTACCTTCCGTCGTTCCCGTTGATCGAAGATATTGCTTTCCAGCGGTTTCCAAAACTATGCGAAGAAAAGGGTTGGGCGTACAAGCTGAACAAGTCAGGCGGTGCGCCTTACATCGAATTCCCAAACGCTGGCCGGATTCTGTTTCGGTCGATGGGAAATCCTGAAGGGATTGTGGGTTATGAGGTAGCGCATTCGATTC
>Ga0209628_10000588_pt1 | contig 22556 bp, 21 predicted proteins | sample TergutCu122P4_FD_187285 | JGI IMG/M metagenome (GOLD analysis project Ga0209628, IMG submission 187285) | Cubitermes ugandensis P4 segment gut microbial communities from Kakamega Forest, Kenya - Cu122 P4 (SPAdes) (version 2) | ecosystem: Host-associated > Arthropoda: Insects > Digestive system...
CATGCTATATGCCAATCGCGCGTCAAACTTATCATACACAGGTTCCCCTAATCCTGCCGGTAAATTTATTATTTTACAGTGTATTAAGGCGCCAAAAGTATCTCCATCCTCTTTCTCATAATTTATACTACTTTCAACTTCTTCCCAAGCATGAATTTCAATTCCAAACTTTTTCAGATAGAGTTTTGCAATTGCACCACCCACCACCCTACATGCAGTTTGTCGCGCTGATGCCCTGCCAATGCCGGAATTATCGGTAATGCCATACTTCATTTTATAAACATAAGAGGCATGTGAAGGTTTTATTACCTCCAATGCTACCATATCAGGTTGAATATCTTTATTTTGAATTTTGAATGTAATCGCCTCGCCGGTTGTTTTTCCATTATCTATACCCGATAAAAACTCAACTTTATCAGGTTCGCAGCGTGTGGTAGAGTTTGGGTGTTGAGAAGGCGCACGACGAGTCAATTCGCTCTTAATAAACTCAAAATCAATCTCAATTCCGGCAGGGCAACCTGTAATTGTTCCACCTATATGGGAATCATAGGTGCCACCATAATCGCTAATGACAAACAAGACGCCAAAACTGTTCATAAAACTTTTCTGATGATTTCTAAAACGAAATTACTATTAAGTTATTATTCAAAATAGGCTCCTTAATTCCAAAAGCTTCCATTTTTTTCCAAAAATTTAATTCTTTCTTCAAAAAAAATATCTATTTTTGCATATCTTGAATATAAAATTATATAATATAATGAATATTAATAAGTTAAATTTTTTCTGGAAATTTTTCATCAGATTATTGGTTATAAATATTTTAATTAATAATTAAGTGTTAATAAATAGTTTTTTTCCAATTCTTTCCATATTGATAATAAGAATTTTAAATAGAAAAAACACTATTTTTTAAAAAAAATATTAATACTTTGGAGTTGATAACTTCTTTTTATTATTTTTGTCGCCGATACAAATCATAAAAAAATGTCGGGTTTTGATTACGGTTTTTGGGAAATCAATATTGAAAAGTACGGAAGGGTTAAACTTCCTGCCGCTTTGCTGAAGTCGTTACCCGAAACCGAACGCCAACATTTTTGGGTAACGCACGGATTTGGACCCCATATCATGTTGTGGACAGAAACCGCTTACCGTACTCAAATGGATTTCTTAAACTCTTTGGATAAAAATATCATTGAAAATAAAAGATTTAGAAACGCTTTTCTTCGCAATATCACTTTTGTGGAGTGCGACACGCAAGACAGGTTTGTGATACCCAAACCCTTAATAGAACATTATAAAATTGAAAAAGAGGTGGTGTTACTGTTAGACAACGGCAAAATAGAGATATGGAACGCTTCCGAATACCACGCTCAATTTGATATGTCGCCCGAAGATTTGAATCTCCTCAACGAAAAAATACACAGTACTCACCAAACTCTTCCTTTTGAAAACTTTTAAACCTCTATATAATATATGTACCATCAACCCGTGCTTTTGCATGAAACTATTGCGGGACTCGTCAATAACCTTGACGGAATCTATATTGATGTTACTTTTGGGGGTGGCGGGCATTCCCGCGAGATTCTGAATCAACTCTCTTCAAATGGTTGCCTGTTAGCCTTTGACCAGGATAAGGATGCTGAAAAAAATGCCATCCAAGATTTACGCTTTCAATTTATACATAGCAATTTTAAGCATCTAAAAAGATTTATGCAGTTTTATAAGGCATATCCGGCAGATGGCATATTGGGCGATCTCGGCGTTTCTTCGCACCAGTTCGACGAGCCTGCACGCGGATTTTCCTATCGCTTTGATGAACCGTTAGATATGAGAATGGATACGAGCAAAGGAATAACCGCTGCCGAGATTGTGAATAGTTATCCAAACCAGAAATTGGCCAAGCTGCTGTATGCTTTCGGGGAAGTGCAAAATGCACACAAAATTGCCGCCCTCATCGAAAAGGAGCGACAAAAGGGAACCATACGGACTACCGGAAAATTGACGGAAACACTTATGCCTATACTTCCGAAAGGCAAAGAAAACAAAGTGTTGTCGCAAATTTTCCAGGCATTACGCATTGAAGTAAATGCTGAAATGGAAGCATTACAATCGCTTTTGGAACAATCGGCGGATGCCTTGAAACCGGGCGGAAGAATTGCCATAATCTCCTACCACTCTTTGGAAGACAGGTTGGTGAAAAACTTCTTCAAAACAGGAAATGCAGAAGGGGTATTGCATAGAGATTTTTACGGAAATCCCTTAACTCCTTTTAAACTGATTACGAAGAAAGCCCTTGTTCCAAGCAATGAAGAGACAGAACGAAATCCCCGCGCACGCAGCGCAAAACTGAGAATTGCCGAAAAATTATGAATTATTATATCAAGTAACGATGAAAAAGCCTAATTTTTTTCGATTTCTGAGCGGAGACTTTTTACAATACCCAAGATTGCAAAAGTGGTATCCCTATTTGTTGTTGCTCATTACACTGGCAGTGATTTCTATCATAAACGAAAAAATCATCATTCATAAAAATAAAATCATTCTACAAAAACAATATGAATATAAAATGGCGCTTGAGCAACTGAAAGAGAATAATTACTATTTGCCCTTCCGGCAAAAGCAAATTATACGAGATAAAGCCAAAAAGCGTGGTTTTATTGAAAACCATGAAAATATGTATAAGATAGTGGTTAGTGATTAACTCTTAACTCTTAACTCTTAACTCTTAACTTTAAAAATATGTCGGGATATAAAGAATCGTTCAATAGAAGAGCCTTGGTGGTGTATGTGATAGTTTTACTGTTTGGGATTGGCTGTTTGAGCCAAATTCTTTATCTTGCTATATCAAAGCGCCCGCTCTTTTCGGGCGACCCGAAATACTGTTTAGACAAAACACAGTTGGGGTGGGAGAAAAATCCGCTTGCCAAAGACCCGAATTGTCGCTGTATTGTTACCAAAAATGATATTATCCCGGTGCGGGGAGATATTTTAGACGACCAGGGAAATATATTAGCCAGCGATTTTACAGTGTTTGATGTGGTAATCGACGGGAGAAAACTTGCCCCCGATTCTATAAAAAAGAAAAAAGAGACAATAGTTAATGACACCATCTATTTAATAGATAGAAAAATCTCAAGACGGGACAAAGAGGCTGTTAATAAATTGATTACAGATTTATCCGAAAGGTTTTATGCTCATTTTAAATCCAAATTCGGATACTCCAAAGAGTATTACCGGAAAAAATTGGCAGAAGCTATTGTAGAGCAGCAAAATGTAGATATATTAAAATCGAATCTATTAAGTGAAAAGTCATTAGTAAATTCTAAAGACACGGCATTCGTCAGAACATTGCCTCTATTTCAGGATAAATGCAGGAAAAAGTGCATCGGGTTTCCAAGTTACTTTAAACGGATTAATCCTTACGGAGAGTTAGCCAAACAAGTCATTGGCACTTTTCCGCCGGAGCGTTGGAGCGGAATTGAATTGATGTTTCACGACCAGTTGGCAGGCTCAAAGGGTGCGCAAAAAATACTTTATATTGACGGTATTCGCGTGCCTTCCGAAAAATTCTCCAATCCACAAGATGGCGCAAGCATTCACACTACCATTAATTTAAGAATCCAAAGTGTAGTGTATGAGGCGCTTATGGAGAAATTATACCAAATGAATGCCCAATGGGGTTGCGTGGTGGTAATGGATGTTGAAACCGGTGAAATTAAGGCTATTACAAATCTGAAAAGAAATATCAACGATAAAGGAGAGGTGGGCTATTTTGAACTTTTAAACTATGCATTTCGTCAGGAGTGTGAGCCGGGGTCAACCTTTAAATTGGCATCACTGTTAACCTATTTGACAAAAGTTCCCAATGATACGGTTAAATCGTATATGCTTTGCGGATGTGAAATTGCCAAGTTTTTTGAGCATGATAGCAGGAAGTTTAAAACAAAATGCGGCGTGAGTGATGCGGTTTTGGGCTCACGCCACCGGCTTGGAAAACCGATTGAAATATTTCAACGTTCGCTGAATGAAGGCACGGGAACTATGATTTTTGATGCGTATAACAATGATTTTCAATCTTATTTGGCAGCACTGGACTCCCTCGGCATTACAAAACCATTGGAAACACAGTTGGGCAGGGTAGGGGCGCCGAGAATTATCCGCGATGCAAAATCAATGCGCACTTTTTACATTACCACCTGGGGCGGGTTCAATATGGCGCCCATTCAAACGCTTACCTATTTCAACGGCGTTGCCAATAATGGGAAAATGGTGGCTCCTAAAATTGTAAGTTACATTACGGAACAGGATAAAGTAACCAAACTGTTTCCTACGGTAGTGCTCAAAGAGCAGATGGCACGCAAAGATGTGATTGACAGGGCAAAAAAATATTTGGAAGCAGTAGTTTCGGGACCTTACGGAACGGCAAGAACTTACAAAGATTCCGTTCCCCATTTTGCCGGAAAAACAGGTACCCGCGATATTTTGGTAGAATCGGAAGATGGCGACTCCTGGCAGTACGACAGAAGCAGAAACAGTATTTCGTTTTGCGGATATTTTCCGAAAGAAAAGCCGAAATACAGCATGATTGTCTATCTGTACGACGTAAAGAGCATGAGCGGACCGGCAGTACAACTCTTTTACACAATTGCCAAACGAATATCAACCGTAGAAGATGCCGATCTGCTGAAAGAAATAGACAGAAGCGGAGGAATTAAAAACACAATGTATCAAGGATTTATGAAATGAAAAAACTTTTAGAACTTCTTAAAAATATTGATTATATTCAGATTATTGGGAATCAAGAGGTTTCTATTTCCAATATTCAATTTGATTCGCGAAAAGTGACGGAGAAAAACACGTTGTATGTAGCACAAAAAGGAACGCAAACCGATGGGCATAACTTTATGGATAATGCAATCTCACAGGGCGCTACAGCGGTGCTTTGTGAAACGTTACCGGAAAAACTAACAGATAATTGTACTTACATTCAAGTTTCAAATTCTGCGATTGCGCTGGGCGAGTTGGCTTCCGCATTTTACGATTTTCCTTCTCAAAAAATTACGTTGGTAGGTGTTACCGGAACCAATGGAAAAACAACCACTGTAACATTACTGCATCGGTTGTTTATGAATTTGGGTTACCCCACCGGGTTAATTTCCACGATTGTCAATAGAATCAACCATACTGAAATTCCTGCTACGCACACAACCCCGGATGCGTTGGCTTTGAATCAATTACTGAACGATATGGTGAATGCCGGTTGTCAATTCTGTTTTATGGAGGTTTCTTCCCATGCGGTTGTGCAGCAACGGATTGCCGGTGTGCATTTTTCGGGTGGAATTTTCACGAATATTACCCACGACCATTTGGATTTTCATCAGACTTTTGCCAACTACATCAAAGCCAAACAGCAATTTTTTGAGATGCTGCCCAAAACCGCTTTTGCCCTTACCAATATTGATGATAAAAACGGTAAGGTAATGGTACAAAGCGCAAAAGCCAAAGTTTACACCTACAGTTTACGTACCAGCGCTGACTTTAAAGGTAAAATTACGGATAACAGTTTTGAAGGGTTAGTTTGTGAATTTAACGGTACTGAAGTTTTTCTCAAACTGTGCGGTAAGTTCAACGCTTACAATCTATTGGAGATTTACGGTACAGCTTTGTTGTTGGGAATGAAAGAAGATGAAGTGTTGCTGAACATAAGCAAATTGGAAGGAGCAGACGGACGTTTTCAGGTGTTGCGAGACAACAGAAACCGCACATTCATTGTAGATTATGCACATACCCCCGATGCACTCAAAAACGTACTTTCTACCATTAAAGAGATTACACAAAATAGTGTGGAAGTGATTACCGTGGTGGGTTGCGGCGGCGACCGAGATGCATTGAAACGACCCGTGATGGCGGAAATAGCATGCACTTTTAGCAATAAAGTGCTCCTCACTTCCGACAACCCGCGCACGGAAAACCCGCAAAAAATTCTTACCGACATGGAAGCCGGTATTCCTGTTGCCTTTAGGCAAAATGTACTCACCATTGAAAACCGCCGTGAAGCCATTAAAACTGCCTGCCACTTGCTTTCCGCCAACGGCGTGCTTTTAGTTGCCGGCAAAGGACACGAAACCTATCAGGAAATTAACGGAGTGAAACACCATTTTGATGATGTGGAAGAGATTCAATCAATTACGAATTAAAAATTAAGAATGAAGAGAGTAGCAAAAAATAAAGGTAACAGACACGGAAGTAACTGTAGTAAAAATTATCAAATGAAAAAAGAAACAAACATAAAACTATTTGAAGAAAAAAAAGTACGTTCTGCATGGGATGAAGAACAGGAAAAATGGTATATCTCTATTGTAGATGTTGTTGAAGTGCTTACGGTGAGCGTTAGCCCGGCAGCTTACTGGCGTAAACTAAAACAACGCCTCAAGGAAGAAGGAAATGAAACCGTGACAAACTGTCACAGTTTGAAAATGATCGCCTCGGATGGCAAAATGCGTCTTACGGATGTTGCTGATGTAGAGCAACTTTTCCGGTTAATACAATCCATTCCATCGCCGAAAGCAGAGCCGTTTAAGTTGTGGTTGGCAGAAATTGCAAGAGAGCGGTTTGAGGAAATTGACGACCCCGAGCAGGGTATTGAACGGCTTATGGAATACTATCATCGCAAAGGCTATTCAGAAGGATGGATTAATCAACGTCTTAAATCTATTGAAGTACGAAAGGAATTGACCGACGAATGGGAACGCAGAGGTGTAAAAAAAGGCCAAGAGTACGCTACCCTGACAGATATTATCACTCAAACTTGGTCGGGATTGACCACTAAGCAATATAAACGACATAAGGGGCTCAAAACCGAAAGTCTGCGAGATAATATGACCAATCTTGAACTTGTACTTAATATGCTTGCTGAAGCCTCTACTACAGAAATATCGAAAGAGAAACAACCGAAAACTTTTGCAGATAATACAAAAGTAGCCAAACAGGGTGGCTCGGTTGCTGCTGCTGCACGTCAAAAATTAGAATTGCAAACAGGTAAAAAAGTCGTTTCAAAACTTAATGCAAAAAAAATGCAATCAATAAATTAAACAGTTATGAGTAAGAAAAACAAATTTTGTCAAAGTTGTGGTATGCCGATGAAGCAAGACCCACAAGGCGGCGGAACAAACGCCGACGGTAGCATTAACGAACATTATTGCAGTTATTGCTATCAAAACGGAGCATTTACCTTTAACGGTCCGGTAAAAGAGTTTCAGGAATTTTGTCGCCAAAAAATGATAGAAGGCGGGCATTCCAGATTTTTAGCGTGGCTCTTTACCCGTGGAATGAACCGTTTAGAACGCTGGAAAAACAAGTAAAAAGAATATGAAACTGCTTGAAATCATATTAATCGCTATCGGCTTGTCAATGGATGCGTTTGCCGTATCCGTTACGCTCGGTTTGTCGGTAAAAAAACCAAAAATGAAAGAGGTTTTACTACCCGGAATCTATTTTGGTTTTTTTCAGGCGCTTATGCCGTTGATAGGATATTTTACAGGAATAAATTTTGCCGGAAAGATTCAAAATTTTGACCATTGGATTGCCTTTGCGCTTCTTGGTTTTATTGGGGGAAAAATGATTATGGAGAGTTTTTCAAAAAAGGAGAAACAAGTAGATGGAAATCCGTTTCAATTCATGAAGATGTTTTTGCTGGCCATTGCCACAAGCATAGATGCTTTAGCGGTGGGTATAACATTCTCCTTTTTTGAGGTTAATATTTTCAAAGCCATCATTATCATTGGGTTCATTACTTTCTGCATATCGATAGGAGGAGTAAAAGTTGGAAACCTGTTTGGAACGAAATTCAGGTCTAAAGCAGAATTTTTTGGCGGAGCAATATTGATATTATTAGGATTGAAGATATTGATTGAACACTTGATAAATATATAAACATAGCCAAAATAACTAAAACAGAAAACTATGACTACTGAAATTCTAAAAAAACACGAGGGCGAAATTACGCTCAATGATGTTCAGAACAAAATCATTACAATCCAAAACAAGAATGTGCTTTTGGATTGTGATGTGGCTTGGTTGTATGATGTGGATACAAACGATGTAAATCAGGCAGTAAAACGAAATCCTGATAAATTTCCCGAAGGATATATTATATGCTTGACGGAGAGCGAGAAAAAGGAGGTTACCACAAATTGTGGTAACCCCAAGATAAAATTCTCTCCGGCATTGCCAAATGCCTTTACTGAAAAGGGTTTATATATGCTCGCCACCATTTTAAAAAGCGAACGAGCAACCGCCACAACCATTGCCATTGTGGAAGCATTTGCGAAGTTACGCGAACTCTCTAATACAGTTGCCGAACTTGTTAAATCGCCCGATGACACCCAAAAACAGGCTGACGTAGTGCATAAAAGCAGCGAAATACTGTCGGATATGGTTACAAAAGAATTGAAAACCACAGGCACAGAAACAAGTTTTGAACTTAACTTGTTGTCGGCTATTAAAATCAAACACACCATTAAAAAAGAACTAAAATAGTAACAGAAGAAGATGGCAAAAATTAATGTAAAAAATACGGAAGTATCTGTAATAAAAATAAATAACGAAGATTATATTTGTATTACGGATATGATAAAAGCCAAAGATGGAGAGTTTTTTGTAACAGATTGGCTGCGAAATCGTAATACTTTGGAGTATATTGGCATTTGGGAGCAGGTATATAATCCTAATTTTAATTATGGCGAATTTGCCATAATTAAAAACAAGGCAGGACTTAATAGTTTTAAAACCAGTGCAAAAGAATTGATTGAAAAAGCCAATATTATAAGTATCCGTGCAAAAACCGGTCGTTATGGCGGAACTTATGCTCACAAGGATATTGCATTTGAATTTGCATTGTGGATAAGCCCTGAATTTAAAATTTACATAGTCAAGGAATTTCAGCGCCTAAAAGAAGAAGAGCAAAAAGCGTTAGGTTGGTCGGCAAAACGAGAATTGGCAAAAATCAACTACCACATTCATACCGATGCCATTAAGCATAATCTTATTCCGGTTACACTTACGCAACAGCAAACGTCAATTATTTATGCAAATGAAGCCGATGTGCTGAACGTAGCCTTGTTTGGAATAACCGCTAAAGAATGGAGAGAAGCAAACCCCGACTTGGCAGGTAATATTCGCGATTACGCTACCATCAACGAATTGATTTGCCTCTCTAATATGGAAAACCTGAACGCTGTTTTTATTAACGAAGGAGTTTCACAAAGAGAAAGATTGGTAAAACTAAATCAAATAGCGATAGAGCAAATGAGAATTTTAATGGAAGTAGAAAGTAGGAAGATGTTGAAATAAGAATTATTAAAAATTAAAAATTAAGGAAATGGCAAAACAAGATAAACTAATTGTAAAGGGCTCCGAAATAATCTTTTTCAAAAAAGAGCAGGAAGATTATATTTCATTGACAGATATTGCAAAAACTCGTGATGTAGAAAATCCATCGCAAATAATCAGTTTGTGGATGCGCACCTACAGCACCATTGAGTATCTTGGCTTGTGGGAAATGTTATTTAACCCTATTTTTAAACCCCACATTTATGAGGGGTTTAAAATCGAATCTGCAAAACCGCATTTTTGGATGTCGGCACAAAAGTGGATTAATGAAACAAACGCTATCGGAATAATTTCCAAATCAGGTCGTTATGGTGGAGGAACTTTTGCACACTCAGATATTGCTTTTAAATTTGCAGCGTGGATTTCAGCAGAATTTGAACTTTATCTTGTAACCGAGTTTAAACGCCTGAAAGTTGAAGAACAAAAGGCATTAGGCTGGTCGGCGAAACGGGAATTGGCAAAAATAAACTATCACATTCATACAGATGCCATAAAACATAATCTTATTCCTGCCGCGCTTACACCGCAACAAACTTCCATAGTTTATGCTAATGAAGCCGATGTGTTAAATGTAGCCTTGTTCGGTATTACCGCAAAAGAATGGATAGAAGCAAACCCCGGCTTGGCAGGCAATATCCGTGATTATGCGAGCATCAATGAATTGATTTGTCTCTCAAACATGGAAAACCTGAACGCAGTTTTTATCAACGAAGGAGTTTCACAAAGAGAAAGATTGATAAAATTAAATCAAATTGCAATACAGCAGATGAAAATTTTGATGGAAAAGAGAGGTTTTATTCCGTCAAGTACAAAAGCCATAAAAGAATACGAGTTTACCTTAACGTACACGAAAGTTAAATAAGTAAGAAAAGAGAGCGAACTATGCCCGAACAACAAAACATTGAACACAAAATGAATAACAACAATCAATTACAAATTCGCAACAGTACTGCGGAATTTTTGATTTTTACTAAAAATTCAATAGGCGAAACAATTGAAGTTCGCTTGCAAAACAATACGGTTTGGCTCACGCAAAAATTAATTTCCGAACTATTTGATGTTGATAGAAGTGTGATCACAAAGCATTTGAATAATATTTATCAAGAAAACGAATTAAAAAAAGAGTCAACCTGTGCAATTTTTGCACAAGTTCAAATAGAAGGTAATCGACAAGTTACGCGCAATATTGATTTTTACAACCTTGATGCCATCATTGCTGTCGGGTACCGCGTAAATTCAACTCGTGCCACTGCTTTTCGTCAATGGGCAACGTCCGTTTTAAGAGATTTTGCTTTACAAGGATACGTCATTGATAGAAAACGAATGGAAAACGGTGCATTCCTCGGTGAAGATTATTTTGAGCATTTACTTGCTGAAATTCGCGAAATCCGTTTGAGCGAAAGGCGTTTCTACCAAAAAGTTACAGATATTTACGCAACAGCAATGGACTACAATAAAGATGCGCCCACTACACGACAGTTCTTTTCCAAAGTTCAAAATAAACTGCATTTTGCCGTTCACGGACACACTGCTGCCGAGTTAATTGTTTCTCGTGCCGATGCTGAAAAAGAAAATATGGGTTTGACTTCGTGGGAGCGCGCCCCTCTTGGAAAAATAGTCAAAACAGATGTTGTTATTGCAAAAAATTATCTTAATGAGCAGGAATTAGAATCACTTGGGAGAATTGTGAACGCGTATTTAGATTTAGCAGAAGACCGTGCAAAACGTAAAATCCCAATGACTATGGAAGACTGGGCAGAACGTCTGGACGTGTTTCTGATGGCAGATGACCGTGTAATTTTGCAAGACAACGGCAAAATTACGCACGAAATAGCCAAAGGTTTTGCCGAAAGTGAATTTGAAAAATTCCGTATTCAACAAGACCACCTCTTTGAGTCAGATTTTGATAAAGAATTAAACAAAATACAATCATTAACCACTAATCACTAATAAAATGTTATACTATTTTTTCAATTACCTGCAACAATTTAACATTCCCGGGGCGGGGCTGTTTCAATACATCTCGTTTCGGGCGGCGGCGGCAATTCTCCTGTCGCTCTTCATCTCCATTGTATTTGGAAGAAAGATGATCCGGTTTTTACAAAAAAAACAGATTGGAGAAGAGGTACGTGATTTGGGTTTGGAAGGACAACTCTCTAAAAAAGGCACCCCCACGATGGGCGGGCTCATCATCATCGCCTCCATCATCATTCCCGTTTTGTTGGTAAATAAATTAGATAATATTTATGTTATTTTAATGATTTTCACGACATTATGGCTGGGCGCTATCGGTTTTATGGATGATTATATTAAAGTTTTCAAAAAAAACAAAGCGGGATTATCGGGAAAGAGAAAATTGCTGGGACAGATCATTCTCGGATTTATTGTAGGGTTGGTCATCTGTTTTCATCCGGATGTGGTCATTAAAGAAAAAAAACAGGATACGCAAAACGTTCTGATGAATCGCGAACATGCCTTTTCTATTGAAAATGTAAATAAAACGCATACTGTTTTTAGCGGAAGTGAAGAGAAACACTCTACCAAAACCACCATTCCGTTTTTTAAAAACAATGAATTTAATTATTCGGTACTTACCCGCTGGTTAGGCGATACAGACGGACATTTGACATTTTTGTTTCTCATTCCTATCATTATCTTTATTATTGCGGCGGTGTCCAACGGTGCGAACCTTACAGACGGCTTAGACGGATTGGCAGCCGGAACCTCTGCCATCATTGCGGTGGGAATTGCTATTTTGGCATACGTCTCAGGTAATGCCATATTTGCTGATTATCTGAATATTATGTATATTCCCAACATCAGCGAGGTAGTAATATTTACGGCAGCGTTAGTGGGCGCCTGTATCGGATTTTATTGGTACAATTGCTTTCCCGCTCAAATTTTTATGGGCGACACAGGCAGTTTAACCCTTGGCGGCATTATCGCCGTGTTGTGTATCATCATTCGTAAAGAGTTGTTAATTCCTATCTTATGCGGAGTCTTTTTAGTTCAGTCGCTTTCCGTGATCATTCAGGTAATCTACTACAGAACTACAAAAGTGAATCATTACAGAATAGCCAAACAGATTTCATGGGTTAAAGCCTATCGGATTTATAAAACAAAACCGGAGCAATTAGAAGAGTTTACGGGAAAGCGTATTTTTCTGATGACCCCCCTGCATCATCATTATCAGAAAAAAGGGATGCACGAATCGAAAATCGTACAGCATTTCATCATCATTAGCATTTTATTGGTAATCATATCATTAGCAACATTAAAAGTAAGATAATATGGCAACACAAACCAGAACGGGCATGTTTCAAGCCTTGTCCAATTTTCAAGTTGTCCGCGACAGAGCGGCCACATTACCGCAAAACCTTATCCGGTTGCGGAGCGAAAGTTTACAGGAAACTTTGTCGGATTTTGAAAACTCAGAACATACCTTAGAATTTGTAAAAACGATTGAAGGGGTTGATTTTATCAACGATTCAAGGGCTACCAATGCCAATGCGGTTTGGTTTGCCATGGAAAATATGACCCAACCGGTGGTATGGATTACCAACATGAATAGTGTGGATTTGATTACAGATGACTTAAAAAAGATGATTCGTGAAAAAGTAAAAATTGTGGTAATGCAGGGGGTTTATAATACGGCTTTGGAAGAATTTTTTAAGAAAATGGAGAGAGACGTTTATATGGTAATCAGTTTGGAGGATGCGGTGCGCACGGCTTTTTATGCCGCCAGTTCCGATGAAACCATTCTTTTCTCGCCCGGCGTAGTTAGCGCAGGAATGTATCGCACCTACCGCGAACGTGGGGAAAAGTTTAAAGAGGCTGTAGCGCAGTTGTAGTGGAGGTCTGTTTAATCAATTAAATGCGAGATTATGAAAACTGATAATATGTTGGCAAAAACCGATTCACATTTTCTGATTTATAACGATAAGAACGGCAAAATTAACATAGATGTCCGTTTTGAGAACGACAATATTTGGCTTACACAATCAAATTTGGTTGAGTTGTATCAATCAAGTAAATCAAATGTTAGCGAACATATAAAGCATATTTTTGAAGAAGGCGAATTAGATAAAATTTCAACTGTTCGGAAATTCCGAACAGTTGCCTCAAATGGTAAAACATACGATATGGAGTATTATAATCTGGATATGATTATTTCGCTCGGTTATCGTATCAAATCCCATATTGCTACTCGGTTTCGTATCTGGGCAACCGATAAACTGCATTCCTATATTCAAAAAGGGTTTACAATAAATGTTGATAGATTGAAAAATCCTGACAATTATCTACTTTTTGCACAAACACAGGCACGACGCAGAATAGCAATGACCATGCAGGATTGGGTAGATAAACTGCATGGTTTTCTCACGCTCAACGAAAGAGAAATTTTATCTCATATAGGTAAAATATCGCATGATTTAGTAAAGCAACACGCTGAAAATGAATATGATGTATTTCACATAAAACAGGCGCAAATACCCCATAACACCGATTTTGAGAAATTTATTGAAGAAATTGAATCGTAAGAAACAACTAATAATAAAGCAACTATGTACCAAATATATTGTAGAACAGTTCAATTTTTTCTCCGGATAGCGGCATACTTTCTGCCTTGGAGGTACCCCGAGGAGTTAAAGGATTATCATCAATTGGCACTTTTGTTAAAGAAAAAACAGATTAACTCTGTGCTTTTGGTAACAGGAAAAAACGTTAGTAGATTGGGATTGTATGAACCCTTGCTAAAGGCTCTTGAAATTGTTGATATTTCAGTTGCCGTCTACAACGAAACGGTGCCTGATCCAACTATTGATAATGTGGAAGCAGCCTTACAACTTTATAAGAGTAAAAACTGTTCTGCCATTATCGCTTTTGGAGGAGGCTCGCCAATGGATTGTGCCAAGATTGTAGGGGCACGGGTAGCGCGACCCAACAAAACTGTTTCACAAATGAGAGGAGTATTCAAAGTGTTAAGAAAAATCCCGCTATTTGTTGCCATTCCAACTACTGCGGGAACGGGCAGTGAGACGACCATCGCAGCGGTGATTACCGATAGTATTACGCACGAAAAATACGCAGTCAGCGATTTGGCATTAATTCCGCACTATACTATTTTAGACCCGAAATTAACCGTAGGGATGCCGCCGCATATCACGGCTTTTACCGGAATGGATGCACTGTGTCATGCTGTTGAAGCCTATATCGGGCGCAATAATACGCAGCAAACTCGTAAGGATGCTTTGCAGGCAGCCAAACTGATTTTTGAAAATCTGTATCCGGCTTTTTGTGCCGGAACTCATCTCACGGCTCGTATCAATATGCAGATGGCTGCCTATCAAGCGGGGCGGGCGTTTACCAGAGCTTATGTCGGTTATGTTCATGCCATAGGACATGCTTTAGGTGCCCGCTATGGCATTTCCCATGGATTTGCTATGGCCGTAATTCTTCCGCAAATTCTTGAACTCTACGGGAAAGCCGCTCATAAAAGGTTAAGCGAAATAGCTGTTTTTACCGGAATTGGAGATAAAAATGAATCTCAGGAGAAAAATTCTGCCAAATTCATTGAAACTATTCGAAAACTCAATGCTTCAATGGGAATACCAAACAAGATAGATGTTTTAAAAGAGGAAGATATTCCGGAATTGTCAAAAATTGCGCTAAAAGAAGCAAATCCCTTATATCCGGTTCCTCTTATTTTTGACATGCACAAAATGGAACAAGCATTTTTTTCCCTTTTGAAATGTGGAACGAACTCAAATAATGAATTATAAGGTAGGGAATGGTTATTATTGTTAAATAAAAATAATTAAATTATGGAAAATATAAAATTTAAAGGCGACAAAATCATTTTGCTGATTGTCATACTGTTATCATTGCTTTCGGTAATGATGATTGCCAGCGCAGGCGACCGCTGGATAGAACAGTTAAGAAACTTCGGGGTAGGATTCTTCCTCCTTTTTCTCTTTTATCATATTGATTATAGAAGCGTTTCCCGTTTTGCTACGCCGGCGCTTATTCTTTCCGGAGGACTTTTAATCTATTCATTCATAGATTCCTCCGGTGCCCGCACGGTTAGCATTTTGGGTATTGATTTACAAATATTCTATCTCATTGGATTCTGTGTGTTGTTGTATATGGCAAAATATATGGCAAAAAAATTGAATCATGAAGAAGAATTATCGTTGAAAGAGGTAATTACACTTTTTGGGATTATTCTAATTTTTTGCGGCGGAATCTTCTTTTCCAATCAATCTACCGCCATCATTCTGTTTACTACCTGTATCGTATTACTTTTTGTAGGGCGTGTAAAAACCTCTTATCTGTTTGCTTTTTGCGGGGTTATCTTTTTTGCCGTATTTTTGGCATTTGCATTAAACATTGGACGTGTTCAAACTTTTAAAAATCGGGTTACCTATTGGAATAACGATAAAATTGTGTCCGGAATGGACAAAGATTACGGCAGACAGTCCATACTTTCACGCGCTGCCATATCCACGGCAAGTTGGCTGCCTGCCCACGTAGGCAAAGGAACTATCAAGAAAGTACTTCCCGAAAAAGACAACGACTATGTGTTTTCCGTATTGGTAGAAGAGATGGGAATATTAGTTGGGCTTTTTGTGCTATTTGCCTACTTAATCATTTTATATCGAACCATGCGCATTGCCCGAAATGCCGACGGGGCGTTTGCCATGCTTTTGGCATGGGGCATCGGGTTTTGGTTTTGCATGCAGGCGCTTATTCATATCGGAGTAAACAGTTTTCTCATACCGGCAACCGGACAAACCTTGCCTTTTATCAGCCGCGGCGGCGTTTCGCTCGCTATTTCCGGCGCCGCCATCGGAATGTTGATGAATATTAGTAAAAAAAAATAATAAAGTTATGAAATTAATCCCCTTGTTTTTTCGCATCCTCATAGGATTAACCTTTGTTGTATCCGCAATCTTGAAGTTATTTCCTATTGAAGCTTTTGATTCACGAATTTTAGAGACAGCTCCATTTTTAGGGTGGAGTTTTTCAATGATTATTGCTCGAATAATTATTGCTTGTGAGTTGGTACTGGGCATATTTATGATGGCAGGATTATGGCTGCGCCGGATTATGTATCCGCTAACCATTGCCATGTTGAGTTTTTTCACCTGCATCATCATCTATTCGTTAATTCGGTTTGGAAATGAGCCCAATTGCGGATGTTTCGGAGAATTATTGCCTTTCTCAAATATCGCATCTTTAATCAAAAATATTGTTCTTATTGTAATTTTACTATTGCTTTATCGTCATGCTACCATGCAACCGCTAAAATATTGGTGGATAGGAATTATTGCCTTATCTATCTCCATTTTCACTATTTTTATGACTCATAAGATACCGATTTTTTTAGATGAAATTGAACTAAAAGAACCATTTCCTTCAGAATATGTAAACTCCGATGTTTTTCAAATAGAAGGAGTAGATTTATTTCAGAAACATTTGGTACTTTTTTTATCATGTACTTGCCCCAGATGCAAAGAGATGGTAAAAAATATGGAAACACTGAATAGAATTTATCCCATGCAACATGTGTATTATTTTATTTGTGAGGATAGTATTACGACGACCGCTGATTTATTTGGAAATAAAGAGATTTCATTTCCTTATAAGATAATTTCCAAAGATACTTTTCATACGTATCTGCCTGCTCCCTATTTACCGTTTCTTGGATTAGTAGATAGCGGAAAATATACAAGAATCTGGACAGGAGCCAATTTTGATTTTGATAGAGAGATTTCAGTTTTGAGAAAGGAAGGAATTATCCGGTAATAATTCCGCCTCCCACTACATCATCCCCTTCATAAAAAACAGCAGATTGTCCGGGTGTTACCGCGGAAACGGGTGTGTCAAAATCGCAACGCATCCTGTCTTCTTCTCGCGTAATAGTTGCCATTGTACCGGCATCTTTATATCTTATTCTAACCAACGCACGATAATTTTCAGGAAGAGTGTTGTATTTTAATATGTTAAAATCTTTTACCCATAATGTTTCAGATAGCAGTTCCTCTCTCTCTCCCAATATCACTCTATTGTTTTCAGGGTCTAATTGCGTTACATAAATGGGATGTCCTACAGCCACTTCCAATCCTTTTCGCTGCCCGATAGTGTAAAACGGATATCCGCGATGTTTTCCCAGCCATTTTCCGTTTTTGTCGCAGATAATTCCCCCGCGCAACGCCTCGCACACTTCGGGACTTTGCATTTGCAAAAAATTTCGATAATCTCCATTGGGAATAAAACAAACATCATAGCTCTCCCTCTTTTCAGCAATGGATTGAATACCAAAAGAAAGAGCCAGTTCACGAACTTCCCTCTTGGTAAACTCTCCTAATGGAAAGAGACACCGCGATAATTGCTTTTGCGACATCCTCCACAAAACATAAGACTGGTCCTTAGTTATGTCTTTTCCGCGGGCAACAAAATACCTGCCGTTCTCATTTTTTAGCCGGAGGTAATGACCGGTTGCCACTTTTTCGCAACCCAATTTTTCTGCATAATGAAATAAGGTTCCGAATTTCATAGTGGGGTTACAAAAAACGCAAGGGTTGGGTGTTCGTCCGGCAAAATACTCATCTACAAAATATTGAATAATAGATTGGGAAAACTCAGATTGCACATCGGCAACATGATGTTTGATATGTAACTTTTTTGCCAATTCTTGCGCATCTCTAATAAAATCGCTGTCCGACTTGGCGCCTGCCTTGCCGTGATACGTTTTTTCATAACTCCACATTTGCAATGTGATTCCAACAACCTCATAACCGGCTTGTTGTAAAAGGAATGCCGTTACAGAACTGTCTACTCCGCCACTCATGGCTAACAATACTTTGGATTTAGGCTTCATTGTAACCTTGTTAGTCATATTTTAAAGCTTCAGTGGGCAAAAATAGCACTATTTTTTAAAATTTTGGAAAATAATAAAGATTAATTTATAGATGTCCTCTGGGGAAGAAAATATTTTTTTTCATCACTCACTCACTTTACGCAACGAACAATTTTGCCGTCTCCTCGATAGTTGATGTAGTGAATATAGATAGCTGTGCTGGTAAACCGTAATTCATATATTAATCCGGCAGTAGTAACAGTTGAGGTTGAAAAGAATGCGCCCGTACCTACGCTGGCTGTAGTTCCGGTATATGTGCGATGACCTGCGGCAGGCAAAAACAGAAATGGCATAGGGGCGCCCGGATCGTACAGTTTTTTAGTAGCAAAAACTGTCGCTAAACCTGTTCCGTTCTTTTGCAATCCTTCAAAATAACCGCCTGTTGCTATTGCAGCGTTCCAGTCGTCTGTACGGTAAACAGCATAGCCATTGCCGGCTGAGGTGCTCCAAGAAGATCCCAGAAGCGGCGCACCATTCGCTACCCGCACCCAGGTAAAACCTGTATTTGTGGAACCCCAAAGTTCGCTTGCGGTAATTGAAAGTTGAGTTGTAGTTTGAGTCACACCATGTTGCCCATCACACTCGTAGTTGAGCAGACGTTCCAATTCGTCCTGCGTAGGCACGCGCCAACCAGCGCCAAAAGACGTGCAGGGATTGTTTTGAGGCATCATCCAGGATGTGCTTTGGTAATATTTGTTGTCTGAGCGGCGGATACCGGGATCCGGCTTGGTAGTTGTGACTGAACCTATTGCGATTCCGTTGCCCCATAAATCATCTTTTTTTGAGCCAAATGGAGTACTTAAACGCCAATCAAAAGGATTCACCGACGGTGGTGAAACGAAGACCGTATCGGCGCGATCAGTAGCATATTCCTCACTGGCTTTAGGATTAGTTAAAATCTGTCCGTTCGCATCGTAAGTAGCGCTATCCGCAAGAATTGTTTGCCTATTTGTAAGCGTTGCATTATTGTAAATAGCATAAGTAGAGGGATTAATAGCGTAATCGCCCTGATTGTCGCGCCCCCACTGATAACGTCCGCCATAAACCCGTCCATCGGCAGCACGGGTAGCAGCGTTAGCCGGAATTGCAAGATATTGCATCTGTTTTTTGGCATCGTTGTACGCAGGGTCGGCGCCCAAATTGTAAGGAGCAAAGGTCGGCAAAGGTATATTTTGGTAAGTAATGTTGGACGAAACACTTGGAGCGCTCATTCCAATATCGTTTTTTGCAGTCACAGATATGGTTACAGTTCCTGTGTATCCTAATATGTCGCTCGGATTGTAATCAGGCGGTTTAACCGTAATGCTGTTGGTGTTTCCGCCGCTTACCTGTGTCCAGCCCGCAGGCAGAGTCCATTCGTAAGTTGTACCCGGTACATTAACCACCGCATATTCTAAATAGGATGGATGAGTAATAGAAGTAACACAAGTAGGACCTGTGATTACACTTGGTGGCAGCGGCAGCGGTACAATGTAGGGCATTTGCGCAACGGCTGTGCCGACGCTTAACCCACATACAATCAAAATTATTATATATTTCAATACTCTATTCATAACTCTTAACTCTTAACTTTCAAACTATCAAACTCTTAAACTCTCAAACTCTCAATTAAAAACAACCGGATATACGTATGCTACCGAACCGATGCAGACAATGGTATAAACAGCGTGTTGTGTATTCGTTTTTGCAGGACTGCTCACCATCTTGGTTGTCGTCATATTAGTCGTGATCGTAGCTGTACCTGCCTGATCACCCTGCCAGGCCAGCGTGTAGGTGCCACCGTCTTTCAATCCCGTACAGGTAAATGTCGGATTGCCGGTTGCCGCACTGTAAGCCAGATTGCTCAGCGCAAAGTTTATGGTCAAGTTTGTACTTGCATTGTAGGCGGCAGTGTTGGTTATCGCACCTTTCACTTCGAGTGTAGATTGCGGGGTGGCGGTACCGATGCCGATTCTTCCCGGGTCTGTTGCCCAATCTGTAACCGTACCGATATTTGTACCGCGAAGGATATTGCCGATATTGAGTTGGTAATCGGCGGATGCACTTGGAAGTGTTGCATTGCTTCCGATAACGATATTAAAGGAACCGGAGCTGGTACCCAACATGATATTTCCTGAATTGTTTCCAATGGCAATATTATCACTTCCGGTGATGGTGCCGCCTGCGGAGTTGCCTAAAACGGTATTATTGTTGCCACTTGTATTGGATTGAAGGGCTTTCGTTCCCACGGCAACATTGTTAGCCCCTGCGATATTTTCTCCCAGGGCTGAACTTCCTACAGCGGTATTGGAAACTCCGGTACTTTTAGCGAGGGCTGTGCTTCCCACTGCGGTATTATATTCTGCTATAGTATTGTATTGCAGTGTATTATACCCTATTGCAGTATTGCCGGCGCCGGTATTATTTTGCAGCGCATTAAAGCCTACGGCGGTACTTGAACTTGCTGTTGTGCTGTTTGACATAGCATTGTTTCCTATTGCCGTATTATAACTTCCACGATCCAAACTGGCAAGTGCCTTCATACCCACTGCAGTATTATCGTCCCCTTTTGTATTAACCCTGAGGGCAAAATGCCCCATGGCGGTATTGCGGCTACCGGTGCTGTTGGTAGAAAGTGCACTGTAGCCCACTGCAGTATTTATAAATCCGGTAGTAGTTGTTGGCAAAGCGGCTACGCCAAAGGCGGTATTACAAAGATTACCATCGCTGTAATTCAGCCAACCTGCCTGTACGCCACCTCGTTTAAAAACAAGGTCTTGGTCGTCGGTGGTGCCGATAAAGTTTACGGCGGTATTGGTATTGGCATTACCGGTAAGGAGCCATGCGGGAGCAACAGCAGGAGCCTCTCTCATACATATCCAATCTGTTCCGTTCCATACTTCCACACATTTGGTTTCCAGATTATAGATCTGCAAACCCAGTGCATGCGGATTGGTTTTAAATCCCGGTGCATTGGTAAAGATGGCATCCCGTTGAAGGATGGTTGTTATTTGCGGAAGCCGCAAACCTTTGTTGTTTTCGCTCACAAGTTCGAGCAGCGAAAATGGTTGGGGCGCCGCATCATCCCCGATAGTTACCTGACTGTAAATGGGGTAGAAAATTAGCATCAGCCCAAAGAAAATAGAAATTTTTTTTTTCATCACACTATATTTTTGGTTAAAAAATTATTAATCTGTAAATTAATTTAATACACACTATTATTGATTTTATATTATTTGTTAGTTTATATCTTCCAAAAAATCATACTGGTTCTGTTTGCGGCTACTTCAGTTCCGGCAGTTGTCAATCCCAATAATTTCCATCCCAGCGTTCTGCCGGCTACTTCCGCAATTCTAAAGTATATCGGAGTTCCGGCTTTTCCTGCAACAGTAAGATATATAGTATAAGTTGCCTTATTATAAACGTTGCTTGCCGTTCCGTGATTTGGAACGGGCACTATCATTTCCGCAACATCGTAAGCCACTGCCGGAGAGGCACTACCTACCAAAGCGCTGATATAATATGAAGTTGCCAAGATACCGGCAGTAGAGTTGTTAGTTTCGCCATACAGACGAAAACTAAATATGTATGCGCCGTCTTCAGGCAATGTAATATAATCATAAGGGATCCCATTCTTCACCCATTTGAAAGTAGCACCCTGAAGCCCAAACTGTGCGCCATTAGCGCCGGATGTGCCTGCCGGAACAGTAATATCATCTCTAAGCGTATATATATAGGTTTCACTGATATGATTTACATTTGGAGCTTTTCTTACTACCCCTCTGTCTGAAATTTGCAGATTGTAATATGCAGTATTGGCAGCATCGACCGGATTCGGCAACTCCGATGTGAATTTTAAATCGTCAATGATAAGCGGGTCATTCACTTTATCTTTTAAATGCAACATCGACTGGGGACTTGTTGTGCCTATTCCCACATTTCCTGTGGAGCGGGTGAAAATCAAATCATTACTGTTCAAATCGACAGTGGTAGGTCTATCTAATGGTCCGCCCAATACAATAGTGTCATTGGCTAATGTCAGTCCGTTGGCTACACTTTCTCCACACATTGTTATCCAACTTATTCCATTCCAAACTTCCACACATTTGGTTTGCATATTAAAAATCTTCAAACCGTGTGCAAGCGGATTCTCTTTAAAACCATCCGCATTTGTGAAGATCGCATCACGTTGAGCGGTTGTTGATATTTGCGGAAGGCGTAACCCCTTGTTATCTCCGCTAACTAATTCGAGCAGCGAAAACTT
>Ga0209628_10000589_pt1 | contig 22553 bp, 19 predicted proteins | sample TergutCu122P4_FD_187285 | JGI IMG/M metagenome (GOLD analysis project Ga0209628, IMG submission 187285) | Cubitermes ugandensis P4 segment gut microbial communities from Kakamega Forest, Kenya - Cu122 P4 (SPAdes) (version 2) | ecosystem: Host-associated > Arthropoda: Insects > Digestive system...
AAAACCTGTCGCATAATTTCTATCTTTCGCAAGATGAAACAAAGATTTTTTTGCAACTGCTGCGGTTTAATTTTTCCACAATGCACCTTTTGAAACTTTCGCGCATACAACGAAACGCTATTTTAGAGCAAATTTTACTCTTTTACCGACTTCATCTCCCTGAATTTAATAACATAAAATCACTTGATGTTTTAAAACAAATTTTTGATTAAAATAAAGATAATGTTTTATAATGGTAAGTGTTTGTTTGTGCAGCATTTTTCATTGATTAAAAACGCAAAAACTTCTGATATAGAACCCTTTTGCAATATAAAAAAAATAACGGATATTGGGGTAAATCGCCACAATCAACCTTAATGTTATTGCAGAATAAAAAATAAAGTTTTGTTTATAAATATTGTTTTAAAGGAAAATAGTTCCAAGCGATTGGGGCTATTTTTTTGAGTTATAATTTAGGTTAGAAAAATTCATTCTCATTCCTGTCTCTCGTATGCGCCCAAATCTGGTTTTGAGTCGGTAAAGCGGCTCTTGCCGAGCAAATCGGTTGGATATTGCGCTGCAACTTGTGGATTTGCAACATCTTTTGCACGCGAATTTTCTGCAAGTTGAAAGTTGTAATAACCCTTTTCTTTAAAATTGCTCCAATCAACGGTTGTATTTTCAAAAACAGTATCTGTTTTATTAATTTGATTATCAGAATATGACCAGATTATATTTTCAAGTTCGGGGCGTTCAAACTTTTTTGCTTTGATTAAACAGTTAGAAATCAATACGTTAAACATAATTTTTTCGCCTGCATAGAGAGTATCTTTCAACACAAGTTCATCTTTATCTCTTTTTCCAAAAATTATGGAATTTTCCACCACTGCCGAATATATCGGAAATTGATGTATAATTTTATTTTCAACATAAAAATTTGTAATAAAAACGGCAGGGTCTTTGCGCGTTGCCCAATCAAAATAGTTGGCAATAGTGGATTGTGCCATTTTCAACTTTCCACCATAAACAGCCACGCAGGAACTTCCGCAGTTAGAAATTTCGGTGTTAATTATCTCTAAATCACCAAATTGTGAAAAAACCCCAAAACCGTTCATATTGTGAATAATACAGTTTTCCAAGCGTAATTTTGCGTTGATAATAGAATTTCCAAAAAGCACAATGTCGCTGCCGGAACGGATAGTAGTATTTTTGAAAACATTTTCGCCTATTTCATTTTGCAGATAAATTGCTCCCCATTGTGCAGGCAAAAAATTATATGGAATGTGAGCAACAAACGGAACTTTAGTAACAATATTATAGGTAATAACATTAGCCGCATCCAACCTGTCTCCGCAAATGGTAACACGCTCATTTTCAGTGCCATTTGAGATAATATTGCCGTTTGCAATGACATTTGCGTTTCTGTGCATAAAAATTCTCGTTCCTGCGTTCAAAGTCAGCGTTTTCCCTTCTGCAATTATCAAATTGCCAAAAACTAAATATGGTTTTTCGGATGTAAAAGTTGTGTTTTCTGTTAAAGTTGTGTTGCGCAAAATAACCGCATCTTGTGAATATGCCTCCAAAACAATTTTTTGCGTATTTCCGTTTGTGATAAATACCAGATTTTCAGCGATATAAACAGGCAAAGTTGTGTCATTTTTGTTAAAAGTTGCCTCAACCAAAAGAAAAAGCGAATCGTGTGCCGCTATCTCTATATCTTTCAGTAAGTTAGCATTGTTTGGCGTAAAACCGTCAAGGTTGAAGCGAAAAAGCGAGTTTGCGCCATTTTCAAGAAAAACACTGCTGATTTTCAACGCTTTATTGTTTTTGTTGTAAATCATCAATTCTGCCGTGTAAGTTGGAATTGTGGAAAAAATCGTATCAAACGACAAAGTGTCCCTGCCGAAAGTCAGTTTATGGCTTGGGTCATTGGAAAATTTCTCGTTGATGCAACTCGAAAGCGAAAAAATTGCTGCAACAATTCCAAAAATCACTATATTTTTTCTTAAAGATTTCATTTTTATTATTAGAGCAAAGAACAAAGATTAAAGAACAAAGACAGGTTTGTGCGGTTTTAAAACTTTGCAAAGTTAAGCAATTTTATTAAAAACGGAAAAGATTTGTTTTTGTTGTGCAAAGGGTACAAAAAACAGATAAAATTTTGTAATTTTGCAGTGAAAAAACAAAATATTAAAAATGTCAAACAAGCAACAATACGCTGAACTTTGTACACAACGTCCTGATATTCCGCTTTTTATGCAGGCATGGTGGCTTTATGCCGTATGTGTGCCTGAAAACAAAGAGTGGGACGTACTTTTGTATAAAGAAAATGGGAAAATTATTGGGGCAATGCCGTATCATTTAGTAAAAAAATATTGCTTTAAATTAATTACACAACCAAAAATAACGCAATACAACGGTGTTTGGATTGATTATCCGGAAGGAATGAAATTACACAAACGCTATTCTTTTGAAAATCAGGTGATTGGCAATTTAATTAATCAACTTGAAAAATTAAAACTGTCGCATTTTTCGCAAAATTTTCATCATTCTTTTACAAATTGGCAACCGTTTTATTGGTGCGGATTTCGGCAAACAACACGATATACTTATCAGATTAAAAATTTAAGTAATTTAGATACAATTTTTAAAGAATTTTCAGATGCCAAACAGAGGCATATCAAAAAAGAAAATAACGATTTAATAATTGACTTTTCGCTTTCTGCCGATGAGTTTTATAATTTTCACAAACAATGTTTGCAACAAAAAAATGCAAAAATAGAGTACTCTTACGAACTTTTTTTATCCGTTTATAATGAAACAATTAAGCGAGAACAGGGGAAAATTATTGCATTAAAAGATAAAAACAACAATATTCATTCTACATTGTTTATTGTTTGGGATAAAAACAGTGCGTATGCTTACATTTATTCTATTAATCCGAAGTTTAAAAATAATGGAACATCTACAAAAATGTTTTGGGAGGCAATAAAATTTGTTTCCGACAAAACACAAGTGTTTGATTTTGAGGGAAGTATGATAAAAAACATAGCACAATCTTATCTGCAATTTGGAACGGAACAGGTACCATATTTTAATATATCAAAATCATATTCAAAATTATTTTCATTATTAAAAATTATTAAAATTAAAATATATGGGAAAATCTATTAATATTAAAGTTAAAGTTTGGCGGCAGGCAAGTCCAAAAGTGAAGGGTGCTTTTGAGATTTATGAACTAAACGATATTTCAACTGATAGTTCGTTTCTCGAAATGCTTGATATACTCAACGAAAAACTAATTAGAGAGTGTAAAGTGCCGATTGCATTTGACCACGACTGCCGAGAAGGAATATGTGGAATGTGTTCGCTCTACATAAACGGCTATCCGCATGGAGCAGACAAAGGGGTTACCACTTGCCAACTGCACATGCGCAAGTTCAATGATGGCGAAACAATCACTGTTGAGCCGTGGCGCAGCAGAGCTTTTCCTGTGATGAAAGACCTTATAGTGGATAGAGATGCGTATGACAAAATTATTCAGGCAGGCGGTTATGTTAGCATAAATACTGGCGGTGTACCCGATGCAAACTCTATTCCAATCTCAAAAAATATGGCTGACGAGGCGATGGACGCTGCATCGTGTATCGGTTGCGGTGCTTGCGCAGCGGCTTGTAAAAACGGCTCTGCAATGTTATTTGTGGCAGCAAAGGTTTCGCAACTTGCACTTTTGCCACAGGGCAAAGTTGAGAGAACAAGACGTGCAAAAGCAATGGTATCAAAAATGGACGAACTTGGTTTTGGTAACTGCACAAACACGGGTGAGTGCGCAACAGCGTGTCCAAAAGGCATTTCGTTGACACATATTGCAAGACTAAACCGTGAATATTTATTAGCAAAATTGAAAGATTAATAAAATCATTAAAATTAAATTATGTTAAAAAAAATGTAGGCGTATAGGTCAAAATTCAGGCTATTTTTAAGGACTTTGTTTTAATAGGTCAAAATTTTCTTATTGTACCACAAAGAACACAAATAGTTGATAATTAACGATAACCCTTGTGTTTTTAGTAATAAAAAAGTAGAATAAAGCAATAATTCTTCATTCTACTCTTTTATATTCTGCATTACGTTTTTTTATCTCAATGCTGCCTGTGCTGCTGCCAAACGTGCTATTGGCACGCGGAACGGCGAGCAGGAAACGTAATTGAGACCAACTCTGTGGCAAAACTCAACCGAAGATGGTTCGCCGCCGTGTTCGCCGCAAATGCCGCACTTCAAGTTTGGACGTCCTTCGCGCCCTCTGCGCACTGCTGTATCAACTAATTGTCCAACACCTTCCTGGTCTAAAACAGCAAACGGGTCGTCTTTCAAAATCTGCTTTTCAATATACATCGGCAAAAATTTAGCAACGTCATCGCGGCTGAAACCGAAGGTCATTTGCGTAAGGTCGTTTGTTCCGAATGAGAAAAATTCCGCTTTTTCAGCAATTTTATCGGCAATAAGAGTTGCGCGTGGAATCTCTATCATTGTGCCAACCTGATATTCTATCGTTTTGCCTTTTTCTTTAAAGACAATTTGTGCTGTTTGGTCAATAATGCGTTTCTGCAATTCAAACTCATATTGAGTGCTAATTAGCGGCACCATAATTTCTGGCAACACAACAATTCCTTTTTCTTTTAGTTCCAAAGCGGCTTCAATAATTGCACGCGTTTGCATTTCGGTAATTTCTGGATATAGATTTCCGAGACGGCAGCCGCGAAGTCCAAGCATCGGGTTTTGTTCCAAAAGTCCTTCTACGCGGTTGTGGACATCTTCGTAAGAAATACCCATAACTTTAGCCATTTCCATTTGTCCTTTTTCGTCATGCGGCACAAACTCGTGCAGAGGCGGGTCGAGCAGGCGAACCGTTACAGGCAGCCCATTCATTGCTTCAAAAATTCCTTTGAAGTCATTGCGTTGCAGCGGCAACAGTTTTGCTAATGCCTTACGGCGTCCTGCCTCATCTTTTGCCAAAATCATCTCACGCATTGCTATAATTTTATCTCCTTCAAAGAACATGTGTTCTGTACGGCAAAGTCCAATACCTTTTGCGCCAAATTCAATAGCGGCTTTTGCATCTTTTGGCGTGTCGGCATTTGTGCGCACTTTCATACGAGCATGTTTGTCGGCAAGGGTCATCAAATCGCTAAAATAACCGCTGAGTTCGGGGCTTTGCGTCTCCAATTTTTCTGCATAAACCAAGCCGGTTGAGCCGTTAAGCGAAAGCCAATCTCCCTCTTTTAACGTTTTATCGCCAACTTTTAATGTCTTTTCTTTATAATCAATAATCATTCCATTTGCAGCCGAAACGCAGCATTTGCCCATACCGCGAGCCACAACTGCAGCGTGTGAGGTCATACCTCCGCGAGCGGTTAAAATCCCCTGTGCCACAGCCATTCCGCGCAAGTCCTCAGGCGAGGTTTCGATACGGCAAAGAATAACTTTTTCACCACGGTCAACCCACTCTTCGGCATCTTCTGCGTGGAAAACAACTTTTCCTGTTGCTGCGCCGGGAGAAGCGGGAAGTCCTTTTGTTAATGGTTTTGCATTTGCCAAAGCGGTTTTTGAGAAAACGGGATGGAGCAGTTCATCAAGTTTTTCAGGGTCTTGGCGCAAAAGTGCCTCTTTTTCTGTAATCATTCCTTGCTGCAACATTTCCATTGCAATTCGTATCATTGCCGCACCGGTGCGTTTTCCGTTACGGGTTTGAAGCATCCACAATCTACCGTCTTGAATGGTAAATTCGATGTCCTGCATATCGCGTGCGTGGTCTTCGAGTTTTTGTTGTGTTTCAATAAGTTGTTTTGCACATTCGGGCATTGCCTCTTCAAGCGAAGGGAATTTTGACGCTCTATCTGCTTCCGAAATACCCTGCTGTTCTGCCCAACGTCTTGAACCTTCAAGCGTGATTTGCTGCGGAGTACGAATACCGGCAACAACATCTTCGCCTTGCGCATTAACCAAATATTCACCGTTGAAAATATCTTCTCCTGTGGCTGCATCGCGGCTAAAAGCAACGCCTGTGGCAGAGGTATTACCCATATTTCCAAACACCATTGCCTGAACATTAACAGCGGTTCCCCACTCCTCAGGAATTTTGTACATTTGACGATAAACAATAGCGCGTTCGTTCATCCACGAGTCGAAAACAGCGCACACAGCACCCCAAAGTTGCTCCCAAGGAGAATCGGGGAAGTCCTTGCCTGTTTGTGCTTTTACAGCGGCTTTAAATCTTTTTACCAACTCTTTGAGGTCATCCACATCAAGTTCCGTATCAAGTTCAACACCTTTGTGTTCTTTCATTTCTTCCATTATTTTTTCAAATGGGTCAATTTCAATTTTTGAAGTTGGTTTCATTCCCAAAACCACATCACCGTACATTTGCACAAAACGGCGGTATGAGTCCCACGCAAAGCGGGCATTGCCCGATTTTTTTGCGATAACTTCCACTGCGTCATCATTCATTCCGAGGTTCAAAACCGTGTCCATCATACCGGGCATTGACACCCGCGCACCAGAACGAACAGAAACCAAACAAGGATTTTCTTTGTCGGCAAATTTAGTACCGGTCAAGTCGCTTACTTTTTGCATTGCGGCTTCAACTTCTGGTTTAATTAATTCTATAACAGCATCTTTGCCTTTTGCGGTGTATTCCGCACAAACTTCGGTAGTGATTGTAAAGCCCGGAGGAACAGGCACTCCAATCAGGTTCATCTCTGCAAGGTTTGCGCCCTTGCCGCCGAGCAGATTTTTCATATCTGCCTTACCTTCGGCTTTTCCATTGCCAAAGGTATAAACTCTTTTAATTGTATTCATAAAAAAAATATATTTTAGATTTACGATTTTAGATTTTAGATTGAAAATAGTACCAATCTGTCTATTGTCTATCAGCGATAGCGGTCTATTGTCTTTTGTCTAAATTCGGGCGCAAAATTACATTTTTTTTGTAAAATTCAAGGATAAATATTGTTAATTTAATTAAAAAAATGCAAAATTTGCAAGCATTTTTTTATCTCAAGAGAAACTGAAATTTATCAACATTTTTCAGAGCGATGCCTGTTCCACGTGCTACCGCTCTCAATGGGTCGTCTGTAACGTGAAATTGAATTTGAATTTTATCATACAAACGTTTTGCAAGTCCTCGCAATAACGCTCCTCCGCCTGCAAGATGGATGCCGTTTCTAACCAAATCGGCATAAATTTCCGGCGGTGTGGCTTCCAAAGCCGAAAGTATAGCCGTCTCAATACGTGCAATTGACTTGTCCAAACTGTGTGCTATTTCAACGTAAGTTATTGGGGTTTCCATTGGCAGCGAGGATGAGCGGTTTGGTCCGTGAACTATATATTTTTCGGGTTCTTCACCTTTTGGTAAAGATGTAGTAGCCGCCCCTGCGTGAAATTTTATCTGTTCAGCGGTTTTTTCTCCTATTTTCATATTATATTGACGGCTCATATAGTCCATAATATCTTGCGTAAATTCATCGCCTGCAATTTTTAGCGAGCGGTATGCTACCAAGCCGCCAAGTGAAATAACAGCAATCTCTGTTGTGCCTCCGCCAATATCAACCACCATATTTCCTTCAGGCGCTTCCACATCTAAACCTATGCCAAGAGCCGCCGCCATCGGCTCATATATAAGATAAATTTCACGTCCGCCTGCTTGCTCTGCGCTGTCGCGTACAGCACGTATCTCTACCTCAGTACTGCCTGACGGAATGCCAATAACCATTTTCAATGACGGTTTAAAAATGCGGCTTTGATTTGGAATCATTTTAATCATTCCGCGAATCATCATCTCCGCTGCGTTAAAATCAGCAATTACGCCATCTTTCAATGGGCGAATTGTGCGCATTCTGTCGTGAGTACGCTCGTGCATTTTTTGCGCCTCTTTTCCGATAGCAATCATTTTGTCGGTACGCGTGTCAAGCGCAATGATAGACGGCTCATCAACCACAATTTTGCCATTGCTTGTAATAACTGTGTTTGCTGTTCCCAAATCAAGAGCGACCTCCTGTGTTAAAGAAAAAAACTTCATATATTTTTTTTATTAAATTCAAAGATTTAAAATTCAAAAATTAATAAATTTAAGGTTTAAAACTAAAAATCTCTAAATTTTAAATCTTAAAATTAAAATTGCCTGCAAAGTTATAAAAAAAAATTGAAAAACGGAAAAATACTTGTGTATTAAAAAATTGTTCTGTATCAATTTCCATTTTCTTCTATTAACTTCAAATAAATCTGCCTGCAAGCCCAAGCATCTGTGGCGGCGTATAGTTGTTGTGCTTTGCCCAACACGTTTGCCTCCCAGTTTGAAAGTTGTTCGCGTTTGGAAATTTTTTGAGAGAAAATTATTGCAAAAATTTTTTGCAACCCCATATCTTCGATGCCAAAATTTTTTACAAAGGTTTGTAACTCAACAAAATTTTGCGGCTTTACCTTTGTCCAGCGGTTCAACATTCTAAAATCGTCTTTAACGGAAAGTCCGATTTTTAGAACTTTTTTTGATTCCAAAAATTTTTTCAGAGTTTCGTTTTTGCCAATTTTTTGCAACTGAAAAAGGAAACATTTTTTATCTGTTGAAAGTTGTAAAAGTGCAATTTTATTTATTTTTCCCTTTGTAAAAGTGGGCTTTGTTTCAGTGTCAAAACCCACAATATCAGAAAGATACAAATCTTTAACCGCATCTTCAACCGCTTGCGGATTATCTATAACCAAAATTTTGCAATCTGTCTTTGCAATTGGTAAATCAACAATTTTTTCTTTTTCTATTTTTGCTTGATAATTCAAAATTGTATTAATAAAAAAGTTTTGCAAAGTTACAAAAAATTTACGATTTATGCTTGAATAATTTACAATTTTTTTTGTAATTTTGCATTTAAAATTTAAAAACAGTGAAAAAATTAATCACTAATCACTAAAAAAATGTCATTACAATGCGGTATAGTAGGGATTACCAATGTTGGTAAATCTACTCTTTTTAATTGCCTTTCCAATGTGAAGGCGCAGGCGGCTAATTTTCCTTTCAGTACAACGGGATTGAATGTCGGCGTAATAACTGTTCCTGACGAACGCTTGAATAAATTGGCTGAATTGGTTCGTCCTCAAAAGGTCGTGCCTACAACGGTAGAAATCGTAGATATTTCCGGTCTGGTAAAAGGAGCAGGCAAAGGGGAAGGTTTGGGCAACAAATTTTTAGCAAATATTCGGGAAACCGATGCGATAATTCACGTTTTGCGCTGCTTTGATGACGACAATGTAACGCATGTTGATGGTTCGGTCGACCCTGTGCGCGACAAGGAAACCATTGATTTTGAACTGTTGTTGAAGGATTTGGAAACCATCGAAAGCCGCATTGCCAAAGTGCAAAAGCAGGCACAAACCGGAGGCGACAAACAGGCGCAATTTCAATTAGGCATATTGCTGAAACTTAAAGAAGCATTGGAACAGGGGAAATTTGCCAGAACAGTACAATTCGATACAAAAGACGAACAAAAGTTTGCCCACGACCTTTTTTTGCTAACCGGCAAACCGGTACTTTATGTTTGTAATGTGGACGAAGCATCCGCTGTTTCCGGCAATTCATACACTGAAAAGGTTCGGGAAGCCATTAAAAACGAAGATTCCGAAATGCTGATTGTTGCTGCCAAAATAGAATCCGAAATAGCCGAATTGGATACTTACGAAGAACGTCAAATGTTTCTTTCCGAATTAGGATTGACAGAGTCCGGTGCCAATCGTGTAATCAAAGCCGCTTATCGATTATTGAATTTGGAGACCTTTCTGACAGCCGGTCCAAAGGAAGTCCGCGCATGGACTTACCGTAAGGGAAGCAAAGCACCTCAGTGTGCAGGCGTTATCCACAGCGATTTGGAAAAAGGATTTATTCGCGCCGAAGTTATAAAATATGACGATTATGTGGCACTTGGTTCGGAAAATGCCTGCAAAGAAGCCGGAAAAATGAGCGTAGAAGGAAAAGAGTACATCGTTAAAGACGGCGATATAATGCACTTTCGGTTTAATGTTTAGTAGAATTTTTTGTACTTTTAGTTTTATAATAACTTGATTTATAGAAAAATAATCAGAATATGAATACAGAACTAAAAAATGTGTTGATAGAAATTGACACACTAAAAAGCAGATTGCAGGCAGCCCGCCCGCTTGATGTTGAGGCGTTGAATAAGATAAAAGCCGCTTCTAAATAAAACTTATTTATAATTACTTAAATATCAACAACTTACAAAGATTTTTTTATTTTTTGTCAGGTACTAAATTTTTTTATATCTTTGCAAAAAAAAATCTAAAAAATAATTTTATTATGCATACACAGGATTTTATTAATCGCGAACTAAAATATGGTGCGCACAACTATCACCCACTGCCAGCGGTGCTTGCAAAAGGTGAAGGCGTTTTTGTTTGGGACGTTGAAGGAAAACGGTATTTTGATTTTTTGTCGGGTTATTCGGCTCTTAATCAGGGACATTGCCACCCCAAAATTGTTAATGCGCTAAAATTACAGGCGGAGAAACTGACAATGGTTTCGCGTGCTTTTTATTCAGATATTTTGGGTGAATTTATGGAAAAAGCGTGTGGATTTTTTGGTTATGATAAACTTTTACCAATGAATACAGGCGCAGAAGGGGTAGAAACAGCTCTCAAACTTGCTCGCCGCTGGGGTTATGTAAAAAAAGGCGTGGCAGAAAATATGGCAAAAATTGTGGTGTGTCAAGAGAATTTTCACGGACGCACAATCACTATTATTTCAATGAGTACTGACCCAGCTTCTTACAGTCAGTTTGGACCATACACAGAAGGTTTTATAAAAATTCCGTATAACAATGCCGATGCTTTGGAAAGGGCTTTGGAAGATAAAAATATAGTTGGTTTCCTTTTAGAACCTGTTCAGGGAGAAGCAGGCGTGGTTGTGCCTGATAATGGTTATTTGAAGAAATGTTACGAAATTTGCAAAAAAAATAACGTGCTTTTCATTGCGGATGAAATTCAAAGCGGACTTGCGCGTACAGGTAAGTTGCTTGCGTGCGACTGGGAAGGAGTGCGTCCCGATATTTTAATACTCGGTAAAGCACTTTCGGGTGGTATAACGCCTGTGTCCGCAGTTTTTGCAGATGACGAAATTATGCTGACCATAAAGCCCGGCGAACACGGCTCAACTTATGGTGGAAATCCGCTCGCCTGCGCCGTTGCAATGGCTGCGCTTGATGTGATTTTGGAAGAAAATCTTGCTGAAAATGCACAAAAAATGGGTGAAATTTTCCGTTCAGAAATATCGAAAATTAATCATAAAATGATAAAAATAGTGCGTGGAAAAGGACTTTTAAATGCTATTGTAACCGAGCCGCAGGGCAATCTCAAAGCGTGGGATGTTTGTGTAAAACTTAAAGAAGCAGGATTGTTGGCAAAACCAACGCACGATGATATAATTCGTTTTACACCGCCGTTGATTATCACGGAGGAACAGATGCGGGAAGCAATTGAGATTATAAAAAAAGTGTTTAAAGAAATTTAGTAAAAAAATCTATTTTTGACAAACCAAAAAGCAGATTTTTAGACATTTTTTGTCTAAAAATTTGCTTTTTTTAGCATTTAGTAGTTGGTATTGATGAGTATCAAGTATTGAGTATTAAGTAATGAGTAATGAATATAATTTTTAACTTTCAGTTTTTTTAACTCTAATATCTTAACTCTTACCTTATTTCAACCCTCTGCCCTTTAACATTGGCTCTTGCGAAACATCTTGACCGCGGAATTGACGGTAAAGTTTCATTAAATCATCGCTGCTGCCTTTTTCCAAAATATTTTCACGCAACGATTTTGCAGTTGCCCGGTCAAAAAGTCCTCTTTGACGGAAAAGTTCAAAAGCATCTTTATCCAAACATTCCGCCCAAAGATATGCGTAATATCCCGCACAGTAGCCCGAATTAAAAATATGATTAAAATATGTGGAGCGGTAGCGCGGTATAATTTCGTCTATCAAGCCCATCTTTTTGATGCACTCCTGCTCAAATTTTTCAACCTCAATACCGTCAAGCGAAGTCAAATCGTGCCAGTTCATATCAAGAATTGCGGCGGCAACAAGTTCGGTCGTCATAAAACCCTGATTAAAAGTACCTGCATTTTTGATTTTTTGCACCAAAGAATCGGGAATAATTTCGCCTGTTTTATAATGTTTTGCATACATAGCCAAAACTTCGGGTTCAAATGCCCAATTTTCCATAATTTGAGATGGCATTTCTACAAAATCGCGCGGCGTATTTGTGCCTGAAACAGTTGAATAATGGCACTTTGAAAGCAAGCCGTGAAGTGCGTGTCCAAATTCGTGGAACATTGTTTCAACCTCATCAATAGTCAAAAGAGATGGTTTTTCGGTTGTCGGTTTGGTAAAATTACCCACATTTACAATCACGGGACGAATATCCGTGCCGTTAATAACCTGTTGGTCGCGGACATTATTCATCCACGCACCGCCTCGTTTGCTTTCACGCGGAAAATAGTCGGTGTACAAAATTCCTATCAGCGAGCCATCGGCGTTATCCGTAACTTTAAATGCTTCAACTTCGGGGAAATAAATTGGCACATCATTTAACGGCTCAAATTTTATATTATAAAGTTTTGATGCCACAGCAAATACGCCTTCGCGCACATTTTCCATTTTAAAATATGGCTTGATTTCGTCTTCGTTTAGCGCATATTTTTCTTGACGTACTTTTTCTGCATAAAAATCCCAATCCCACGCAGCAAGTTTAAAACCGCCGTTTTCTCTATCAATAATTTTTTGCATATCTACCACTTCCTCTTTTGCTTTTGCCAAAGCGGCGGGGAAAAGAGAGGCAAGAAAATTATTTACCGTTTCTGGGTTTTTTGCCAAATTTTCTTCTAAAATAAATTCGGAATAGGTTTTATAACCCAAAAGATTTGCCTTTTCGATACGCAATTTCATAATATCAAGAATGATTTTCTTGTTGTCTTTGCTGTTGTTTCTGTTGCCTCTTTCGGAATATGCCTTGAACATTTTTTCGCGCAAGTCGCGTCTTTCGCTGTATTGCATAAAAGGTATCCAACTCGGTTTTTGCAAGCCGAACAGATATTTGCCTTCTCCCAATTTTGCGGATTTTGCATCGGCAGCAGCGGCATCACGAACAGATTGCGGCAGTCCTGCCAAGTCCTTTTCTTCCAAAATCAGTTTAAAATCGTTGGTTTCATCAAGAAGATTGTTGCCGAATTTTTGTTCGAGCAACGACATTTGTTTGTTGATTTCACGCAAACGCTCCTGTTTTTGCTCATCAAGCCCGATACCGTTTCTTACAAATCTTTTGTAGATTTTTTCAAGAACTTTTTGCTGCTCTGTGGTCAAATTGTCCTGATTTTGATTGTAAATTTTTTCAACCCGTGCAAAAAGTTTCGGGTTCATAAATATATTGTCGTTGTGTTCCGACAATTTCGGCATCGCTTTTTCAACAATTTTGTTTAATTTTTTAGAGGAATTTGACTCCGAAAGATTAAAAAGTACGCCGACAACTTTTGCAAGAAGTTCGCCCGAATGGTCAAAAACCTCGATTGTGTTTTCAAAAGTCGGCTCCTCCGGATTGTCTATAATCGCCTGAATTTCAGCACTATGCTGTTTAATTCCCTCATCTAAGGCAGGCAGATAGTGTTTGTTTTGAATTTCCGAAAAGGGCGGCAAGCCATAAGGAGTGCTCCACTCTTTTAAGAATGGATTTTGCTGGTTGCAAGCATTCATAATAAATAATGCAAATGTTAGATAAAAAAACTTTTTCATTTTTGATATAATTTTAAAATTAAGTTGCAAAGATACAATTTTTTTTTGTCTTTTATTAATTGCTTTTTTAGTTCAGAAAGCGAGTTAAATTTTTTATCTTCTCTAATAAATTTTTTTAAAAAAAGGGTAATATTTTCATTGTAAATATTTTCGTTAAAATCAAAAATATTAACCTCAATAGTTTGATTTTTACCGTCAAGTGTAGGACGATTGCCAATATACAACATTCCATTAAAATGGCGGTTTTTTTGCAAAACATCAACCGAATAGACACCAACTTTTGGAATAAGTTTTTGTGGCAAAACGGCTAAATTTGCAGTAGGAAAACCAATTTTCTGTCCGTTTTTTTCTCCTTCTATTACAACTCCGCTTAACGAATATTTTCGACCAAGCATTGCGTTAGCGGCTTCAATATCACCGTTCAGCAAAAGTTTTCTGATAGCGGACGAACTGATAAACCTCTCTCCCCCACCATCTCCACAAGAGAGGGGAGCAGGAGCGCATTGCACTATTTCAATATCAAGATTTTTGCCGATGCTCTTGTACTGCTCAAAATTCCTTATTCTATCAGAGCCAAAAGAGTGATTATAACCGATAATCAATTTTTTTAATGAATAATTATTTTTTAAAAAAAGTAGAAAGTCCGCTGCTTTCATTGCAGAAATTTCTTTATTAAAATCAAGTAAAAGGGTAAAATCTGGGTTAAGTTCGGAGATTAAATCAATTTTTTCGTTTTCGGTGGTAAGAAGTTTGAAACTATCTGTCATTTCGACCAAAGGGAGTTTTTCACGACCAAAGTGAGTAAATCGGTTTGTGTTTTCACGCGATTCCTCACTTCGTTCGGAATGACGGGCATTACTAAAAAAAAACTGTGGGTGATTTTTAAATGTAACCACAAGCGACTTTAAGCCCGATAAAAAAGCATTTTGTTGCATATTTTTCAACAAAAACTGATGTCCAAGATGAACACCGTCAAAAACACCTATTGTTGCACAAGTTGGCTCTGAAATTTTATTTTTTGAAGAAAAAAGTTGCATTATATTTTTATAGTATTATGTATCAAGTAGCTATGCAACGCTGATGCCATTTACGCCAACTTTTGACAAAATCGCCGTCATTGCTGCAAAAATGGCAGATAATATTGCATAAAGTTTCCACATAGTTTTTATTATTAATTTTTTGCAAAATTACTATTTTTTTTATTGTGTTATAATTTTTTTAAATAAGTTGTTTTTTTTATTTAATATTAAATTACTAAAAAATTTTTATTTTTTTTAAATTATTAAAAAAAGCAACTATTTTTATAAAAAAAATATTGTACCTTTGTCGCAATGTTTTACATTAATTTTATTAAGAAATATGAAAAAGTTTGCGACTATTTTTATTGCTGTAATATGTTCATTTACAGCAATATATGCACAAAATCTTACTGCAACCGACATTGTCAAAAAAGCAGAAGACAACTCGCGCGGAGAACAATTATATTCCGAAATCAAGATGACGATAGTTCGTCCAACTTGGCAGCGCGAAATTTCACTTAAATCGTGGTCAAAAGGCACTACCTATTCACTTGCTGTTGTAACCGCTCCGGCAAAGGAAAAAGGGCAGGCATTCCTCAAACGAGGCAAGGATTTATGGAACTGGGTGCCGAGCATCGGCAGAATGATAAAAATGTCCTCATCGGTTATGGGGCAATCGTGGATGGGCAGCGATTTCACAAATGACGACCTGATGCAGGAATCATCAACCGTCAATGACTACACGCACGCACTTAACGGCTCAGAAAAAGTGCGCGAATTTGACTGCTACAAAATTATTCTCACCCCAAAAGAAAACGCAGCCGTAGTGTGGGGAAAAGTGATTATGTGGGTAGATAAAAAGGATTTTTTAGAGATAAAAACCGAATTTTATGACGAAGACAATATTTTGGTAAACACATTCAACTCTTACGACATCAAACAGTACGGCAGCCGAAAACTGCCATCTCAAATGGAGGTAATTCCCGCCGACAAACCAAATCAAAAAACGGTTATGACTGTCTTAAAATATGATTTTGACACCCCAATAGCAGATACATTTTTTTCACAACAAAATATGAAAATAGTGAAGTAGAGTTTAGACAATAGATTATAGACACAAGACACAAGACACAAGTAGCAAGACACAAGACACAAGACACAAGTAGCAAGACACAAGACACAAGTAGCAAGACGCAAGACAAATAACCTGATTTTCACCTGATAAAAAAGTAAACAACCTGAGTAACAACGAAATAAACCAAATATAAAACCTGATTACCTGATTAAAAAATATTGCCCGAAGGGCAAAATTATCATAACCGTAGGCGAGCGTAGCGTTGCCTGCGGAAAAAACAACATATCAGATTGCGGGTCTGTCATTGCGGGCTACGACCCGCAACCGCAATGAAAAGATAAATATTTATAAGTGTTATAAACTCAAAACTCTAATATCTAAACTCTATGTTAAAAATAAGTTGGAGAAATATTTGGCGCAACCGCCGCCGTACTCTAATTACTATTGCGTCAGTGCTTTTTGCCGTGTTTTTTTGTTCAATAATGCGCAGTTATATGATGGGCGTTTGGGGCGGAATGATTGAAAATACATTGCGCACACAAAGCGGACACGTTGAAATTCACGGAGCGGGCTTTTGGAAGGACAAAACAATCGACAATTTTCTAACAATGGACAGCACCGTTATTGAACGTCTGCGCGGGTTGGAAAATGTAGAAAATGTATCGCCGCGCATAGAGACATTTGCGCTTGTTTCTATGGACAATATGAGCAAAGGCATTGGGATTATCGGCATTTCTCCTGCACAGGAAAATGCAAAATCGCACATTAAAAATCACGTTGTAAAAGGTGATTACCTCTCTGAAAAAGATGATGGAATACTTATTGGCGAAGGGCTTGCAAAATATCTGAAAGCCGCCGTTGGCGACACAGCCGCTTTTATCGGTCAAGGGCATTATGGCGTTAGTGCAACAGGATTGTTTCCAATTCGCGGTATTTTGCATTTGCCGCTGCCCGAAATGGATAATTCGCTGGTTTATATGACTTTATCTGCTGCACAACATTTTATTGATATGCCTGATGGTTACAGCGGAATTTTAATTTCATTAAAAAAAGATGATAAATTAGAAAAAGCAATGAGCATCGTTGCTCACGTTTTAGAAACGCCGGATGCACCTTTTGTACAAAAAAACGCAGATGAAATTAATGCAGGCGGTTACGAAATTCTATCGTGGCATCTGACAATGCAAAATTTGCTGCAATCTGCTGCATCAGACCAGGCATTTGGCAAAATGGTGCTGTTTATTCTTTATCTAATTGTCGGCTTTGGTATTTTGGGAACGGTTATTATGCTTACCAACGAGCGCAGAAGGGAACTTCGTACAATGATTTCACTTGGAATGTCCCGCGGCAAACTTGCTTGGATGATGGCACTTGAACTTATATTTATGTCTTTACTCGGCGCAATAGCGGGGTTAATGCTTGCGTTGCCAATCTCTTACTATTTTTATTTTAACCCAATAAAAGTGGGCGGCGACTTGGGAAAAATGTTTCTTGATGTAGGAATGGACCCTTTAATTCCATTTGCTATCGATGCAAAAATATTTATCACACAGGTTATTATAGTTATTTGTTTAACAGCAATAGCAACAATTTATCCTGTTAGATTTATTAAAAAATTAAAATTAAATGGTTAAAAATTATGTTATTAAAATTAGCGTGGAAAAATATATGGCGAAATAAAATTCGCAGCGGCGTAATTCTTGGTGCTATTGCACTGGGCTTATTTACGGGAACCTATTTGGCATCATTTGCAAGCGGCTGGATGTTCGGTACGGTTTATGATGTAATAAATACTGATATTTCGCATATTCAAATTCGAGATACCGCTTTTATTGCCGATAATAATATAAATGCCTGTTTTATGCGGGAAAATGTAGAAAAGCAACTCGCTGATTTTAGGCAAAAAGATACTATGCTTAATGCCGCTGCTATCTCTTACCGACTGAATATCAACGGAATGCTTGCCTCTGCAAATAACGCTGTCGGAGTACAGGCAAACGGCGTTAATGCAGTGGAAGAAAACACTGTTTCTACCATTTGGCAAACAATTCCCGATTCTTTGGGTTCGTATTTGCCCGATGATGCAAAAAATCCTATCGTTATCAGTGCAAAAACCGCTCAAAAATTAAAGGTAAAACTTCGTTCAAAAATTGTATTTTCGTTTCAAGATGCAACGGGTGAAATGCAGTCGCTTGCTTTCCGCGTTAGCGGCATTTTTCATACATCAAATACCATTTTTGATGAAAGAAATGTTTTTGTGCGCTACACCGACCTCCTTCCAAGTACTGCCTTGCCGGATGGCGCTGCACACGTTGCGGCAATAATGTTTGGGAAAAATACACCGTTTGAGAAAATTGACGAAATTTCACCAAAAATTAAATCTATACTCTCCAATTATGATGTGAAAGATTGGCGAGCACTAAACCCGATGATGTCAATGAGTTTAGGAATTGTTAATATAGAGATGATGGTTATTATCGGTATATTTCTGTTTGCGCTTGCTTTTGGAATAATAAACACAATGCTGATGGCTGTTTTGGAACGAACACACGAACTCGGAATGCTCGGTGCAATAGGAATGAGCAAACGTAAAATTTTTGCAATGATAATGTACGAAACCATTTTTCTAACCATTGTTGGCGGCATAATTGGAATTATACTTGCAACAATAGCACTTATTCCGTCAATTCACAAAGGGGTTGATTTGACGCCGTTAATGGGCAGCAGTTTTGAGGACTACGGCTTTTCATCTATTGTCTATCCGGTTTTGAACTTAAAAATGCTTATAGAAATTACCGTTTTAGTTATAATAGCAGGAATTTTATCTGCAATCTATCCCGCTATTAAAGCCCTGAAACTCAAATCGTTAGATGCAATAAAAGAATAAAAAACATTATTTATAAATATTTTTTTAAATTAATTTTAAAAAATAATAAAGAACCAAACCTTAAATTAATTTTTTATGTTATTAAAAAACGCAAATATTAATCATGGCAAGGGTTTTTTTAAAGCCGATTTGAGAATTGCAGAGGGAAAAATTGGTGAAATCGGTAATTTACAACAAATTGATAATGAGGAAATTATTGATTTGTCGGGGAAAATTCTTTTAGCGGGCTTTGTTGATGCGCACGTTCATTTTCGTGAGCCGGGTTTTGAGTACAAAGAAACAATCGAAAGCGGCTCTGCTGCTGCGGCTGCTGGCGGTTATACAGCGGTTTGCACAATGCCGAACCTAAACCCTGCGCCCGACTGTTTGAAAAATATTGATATTCAGAAAAATATTATCAAAAAAACAGCGAAAATAAAAGTTTTTCCGCTTGCAACAATCACAAAAGGGCAAAAAGGCGATGGCGAAATTGTTGATTTTGCAGAACTTGCGCCGCAAATCGGTTTTTCTGATGACGGAAAAGGCGTTCAAAGCGAAGAACTTATGAAAAAAGCGATGATTGAGGCAGCAAAATTTGACCAGATTATCGTTGCGCACTGCGAAGTTGAAGAACTTGTAAAAGGCGGTTACATTCACGATGGCGAATACTGTAAAACGCACAATCACAAGGGAATATGCTCCGAAAGCGAGTGGCGTGAAGTTGAGCGTGATGTGCGTTTGGCAAAGGAAACGGGTTGCCGATTGCACATTTGCCACGTTTCCACAAAGGAGAGCGTTGAGATTATTCGCCGAGCAAAAGCGGAAGGTGTGCGTGTAACCTGCGAAACCGCACCGCATTATCTTTTGCTTTGCGATGATGATTTACAGGATGATGGATGTTTTAAAATGAATCCACCGTTGCGCTCAAAAGACCACCAAACTGCTCTAATTCAAGGAATTATAGACGGCACAATAGACATTATCGCCACCGACCACGCACCGCATTCGGCAGAAGAAAAATCGCACGGCTTGTGCGGCAGTGCATTTGGAATTGTGGGGTTAGAAACGGCGTTTGCGTTGATTTATACTTATTTGGTAGAGCCAAGAGCCAAGAGCCAAGAACCAAGACAAATGGGTGGTTTTGACTTCGCTCAACCACCGCAACGTTGCCTGAGCGTGGTGCCTGAGCGAAGTCGAAGGCAAGTCGAAGGCAAAATTACATTTGAGAGTTTGATTGAATTAATGAGCATCAACCCGCGCAAAATCTTCGGTATAGAAGGTGGCTTAGAAATCGGGCAACTCGCTGATTTAACGATAATTGACCTCGAAAAAAGTTACAAAATCAATTCCGCAAATTTCCTTTCAAAAGGTAAAAGCACTCCTTTTGAAAATTGGGAAGTTTTTGGAAAAATTGAGAAAACATTTGTAAATGGGAAAGTGATTTTTATAATTTAACAGGTCTTTAAAATATATTCAATTTCCTTTTTTAAAACAGGCAAGTGATTAACAACGATACTCCACAAAATATCTGTTGTAAGCGAATCATAAGCGTGAATTACATAATTGCGCGTATCAACAATTTTGCGCGAATTTGTGATTTCAATTTCGGGTTTTTCTTTTAAAATTCTACTCATTGCCTCGCCGATAACCTCAATATTGCGTTCAATTCCACGCCGCAAAAGCAGGTTTTCAACGAAATCATCGTAACGCTTTGGTTGCACTCCAAAGAAAATATCAATTTCGTCTATTGCGATAATAATATCTTCAAGCCATTTTTTAGTTTTGTTGTCCATAGATAAGTTGTTTTGAATTTTCAATGCTTTCTTTGAGATACTTATTTTTAATAGGTTGTTCTTCTAATAAATCAACTTTTCTTTCAAACACATCTTCCAAAGAATATTTAAAATCAAAAAAATTATTGAAATAATCAGTAATTTTTCCCTTGTCAAAATCTACAATTAAATCAATATCGCTATTTTCATTGAATTTATTGCCAAGCACCGAACCAAACACATATAATTTATTAACATTATATTTTTGGCACAATATTACAATTTGTGGTAATAAAAAATTTATGTAATTCATAATCAGTAATTTTTTCGCAAAAATACAACTTTTTTTTTATTTGCCAAATTTCTTTCAAAAGGCAAAAGACAAAAAATGAAAGACGAAAGATGAAAGACGAAAGACAAAAATCTCATTCCTAACTCCTAACTCCTAACCCCTAACTCCTAACCCCTAACTCCTAACCCCTATCTCCTAACTCCTTTTCATTCACTCCAACACTTCGCAATAAATTTATCTGAAAAGCCCATTTTTTTTGCCTGTTTTAATATCTCAATGTTCATTGGGTTCTCTTTTAAAACACTCTCAAAATCAACAATGTTTTTGATTTTTTTAAGAAAAAATAAATCTATTTTTGTGGTATCGTAAATAATTGTTAAATCAACGCCGTTGCGAATAAGTTGTGAGATAGCATAAAGTCGGTCATCTGTTGCCTGTTGTATGTAGTTGATTAATAAGTCGTTATCTTTGTCGTCAAACTTTTTGTGCCAAATATGGCTAACTCCTATCTCCAATCCTCTGACTGCCTTTAACAAACTCTCTTCTATCGTTTTGCCGAGCGACATTACCTCGCCTGTTGCTTTCATCTGTGTGCCAAGCGCGTTTGATGCCTCAGAAAATTTATCAAAAGGGAAACGCGCAATTTTTGTAACTATATAGTCCAAAGACGGCTCAAAATTTGCGGGTGTGTTGTTAATCAAAATTTCGTCAAGTGTAAAACCGACCGCAATTTTTGCACTCACACGCGCAATCGGGTAACCGCTCGCCTTTGATGCTAACGCAGAACTGCGGCTCACACGAGGATTTACCTCAATCAGATAGTAATTTAAACTGAAAGGGTCAAGTGCAAACTGCACATTGCAACCGCCTTCAATCTGCAATGCACGAATAATCTTCAGCGCACTCTCCCGCAACATTTGATACTCCTTTTTGCTCATTGTTTGTGATGGACATACTACCATAGAATCGCCGGTATGAACACCGACAGGGTCAATATTTTCCATATCGCAAATAACTATTGCGGTGTCGTTTTTATCTCTCATTACCTCAAATTCTATCTCCTTAAAGCCCTTTACCGACTTTTCCACCAAAACTTGATGAACAGGCGAAATTAAAAGGGCGTGCCGCATAACTTCGCAAAATTCTTTTTCATTTTCTGCAAAACCGCCGCCCGTACCGCCGAGTGTAAAAGCGGGTCGCAGCACAACAGGGTAACCGATTTTTTCCGCCGCCGCAACGCCTTCTTCCATCGTATTGGCAATGAAAGAGGGCAAAACCGGCTCGCCCAAGTCCTGACACAGTTTCTTGAAAAGTTGGCGGTCTTCTGCCTGTTCGATGCTCTTGAACGAAGTTCCGAGAATTTCCACGCTGCACTCTTCAAGAATGCCTTTTTTGGCGAGTTGCACGGCGAGATTAAGTCCCGTTTGTCCGCCAAGATTCGGCACAATGGCATCAGGACGCTCGTAGCGAATGATTTTTGCTACATATTCGAGCGTTAGCGGTTCCATATACACCTTGTCGGCGATGTTAGTGTCGGTCATAATGGTAGCGGGGTTTGAGTTCGCCAGAATTACCTCGTAGCCCTCTTCTTTGAGAGCGAGGCACGCTTGCGTTCCTGCGTAGTCAAATTCGGCTGCCTGCCCAATCACAATCGGTCCCGAACCGATTACCATAATTTTTTTAAGGTCTGTACGTTTCATTTATTTTAGTGAG
>Ga0209628_10000590_pt1 | contig 22550 bp, 18 predicted proteins | sample TergutCu122P4_FD_187285 | JGI IMG/M metagenome (GOLD analysis project Ga0209628, IMG submission 187285) | Cubitermes ugandensis P4 segment gut microbial communities from Kakamega Forest, Kenya - Cu122 P4 (SPAdes) (version 2) | ecosystem: Host-associated > Arthropoda: Insects > Digestive system...
CGTTGCTTTGAACAATACGGTCGTAATGGTCATAGACAAAACTTCGGGCATGCTTTCCGGCAATCGAAACCCAGTTCGGACGATACAGATTATCGTAACCATAATTTGTAGTTTCTTCATTTGAGTTTCCTTCGTTGCGCCGCTTGTATTTCAGCAAACCGGATGGATGATAGTTGTAAGTGGTAACAACGGAATCGCCGGTAAGATGCACTTTCTGGGCTTCACGCACCAATTGCCCCCAACCATCATATTGGGAGGTGATTACACCAGCATCGGGGTCGGTCAGTTTTGTCCGGTTGCCTTGCAAATCGTATTCTATGGTAATTGCCTGTCCGCCTTGGGGAGTGGCGGTTTTTACCTGTCCGTTGGCATAATGTGTGAAATTAACTTTCTTTCCGTTGGTTTCTTCTTCCGTCACCCAGCCTGCCGGATTGACTGTTGTCTTTCTTGTATCGGTAGGGGAAGTAACGGTGGTAACTAATCCGTTATATGCAATTGTGGTTTGTCCCATCGGAGTAACTACAATTGAATCCCTGCCGTAACTGTCATAAGTATAAGTTGCCGCCCAAGTCTTGGCATTGTTCTCGAAATAAGGTTCCGATGTGCGGTACACTTGTGATTTCGTATTGTATTCGGTATCCACCAATATCTTTTTATTGTTTAATCCATAAGCGTCTTTCCGAATCTCCCGACCCAATGCATCATACCAAACCCAAACGGGCGACTGGACGGAAGTTTCAGTATAACTGTAATACTTGGCATTATTCGGTTTGTAAGATAAGTTCCCCGCCCATTGCAAAGCATTGGCGATTTTGATTCCATCGGGATAAGTGGTGAGTTTCAGTCGTCCGAAACCGTCGTACTGGTAATTGGTAGTACCCAAACGGTCGGTTTTGCTCTTAAGCAATCCCTTTGATTCGTCGTAAGTATAAATGATCGAATCGTTGAATTGATCATTCTTTTTTGTTTTTACAAACCTGCCCGAAGGAGTATAAGTGAATGTTTGAGAGCGGGAAATCAAACTCCCCGACGCATCCTTTGCTTTGACGGTTATTTTGCCCGGATTACCATACTGGTCGTAGTTGGTATAAAAAGTCTGTACTTTTTTATCGACATCTATCGAATCTTTGGTATGGAGGGTGATGTTTCCTTTGTTGTCGTAATAGAAATACTCATTCCTTTTTATGGAATCTCCGGCATAATATTGTACTGTTTGTATTCCCTGCGGTTTATTCGGGCACCACGATGCTGCTTGAACATAACTAATGGTTTGCGTAGTTACAGAATTTCCTCTCTTTGTTTTAATTGTCTGCGGATTGCCATAACCATCAAAGTTATATATTTGCGTAGTATCGGATAAAGTAGTCAGTTCATCTTTTGAGATTTGCTCACTTACATAAGGGAAAATTCGTATGCCGCCTAATTTAGTTCTAAAATTGAAGAAATTGCGGGAAGTTAATCTTGTGCTGCCTATTTTAGTGGTAATACTGTCAATAAAAGTATTGTAATATGTAGAATTACAACCATAATAAGTAGTGGTTAGAACATTCGATTTTACTTCTTTCGCCTCTGTTTTGGCAAATCCAAGAAAACCCTTACCCTGCACATGTACACGCGCGCTGTAATATTTCATTGTCGTTTGGTACGATTCGGAAGCATTTCCCACTGAGTAATTGCTGACAAATCTGACATTGTAATTAAATCCTGCTAAGGGAAAACTATATTGATACCGATTTTCGGGATAATACATTTCTGAGTTATGTGTATATCCATAATTGATGTTTGTTTCCCTCCCTAATCCGTCGGTTATTTTGATTACATTCAGGTCTTGACAGTCTTTACCAAAGCTATAAGATCGTATCTCGTATCCTTTAGATTCCGCGTAAGTATTATATATAATTTCATCCCTTCCATCTCCATTAAAATTAGCGACCATTATTATCCTGCTGTCTGGCGGGTTAACTCCGGATAAGAGTGGAAAACTTTTTTCTTCACTAAAAGACAACCCCGTAAAAAGTCGTATTTTCAAATTGTTGGGGGATGCAAAGTAAGCAATATCCTTCCTTCCATCACCATTAAAATCCCCGACATATAATGTTTTATCGTACTGTTGCATATCAGGCAATAGTTTTTTATAAAAACCGTTACCGGTGGATAAATGAATCGCGGTTTCATTGTGTGTTGGATCATTCAGATTCTGTACAACTTTTTGCGTTAATAAATCGGTTTTACCGTCACCATTAAAATCGCCAAAATACACACCCGTCTTATATGTAGGATAAGTGTCACTATCTAATAACTGATATTCGTTATTTAAACCCACTTTTACCATTGTATAGATGCGGTATCCGTTTGCATCAAGCACCATAATATCTGTTTTGCCATCACCGTTAAAATCAAGCATATATTTGTTGTTGGGAAAATCTGCTATATACACTGTATCTCCCCATATAATATTTTGATTGTAATTGAGATTTTGTACGGGAGCAGGATCGCTCAACCGATAGGTTTTTGATGTGTTTTCAAATACCAACTCCAGTTTACCATCCCCATCAAAGTCTCCTGCCAATCCTATGGTTGGTTCTGAAACAGAGCCGACAGCGTTTATAAATCCGGGAAATGGTTCAAAATTCCTATTTCCGAATAATTGATGTTTATATACATAGCTTGGGCCCGTGGTCGCATTGTTTTTTATCCGCGTAACCAATACAAAATCGGTTAGTCCATCACCATCGAAATCACCCGGTATAATTCTCTCAAAAGTTTCATTATTAAGCGCATTAAAAATAAATTGAGTTTCTCTCCACCTTTTCATCAACTTATTCGTCCCGTCTGTCACGTAAAATACCAATTTTGTTGAATCCGGAACATAAGTAACCATATCCATTCGTCCGTCTCCGTCAAAATCAGCATACCAAAATGATTGTGCGTCTTGTTTGTATAATCCATCCGGCGAAAAATTTTCAATAGTAAGGCCTTCGTCGTTACTTGCCCATAGAATTGAAGTGCTGTTCATTTTTTCGTATGAACTGTTGCGGCGCGTGACTGCTGTCAGCTTGGAGTTTATATTATTGAGATCATAGGACAAAGCATATCTCGACACAACACTGTTTTCACTTTTCACAAAAATATCTCTCAACAAGTGAGAGATACGAATTTGTGCACCCTTTATATATGTGCATTGTATGTCTGTACGCTCCCCTATAGTATATTGGAATTCTACTTCATAAGCATGCACCGATCCTATATTTTCATTGCCGCCATAAAGTATTTTGTATAACAAAACTTCACCGGTATTCCAACTTCCGTCATCCTTTAGGTAAATGTAGGTCATATAATTCCCATTTGCATCCGTTACTTTTTTTAACAAATAACTTATCGGAACACCTTGCCCTACACCTGTCAGTCGAGAGTCGTTACTGGATCCATACTCTAATGTTAACCCTTGTTTCGTTTTTACCTCAAAACAAAGAAGCCCGTTAATCGACTTGTAAGTAATTTCGCTAAATGACTCTATTTCGGTACGGTATTCAGCTCCATCATTTAGATTATTTATTGTATTGATTTTTATCAGTCGCTGTCCGTCTAACATTAAATTGTCATAATTATTTAGTTCAACCGTTGCTATTTTTTCATCATGATAAAGCGTGCTGCCTGTACGACTTATCGCCGACATTCCACCTATACTCCATCCCCATCCTGCAATACCATTTCCCCCCTGGCTATTATACACCAAAGATATATTGGGTTGCATCCCATTAATCCCCGCAGGGACTTCAATAGGGATAGTATAAACGGCAGCCCCGCTCGGACTTACGTCAAAAGCGCCCGGGATAGTACCGACCACCGCACCTTGTGTCGGAGAATTAACAATATTTCCGTACGCATCTGCATAAGTATTCTCTGTTGGCGGGAGTACCAAAGTCTGATCTGTTCGGGCAGAAAATGTATTGCCCGGACTCGAATAACTAAAACCCGGATTCAGGGTGATTCTGTTTCGGGCAACGTATTCTTTTGTGCCGGATAAAGCGGTGTTTAATATCAAAGTATCGCCTGTCTGTGTCTGCGAGATACCGGGGAAGGAATAAAGCAGAAACAATAGTGCGATAACGAATTTGTAATATGTGAGTTTCATGGTTTTCATCGTTTAATAATTTTCCATTCCGTTTGGGATTTCCCCGCCAAAATCTTCATCAGGTAAGTTCCCGAAGGCTGACTGCTTATATTAATATCCGTAAAATCGGTTATCCCTCTTTGCGAGGTTACTAAACCTCCCGACAGGTTATACAGCAGAATGTCGGCTGTTTGGTCTTCCGGCAGGTTGCGGATTTCGACTTTCAATAATCCGTCGGTAGGGTTGGGATAGATTCTCACTTCAATATCCGAAAGCATTTCCGAATAAACGATTGGCTGTTCTTCCTCTTCCGGAACAGTGGCTGATCGCAGTTGGATTACTATCGTGCGGGAAATGCGGTTTCCTGCGGCATCATATCCGTAAGATACTGTGTCTTGCGAGTGAAGGACTTGCAAACAAACAATAGCAAAGAATCCCAACAGTATGAGTTTAATAATGGTTTTCATGGCTAAGGTTTTTATTTGGTTTCTTTCGATTCTTTTTCCAACAGTCGGGAAACTAATTCCGTCAATTGATTTACCCGCTCCTGTAACTGGTTGTTTTGCTCGCTGAGTTCCTGCACGGCTTTTACTAAGGGAACGACAAATTCCGAATACCGCAGTCCGTAGATGCCAAGTTCGTCCACATCCACTCCACTGAAATCGTAACCGATGCTTTTTGCCATTCTTTCTACATCCTGCGCCACAAAACCTGTCTGCACAACATTCTGCTTAGCCTCTCTTGCCTGTCTGTTGAAGTCTATCAATTTCTGGGGCAACGATCGTTTGAGCGTATCCTCACCGGTTTTTCCCGTTCTATCAATTTTTAACAAATCATCTATGGCATCCAAATCCAGATTGTATGTAATCGGCTGCAAGCGGTTGATAAAGGCAAGCCCCGGCACCTCTGTCCGGATGTTTTTCTTCGCCCGTCCGTCCGAAAAATTCGTCCAGCCGACGTAACCGCCAATGCTGGTAACCATGCCGTTGCCAATTCTTACCTGATTGCTTGAGGTGGCTGCTGCATTATTGCCGATAGCTGTAGCATTGCTCAGATTAGTGCCGGCAGAGAAATTAGCCTCATATCCAATGGCAGTATTGCAGTCTCCTATCGTATTAGTGTAAAGTGCAGAAAGACCGATAGCGATATTGCAGGATCCGGTTGTGTTATAGTAAAGCGCATCCGTACCAATAGCGGTATTGTAAGAGCCATTCGTATTACTGCGAAGTGCATAAATTCCATTAGCGATATTGTAAGAGCCATCCGTATTACCGTAAAGTGCGCAATAACCATTGGCAGTATTTGCCCGACCATCCATATTACCGTAAAGTGCGCAATAACCATTGGCGGTATTTGAGCTACCTCCCGTATTATTATAAAGTGCATGAGCCCCATTGGCGGTATTGCCATCACCCTCATCATTACTGTAAAGCGCTTGATAACCATTAGCGGTATTGCTGCCGCTCCACGTACTGGAGTAGAGTGCTTGATAACCAACAGCAGTATTTGAACTACCCCACGTATTATTGTAAAGTGCTTGATAACCAACAGCAGTATTTGCGCCACCATCCGTATTACTGTAAAGCGCTTTGACACCGATAGCCACATTGCCTAATTCTGGGCCAGAATTCTTTAGAGATTCGTATCCAAAAGACACGTTATCAATTCCAGATTTCCCCGTAAACCCTGCCAACACATTGTTTACCTTAAAAGTGATAGGGAAATTGCCGATTGTACCCAAAAAATTGGATGCACTACTCAAGTAAATGTTTTTGGAAATAACAATATTTCCTACGGAATCGATATCCAACTGCGCCATACCCGAAAAAGTACAACATACACACAAAACGAAAATAAGTTTAATTTTTCTCATGATGTTTAAATATTAAAAAGTGAATGAATAAAAAATTTCTCCAAAGGTATGCAAAAAAAAATAATAAATTAGCTTAGAGTTTGGAATTTTCTTCCAATTTCCTTTGGAAGGTCATAACTTATTCCTACTTTTGTACGAAAATTTACTTTTATGACAGAAGAGCAAAGTAAATTGTTATATATTTTTGAAGATCGAGTACATCAACTGATAAAAATTTGTGATGGCTTGAGGCAGGAGAATAGCGATTTGAAACTTCAGATAGAAGCATTGAAACAGTCGCAGAATGGATTGGAAGAGGAAAACAAAACAATAAAAGTCAAATACGAAAATCTGAAAATGGCGCGGATCATATCCGTCGGACAGGGCGATTTGAAAGGCGCAAAAGACAGATTGTCGAAATTAGTCGAGGAAGTAGATAGATGTATCGCTTTATTGAACGAATAAAAAACAATTGATTGTATGGACGAAAATTTCTCAATACAATTAAAAATAGTTGATAGGCATTTCCCTTATTCCTGTAAACGGAAGGATGAGCAAATACTGAGGAAAGCGGCAACCGGTGTTACGAACAAATATATGGCTTACAGTTCGTATTACTCAGGTCCTAACTTTCCGATGGTTGATGTGTTGAAATTGGTAGCATTTCATTTTTCGTTAGAATTACAGGAAAACAAACAACAGGCGGATATGGTGCCTGTTATCGGAAAAATTGAACAACTGAACACAGAATTGGAACGATATATTCAAGCGTTATAATCATTGTTTTTCAATCGTTTTTGCACTAATGGCTTTTGGAGTTTTGTATCAAAAGACAGTTGGTGCGTTTTTTTTATTATAACAAATTAAAATAGTAGAATTGTATGGAAATATGGGGAATAATTATAACATCGTTTTTGTCCATCCTGGCAGGAGGTGCAATCGCCGCTTGGGCGTTAAATTTCAGGAGTGTATCGAAGAGTAAAAAGATTGTTGAAGAAGCGCAGAAAGAGGCCGAATCCATTAAGAAAAACAAGTTGCTGGAAGTAAAGGAGAAATTTATTTCTCTGAAGGCCGACCTGGAAAAGCAGGTAAGTATGCGTAATTCCAAAATTCAATCGCAGGAGGCAAAACTGCATCATCGGGAACTGCTGATCAATCAACGGCAGGAGGAGGTAAACAAGAAGCGGAACGAATTGGAAGCCGTTCGCGAAAATCTGAACAACCAATTAGAACTTGTTGAGAAACGCAAGCAGGAATTGGACAAAGTTCACAAAATGGAAATCGAACGCTTGGAAGCCTTATCCGGACTTTCGGCGGAAGAAGCCAAAGAGCGCTTAGCGCAATCGTTGAGAGAAGAAGCGCAAGTTGCCGCTGCCGCATACGTCAGCGAAGTAATGGAAGAAGCCAAAATGACGGCAAACAAAGAAGCGAAAAAGATTGTCGTACAGTCGATTCAACGAGTGGCTACCGAAACGGCTATCGAAAATGCCATTACAGTTTTTCCGATTGATTCGGACGAAATTAAAGGACGGATTATCGGGCGAGAAGGGCGCAATATCCGTGCTTTGGAGGCAGCAACCGGTATCGAAATCATTGTCGATGATACTCCGGAAGCCATTGTCCTTTCCGGCTTCGATCCGGTACGGCGCGAAATCGCCCGCTTGGCTTTGCATCAATTGGTACAGGACGGGCGCATTCATCCGGCTCGTATCGAAGAGGTAGTAACCAAAGTACGGAAACAGGTAGAGGAAGAAATAGTTGAAACCGGTAAACGTACCACCATCGACTTGGGTATCCACGGCTTGCATCCCGAACTTATCCGAATGATCGGACGTATGAAATACCGTTCTTCATACGGACAAAACCTTTTGCAGCACTCACGCGAAACGGCTAATCTCTGTGCTATCATGGCCGCTGAGTTGGGATTGAATCCGAAAAAAGCCAAACGCGCCGGCTTGCTGCACGATATAGGCAAAGTGCCGGACGATGAACCCGAATTGCCTCACGCTGTTTTGGGTATGAAATTGGCCGAAAAGTACAAGGAAAAACCCGATATTTGCAATGCCATTGGTGCTCACCACGATGAAGCGGAAATGACAACTCTTTTGGCTCCGATTGTACAGGTGTGCGATGCTATCTCAGGAGCTCGTCCGGGCGCACGGCGAGAGATTGTAGAAGCCTATCTGAAACGATTGAACGATTTGGAACAATTGGCTTTGTCATATCCGGGTGTGGTAAAAACGTATGCCATTCAAGCCGGTCGGGAATTGCGTGTGATTGTCGGAGCGGAAAAAATCAGTGATATTGAAACGGAAAGTCTGTCGAACGAAATTGCAAAGAAAATACAGGACGAAATGACTTACCCCGGACAGGTAAAAATTACTGTTATTCGCGAAACCCGTGCAGTAGCCTTCGCCAAATAGGAAGCAAATAACCGATATAACTGTATTAAAAACAATGGAAGCCGTATTAATTTCTTTCCGAAATGTCGAATTGTGTCGCGGAGAAAATATTATTCTCCGAGATGTGAATTTTGAACAGCGAAAAAGTGAATTTGTGTACATCATCGGTCGGGTAGGGTCGGGTAAAAGCACATTTCTCAAAACCTTGTATTGCGATATACCGATTAGCAAAGGTGATACGGCATCCATATTTGATTACGACTTGATGAAAATCAAAAAGAAACAAATACCCTTGCTGCGTAGGAAAGTAGGCATCGTTTTTCAGGATTTTCAATTATTAACCGATCGTTCGGTTTATAAAAATCTGGAATTTGTATTGCAATCGACCGGTTGGAACGATAAACACGCAGTAGAAGAACGTATTCAGGAAGTTTTAGTACAGGTAGGGATGGCGACTAAAGGTTATAAAATGCCTTACGAATTGTCGGGTGGCGAACAGCAGCAGATTGCTATTGCCCGCGCTTTATTAAATTCGCCGGAAATTATTTTGGCCGACGAGCCTACAGGAAACCTTGATTTGGAATCAGGAAGGCGTATCGTACAATTATTGCACGATATCAGCAACAATGGAACGGCTGTCATTATGACTACACACAATTACCAATGGGTGCATGAATTTCCTGCAAAAGTAAAAAAATGCGAAGAAAGAAAACTTTTTGATTGTGAAATGGACACCGTTTAAGTGTCTCGGACTTTCGTAGCGATATTATCTTTTACATACACAAAATAAAAAACAAAAATATGGCAAAAAATAACTTTCCATTGGAAAAAATCGGATGTTTGCAAACTCCCTTTTATTTTTACGACACGGAACTTTTGAGAAAGACGGTTCAAACAGCCGTTACCGAAGCTAACCGTTACGGTTATCATCTTCATTATGCAGTGAAGGCAAATAACAATCCGCAAATTTTATCTATTATCCGAGAATACGGAATGGGTGCCGACTGTGTAAGCGGAGGCGAAATCAGGGCGGCATTGAAAGCCGGTTTTCCGGCAGATAAAATCGTATTTGCCGGTGTGGGAAAAGCCGATTGGGAAATCAATCTGGGATTGGAAAACAACATTTTCTGTTTCAATGTAGAGTCGCTTCCCGAATTGGAAATCATCAACGAATTAGCCGGCAAACAAGGGAAAACAGCGCGTATAGCCCTGCGTGTCAATCCGGAAGTGGATGCTCATACGCATCATCACATTACGACCGGAACGAAGGAAAATAAATTTGGCATCAATCTGGAACATTTGGATATGATATTGGATCACTTGCCCTTGTTACCTTCTATCGAATGGATTGGATTGCATTTTCATATAGGTTCATCCATAACGACGCAGGAGCCTTTCCGTCAACTGTGCCTCCGGTGGAACGAAATTCAGGAAAATTTAGCGAAACGAAATGTCCGCGTTCCGGTGGTTAATTTTGGCGGCGGACTGGGTATAGATTACTACGAGCCCGATGCTCATCCAGTTCCTGATTTTAAAAGTTATTTTGAGGTGTTCCAAAAATATGCTCAAACTTATCCCGGACAACAAGTTCATTTCGAGCCGGGGCGATCCATTGTGGGACAATGCGGAAATTTGATTTCCCAAGTGTTGTATGTGAAAGAAGGAAGCGATAAAAAATTTGCTATTCTCGATGCCGGTTTTACGGAATTGATCCGTCCGGCTATGTATGATGCACATCATAAAATTGAAAACCTGACTTCCGACAAACCGGAAGAGGTGTACGATGTGGTGGGACCTATCTGTGAATCGTCCGACTGTTTTGCTAAACAAATTCCGCTTAACCGGACACAGAGAGGCGATGTGGTTGCCATTCGATCGGCTGGAGCTTACGGAGAAGTGATGGCTTCGCAATACAACAGTCGCCAATTGCCTGCGTCTTATTTTTCGGAAACGCTGATTTCAGGAGCAAATTCATGATTTTTAGTCCGATAGATATTTGCATACTCACAACGTTATTGATTTGTTGGTTTATACAGTTGTTTTATTATTGGGTTTATTTGAATAAACCTTATTGTTATCAGCAGAAAGTAAATAAAGGAAAAATTGCGGTCTATCCCGCTTGCCCGCCCGTATCGGTGATTATTTATGCCCGAAATGAGGCGAGAAATTTGGAAAAATACTTGCCGGCTATTCTTAATCAAAATTATCCGCAGTATGAAGTAATTGTGGTGGACGACGGCTCGGACGATGATACGGAAATCGTTATAAAACAATTAGCCGTTCAAAACAAACACCTCTACTATACCTTTATTCCACCGGAAAGTAAATACATAAATCGAAGAAAATTGTCTTTAACCGTAGGAATCAAGGCTGCTCATTGTAATAATTTATTGTTTTTGGATGCCGATACTTACCCGATAAGTCCTGACTGGTTAGGTCTGATGGCACAACACTTTGTCAGGAAAACGACCGTAGTATTGGGTTTCAGTATATTGGAAAAACATCCTTTTCGATATGCCGAATACGATTATTTCTTTTCCAACTTACAAATGATGGCGTTAGCTCTGGCAAATCGTGCTTATGCGGGAAACGGTAGAAATTTGGGATATTGCAAAAGCGAACTTTCCTGGCAACGGATATTTTCTAATTTTGATTTACTGGAGACGGGCGACGATAATTCGTCGCCAAATGAGTTGCCGTGCGAAAATACGGTGTCACTCGAATTATCGCCCGACAGTGTTACCCGAGTCAATATGGATAAATGGTGGATGTGGCGGGAGTTGAAAATGAGACGAATAGAAACATCATCGTTTCATCGAAAATTTTCAATTATTTTCTGGGGAGTGGAAAAATTATCTCGAATGCTGTTTTATTTCCTGTTCCTGTTTGCCTGTGTATGGCTTTTCCCCAATTGGATAGTGATAGGAATTGTTGTAGTCTTGTTTCTAACACGTTTCTTAACCCAATGGATCGTGATTAATCGAACAACCGGTATATTAAAATTACCGAAATTTCATTTTAGTTTGCTAATTTCCGATTTCTTTCAACCATTTGCAAACGGATATTTCTATCTATACAAAACGTTTCACAGCAAATCAAAGGAATATAGAAGACATGGGCAACGATAATCATATATTCAACGAACTTCAACAAACCTTGCGGGGGATGAGGGGAAATCTTCGCATGTTGGAAACTTCTGTTCCTGTCGAAAAACAGGCGGAATATTTTAAGTACTCCGAAAAAGTAAGAGAAAACAGCCAAAATGAAACGGTAGAGAAACAAATGGAAATATTACATTCGGACGAAGCCTCCATTGAGGAAATGAAATATGCGATGACTTTTTTGGCAATTTCGGGAGATGTGAAAGCCTATCGTGTGTTGGAAAATTACAGTAAAGATCCGAAAAGTGAGTTGTTGAGCGATTGGACAAAGATGTCGTTACTGCATGCCCAAATCACGTTGGATAGCGAATTATCGGACGAAAAACAAGTGTTTATATCCACCGGATTGGGAGGAAAAGGGAATAAAATGCGTTTTTACGCTTTTTTCAAATCCGAAAATTTGCAACCTTTTTCAGATTATCAGCGAAACTTAATCGAAAAGGAGATACCATTTTGTATTCGCCGCCATCAGGGCGAAGTGGAAGACATACAGGTAGAAGATAATTATTTTTCGGTGGTATTTTTGATTGAATTGAATGTGGATATAAAAACGATGTTGCTGAATGCTGTATCCGAATGTAACGAATATGGAAATTTTATCCAAACCAGTTTTAGCGTTACCAATGTCAAAAAATTCGGTCGGGGAGATATCGAACGGGAATTACGAAAAAGCCTTTAAACTCATATCCAAACTCTTGATCGAATGGGTTAATGCTCCGATAGATACATAATCCACTCCCGTTTCAGCATAGTCTCGAACGGTTTCGTAAGTAATGCCTCCGGAGGATTCCAGCGGATAACGACCATTAACCAATTCTACAGCCTTTCCGGTATCCGCAACATTGAAATTATCCAACATAATTCGATCTACATCGCCTATCCTCAACACTTCATTTAATTCGTCGAAGTTGCGAACTTCAATTTCGATGGGTAATTGTTTCCCGTTTTTCCAGCAATATTCTTTGGCGCGGATGATGGCGTTTTCGATACCGCCGGAAAAATCTATGTGATTGTCTTTCAATAAAATCATATCGAAAAGACCGATGCGGTGATTGTGTCCGCCTCCGATTCTTACAGCCTCTTTTTCGAGTATCCGCATTCCGGGAGTAGTTTTCCGTGTATCCAAAATACGGGTTTTAGTGCCTTCCAATTTTTTTACATAATTGCGAGTGGCAGTAGCAATACCGCTCATGCGTTGCATCACATTCAATACTAACCGTTCGGTTTGAAGTAACGACCTTGTTTTACCTTCGACCGTAAAAGCTATATCACCAACTTTCACGTCCGAACCGTCGGGAATGAAAATCTCCATTCTCAAATCCGGATCGAAAGTGTGAAAAATTTTCCGAGCAATTTCTACCCCCGCTAAAACGCCTGTTTCCTTCACAATCAGTTGAACTCTTCCTTGCGCTGAAGCCGGAATGGTAGATAGGGTGGTGTGGTCGCCATCCCCAATATCTTCCTTAAAAGCCAAACGAATGAGATCGTCGATTAATTCTTGTTCCATTTGTATATAATTTGCCTGCAAAAATACGAAATAATATGAATGAAATAACTATATTTGCATTCGAAATACCCAAAGGCAATGATTAAGCAACAACTCATTCAAAAGCAACAGCAAAAATTGTCGCCAGCACAAATCCAGCAAATCAGAATGTTGGAACTGAATGCTATTGAAGTAGAGAATCTAATTAATCAGGAATTGGAAGACAATCCGGCTTTGGAAGAATCACCAACTCTATCTTCTGAGACAGACGATTTAATGAGCGAATACGGCAGTTTGGAAAATAAGAATGAGACTGCCGAAGATCTTTCGTTGAACGATTATTTGACGGAAGACGATATTCCACACTATGCCTTAGATCGACATTACAAGACGGAAGAAAGACAACGGGAAAGTTCGTATTCCGAATCGGAATCTTTTCAGGAATATTTGTTGGATCAGTTGCGATTGAGACATCTCTCTGTAGAAACACTCCGAATAGGCGAATATATTGTCGGAAGTATGGACAATGACGGCTATCTGCGCCGAGATCCTGAACTATTGGCCGACGATTTGGCATTTCAATACGGCTTGGAAGTGTCTGTGCAAGAAATCAGGGAAGTTATAGACATGATTAAACAATTGGATCCGGCCGGAATAGGCGCCCCCGATATACGCGAATGTCTGTTGCTGCAATTACAGCGAAAAGAAAAAACGCAGGAGAGGGAATGGGCGATTCTTATCCTCGAAAAATATTTCGATGCTTTTTCTAAAAAAAAATACAGTAAAATTGTCGATGCATTAAACAGTATTGAACCTTTTTCAGGAGAAGATTTGAAAAATGTTATTAAGGAAATTACTCTACTAAATCCCAAGCCCGGAAGCTCGTGGGAAAGCAATATGGAAACTAAAATGTCACAAATCACACCCGATTTTATCGTGGAAGCCAACAATGGAGAATTGTTCTTTTCTTTTCCGAAAGAAAATACATCCGAATTGCGGGTAAGCAAGGAATATAACGAAATGTTGGAAAATTACTTTCGCACTCCCGGTAAAAAAAGCGAGTCAATGAAAGACGCTATTTTCTTCGTTAAACAAAAAGTTGATTCGGCCAAGTGGTTTATTGATGCGATCAAACAACGAAATACGACTTTACGGCAAACGATGTTAGCCATTATTGAAATTCAGCGCAACTTTTTCCTGACGGGCGACGAGTCGGAACTCAAACCGATGAAACTCAAGGATGTTGCCAAACTGTGTAAGTACGATGTTTCTACGGCTTCGCGAGTAAGCAACAGTAAATATGTTCAGACAAATTGGGGAGTGTATTCCTTGCGGTTTTTCTTTTCCGACAGGATAACCAATGAGGAAGGAGAGGATGTGTCGGTGCGGAGAGTTAAAACCTTGCTGAAGTCGTTGGTTGATCAGGAAGATAAAACCAAACCATTGTTCGATGGCGAGTTGGTAAATAAAATCAAGCAAGAGGGCTACAATATTGCCCGGCGTACCGTTGCCAAATACCGAGAACAACTAAACATTCCCGTAGCACGATTGCGAAAAGAAATTACTTAAGACGTTGATAGTCTGCAATCCAACGGTTCAAACTATCTAACAGCGCAGGCACATTCTGTCGGATACCCCATGCCTGCAATTGTGTAAAACTAATATCGGTGTTGATATCTATATTCGGAAATAATTGCATGTTTTTCAGAGCGATTTCTCTATCCACTACTGCATAATCCACTTCACCGTAAGCAACCATATATAAAATTTGCTCCTGTGTGTAATTTTCAATTTCCTGAATATGAATCGACTCTGCAATTTCTTCCGACAGGTTACGCAAACGCAAAATTCCGGGCGAACGGGCAGGAACGAAAATGGTTTTATGGGCTAAATCCATCTGATTCCGGATCAACGGCAAAGAGTCGTTTTTGTCGGATATGCGTTGTACCAGCACCTGTTTGTTTTGAGCAATGGGAATGGTAAAAGTCAGAAATTTTTTACTTTCACTGGTTATAGGGGTATTCATAGCGATGATATCACAGATGTTGTTTTCCAGTTTTTTCAAGCAGTTTTCCCAATTATTTTCCAACATAATACAAACCCGCAATCCCGACCGGTTTGCAATATATCGGCAAAGTTCGTATTGAATTCCCGCAATAGTGTCGCCCGAGACATAATACCCTACCGCATTGTATTCGGTTACGACATTCAACACACCGGACGCCCGGATTTCCGGAAAATCACGGACGGGAATTTTCCTCTCTGATATCCATTGGATGGTACCGGCAATCAACAGACAAACGGCAATGCCGATACAAATAAAAACTGTTTTCTTTCTTTTTCGCATATTTTACAAAAATTGTGATGCAAAGATAAATAAAAATCATTTGACAAGTAATCCCACGGTATTAGATAATTGAACAATAGTAACATGGCAAACTATTTGCTGCCTATTTAGTAACCGCAAACACATTATCTGTTGCTTGATTTTTGTAATTTATTGATGGATAATTGTTAAACTGCATAATACAAAGAAATGAACAAGAAAAATTTCGAGAAAAAGATGGATGACGAAAGCACATTCGCTGACAACTTAACAGAAAATATGTCAAAAAAGCAATCCGAAGAAAATAATCCGGAAAATCCTGTCGAATTGGCTGACATTGCGACAGAAGATGAATTAGCTCAACTGAAAGATTCCTATTTGCGTTTAATGGCCGAATATGATAATTATCGTAAGCGTACGATCAAGGAAAAAACCGAATTGATAAAAAATGGCGGAGAAAAAGTGCTGATAGGTTTTTTACCTGTTTTAGACGACTTTCAGCGGGCATTGGAAACAATTGAGAAAGCAACCGATTTGGATGCCGTAAAAGAAGGTGTAGAACTGATATATAACAAATTCTTATCTTTCCTGCAGCAAAACGGCGTGAAATCCATTGAAGCCATTGGGCAAGATTTCGACGACGAATTATTTGAAGCAGTAGCAATAGTTCCCGCTGCGAATGAAGAACAAAAAGGAAAAGTAATTGACGATATGCAAACCGGATATATTTTAAACGATAAAGTGATTCGCCATACAAAAGTGGTCGTGGCCAATTAACGGAATAACACAAGAAAATGGCATCTACAACTAAGCGAGATTATTACGAAATTCTGGAAGTAGCAAAAACATCTACGGCAGACGAAATTAAAAAAGCCTACCGGCAAAAGGCTATTCAGTATCATCCCGATAAGAACCCGGGCGATAAGACGGCGGAAGAAAAATTTAAGGAAGCGGCAGAAGCCTACGAAGTGTTGAGCAACTCCGAAAAACGTAGTCGATACGATCAATTCGGCCACGCAGGCGTAAGCGGTTCCGGTGGGTTTGAAGGAGGAGGTTTCTCAATGGAGGATATCTTTTCCCGCTTCGGCGATTTATTTGGCGATGGTTTTGGTGGCGGATTCAGTCCTTTTAGTGGATTTGCTTCAGGATCCCAAAAATCTCGCGGTTCCGATTTGCGCGTAAAAATCAAACTTACCCTCAAAGAAATTGCTACCGGCGTTGAGAAAAAATTGAAAGTAAATAAATACGTGGCTTGTTCGCATTGCAAAGGAACAGGAGCCGACGGCGATAATGCTCATTCCAACTGTCCTACCTGTCAAGGACGAGGGCATGTTACCCGCGTAGTGAACAGCGTCTTTGGACACATGCAAACTACATCTGTCTGTCCCAACTGCCAGGGCGAGGGTAAAATCATTACGAAAAAATGTTCGCATTGTTATGGCGAAGGCATTGTAAAAGCCGACACTGTCGTTGCAGTCAACTTGCCCGCCGGAGTGGCGGAAGGAATGCAACTGACCATCCGACAAAAAGGAAATGCCGCACGCAGAGGAGGTGTCAGCGGTGATTTATTGGTAGTTGTTGAAGAAGAAAGGCATCCGGAATTGGTGCGCGATCAGCAAGACTTAATATATAATTTGTTATTAACTGTTTCACAAGCCGCTTTGGGAAGCACCATCGAAGTACCTACCTTAGACGGAAAGGCGAAAATTAAAATCGAGCCGGGTACTCAGCCGGGTAAAATACTTCGCTTGAAAAATAAAGGATTGCCTTCGATAAACAGGCACGGCATCGGCGATTTACTGATTAATATTGCAGTGTACATTCCTGAAAATCTAACGCCCGAACAGCAGGAATTCTTTTCAAAAATGGAAAAAGCGTCCAATTTTCAACCGCCAAACTCAATGAAAGAAAAGATATTCAGTAAGTTCCGAAATATATTTGATTAAACGTTTCCTATCTCAATCACTTCCATATCCTGAATGTTTTCGCCATTAATGACGAAGCGCATCAAAGTGCGAACTTGATGAAAGCCGTATTTTCCTGCCGCTCCGGGGTTCAGGCAAAGCATTTGTAAGTGATTGTCGTACACCACTTTCAAGACATGTGAATGACCACAGACAAATAATTTCGGAGGTTGCTCATACAATTCTTTCCTGATTTCCGGTTCGTATCGTCCGGGATAACCGCCAATGTGCGTGAGCATCACTTCAATATCTTCAATTTTAAAACGCAAGATTTTCGGACAGAGTGTTCGCATCAGATGACTGTCGATATTTCCATAAACTGCCCGAACCGGTTTGATGATTTCCAAACGATTTAAAATTTCTTCACTGCCAATATCTCCGGCATGCCAAATCTCATCGCACACGGAAAAATATTGGGCAAATTTTTCATCCCAATACCCGTGTGTGTCCGATAATAAACCGACCTTCTTCATCAAATCTTCTTTTTTTGGAACAAATTTACGACTTTTATCTACATAATGTTGACTCGGAATAAAAAATCATCTTGAAATAAAATCTCGTTGAAAACCTGTTAATACATTTCGGCAAACCTTCGCAACTTACCGTTTGTGTTTTGCTACCTTTGCTGTCCCTTTAGGTTAAATCATAAAGCAAATAATATAAATGGTTGTACAAGAAAACAAATCCACCGGACGCAACCCGCGTCCCAAAAAGACATTATCGCCTACGGAAGAAATCGGACGCATCCAACCTCAGGCGCGAGAGTTGGAAGAGGCAATCCTGGGCGCGCTCATGCTCGAAAAAGACGCCTATTCTATGATCAGCGAGATGCTGACTCCCAAAAGTTTTTACGACAAAACGCACGAATTGATTTTTACTGCTATTCGCGATTTGGCTGTGAAATTGGAGCCGATTGATATGTTGACGGTAGTGGAACAATTGCGTCGTTCGGGTGATCTGGAAACGGTAGGAGGGATTCCTTATATTGCTCAACTATCGCAAAAAGTGGTCTCCAGTGCGCATTTGGAATATCATGCCCGCATTGTAGCCCAAAAAGCCTTAGCGCGTGAATTAATTTCTTTTTCATCCGATATTGCCTCGAAGGCTTTCGACGAAACCAACGATGTGGACGACTTAATGCAGGATGCCGAAGGGCGATTATTTGAAATATCCCAACAGAACGTCAAAAAAGATTTCACACCCATTAATCCGATTATTCGGGAAGCTATTGATTTGATGAGCGAAGCCGCTAAGCGTACCGACGGATTAAGCGGGTTGGCATCCGGGTTCAAGGATTTGGATAAAATAACTTCCGGATGGCAAAATTCCGACTTGATTATTATTGCCGCCCGTCCTGCTATGGGAAAAACAGCCTTTGTATTGTCGATGGCTAAAAATATGGCGGTAAATTTTCATACTTCCGTAGCTATTTTCTCATTGGAAATGTCGAATGTACAATTAGTAAATCGTTTGATTGTTAATGTTACGGAAATCCCGGGCGAAAAAATCAAAAGTGGACAACTGCGTCAGGACGAATGGTTTCAATTAGACCAACGTATCGAACAACTCTACCATGCACCTATTTATGTGGATGATACACCAAGTCTTTCGGTTTTTGAACTTCGTACCAAAGCCCGTCGATTGGTTAAGGAACACAAAGTCAAGTGTATTTTTATTGATTATTTACAGTTGATGAATGCCAGCGGTATGACTTTTGGTAGTAGAGAACAGGAAATCAGCACTATTTCCCGTTCGTTGAAAGGTTTGGCTAAAGAATTGAATATCCCAATCATTGCTCTTTCACAAATGAATCGCAACGTCGAAAGTCGTTCGATAAAAGAGGGCGGAATCGATGCCAAACGACCCCAGTTGTCCGACCTTCGTGAGTCGGGTGCTATCGAACAGGATGCCGATATTGTCTGTTTCATCCATCGACCGGAAGTTTACAAGATTTTTGAGGATTCCAAAGGGAACGATCTGCGCGGCAAGGCGGAAATCATTATCGCCAAGCACCGAAACGGCTCTACCGATGATATCCTGTTGAGTTTCAAACGCGAATACATCCGTTTTCAGAATTTGGACGAAGACCGTATTGCCGACGAATACCAATCCCGTATATTAGGACAGGCGGATTATGTGCCGCAGGAGAGGCAATCGACACCGTTTTAATCCGTTTCATAGTTTGCAGGCACACCGATTACAAATCGGCGATAGTGAACACATCATCAAATCATGTGATTAGCTCAAAGCCATCTCTTCCCTTGAGGCGTGAGGCAAAAAATTAAAAATACCGTACAAGGGATTCCGATAACGGCAAATCCTAATAAAGCACCCATTATTTATTCTCCTTCCACATAAAACAATCATTTTGTAGTACAAGGGTAACGGTTTGTGCGTTTCAATACCAGACGTTTCACATCGGGCTACCCATATTAAATCCGTTCCGGATTAGTCACCCCACAGCCCCCCCTCTCCATGTGGAGAGGGGGACGGGGGGTGAGGTGGGTTTGCAAGGCTGGAGCCATGTTTTTAACTGGACGTAGGCAAGGAGCCTACGCCGAGCTAAGGTAGCGCCGGCGGGTTTGTTGCGCAACTATGGATATAAAATCTAAACGTCTATAATCAGAACATCAATATATCCCTCCAATTTTTTAAAATCTTTGTCTGCTGTAACAAGCAACATACCGTATTGCTTGGCTGTTGCAGCAATAATAGCATCGGGAAGTTTGAAAAAATATTGCTGTTTTAGCATAATGGTAGCGGTCTTTATTGCATCTGTAAAAGCCAATATTTCACAATCTTGCAATAAGGCACGTATCTGACTCTCTTCTTGTGGTGGAAGTCCTTTTTTGCCGAGCAATTCCATTTCAGTAATTACAGAAATGGCAGCCGAGCAATGCATTATTCCTTTTACGGCAGGATGACCTTCTAATACATAAACAGGAATGTTGGTATCTATCAAAAAATCAATCCCACTCATTGCGCATCTCTTTCTGATATTCCAAGCCGTCAATTCCACGTTTCAATTTACCAAAATGAGCAGCGAGTGTTTTCTTGCGAAGACGAACTGTTTTAGCAAGTAACTTATCAAGACTGTCCTGCGTGATTTCTTTGACTTCGAGAACCATAATTATTCATTTTTAATATTTCAACCACAAAGGTAAACCTTTTTCTCCGAAAATCAAAGCGTAATGAAAGACGGTCGAGTAGGAACAGGTACCCCCCATATATATAGACTAATTTTGCTTAGCTTGACGGATATAGGCCAGGAGCCTACGCCCAACCTGAGTTTAATCTGTTTCATATTCAATCCCGGATTTTATAGGGTAGCGCTGGCGTAAAATCAAGATAACCAATGTGTTACTATGATATTTTGTGCTAAGTTTTACTTTTTAACTAAAAAATTTTTACAACAAACAATGAATGAAATTGTAATTGACTTATTTTTAATGAATTACACATTCTTAATTTTTGATTTTTCTTCATCGCTATTTCGAATGAGACAGGGTAGCGCTGGCGCTACCCTATTCATTCGAGACTGTAGCCGGACTATGCAAGCGTGGACGCTTGCTTTCTCTACGACGTAGCGTCAACGCTACGCCGAGCCAAGGGTGGTTTTGCAAGGCGCGAGCCTTGCTTTTACCTCCGGCGCAGCCAGGAGCCTACGTCGGGCTAAGGCCTACGGATGTCTATGATCCCATCAATCCTTAACACAACAAATTGGCAGGGACGCTTCCACACCGTTTTGAACATTTGGTGCCATTATTTCATCATCATAGTGCAAACGGTAACCAGATGGGATATCATATTTTGACCCGGTCCAGTAATTTCCCATCATCCCGGCCCCGTAGACGATGCCGGCAGGTGGCATATTTCTGAAACCGGACGCAGGAAAATAAATAGCACCGTGCAGGAGAGCCGAGAACGACATTATACTGGTACCATCGGGATTTGTCGGAGAAATGGGCCCAATAATTCCACCGTTGTTACTCCAACCCAAGGCTTCAGCGGAAGGCCCCCATTCGTACCAGACAAGGAAGTCCCCACCAAACTCCTGACTTACAGGCAATCGCCAACTCGGATGGATCAAAGTGCAAATATCACCCTTGAATACCTTTACTGTGTCGGCGGTATGCAGACTATGCACGTAATTGAAAGACCGACCCATTCCCACTCCGGAAACTATATAAGGTATACTAGCCAACGTCCATGCAGGTTTATTAACGGGCGCACCAATCACAGTTGCAGCATTTGTCTGTGTCCAACCTGTAGCGGTTGTACCGGTTATAGTCGGAACATAAATGGGTGTTGAACCATCATCCCATGCCCCATCTGGCGAAGTACCAATCAAAGAACCGAACTTAAAGAACACACCCTGCTTCATCTGATTGGAACCATTGTTTACGCCGTACACATCGGTGGTGGTATTCACCAGATCAAAAGTCAGTCGCTGATTGACATTATCCCAATAAATATTCGAACCGGCAAAAATTATCCTCTTAAATGTTACCGTAAGCGTATAAGGAATATTTTTCTGCAAGGCTTTATTAAAAGTAACAGTCTGATTGTCAAGTGCGGTACTGTTGATATTGAGTCCGGTCAGATTCATCGTGGTGGTGGCATCGCCGGCGGTATAGACTAAGCATTGGTCGTTGCTCGTCCAGATACGGTTGGAGGATGCACCTGAACCCCACCAGTCTGCCAAAGGATACTGAATAGCAGGCGTGTTCTTCACCGGTTTGCCGGTTGATAAATCAATGGTGTAACCATCCATCGAGCCGGCGGGCATCAGCATTGCATAAGCCGTAGTTCCATCAGTGTTCGTTATCACCGCCTTAATTCTGGAACAGAGGTGAGAGATGTTAATATTGATGGTAGTGGAAGCAGTAACCGTTATCGGCGCTCCGGCATTATCGGCTTTTCCCCACAGCAAATCGTTAGCCGCAGGATCGAGCGTTGCCAATGCACCCAGTCCCGACAGTGTGCTGTTTTGTTTGGCATACGCCACAAAAGTGTAATTGCCCGGAGTAACTGTCAACGGACTTGCCGAACTGAGGGTTGTGCCTCCCGGATCGACTGTGTAAACAGCCTGAGCCGCAGGGCTTGCTCCATCGTTCAAATACGCCAGAATGCGTACTTCCGTACCGGCAACCAAAGCATTAGCGCCGCCGTTGGTAGCACGGGTGTCAGAGGCATCGGGTTCCAAAGTAGCATACATATACCATCCGCCTTCTACGGGAATAAC
>Ga0209628_10000591_pt1 | contig 22549 bp, 19 predicted proteins | sample TergutCu122P4_FD_187285 | JGI IMG/M metagenome (GOLD analysis project Ga0209628, IMG submission 187285) | Cubitermes ugandensis P4 segment gut microbial communities from Kakamega Forest, Kenya - Cu122 P4 (SPAdes) (version 2) | ecosystem: Host-associated > Arthropoda: Insects > Digestive system...
TGGGGATAAATACTTGAAATTCCAACGTTTTAATGGTGAAGCAAATGAATTCAACTCAATACACTTGAAAATCAGGAATATCCATAACTCCTTTGATAATAATAGGTTAGCTCACTATACAGTCAAATTATTCATCTCCCCCAATAAAAGCCGGAATGAAGCGAAGCGAAATGACGGTAAAATCAGTAATCTGGGTATCCAGTTTACTCCAGCACCCTTGAAATTCAAGAGTGAAATACACACCGAAAATTTTGTTAAATCAAGGGTTGCCTTAATATGTAACACATTGCAATTAAACGAGTTGCGTGTAAAGTCAATCAGTATTTCGTGTGAATTTTGCTGGAGTAAACTAGATACCCAGAATCAGTAAAAATCGTAAACTTGTCGACGGACTGAGGGTTAGCCGGGGTGGGCGGTTGCATCATTTGCATTTTTTACTTATCATTCTTTGTTCCTCTTTTTTCATTTTTTTATGCGTCAAACTTTGTTATACCTTCCGGCAACGGTACTCGGGATTCCGTTGTTCGGATTCGGCATTTTATTCTGGACGGTTTTGGTGTCCACGGTCGTTGCCATTGCCGCTCGAATCCGTAAACACGGAATGGACGAGGAAGCTTGGGGTTATCTCCCGATGTTGGTGGTCGCTGAGGCACTGATCGTTTACGTCGTTCCGAACGTTTCGACTCCCGACGGTTTTCCAATTCGCGGTTACGGCGTCTTTTTGCTCCTGGCTATCGTTTCCGCCGTCGGATTGCTCATGTATCGCGGAAAAAAACTCTGGAACATGCCGCCGGACACCATCATTTCGCTCTCCCTGTGGAGCGTGATTTGCGGACTGGTCGGCGCACGGCTGTTTTACGTGATCGAATACTGGCCGGAAATCCGCAAACCCGATTTTATGGCAACGCTTATCAGCCTCGTCAGCATTACCGAAGGCGGTTTGGTCGTTTACGGCTCAATCATCGGCGGAACCCTCGGAGCAACCGTGTTTCTCCTGAAAAACAGATTGCCGGTTCTCGCAACGCTTGATCTCTTGGCTCCGGCACTTTTGCTCGGAATCGCAATCGGACGGCTCGGTTGCCTGATGAATGGTTGCTGTTTCGGCGGCGTGTGTGATCTTCCCTGGGCAATCACTTTTCCGCAAGGAAGTCCCGCTCACTTGCATCAATTGCTTCACCATCAGACGTATTTCGGCGGTCTGAAATTCCGGGAAGAACGAACGGACAAAACGTCGAGGCTTAGGATCGAGGCCGTTCGACCGGGCTGCGAGGCGGAAAAGATCGGACTCGAAAAGGAAATGACCGTTCTCGCACTGGGCTGGAAGAACCAGGAGCAGGATCAACTTTTTCCCGTAAGAGAAGAGCGGGAACTTTTCGCGTTCATGAACGACGCAATTCTCAACCGGCAGCAGGAAATTCTTGTCGTAACCGATTCGCCGCCGCCGTTCCACCACTACATGATTCCGTTGGTCCTTGAGGTGTTGCCGGTCCACCCGACCCAGATTTACAGTTCGCTCTTCGCGGCGTTCGGCAGCGGTTTGCTTCTGTTTCTTTCGCCGCGATGCAAAAAAGACGGACAGGTTTTTCTGCTCCTCATCACGTATTACCCGATTGCCCGATTTATCGAGGAAATGATCCGAACGGACGAAGGTTCGTTTCTCGGAACAGGCTTCACCGTTTCGCAAAACGTCAGCCTGGCCGTGTTAGGCGGAGTGGTGCTACTCGGTTTTTACCTGAAATCCCGTTCCACGAAAAGGGCTTACGAAGGACGATTTCCAATGAAAAGAGAACCATGAGAATATCGAACCTGCATCCTCTTTTACGGCGTCAAACTCGTTCGCAGCGGATTTTTCAGCTCGATTGGGTGAAAGGAACGGGGGACAAGACACATGAAACAAGAGACGAACAATTTTTCCAAGAAGCAATTGTTTCTGTACCGAAAGAATCGGACGATTCTCGTTGGCAAAACCTGAAGCGAACGGACGAACTTGCCCGATTGGAGTCGGTGCTTTTTTTGGCGAGAGAACCGCTTTCCAGCCGGAAATTGGCCCAATATGCGGAAATTGCCGACGCCGGTCGCGTTCGCCGTTTGCTGAAGGAATTGGGGCAAGCGTATTCGAAACAGCCGTGTGCCTTCCAGATTGTCGAAGTCGCCGGAGGATTTCAGTTGAGGACCCGGTCCCAATTTGCTCCCTGGCTGGTTCGACTCCAGGAAGTGCCGATTGAAGTTCGCTTGAGTACAACCGCAATGGAAACACTTGCGATCATTGCGCTGAAGCAACCGGTTTTGCGGGCAAGTGTCGAATCGGTCCGTGGAACACAGTGTGGCGAAATGATTCGGCAACTCATGGAAAAGAACTTGGTGAAAATCGTTGGCCGCAGCGACGATCTTGGACGCCCGTTTCTTTACGGGACGACCAAATACTTTCTTCAGGTTTTCGGCTTGAGGTCTTTGAACGAATTGAAATCCGAACCGCAAAGGGGGGCGTAAATCCCCGGTTGCGCGATTGGGGGGATTAGGTAAAATTGGCAATTTGCCTTGGCTCTTCACCGATTCCGGGTTGACGATTTGGCCAAAACATAAAACCGACAATAATATCTGCCTATTTTACCAAAAAGTCATACGTAAATCAGCTATTTTAAGTCTTTCCTTTTTTCCTTTTGTATTCATGACAATTTGGGTAAGTTTTACACCATAAATTCCATCAACCCGGAACCGGGTAAGAGCCATGATTTTTATGCACCCGACTGATTTTCCCTCTTGAAAAACGTGGACGGCGCGGTAGGATGTCATGTCATGGCTGAAGACATTACACCAAAATCTGATCAGTGACTCAGAAGCCCGCACGACAAGTTCGGACGAAATTTCCTGCAACGCAAGGCAATCGCGTTTGATCTACTGGCGTGCTATTGGGTAATAAGGTTGGGGTTTCGTGGGTTTTCGTCGCTAAGGTTGTTTTGTCAAGAAAAAATAAGGTGGAAATAAGGTTGTTTCCCCAGTTTTCAAAACGAAAAACTACCTAAAATCGTAGCGACACCCAAATGTTAGAAACAATTTCACCAAGTATGTTACGTGACGGCTTTGTACTCGGCGAAGCGAAAGGAAAGGCCGAAGGCGAGGCGAAAGGCGAAATACGGGCCATTCTCAGGTTACGATTTAAAGAGGTTCCTCAAGAAATCAAAGATGTGATTCAATCCATGACAGACTTGGTTACTCTTTCTGAAAATCACCTTTTCGTCCAAAATCATTTGAAGAACGGGAAAATCCAATGAAAAAAATCCATTCCTACGGTTTCGCATTACTTTTGTTTGCGATGCTTGCTTTCGGTCTGTTTTTAGGTCGCCATCCGGTTCCGGAGCGGAACATTCAGGCGGCGGCGTCCGATCGCTCTGGTCGCCTCATACTCGCAACGGGTTACGTCGCTCCGGACGTGGAGGCCGTGTACTGTCTCGATCAGCTCACCGGTCGGCTTTCCGCCGGGGTGTTGTCCAAAAAAGAGGGGAAGTTTCAAGGGCTTTACGAACGGAACATCAACAGCGATTTGGCTGAGGTTTTACGGTTGAAAAACGTAACCATGCCGCTTTCCGTTGCGCCGCAGTACACAATGGTTACGGGCGAAGTCAGTACGGAAAGTCAGGGCGCATCGCTTTGGCAGGTCGCCAAGTCGGTCGTTTACATTGCGGAAGTCAACACCGGGATGCTTTTGGTTTACACGATCCCCTGGCAGCGGTCGCTCCACGGCGGCGATCAGTCGGACACCGCGCTGCTCGAACTTTGGACCGCCGAACAATTCCAACCGGGAATTTTGAAATAAACTGTGCGGGGAGCTTATGATTACGACACTTTCCGATCTTGAGCCGGAACAGGAGGCGGATGCTTTTGTGTTGCTGACGGAAAAGCAATTGATTACGCCGAAAAGCGGGAAACCGTTCTTTTCCGTCGTGTTTCGTGATGCGAATCGGGAAATTCCGTCGGTCCCCATCTGGGCCGACTCTCCGCTTTACGGCGAATGTCAAAAAAATTGGGAACCGGGCAAGTATTACAAAATTCGGACGAAACTGCGAGTTACGGAAAAATACGGCAAGCAGTTGGAAATTCACCGGATTCGTGAAACCATGCCTTCCGACAAACAGGATGGGTTCGATCCGGTTCTTTGTCGGCCCAGCTCGCAAGTTTCACCCGAAGCGATGTACGAAGAACTTCTCGCGCTTGCCAAAAAACATATCGGCAAAGGGAAATTGTTGAATCTGATCACGCTCGTTTTCAAGGATTATCGACATGCAATCCAGGAAACCGCAGCGGCTCGGAATTATCACCATGCGTTTGTCGGCGGGCTTTTGGAACATACGCTTAACGTTACGAAAACGGCGGTTTTCCTTGCGGACCATTATCTTGTGGCGTACCCCAAGTTACCGGTTCCTTTTTCCAAACCGCTGGTCGTTGCCGGCGCGATTTTGCACGATATTGGCAAAATCCGGGAGTTGCAAACCGACGCGATTTCTTCGCATCACACAACGGAAGGGGACTTGATCGGACACGCCGTTCTCGGACGGGATTTCGTTCGGGATTACGGCAAGCTCGTCGAGCTGGAACCACAGGTGCAAACGCATCTGGAACATATCGTCTTGACGCATGCCCGATTTCCGGACTGGGGCGCACCGAAACCGCCGATGTCGCTCGAAACTCTTTTGGTCCATTCCGCCGACTACTGCGACGCTTTGTTCGGTTCTTACGTCAATGTGTTCCTGCAAGACGAAACGGTCGGCGAAATCACTTCCTCCAAAAACCGGCTTGGACACGCACTCTATCGGGGAAATGAACAAACGCTTCCGAAACCAAAAACGCCATGAACTTTCGCACCGTAAACTTTTCCGTTCATTCCGCTTTTGGCGTTTTTTTTATACCGAAACAGGTTTTTCAACAAGCATGATCACTCAAACCGTAAACGAAAGGGTACTCAAAACAGTCAAGGGCATCGGGCATCGGGCATAGGAAAAACAGTAGTATTTTCCACCTTTTCCTCGTCGGTAGATGAGAGTCGAACAAGTCATAATTGGCCCATAATTCTATGCCCGATGCCCGATGCCCGATGCCCTTAAATTTCAACACTTTTTCCGGCCTCAAAACCAATCCGTTTACACTTTGAATACCATACAACCGCTCATTCTTCAAATTTCAAAGAATAGAGGTCGGCATCCTTCATGACGATGCGAATTTGTACGATTTTTCCGGCCAGAGAGGAGACATCGGTACCGCCTTGCCACGAAACGTCCCTTGCGATTTCGTCGCCGATGATTTCCTTGCAGTCGTCCAACGAAAAGCCGGGATAGGGCGTCCCGTCGCTTTGTTCCAGTTGGACCTTCAATCCCCCCGCCGCCGAAGTCGAAAAATTCAGGGAGAGTCTCTTTCCCGAAAACGTTAACGGCTTACTGACGAACGTTCCTCCCTGGTAGGGTGCGTGGAGCGACGCGAAACCATCAAGCCGGAAAGTATAACGACGCAATTCAGAGTTCGGCGTCGCATAGTTGGCGTTGACGTAAAGCGACATTTCGGTCTCGCCGGTCGGAACGATATTTTTCGCCGGATAATTCGTTCGTGACACCCAATTCTGAATACCGATTCCCGGTCGAACGAGCGGTTCCATAAACGTTCGATCATATCGGTTACCGCCGCGTGAAGTCAACAATACGGCGTCGCTACAATCCTTGAAATAGCCCGGATTGACCTTTGCTTCAGCGGCCTGTTCGGCGGTCAAGACCTGCCGCCCTTCCATGAATCGGGCCGGAGTTGCCACGTAAATGTGCGGCGCACGGAAATAAACGCCGGTCTGGTTGGTGTAGAACTGCTCGAATGGTGCCGGTTGACCATCGTGAATCACTTCCATCGTTTCCACGTTTTCCCAATGGAGGAAATCCGGACTGGTTGCACGACCAATGTATCGTTTGAACGGGGACAACACGACACGGAAATAAGCAACGTAACAATTTTCGCCGGGGGACCACATCGACACGTTTTGCGAATCGTAAGAGTAAGCGTACTGTTCGAGTTTTCCGAGAACCGGTTCTTCGGACATTTTTTTCCAAACCAAACCGTCGGGCGACGAAAATGCAAACAGACCGCCGGAGTGCATGGTGCCCGAAAGTGCTTTATAACGTTCTTCCGCAGGAACGCCGGGCCGTTCATCAATCATCGGCGCAAAATTGTGCATTAAATGGGGAATGTTCGTCATCACGACGTTGTTTTCCTTCGAGCCGTCTTTTTCGACCAAGCCAAGTTTCGGTTTGGTCCAATGAATGCCGTCGTCGGAAAAGGCAACGCAGAGTGCTTCCGACGGATCGCCATCTCTTCCTTTCGTCGGACCGCCCCGGTAGTAGGCCCGGTATTTTCCGTTGTCGTGAATCATGGTCACATAGCCGCAATACAAACCTTCCCAGGGCAGGTCAAACTTGAAACAGACATCCCGTAGCACTGGCTCATGCAGTTGAAGGGACAAGTTGTCAAGTTTGCCGATCAGGTAGTCATCGACGAACAACTCCCGTTTCGAGCCAAGATCAAGCGGTTCCTGTGCGAAAGCGGAAAGACAGAAACCGGCGAACAGAAGAACGGTCAATAAGTGTTTCATGGAAATAGGAAATAGGAGTAAGACGGCAGACGGCTGATGCCCGCTCCCAATCTTATCGTTTGGTGCTTTAGTCCACAATCACTTGCGAAAAAAAACGGAGCGGGTAAAATACGGTCGACGGGGCAGTTACTTTCAACAATCACTTAAAGAATAGGATTGAAACAACGTGTTTAGCGCGATTACCAACCTTGGGTCGATGATAAAAAAGATGCACCAAATCGGCGATAAGGTCAAAGAGATGAACGAAAAATGCCGGGAAATTCGAGCTATCGGAGACGCCGGTGCCGGATTGGTCAAAATCGAAGTCAACGGACTTTACGAAATCCTTAACTGCACGATTGATCCGGCGGTTTTTTCGCAAGGAGACGCCGAATTGCTTGAAGACCTCTTCATTACCGCGATGAGCGAGGCAATGGATCAGGCACGGGAAAAACACTCGGAAATGATGCAATCCCTCGCCGGAAGCATGGACTTGCCCGAACTCGGCGGCTTGAAAGAATTGATGGCCCAAATGACCGACCTGGAGGATGAGTAAGACGGCAGACGGCAGGCGGCAGGCTTCAGGCATTCAAAAAAGAGATTCTGCCGTCTGCGACCTGCCGTCTGCCGTCTTACTCCGATGCTCCATGCCCGATGCCCTATGCCCTATAAAGTGTTATCCCAATGATTACCTTTCGTTGCCAGTGCGGGAAGACGTATCAAGTCAGGGACCGGCTTGCCGAACGGAATATCCGATGTCAGTGTGGCCGTGATCTCCTCGTCCCGTTGCCGGATGCGGAACAAACGCACTTGTCGCCGTCGCAGTCTGCATCCCACGTTGCGGTCGATGCCACCATCGAACATACGTCTTCCTCGTTAATGGTAAAACCACGGGAATCGGCGGATCACAGTGAGTACGGCAACTATCGGGTCGTCCGTTCGCTTGCAAGCGGTGCGATGGGACAAATCAGCGTCGTACGAGACGAAAATCTCAATCGTGAAGTCGCCCTGAAGGAGCTTTTCGAAAGTGCCGCAGACCGCGAAGAACTCGTACAGCGGTTTTTTGACGAAGCGGAAATCACGGCCCGGCTCGAACATCCCGGTATTGTCCCGGTTCATACTTGCGGTACGGACACGAAAGGAAGACCGTATTACACCATGAAGTTGGTGCAGGGCAAGACGTTTCAGGAAGCGATCCAACAATGTCACGCCCTGCCGGCAAAGAGTGAAGCCAAAGCGGCGGCGTTTCGTGACCTGATTCGCCGTTTTGCCTCGGTGTGTCAAACGATGGGGTTCGCGCACGACAAAGGGATTATTCACCGCGATTTGAAACCGGCCAACATCATGCTCGGCGAACACGGTGAAACGCTCGTCATGGACTGGGGACTTGCCAAACCGTTTGCGGAAGGTGGTGACAGCAAGGTGGGGGATATTGCTGCGGAAAAATTACACAACCGGCCTGACATCACCGAAGCGGGTAAAGCCATTGGCACTCCGTATTACATGTCGCCGGAGCAGGCTCTGGGCGATCCGCTTCTCATGGGGCCGCAGTCCGACATTTATAGTCTTGGCGTCATTCTTTACCAGATACTGACGGGCCAGTTGCCTTATAACGGTGAAACATCGTTGGAAGTCATTAAAAAAATTCTCCGGGAAACGCCGCAAAACCCGTCGGAAGCCGTCAAAGGGGTATCAAAAGACCTTGAGGCGATTTGCCTGACGGCAATGGCCCGGGAACCGAGCCGGCGTTATCGAACGGCGGCAAAAATCTATCAGGATTTGCTGAACTGGCTCGACGACCTGCCGGTGAGCGTGCGAAAAGAGACACACCGGGAAAGAATCTGGCGTTGGATACGAAAAAACACGGCTTTGGCAACGACGTTGCTTTCCGCAATGTTTGTACTGCTGGTCATGCTCGGCGTCGGGGCCGTGATACTCGAACATGCACACTCGCAAGCCGCCGATGCAACGATGCTTGTCAGAATGAAAGAACAGGAATTGAAATCGCTTCAGAAAAAACTGAAACTGCTGGACAAATCCCCCAACACTTCGGAGTATGAGTACCTTCAAACCCGTATCAACGAGCTGACCGATGAGATTGATTTGCTGAAAGCGGAACCTGAACCGCCTCCGCAATCACCGACACCCACGACGGACGAATCCGGGAAATCGAACTAACATCTCCTGACGAACAATAACGCATGCCAACCGATCCCACAAGACCACCGAAACCGCCTGCGGTGTCATTCGACGTCGCTCCCGTGCGAAGAAAACCGGGCGGATTTGCGCCGGGGAGCGTGCTCGGCGGCAATTTCCGTCTCGAATTTCAACTCGGTCGCGGCGGGATGGGCGAAGCCTGGAAAGCCTACGATCTGACCGCCGACCGCTTCGTCGTTCTCAAATTCGTGCCGAAAGAAATCCAGCATGTCCAGGAAGCGATGGAAGGGGTGCGCGACTCGTTCAGGAAAGTCCATGAGCTTCAACATCAACACGTTTGTCCCGTTTACGGTCTGTTTACCGATCCGCAACACGGTTACTACCTCGTGATGAAATATATCGACGGCATTCCGCTTGACGAATACAAACGGAAGCAGGCCGAAAAACGAGGCAGGATGCCATCCGCAGATGCCATTCAGATTCTTTGGGCCATTGCCAAGGGGCTCGATTATGCGCACGGAATGAAGGTCATTCACCGCGACATCAAGCCGCAAAACATTATGATCGGCAAGAAGGAAGGGGTGCAGATCATCGATTTCGGACTTGCGGAAGAGATTCGGACCAGCATGACCCGGTTCAGCGAAGTCGAAATGAGCACCGCCGGAACACGTCCTTACATGGCACCGGAACAGTGGCGGGGTCGGTTGCAGGATGCCCGAACCGACCAGTACGCCTTGGCGGTAACGGCATACGAACTGCTTGCCGGGCATCCGCCGTTCATGGGGAGTGATGCCGGTGTTCTTCGGGAATGCGTGTTGCATGACGAGCCGGAACCGATTCCCGGGTACCCGGCTTACATCAACGAAGCTCTGCGTAAAGCACTTGCGAAGAAGCGGGAAGACCGGTTTCCCGATTGCAAATCGTTCGTCAAGGCCCTGGCGACGAAGCCGGCAGAGGCGGAATCCGAACCCTATATATCGGAAATCGACAGGCTGCTGGGCCTGTTGCCGTCGGATCAGGAAACAGGAAAAACGGTACCACCGGCCTGGTTGCCGTCGTCCCGTACGAACAGTTCACTAATCCCGGCCCATTTTGATTTCCAAAACAAAAAAGGTTGGATGATCGGCGTTGCCGTCGGTTGCGTGCTGCTGTTCGGACTACTCGGTCTCTTTCTTGCAAGGTCGCCGTCAAGACCGAATCTTGTTGCCATGACGGTGGCACCACCGCAGAACTTGTCAACGCTCTCCAACGACGAGAAGCGGATGTTGCAAGAAAAATATTCCGAACTTGACTGGACGGACGCCAATATCATCGTGTTGCCAACGCCGTCGGAAAACGGCTTGCGCCAGGCTCTTGCTCAAGCGGCGGAAACAAAGGCAAACGATTTTATTGTCGTGAGAACGACGAAGGAGAATCGTCGGGTTGTGTTGAGCGGCGATCCCCTGAAGATTGAGCACAACGCAGCAGAAAAAGGGGGCGTCGCACTCATCGCTCTCGGCCCGGAAAAGTTGGTGTTGGATGGTGGCAGGAAAGATCGGATTTTTACTGTCCGGGACGGTGCCCATGCGGATTTTGCCGGTGTCGTTTTTACAAACGGACAGGTGGTCGATGAACATGGTGGAGCGGTGTCTATCGACAAAAACTCGACTGGCCGGTTTTTCCATTGCGATTTCATCGACAATGCCTGCATTCCCGTTGAAAAGCACAGATGGCATTCCCCTTTTGGGGGTGGTGGAATTGGCTGTAGAGAAGACTGTACCCTTGTCTTACGCGATGTACTTTTTGAAAGGAATCGAAATAACGATCCTGATATTTTTGAAGAGTCGAAAAAGGAGGGTACCACGCTATACACCGATAGTTCGGCAGGAGTGCTTGCAATAAATTCTTCGATTTTCGCTACCAACGTCGTCCTGCGCAACAATTGTGGCGGCGGTATGTATCTCCACAACATGAAAGCCGCAGAGTTGCAAAACATATCGCTTCTCAACAACAAGTCAACGGGACATGGTGCAATACACCTGTATGGCAGTGATGACGAACAAACCTATAAAATTGTCAATCTCTTCGCGGTCGGCAATGCGAGCGGCCAATTCGGTGGTGCCCTCCAGATTGGCGGAAGAGGCCGGATCATTTTAGATCATTTGACTCTGGTGGACAATTCTTCCAGTCAGCAGGGGGGTGGTCTCTGTGTCGGCGGCGGTGGCGGCGAAGAGAGGCTCAATGCCAAGGAGGTAACATTGTCGAACTCCATTATCGCGGGAAATCACGGAAATATTCCTGATATCATTATTAATACTACCACTCACAATAACACTGTTGGAAAATTGAATGTTTTCAACAATATCATTCATAATCAAGCCTATAATCAGAATAACCTATCCCTGGCACTTCAAGACTTAAAACTCGGCGAGCTTAAGGATTTTGGTAACGGTATTCCGGTGATGCCGCTACTGGCAGGGAGTCCGGCCATTGACGCCGGGGTTGCCACGGAGACGACGCCGCAAACCGACATCACGGGCCGGCCTCGCAACGTCGGCAAGGCCCCGGACATCGGGGCGTTTGAATTTCAGTAACCGGGTACAAATTGTTTTTTGAAGGGGTGTTTTTTTGCTTGAACTCGTCAACGAACCACAAACAATCAGAGCCGCGCACGGAATAAGCGGTTTGCACGTTACCACCGGGGTTACCGCTTACCGCGTGCGCGGCTCTGATTGGGTTTACGGTTAGTATACACCCTGTAGCCTCTCCCTTTCCTGCCACCTGCCGTCTGCCGCCTGATGCTTGATACCGCCAATTTTCAGTACATTAAACGCTACCAAATGGTTTACGATCTCGGTCGGCGGCCGGTGGAACATCCTGCGCTGCCGGTCGGGTTCGTTTGGGCACCGTGGTCGCCGATACTTTTGAACGTTCATGCGGAAGTCAAGTACCGCAGTTTTTGTAACGAAAGGGACGCCGATCTTTTTCCGTCGTTTTCCACGCTCGACAACTGCAAGCGGCTCATGGACACGATTGTATCCCGGACCGGTTTTCTCCCGGCGGCGACCTGGTTGATCGGTCTGACACCGCAACCGAACTCGCGGCGGCGGGAATACTGCGCAACCATTCAGGGTTTGCAACATGCGCCGGACACGGGCGGGATTCAAAACGTCGCCGTGCTACCGGGTTTTCGGCGTCGGGGACTCGGCGAAGCGATTGTGCGCAAAGCGTTGTTCGGATTCCAGCAAAGCGGCATTCGCAAGGTCGTCCTGCACGTTACCGCCGAAAACCACACCGCCGTTCAACTTTATTTGCGCATCGGTTTTCAAACAATCCAAACGGTTTACAAAGAAACAATGGTCCAAGAGGACCTTGAATAAGTGATAAGTGATAAGTGAAAAACGTTCTCCGATTCCCGATTCCCGATTTCCTATTCCCACCAAACAGAAAATGCTCCGAAATTTCATTTTTCTCGTCCTGTTTTTCCTGGCCGGTTCCGTTTTCGCCCAGCAACTGAGTACGCTTCCCGGTCCCGAGTACGACGACGCTTGGGAACGCTTTTCCAACGGCGATTTCGATGACGCCATGCGAAACTTCAACGCAATCCTCACCCGACGCACCCTCGGACGAAATCCGTGGATCGACTCCATCTGCTATTACGCGATGATCGGTGAATGTCAGTTTCAGGCAGGAAACTATCAACACGCCCTGGAAGCGTACGATCAAGCTCTCAACGTTTATTTCGACTTTCCGGATTGGGCAACGTATTTGAACGTCAACAGCAATGTTTCGCCCGTTCCCCGCCGACAAGCCCCTTGGGGAATCTCGAACCGAATGAATCCGTTCGGAAGTTTTCCGGGAATTTACCATATCAAAGTCGTTGCGAACCAAAATATCGTCCGACTCGAAGGGAAGGTCGGAATTATCAAGGAAGATATGCTCGTACCGATCAACGCCCCGGAAATCTTCAGTTGTTTGGCGAACGCGATACGACACCGGGCGGAAATTCTCGGCCCCATGTCGAAATTCGACCGCCGCAACGACGAGTTGGTCGAAAAACTGGCCGGTCGACCCGGCCTGGCGAACCATTGGTCCGGAACCTGGGTCGAAGTGCTTTACGGACTCGCTCTCGCCGCCGCAGGAAAAGACGAAGAGGCGTATTGGGTTCTGGAAAAAGCAAGCGTGATGCCCGGTCAACTGGAACACCCCCTGACGGCAATCGCCCTTTGCGAAATGGGACGAATCCAGCTCCGGGCGGAAAAAAGAAAAGAAGCGGCAGACCTGTTCTACGAAGCGGGAATTTCCGCGTACCACTTCAACGATCCGATCACGCTGGAAGAGAGTTTCCGATACAGTGCGATTTGTCAGCGGCTTGTGGATCGAACGAAGCCGTGCGGTTTTCTCGTCCCCGCTCTGGAACATTCCGCCGGCGTTCTGAACCGACGGGGAAAGAACGCTTGCGCCAATATTTTCGTCCTCGTTTCTTTGATGGAGGAGGCTGCCGACGAAGCGTTGACCTTCGGGAATCCCGTTGCCGCTCAAAAGTACCTGAAGGACGCCGAAGGCATAATGAAAACCAGTGCTCTCCGGGAAGGACGGTACGGCGGACGCTGGAATTACCTCAAAGCGCGAGCGGCCTACTTTTCGGGACGCCCCGGCGATCTGGTTGAAGGGAATAAATACTTGACCGTCGCAATGGGGTACATGAACAAATGTTCACTTTGGGTTTCGCAAATCAAACACCTGGCGTTTTTGCACTCCTCGGGCCGCGTTACGACGACTGGAGCGTTCACGACACGGAAAGCGTTGGAACTTTACGAATACCTGCTCCGGGAGCCGACCGCCGAGGACTGGATCGTTCAACCGATGGATTCGCTGGCCGTCCAGAACGCTCTTCCGCCGACGCCGGCCGGGGAAGATATTTACGAACTCTGGTTCGACACCGCCGTCAGTCTTTCGTATACCGAACAGGCGTTTGAAATTTCGGAACGGATACGCCGCAAACGGTTCTACTCGCAGATTCCGCTTGGAAACCGCTTGATTTCGCTTCGGGCGATTTTTGAATCGCCGGTTTCGGGTTTATCGCGTCAGAATCAGCTTGACCGTCAGGAATTGATGCTTGCGTTTCCGGACTTTGCGAAACTTTCCCAGCAGGCCAAAACGCTTCGCTTGCGGCTTCAATCGCTTCCCTCGGTTCCCCAGACGGAAGAACAATCGAAACAATTGGCGTCGCTCTACGGCAACCTGGAAAAAGTCAGCGTTTTGCAGGAAGTCATGCTCCGCTCGATTGCGCTGTCCCGGATCAAATCGCCGGTCGTCTTTCCGCCGTTTTATACGCTCAAAGAGATTCAGGACCAACTTCCCGAAGGAACTTCCCTGCTCGTTTTTTTCGCGGCAAGAGGACGGCTGTACGGATTTATGATTAACCGTAGTGACTACGAAATGTGGCCGATTTCCGCGAAGATCGACGCACTGCGTCCACCGATTTCCGCGTATCTTACGGCTCTGGGAAACACCGGTCCCGTCAGGGAAATCGCCGCCAAAGATTTACGGGAAGACGTGAAACGGACCACCAATGAAGAGAAAAAACTCGAATGGAAAAAAAGAGGCAACAACCTGTTCAAAATTCTGTTACAAACGGCCAAAGAGCCGAATTTCACCGAATTGGTCGTCGTTCCCGACAATTTGATTTGGTACGTTCCATTCGAATCGCTTTGCGTAACCGACACGGACGGAAAATTACGACCGTTCATCGCGGCCAACAACGGAAAATGGTTGCTCCGGTACGCTCCGACGGCGTCGCTCGGTGTACCGGTTAATCAGGGGCACGGTGTCGATGTCGAAACGGTTGTCGTTGCGGGAAAACTCTTTCCGAAAGACGATCCGCAAAAAGCGTTGACCAAAGCGGCGGATATGAGCCAAAATATTGCCAACCTCACAATTTTGTCGAGTCCCAAAGTCCCGGGTAAGGACACACTTTTTGCAACACAGTTGAAACGGTTGGTCGTGCTTGGCGACGTTCCGCAAAGCAAAGCCGGTCCGCTTGCATGGAACCCGTTCGGCTCGGAGGCGAAACTTTCCAGCGGAATCGCATCTTGGCTTGAACTCCCCTGGGGCGGTCCGCGATTGATCGTTTTGCCCGGTTTTCATTCCAGTGCCGAAACCGCAATCAAAACCGGCAATGGCAGCGAAATTTTCTTTTCCGTTCTGGCAATGCAGGCCAACGGAGCGCACACGATTTTGTTGACCCGCTGGAATCAGGGGGGAACGGTCTCTTACGATCTGGTCAGCGAGTTTTTGCGGAACTACCAAACGGAGACCGCCCCGAAAGCGTGGAAGGAGGCCGTGATGACCGTTGCGAATCGTTCGATCCATTTTGACGAAGAGCCGAGAGTCAAAACCGTCGCCGGAGAGGAACCGCTCAAAGCGAACCACCCGTTCTTCTGGAGCGGTTTCCTGCTGATCGACCAAGGGGAACTCGCTGGAGAAGAACTGCCGGCGGAGGAAAACGAGGAATAGCAGGTGGTTTAGCCGCCGCACCCTGTGCGGTGAAATGATTTCTCATTTCTCATTTCTCATTTTTACCGTTCCCCCTTGCCAAAACCGGACTTGACAGTATCCTGTTACTTTTCCCAGTGAAAATATACCGTTCCCCTTTAGAATAGATCGTCATTGAACAGAGGTTGACAGATGGACAAAACGTACATGGCTAAGCCGAATGAGGTCGAGCAAAACTGGTGGTTGGTCGATGGAACCGACAAGGTTGTTGGGCGTTTGGCAAGTGATATTGCGATGATTCTTATGGGAAAGCATCGCCCGACCTACACACCGCATGTCGATACCGGTGATTACGTTGTCGTTACCAACATCGACAAAGTCGTTTTCAGCGGTAAAAAACTCGACCAGAAAAGATACACCAGGTACACCGGTTGGACGGGACTTCGTACCCAATCCGCCCGGGAACGGATGGAAACCAGACCGGAACTCGTCTTGAGCGAAGCGGTCCGCCGGATGCTCCCCAAAAACAAACTCGGCCGCAAAATGCTGACAAAGCTGAAACTCTACAAGAGCAACGAACAGCATCCGCATCAGGCTCAAATGCCCAAAGCTCTCGAGTTGGCCAAAAAGTAGGATTTCTCATATCTCATTTCTCATTTTTCACTTCAAAAAGATGGTTAAACTGGGCGATTTCATTATTGACGGAAACGGTAAGAACGACAGCCTTGGAACAGGTCGCCGCAAATCGGCGGTTGCACGGGTTCGTATTCGTCCCGGCGTCGGCAAGATCAGCATTAACAAGCGGGAACTTGAGGATTTCTTCAAAACGAAGCAACAGCGCCAAGCGGTTTTGGCCCCTCTCAATGCAACGGGAAAAACGTCGGAAGTGGACGTGATTATTTCTGTCAGCGGCGGCGGAACGACCGGCCAGGCGGATGCTTGCAAGCTCGGAATTGCCCGTGCCCTCAAGATATTCGATCCGGAAACCGAAGCCAAGCTCCGCGAGATGAGCCTGTTGACCCGTGATGCTCGTGAAGTCGAACGCAAAAAGTACGGTCTTCGCGGTGCCCGCCGTGGAACCCAGTTCTCGAAACGTTAATCGTTACCGCTTTGCCGGTGTTCTGTTTGATAGACCTGTAAAACGCCGATCACATTGCGTTACGGTAATTTTCCGCCGGCATTGCGTCCCTACGGGACAAGAAAATCAAGCCACTCAAGTATACCGATGATTTTCCGGCGAACATCCTAAACGAATTTTTCAATCGGCGGTGTCGGAATCGTTTCGAGAAGTTTTTCGATCACCGCTTCGTTGGACATTCCTTCAGCCTGGGCCTGAAAATTGGTGCTGATTCGATGTCGCAAGACGGGAATCGCTACGCTTTGAACGTCGTCGATGGAAACGGAAAAACGTCCTTCCATCGCGGCAATCGCTTTGCCGCCGTGAATGAGGTACTGTCCGGCTCGCGGTCCGGCCCCCCAATCGACCAGCTCCTGGATCATTTTCGGAGCCGTCGGGTCTTTCGGTCGGGTTGCACGGACCAATCGGGCGGCATACTGGACGATGTATTGGCTTACCGCGATGCTTCCGACGAGTTTCTGTAAATTCGAAACGACTTTGCCGCTCATAATTTTGCGAATCTCCGCTTTTTCACCGCGAGTGGTCGTCGATAAAATCCGCTCTTCTTCCTCCAGGGTCGGGTAATCGATTTTGATGTTAAACATGAAACGGTCAAGCTGCGCTTCCGGAAGCGGATAAGTTCCTTCCTGCTCAATCGGGTTCTGCGTCGCAATCGTAAAGAACGGGTCGGGCAGTTGATACGTCGTCTGCCCAACGGTTACTTCCCGCTCCTGCATCGCCTGGAGCAGGGCCGCTTGCGTTTTCGGCGGCGTCCGGTTGATTTCGTCCGCAAGCAGAATGTTCGTGAACACCGGCCCCTGGACGAAACGGAAATTCCGCTTCCCCTTATCGTCTTCGTCGAGGACCGTCGTTCCGGTAATGTCCGACGGCATCAGGTCCGGCGTAAACTGGATTCGCTTGAAATCCATGTCGAGAATTCTTGCGATTGTGCTAACCATGAGCGTTTTCGCAAGACCGGGCACCCCTTCGAGCAGGCAATGCCCCCGGGTAAAAATCGCCGCAAATATCTGCTTGATGACCGCTTGTTGGCCGATGATGACTTTGCCGAGTTCATCCTGCATCAAGCGGCAATGCTGCCCGAACTCCTGAAGAACGTCGTTAAGATTTCGGGTACGCTGGCCGGGTGACGGGTTCGGAGAAAATGTTTCGCTCACAAGTTTTTCGCAGGTTAGATTCACGGTTACCAAGTCCGATTGGAGATTATCCCTTATTCCACCATTTTAGTAAAGAGCGGTATCGGCAATATTTCGGTTGAGGAAATCGGAAATCGGGCCTGTTGCCTGATACCTGATACCTGATACCTGATACCTGATTAAAACAGCCGTGCTTGCCAGGATTTGCCGAGCGGTTTGGCGTTGAAACCGAGATCGTGCAAGCGGTCGACGAACGAGTCCGGACCGTGTGTACAATAAACGATTTTCGGCGCGACCAATTCGACCATGCGAATCAAGTCATCGTAATCGGCATGGTCGGAAATCGGAAACGCATAATCGACGCCGTAACGGTATTTCGCGTTTTTTTCAATCGCCCAGCCGGTAACGGCGAACGTAACCGGCTCCGTTTCCGTCTGGATAAGATCATTGCGTGGCGGAATAATCAACACGCGGTCGTTGGCGGCGATTCGCTCGTTCCACGGGACGACGTCCCCCAGATCGACGCCGCATGCTTCGTAAATCCGGCTGATTTTGTAAATGTCCCTCTGTTGTCGTACGGGAATCCCCGCATCGGTCAGGATTTTCGTGATTTCCTGACTTTTGCCAAGCGTGTAAGCGTAAACGACCGGCGTTCGTTCCTGTTCGAACGTGTTACGAATTTCCTGGAGAAAAATTGGGATCGTCTCTTCACGCGGCGGCAAGCGGTGCTGCGGCGTTCCGAACGTACATTCCATAATCAGTGCGTCGGCGTAAACGGGAACGGCTTCCTTCGACGTTGCCGACGGTCCGAGCTTGAAATCGCCGGTGTACAGGAGCGATTCACCGGTCGCTTCGTCAACGGCGTGAAGCATCGCGCTGCCGAGAATGTGCCCCGCCGGATAGGTTGTTAATTTCAGCCCGTCCCGGAAAATCGGTTCAAAATACGGCATTTTTTTGTACTCTTTCGCCCCCTTGCCTTTCCTTTTGAGCCGGTATTCGCAAATTGCCGCAGTTTCCGGCGTGCAAAGGATGGTCTCGTGCTTGGCCAAATGATCCGAATGGGCATGAGAAACGAACCCGCAAGGCTGCCGACGTATAAAGTCAATCGCCACGTCTCCTTTGACCAAACGCAAGCCGTTGTTCCAGATGAACATCTCAAACCGTAAACAAATGGTGACTCAAAACAGTCAAGGGCATCGGGCATCGGGAATAGGTGATAAGTGAAAAACTTCCTGCAATTCCCGATGCCCAATTCCCGATTCCCGATGCCCGATGCCCTCAAATTTCAACACTTTTTTTCCGTTTCATTACCATTTCGTTTACACTTTGAGGTGGTTATTCCACCGCTTTTTTATCGTTTTTCAAGCTTTCGAACCAAACCGGTCCGCCGTATTTTCCGGTGGTTACGATGTCGAGCCGACCGTCGCCGTTGAGGTCGCAGACGATGATGCTCATTCCGGCCCCGATCCCTTCGTCGTAAGTGATAATGTGCTTTTCCCAAACGACCTGAGTATTATTGCATTTCGCTTTGTAGTAGTAAATGCCGAGCGGCTCGAACTCGCCACGGTCGCCGCCGTTGTGGGCCATGAAACGTTTGCCCGCGACGATCTCAAGTTCGCCGTCCCCGTCAAGATCAGCAACCGTCACGGCGTGAACCTGCGACCACGATCTGTCGATGACATGCTTTTTCCAGGTGATTTCGTTGCCGCTCTTGACCTGCTCAAACCAAAACAGCCCGTAATCGTGGGCCGAACTTGCGATAATGTCCGGCAAGCCGTCCTTGTTCACGTCGAGAACGTAAAGCTGGGCCGTGTCCTTGTTGGGCATCTCCGGCTCGTCGGCGAAGAGGTGGAGCGGATGCTCCTTCCAAACGCCGCCGCGAATATCGACGGGAGCTTCAAACCAAACATCGGGCCGCAAAATGTCAGGCCGTCCGTCGCCGTTTATGTCTCCGACACCGCCGCCGAACGTTCTCGGCTTGTCGGAAACGACGTGAATTGCGAATTTGCCCGGTGCGGTCTTTTCGTACCACACGGTGCGCGTCACGGCAGGAAGAATCTGATCCGCTTTGCCGTCGCCGGTGATGTCATAGAAATCGGCGGACTCGAAATTGCCGTTTTGCTCAATCAGATGCTCTTCCCAGAGCTTACCGCCGGATAAATCTTTGCCCGGATTGCGGAACCAGACCGATTTTTGGCTGAACCAATCCACGGCGATCACGTCAACGAAGCCGTCGTCGTCAACGTCCATCGGCAAATTGGCAAAATCGTGCGAGTATCCTTTGCCTTGTTCGTCAATATCGCTGGGAATCGAACGAATTCTGACACGCTCCCAATCGGGTGCGAGGTAAACGTATTCCCCGGCAACGATATCGGGCTTGCCGTCGTTGTTAAAATCGGCGACGCCGCAGGCTTCCCTTCTTGCGGTGTCGATGCGGTGCATCTGGAATCGCAGAGTTTCGCCCGCCGGAACGGTCGCTGTTACACAAAGCAAAAAAAGGCAGAATGGGAACAGTTTGAACATTTTTTTGAGAGGTGAACCCAATCAGAGCCGCGCCCAATCAGAGCCGCGCACAATCACTTGATTTCCTCTTTGATCGCTTCGCCGACGTCAAACGTCGCGTTGTTCTTCCCCTTGGTGACCGTAATTGAATGGGGAGTTTGAGTCTTATCGTTGTATTCTGGTTTGACGAGGCTGTATCGCGGAACTATTTCCGTCTCGACATTACGTCTCCACTCATCCCAAGCTGCAGGTGCCGCTGTCGCACTCTCTGTCGGCGGCGGAAATTTCGACGGCGCAGACTCTGCTTTCGAGACACAGACCTTGTACGCCCCTGCCGGCACACCGTCATAGATACCTTGGGTCTTGATTGTTGCAATGCCCTTCGCGTCCGTTATCCCGGTGATAGTCCAGCCAAGAGCCGCTTCTTCCGGTGCCAAGTCAACGAGAGCGTCTTGAAGTGGTTGTCCCCCTTGAGTAATCGTGATTTTACACGAAAAGAGTTCAGGCATGCCCGCAGGACGATTCTGACCGGGGCATCCGGTGAAAAGGCACACGACGAACAACGAAATAACGAATAATCTGAGTTGCATAGTTTGCTGGGTGTTGGATGGATTGAAGGAAGGAAGTTAAATGACAACTGTCTTGTTCTTACCAAACAAAGCCGCAACCGTGAGACTACGCGAAAACCAACGCAATCTTACGATTACGGCTCTGTTCATCGGAAACTTTGCCCCCCTCCCTCCCAAAGGGAGCGGGGGGACGCCAACTATTCTTCTCCCCAATGGGGAGAAAAACGTCATACCCGATTAGGGATTGTGGTTGGTTTCATTGCCGCTGATGGAACCCAATGCTCCCCAAACACCGTAAGGAGACGGGCCACTAGCAACAGCAAGCATACCAAGACCTCCCGTGGAGACCGTGTCGATCGAATCCCTGATGAAACTGACCGATCCGTCAAACTTCAGCGCGTTGATACCGCCGGTATGCATACTGGAAGCAGAACTGAGAATCCGTTGGAGCGGATTCGTACTGAACCCGTAGCATGACGGCGAGTTCGGCGGAAGGATCGTCGAAAACGTGCAGAACGCAGCGGCTGATCCGTCTGCCCAAGAGCAAGCGATTTCGCCGGAGGCACTGTATCTGTACGTTTTTCCATCAAGACTGACGGCGGACGACAAGCAATTACTGGGAACGCCAGAGACCGTCGGACTATCCGTATTATAAGGCGCGACGGCAACGCTCGCACCAATAGCGTAGGCTCGTTTGAGTAACTTCGGTTGACCTTGGGCTCCTTGGAACGTTGTGCTACCTATGATGGCAGTATTGTCGCCGTTGAACTCACCGATACATTTCTCCGCGACGGCAATCGTGTTGCTCGATCCATCACCGATGTCCCCAAACGTTTTCAGCTTGTCTACGTGTAAGGTCGGCGGGGTTCTACTCATCCACATGATGTTTCTGTAAACAAAGGCAGACCGCGGGTTAACTGTATAATTTGACAGTCCCACAGTCGCACCTTGGGATACTGTGGCGGACCCCCTTACCGAGTAGGGAGAAGCATCCGGCCAATCCCCCGAACAGGCCATGTAACTGTTTTGTCCAAGACCGGGCTGGCTGGTACCGCCGCCACTAGGCTGGAGTTCGGTGGGCGGATCCAGTGTGAACACAATGGGATGTTTTCCGTCCGAGGGACAGAGAACTCCGGGAATCTGCTGGTACCACGGGCACAATCTCCGCTGTGCCGCATTGGGGTAGTAATTAACGGCAAGCGTAACCGCGTAGCACGGATCTGTAGGCGAAGACCCCGCAGCGGCCGACCATCTTCCGTTCGATGTGATGGAGGTGGCAGGAGCATCGGAGAACGGACAGTAATTGAAGAACATTTCCCACAAAGGCAACTGTTCCATGTAAGGCAGAAGTGCCGCCATGTAGCTGATCCGCCCGTAGTTGTAGGTGTCCGAGGTACCGCCCTGGCGGTAATAGGTACCTTCTCTCTGCATCACACTGTTGCTCGGAAAGCCGAAGAGTACATCGTGGTGGTTCTGTAACGCAAGCCCGATTTGTTTCAGGTTATTGACACACTGCATCCGGCGAGCCGCCTCACGAGCCGCCTGGACGGCGGGAAGTAAAAGGGCGATCAAAATACCGATGATCGCAATAACGACCAAAAGTTCGACAAGGGTAAAACCCTTTCCATTGTTTGTTTTTCTCATTGAAAAGCCTTTCTGTTAAATTGCCTAAAAACCACATTTTAAAACAAAGAAGCCTTAGGGTACCGTTGCTTGCGATCTTCCCACAATTCCAACGAACCACCCCAGAGGCCCACACAATATTACGACGAATCGCTATTTTTGTCAATAAGGGTGGAATAAAAAACAGAGGAAAATCAAGAAAATTCCCCTTTTTTTTTCGGGAATCAGGGTGCGGCAAGATTAAGCCCGCAGAGAGGAGTAGAGTCATGTAAAAGTCAGCATGTTAAAGCCTTTCATGAGAACCTTGCAGGTTGAGCCTGCGCGGTAAGGTTTGACCAACCGCCGGAAG
>Ga0209628_10000592_pt1 | contig 22542 bp, 18 predicted proteins | sample TergutCu122P4_FD_187285 | JGI IMG/M metagenome (GOLD analysis project Ga0209628, IMG submission 187285) | Cubitermes ugandensis P4 segment gut microbial communities from Kakamega Forest, Kenya - Cu122 P4 (SPAdes) (version 2) | ecosystem: Host-associated > Arthropoda: Insects > Digestive system...
GGTGAAGGCTGGCATCGTTGCCGCGTTCGGTTGTACTCTCGGGGTTGTACCGCACAAGGTTGCGGCGATCACCGGACTGGCGGCGATCCTGAATGCCTCGGCGGTCGCGTTCCAGACCCTGAAATGGGTCGGTGTCGCATACCTGTTGTTCCTCGCGTGGCAGACGGTGCGGGACAAGTCGCTCATCGACATCGACACAGACAAAGACACAGCACCACAGTCGAACTGGAAGGTGATCCGCACCGCGGTGGTTATCAACTTGCTCAACCCGAAACTGACAATCTTCTTCTTCGCCTTCCTCCCGCAGTTCGTCCCGGCGGGGTCGGTGGATGCGACGTGGCACATGGTGTGGCTTTCCCTCGTGTTCATGGGTGCAACCTTGGTTGTGTTCTCCCTGTACGGGGTGTTCGCAGCGACGATGCGCTCCCGCGTACTGACCCGTCCGAGGGTCATGGCGTGGATGCGTCGTACCTTCGCAGGCGCGTACGTAATGTTGGCGGGGCGGCTCGCCCTCGAAAGCCGGTGATCCGGTGAGGTTCGCGCACGCGCCGGAGCTTCTGGCTCAGTTTCCCGAGTTGGCGGTCGCGACGCTCACGCTGACTGGCATCGACGCAGGTACGGATACGACCACAGCGGCAGCGCCCTTCCTCGCTCGGGCCAGCGAGCGGCTGGCGGGGAGTACCGAGAGCGAGTTCCCCGAGATTGCGGCCTGGCGGCGGGCGTTCAGCCGGATGGGGTTGAAGCCGACTCAGTATCGGTGTGCGTCCGAGGCGCTGTTGCGGCGCTACCGAACGGACGGTGCTCTGCCATCGATTCATCCGTTGGTCGACCTGTGTAACGCGGTCTCGCTGGCCTTTGCGATCCCCATTGCTGTGTTCGACCTTGCCAATGTCACGGGAGACGTCACGGTACGTCACTCTACGGGGATGGAGACGTATCTGACGTTCGGGGGCACGACAGAGAACCCCCATGTGGGCGAGGTTATCTTCGCCGACGAGGCGGGTCACGCCCACGCCCGCCGCTGGTGCAACCGGCAAAGCGCCCTCTCCGCAATCCGCCCCACGACCCACGACGTGCTCATCGTTGCCGAAGCAATGCACGACACCGGCAGCCGGGACGTGGCAGACCTCCGCGGCTCGCTACTCGGGGCACTGCCACCCGGCTGGGGTGTCACCTGTGGCGACGGGCCTGGAGGGTTCGCAGAACGAATTCGCGGGGGCGTAGTATCGGAATCCGGCCTTGCCAGGGGGACAACGCGGTGAGGTCTGTGTCCTCGCTGACAACCAGGATCGCGTCGACCGCGACGGCGAGATCTATGATGAGGTTGTCCTCGTAGTCGCCGATGTCGAAGACCGTACGGTCGGGGTCGACCACCAGGCCACCGGTCATGTCGACGATGTCAAGAATCGCGTTGATCCATTGTTCCGTCGTGGGCCCGGCAACGCCAACCTTGTGCAACAGCCGCGTGATGTTGGTGAGGATGTGCGGCGAGGTGAAGAGGCGGAAGTCCTCGGCGTCGAAAGCGAGGGAGAGGCAATCCGCAGCCGCGTTGTCGGTGGCCGGTGGTAATTGGTCGATCAGGGGCCACTGGGAGTCCGGCCCGATGATTGCGTCGACGTACACGTTTGTGTCGAAAACGACGGCCGGCGATGGTTCAGGCATGCCCGGCCAGGGTTTGCTTGATGAGTGCATCCACTTCTTCGCGGGTGAACACCTTGCCGCCCAGCTGCGCCCGGGTCTCGGCCTGGAGATCCCGCATCTTGGCAGCCCAAGCCTCGTGGCGCATCCGTTTCATGGCCTGGCGCAGGAACTCACTGCGATTGCCACCTCCGAACTGTTGCACGAGTTCGTTGAGCACGGGCATGTCTTCTTCCGCCACTGCGAACGCAACCGACTGGGCAGTCATCTGGTACCTCCAATTATCAATGGGTTAATAATACACGGAACCCTGAACCGGAGGAGGGTTGCTCAGAACAGGGAGTTCAGGAGTTGGCCCAGCAGGCCGCCGTCTTGTTGGGCTTGGGCCTTGCCTGCCGGCTTGGCCGCTGGTTTTTGCCCCAGTACGTCGCCCAGTACGCCGCTCAGCAGGTCGGCCAGGCCGCCGCCGGAGGAGTTCGTACTGGTTCCTGACACCCCGCCCAGCAGGCTTGACAGCAGCGAACCGCCGCCCGCCGTACTCTTTGACGTTGCCTGGTTGCCCAGGTATGCCAACACAATGGGTGCCAGGATGGGGAGCAGTTGGGCGATCAGGTTCGGATCCGTACCTGTCTTGCTGGACACCGCCTTCGCGGCCTGGTCGGGAGTGGTGCCCAAGACGTGTTTTACGATCTTGGTGCCGTCTTCGGTGTCCACCTCCGATACCTTCACCGGTTTGCTCGTCGCGTGTTTGGCCAGGGCCTTGCCCAGAGCTCTCTCTCCCGGCTCCGACTGGGCGTTGTGCGTCATTCCGCCCAGCAGGGATGTGATGGCCTGGCTGGCGGCGGTCTTGGTTTCGGTCTTGCTGGCTCCCAGCTGGGAGGCCAGGTCGTCCAGGGGGAGTTCACCCAGGATGTCTGTCAGTGCGCTCATGATGTTAGTCCTTTCTTTCATCGAGTACGGCGGGCCGCCTCGTACGCTCAGCTTTCAGTGGCAGTCGGCTCCGGCTGCGTTGCGACCGGGTCGAGTCCCCGCGCGGTACGTACCCACGCGACGATGTCCGGCAGGTTGTCCGGCGCCGGGTAGCCGCATTGGCTGAGCTCGGTCTTCAGTTCCAGGGTGATGCCCTTCTTGCCGGCACCGAACGCCTCCGCGGTCGTACCGTGGCTGATCTCAGTCTTCGCGGTCTTCAGGTCGGACACGTTCTCGCACAGGTGCATCACCGAACCGCCCTTGCTCCACCAGACCTCGTCCTGGCCGGTCAGCTGCGTCACCACCTGCGACTCCACGACCGCCTGTTCCTGTGACAACGGTGTGAAGTCGATGCCCGCCAGAATGGCCACCACCGCCACGACCCCGCCGATGGCGCCGGCGATACCTTTCTGCTTGCCATCCATGTCTTTGTTGAGGAGGATGAGGATGATCAGCGGCAGGAACGCGATCAGCGCGATGATCGCGCCGAGCTGGTTCTGGACGAAGAATCGTACCGGTTCCTTGGCCGACGCGGGGGTGAGGTGGTTCGCTTTCTTCCACAACTGCGAACCGACCACCGACGCGATGCCGATGACGACGATCATCCCGATCAGCAGCCACCACCGCCACTGTGGGAAGCCGTGCGCGGCGGCCAGCTCGTCGAACGACGGCCGCAGCACCCAGAAGATCGAGAAGGCCTCCAGGCCGATGGCGACGACCCACAGAGCCAAAGCGATGACGCGGAACGTGCGGGCCTTGGCTTTGGCTTCGGGGGTCGGTACGAAGATGGGTGCGGGCTTGGCCGTACCGGGTTTGGTTGCCATCGGATCTCCTTTGTTCGTGGCCGTTCTCACCGGTGAGCGAACAATATCACGGGGACCGAGCCGTGCTCAACCACCCGAACCCGGAAGTGCGTTCGGTTGAGGGTTGGAATAGACTCACAGGTCAAAGAATGCGTTTCTTGGGGTGCAACAGCGCGCCCCTGTCATGGAAAGGTTGAATCGTGTCTAAAGCAATTATTGATTCCGCACGTGTGGCGGAGTTGACTGAGAGGGAGTCCCGGCGTCTGAACGACAGTACGCCACAATCGGCCATCATGTTCGAGCGGGCGTCGCGCCACCTGGCCGGCGGCGTGGCCTCTTCCTATCACCTGCGCGACCCGTGGCCCATCTACATCGACCGGGGGGAAGGCTGCAAGGTCTGGGACGTGGATGGCAACGAGCGTTTTGATTTCCACAACGGGTTCGGTTCCATGGTCCAGGGCCATGCCAACCCGGCCATCGGTGCCGCGATCGCCCGGCGCTTCAAGGAGGGTTCGCACTTCGGCAGCGCCGTCGAGGAGTTCATCCCCGTCGCCGACGAGCTCGCGCGCCGCTTCGACCTGCCCAAGTGGCGGTTCACCAACTCCGGTTCCGAGGCCACCATGGACGCCATCCGGATCGCCCGCGGTTACACCGGGCGCGACACGATCATCAAGATCTTCGGTTCCTACCACGGTCACCACGACGGCGTGATGGTTTCGATCGGTGTTCCGTACGCCGAGGCGCTGTCGGATCGCAACAACCTGCCTTCGTTGTCGTACGGGGCGGGTATCCCGCATTCGGTCGTCGAGATGACCGTCCCCGTGCCGTTCAACGACCCGGCCGCCATGGAGGCCCGCATCAAGACCCTCATCGCCGAGGACCGCAAGCCGGCCTGCATCATCATGGAGCCGGCGATGATGAACCTGGGTATCGTCCTGCCCGAGCCGGGTTACCTGGAAGCGGTACGGGAGATCGCGACGAAGTACGGCATCGTACTCATCTTTGACGAAGTCAAGACCGGGCTCACCGTCGCGGCCGGCGGGGCCACGGAACTGTTCGGCGTCAAGCCCGACATGGTGACCATGGCCAAGTCGCTGGGCGGCGGCCTGCCGACCGGCGCGATCGGCGCCACCGACGAGGTCATGTCCGTTGTCGAGAACGGCGATGTCTACCAGGTCGGTACGTACTCGGGTAACCCGCTCGGGATGGCCGCCGCGTACGCGTCGCTGACCGAGGTACTGACACCGAAGGCGTACGAATGGCTCAACCACCTGTCCGACCGGATCGTCGACGGCTGCAACGAGGTGATCGCGAAGTACAACCTGTCCGGCTACGCGGTCGGGACCGCCGCCAAAGGGTGCGTCACCTTCTCGACGGAGAAGATCACGGACTACGAGTCGTACATCAAGAACCAGAATGTGGAAATCACAGAGCTGGCTTTCGTGTGGAACATGAACCGGGGCATCTACATGACCCCCGGCCGTGAAGAGGAATGGACGCTGTCCGTTGCGCACACCGATGAGGCCATCGACGCCTACATCGCGGCGTTCGACGAGATGGCGTACGAACTGACGAAGTAAGCGTCCGAGCCGGCCGAACAAGTACGGCGACGGCGCATAGCCAAAGAGTGGCGGGCCCTTCAAAGGACCCGCCACTTTTGTGTGCTTATCGCCGGACTGCTACTTCATGTCTGCATCCTGCGTGGTCATCGCGGGATCGTAGTCGTCGTAGCCGGCCTGGCCGCGCAGCGGTTCCAGTTCGATGTGGCCGGCAGCGAGCTCGGACTCCAGGATCGCCTCGGTGAGAGCGGTGAAGTGCGGGTCGATGTCGTCGCCTTCCGCGATGCCGACCGGGATCGTCGTCGTCGCCTTGTTGAAGAACTCCGGGTGGACGATGTTGTTGTAGATCATCAGGCCCACGCCGACCAGCAGGATGACGACGCTGAGTACGAAGACCAGGCCGATGCCCGTACCCGGCAGCGTCGAGCCGCTGCCGTAATCCGGGGACATCGACGCGATCAGCTCGTGGAAGAACATGAAGCCCAGGAACAGGAACCCGACGAACGGGAAGAACAGCTTGAACCAGAAGTTGCGGAACGACGTGAACCATTGCCGGCGGAAGTACCACACCGCCGACAGCGAGGTCAGACCGTAGTAGAAGCAGATGAAGATGGCCGTTGTCAGCATCGTGTCGCCCAGGATGTTCTCCGACAGCGGGCGCATGAGCGCGTAGTAGCCGCCGGCGACGATACCGGCGATCAGGGTGGCGCGGCCCGGGGTCGCGAAGCGCGACGTCTTGGCGAACGACGGGCCCATGGCGCGGTAGTGGCCCATGGCGAGCATCGTACGGGCCGGGGAGACGAACGTCGACTCCAGCGAGGCGATCGACGACGAGAACACCGCCAGGAAGACCAGGATGGAGCCGGTGGTGCCCAGTACCGGGACGGCCAACACGGCGAACACGTTCTCGCCTGACTGGATGGCTTCACCGTTCAGCGCCAAAGGACCGTCGTCGATGCCGGCGAACATGATCGCGGCGCTGGAGATGAACAGGTAGTAGATGGTGATCAGTACGATGGCCCAGGCCGCGGCGCGGCCCGGCGTGCTGCGGGAGTTCTTCGTCTCCTCGGTCATCGTCAGTACGACGTCCCAGCCCCAGTAGATGAAGACGGCCACCGTCAGGCCGGTGATCAGGGACCCCCAGCCGAAGGCCGGATCCGTGATCACGGCGACCGGGTTGAGCCAGTTCCACGAGAACGGCAGGCCGCCCTCCGCCGCGTTGCCGGTGACGGCCTTGTACACGGCCACGACGCCGAAGATGAAGACGGCCAACAGCTGGAAGGCCACCATGATGTACTGGAAACGCGCGGTCAGCTTCAGGTCGTGGTAGACCATCCAGGTCGCACCCGCGGTCAGGACGACCACCGACACCACGTTGAACCAGACATAGTTGTTGTTCCAAACCGCCAGGACGTTCCACTCACTGCCGGATACCAGCGTCACGACCCAGTCGATCGTCTCGTACAGGAACACCACCGCGATCTGGGCCAGTGAGGCCAGGACGACGATCGTGGAGGCGATCAGGCCCCAGCCGGTCAACCAGCCGAATCGCGGGCCCACCGCCCGCGATCCCCAGGTGAACGACGAGCCCGAGTCGGGGATGGCGCGGTTCAGTTCGCGGTACCCCAGCGCGACGAACAGCATCGGGATCAGACCGACCCACACGATCGAGGGAGTGAACCGGCCCACAGAATTGGCGGCCACGCCCAGTGTGGCGGTCAGTGTGTAGTCCGGCGCGATGCAGGAGATGCCGATGGCGATGGCGCCAACCGTACCGATTGAACCGACCGCCAATCCCTTGTGGGAGAGCTTCCGGTCTTCGTGTTTCTTGTTCATAAATTGCCCTTCTTGTTCTACATCCATCTCGCGCCATGCAACCCCTCCTTGGGCGCGTGGTGGCGTACAGTTTACATACCCCGGGCGGTTTTTCCAGGGCGGACTGATGAGTTGTGAGAATATTCAGGCGCGATCAGCCCAGTACGACCACGAAATCCGCGTCATCCTGGGACGTGTACTGGGGTACTGGACCGGGGGTGACCGCTACCTTGTACTGCTTCGCGAGTGCCGCCGCCGTGAGCGGGTTGCCGTCCGTCAACTGGAAGATCTGGGTGGCACCCGGGTCCGTACCCGCGTAGTCGCCCACGTGGCCGACCGTGAAACCGGCGTCGGTCAGGTCGGACGCGTTGCTGGCCGCCCAGCCGGACTTGTTCGTCGCGTTCAGTACGTCGACCACGGCGGCCTCGGTGGCAACACTGGTTTCCGACATGGCGGTGGCGATGTAACGGCGCAGCTCGGAATAGTCGTACGTACCCGCGACCGGCGCGACCGCGGACTGGCCGTCTATCATGGGTGTGCCGATGATGGCCGGGCTGGCGGCCAGAAGGTTGATCGAATGGAAGTTTTCCGCCTCCATGCTCACCGCGAGTTTCATCAGTGTCGAGACATCGTCGGCCGAGAAGGTGGACCGGAGGTTGTTGCCCAGGCCGGTCAGGGCTGTGGTCATGCCGGCGGCGTTGGTGAAAAAGCTGTTGGCCTGGGCCTGCTGCACCAGACCTTTGATGATTGCCTGTTGGTTCTGTTCGCGGTTGAAGTTGGATTGCTCCAGGCCGTACCCGCCGTCGGAGTTGCGGGCCTTGGCCAGCGCCAGCGCCGTCTCGGCGTCGATCGTGACGGTTCCGGCTGGTAGCTTGAGGCCGGTGTTGATGTCCCAGATGCCGCGCGGGTCGGTCGAGACGATGGTGACGGTGATGTAACCGCCGACCGCGTTCACCAGGTCGCGCAAGACAGAATAGTTGATGTTGATGGCGTACTGGATGTCCAGCCCGGTGACGGTCTCGAAAGTGGGAATGGTCGCGGCCAGAGCCGTCCGGGCGGCGCCGACGTTCTTCCCGCCGCCGTTGCACATGTAAACCACGTTGACCTTGCCTCGGTTGCCGTACTCGCAGTTGTCGGGGTATCTCACCCACAGGTCGCGGGGGATGGAAACCATGTACGCGTCCTTGGCCTGTTGGCTGACCGACAAGATCATGATGGAGTCCGTGAGCCACTGGCCCCCGCTGTCTTCATCCGGACGGTCGTCGCTGGTGCCGAGCATGAGGATGTTCGTACGGCCGTGGGCGTCGGCCTGGAGCGGTTTCGTGTTGTTTTGTTGAGTCAGGTTACCGACTTGATGGAAGATGCAGCCGAGGCCGCAGCCGCCGGTTGTCGTCTGGTTGATTGTGTCGACCGCGGTCTTGACCAGGTACGCCCCGTATGCCAGCGAACAGACCATGGCCAGCGTCAACAGGGACACGACGGAGAAGATGATGCCTTTCCGGGCCCCCATCTGCGCCGGGCGGGCGATCCACCAGGTGTTGATGGTCAGCCCGATCCAAAAAGAGGCGACCGCCGCCCCCACGCCAAACAACACCCATTGTACGATGTTGTTGGCCATCATGTCGAAGAGCCACGTACGGAAGAAGAAACTTGCCACACCCGTCAGGATGACCACCAGGACGATGAACATCCACAGCTTGATCGCGAACCGGCCCAGTTTGCGGCGGCCGTAGAGCGCCTGGGCCGACCCCGGAATCAAGAAACCCAGGAGGAGGAGCGCGTAACCTCGCCGGGTCTTCACCACGGAACTGCGGTGGGGAATCGAGATCACATCAACCATCTGCGTACCTTCATCTGCGAACCTTGCCCCGTGACCTGGCTCTCCTTTCCCGGATTCGAACCATCCAATCTTACCATGTCACACAATTGTTCAGCGGATACCCGCGAGGTGACGCAGGACCAGGCGTACGCTGGGCACCCGGTCCGCGCCGGGACGGAACAAGACCTCGATGCGCCGCCCGGCCAGTTCTGGGCATTCGCGTACGACCACGTCCGGACTCCTGTACGCCTCGAGCGCGATCCGCGGCAGGCTCGACACCGCCAAGCCCTGGGCGACCAGGGACTGGACCACCACGTAATCGTCCGTGGAGTGGCTGATTCGCGGCTCGAAACCGGCCCGACGGGTTGTGGCCACCAGATGGGCCCGGCACCGGGGGCAGCCGGCCACCCATTCGGCGTCCGCCAGGTCGGCCAGGCTCAGCGCCGGTTTACGGGCGGCGGGGTGGGACGGCGGCAGGATGAGGTCCACGGGGTCCGCCCCGATGGTCAGGGCCTGGAAACTGTTCTTCGCCTCATCGGGCCCTGTGCGGTTGGGCGGGGTGTCGGCATAGCTGAACACCACGGCCAGGTCGACTTCGTCGCCTGCGAGCATCGCCATCGCCTCGTCGGGCTCCGCCTCGGCGAGCTTGACCTGTACGCTGCTCCCGCCCGCCGCCGCCATGCGTTTCAGAGCTTGCGGGACCAGAGTTGCCAGCGCCGACGGGAACGCGGCGAGCCGGACGGTTCCCGTACGGAAACTCCGCAACTCCTCCAATTCGGCGCTGGCGGCGTCCAGGTGGGCGGCGATCGCGTCGGCATGGGAGAGGACGGCCCGGCCGGCCTCTGTGGGTACGACGCCGGTGGCGCTGCGCAGGAGCAGCGGCATTCCGGCGGAGCGTTCGAGGGCGTTGATGTGCTGGGTGACGGCCGGCTGGGTCCATCCGAGGGTCCGGGCGCCGGCGGAGATGGAACCCGCAGCAGCGACGTCGCGCAGGATCAGGAGGCGGCGGGGGTCAACAGACATAAGCTCATCTTATGCCAAAGCGCAGAATCTTGGGTATTCCTAATGGTCCGCGGCTTTGGCAGACTAAGGGCATGACACTGCGAACCATCGGCCTCATCGGGGGCACAAGCTATCACTCAACCGTTGACTACTACATCGGCATCAACGACGCCGTGGCGCGCGAGGCGGGCGACCACACCTCGGCGCCGCTGGTCCTGCACTCGCTCAATTTCCAACAGGTACGCGAAATGCAGATGGCCGAGGACTGGGAGGGCGCCGGGGTGCTGCTGGCGAGTCATGCCCGGGCGCTTGAGGCAGCCGGCGCGGAGGCGGTGATGATCTGCGCGAACCTGATGCACATCTCGGCGCCCGCGGTCGAGGCGGCGATCGACGTACCGCTGATCCACATCGGGGATGCCGTCGCGGCCGCCGCGCGCGACCGCGGACTGGCCACGCTGGGCATCATGGGCGCCAGCTGGACGATGCAGGATCCTTTCTACGCCGACCGGCTGGCGCTGCATGGCATCGATGTCGTACGGGCAAGTCAGGCGGACGTGGACCTCACCGACAGGCTCGTCTTCGACGAGTTGACACTGGGCATCATCCGCGACGAATCACGTACGAAACTACTGGGAGTCGTCGACCGCCTGGCCGAAGCGGGAGCGGATGGGGTCGTCCTGGCTTGCACTGAACTGCCATTGATCCTGTCCCCGGGCGACACCGCCGTACCCCTCATCAACTCGCTGGAGGCCCACGTCGCCGCGGCGGTCGGGTTCATTCTGGGGCGGTAGGGACCGGCCAGGTGGGGGAGAAGCTCTTGGTGTACGGGGCGGCGATCCGGTGGGCTTCCTCGCGGGTCGGGCCGGGCAGCGGTACGAAGACCGTGTCCCGGTAGTAGCGCAGCTCGGCGATTGAATCCTGGATGTCGCCCAGGGCTCGGTGGTTGCCGTGTTTCTCCGGGGCGCAGAAGAAGGCGCGCGGGTACCAGCGGCGTACCAATTCCTTGATCGACGACACATCCACGTTGCGGTAGTGCAGGTAGCTTTCCAGTTCGGGCATGTCGCGGGCGAGGAAGGTGCGGTCCGTACCGACGCTGTTGCCCGCCAGCGGGGCCTTGCCGGCCTCCTGGACGTACGCGCGGACGTACGCCATGATCTCGGCCTCTGCCTCCGCCAGCGTCATGCCGGTGCCAAGCTGGCCCAGCAGGGACGACGTACTGTGCATGTTGGTGACGAATTCGCTCATCTGGGCCAGCGCTTCGGCGGGCGGGCGGATGATCAGGTCAAGCCCCTCACCCAGTACGTTCAGGTCCGAGTCGGTGATGAGTACGGCCACCTCAAGCAAGGCGTCCGCGGACAGATCCAGTCCGGTCATCTCGCAATCGATCCATATCAGGTTCTCCACGGGAATAACTCTAGTCTGCATCGGTCTTGCCGTACGACCGGCGGATCCAGAAACCCAGCCAGGTTGCGCCGACCAGCGCCAAGCCGCCCACCGATACCGTGGCCGCCGCCAGGGACGCGGCCGCGGTGACCGCGGACATGAACAATGGCCCGATTGCGCCGCCGGAGTCGGCGAACAGGCGCCAGCCCGACAGGAACTGGGCGCGCCCGACCGCCGGCGAGGCGTCCGATCCCAGGGTCATGACGATCCCGGAGCCGATCCCGTTGCCCAGCCCCAGCACCACTGCGACAACGATGACTGTGGCCACCGTGTGCGCGAGGGACAGTCCCGCGAGTCCCAGGCCGAGTACGACCATCGACGGCACCGCCACCCACATCCGCCCGAAACGGTCCATGATGAAACCGCCCAGGAAGAACAGGCTCATGTCGATGCCCATCGACACCGCGTAGACCAGGGACGTGTGGGACGCGTCGAGTCCCAGCGACTCGCACCACAGCGGCAGCGCCGTCTGTCGCACCGCCCGTACCAGATTCACGAACATCACCCCGATCCCGAGGGTGAAGAACGTACGGATGTGTGCCCGCAGTACCGCGAACAGCCTCGGGCCGTCGGCCGGCCCGCCCCGCCGGGAACGTACCTCGTCCGGCAGGTCCGGCAGCGTCATGGTCACCGCGGCGGCGAGGAGGGACATCACCGCGGCGAAACCGTACGCGGCTTGCAGGTTCCAGGCCGCGATGACCGCCGACCCGGCCAGGGGGCCGATGAAACCGCCGATGCGGAACGTACCGCCGAGGCTCGACAGCGCCCGCGCCCGGAACTTCGCCGGGATCGCCTCGGTGATGTAGCTCTGGCGGGCCAGCCCGAAAACCGAGGCTGACAAGCCGAAAGCGAAGACCGCGACCCCAAGTGTGAGAAGGTTGGTTGCCAGGAACGCCACGACCAGCCACACGGCGTCCCACAGACAGGCCACGGCAATGGCTCTTTTCTCGCCGAGCCGGGTGGCGACCCAGCTGGCCGGCAGGTCGCCCGCGATCAGGCCGACGCCGGTCAGGCCCGTGATCAGGGCGGACAAACCGACCGATGCCCCGAGATGGAGTGCCGACAAGGCCACCAGCGGGGTGACCGCGCCGTACCCTATCGTCGACAAGAAAGTCGGGCCGTACGCTGCGAGTATGAAGCGCGGCCAGGAGAAAGTCTGCTGCGGTTCGGGCACGGTGTCCAAGAGTAGTACGGAAAGCAAGCACATCCAGAAAGCAAGCGCATCCACAGGTAAACTTGTGAAAGCGTGCCGGCCCCATTAGCTCAGATGGATAGAGCTGCAGACTTCTAATCTGTCGGTCGGAGGTTCGAGTCCTCCATGGGGCGCCCAGGGTGTGAACCTGTCATGGAACAAGACCCGGCATTGCTTGGCGAGCGGCTATCCTTGGATGGTGGCTGTTGCAGATCTGACCTCACAACAGGTGAAGACCTATTTGCGCCACCGTACGGGTCTGTCCGGATCCGACCGGGCGGGCGAGTGGTATGTCCGCCTGCTCAGGTCCAAGTGGACGTGGGCCGGCACGGCATGGGTCGTGGCCTGCCTGGGTTCGTCCTGGATTCTGTGGACCTACATGATGGCGTCGGCAACGGCGGAAGACGGTACGGAGATCCCGGGGCTGAACCCCGATGCGTTGTGGCTGTCCGCCAGCCGGGCCCTGCCCACAATGCTGTTCTGGATCGTCTGCTTCATCCTGGTCGATCGCTACAAGCCGCAAAGACTGCTGGTTTGGGTGATGGCACTGGGCTGGGGCGGGAGCGTCGCGCCGTTCGCGTCGGCCTTCATCAACAGCTGGGCCGATGCCCACATGGCGGTCTACAACGACATGACTGGCGTGTCATCTCTTCGTACGGCGGTTTTCATCGCGCCGTTCGTGGAGGAGGCGATGAAGGGCTCGGCCGTGTTCCTCATCGCCATCCTGGACCGCAACCGGTTCACCTCCCGGGTGTCGGGAGCGGTTGTGGGAGGCCTGGTCGCGGCCGGATTCGCGTTCTCCGAGAACATCGTCTACTACGCCCGGGCCATCGTCTACGGCGCCCGTACGTCGGGTGTCGGCGATGTCATGGGCTTCCTGGACAACATGGTGATGCTGCGCGGGGTGCTCACGTGTTTCGGCCACCCGCTGTTCACGATGATGACCGGCATCGGCATCGCCTTCGCGGTGGCGGCGCGGTCGAAGACGATACGGGTCCTGGCGCCGGCCGCCGGGTTCATGTTCGCCGCGTTCCTGCACATGTCGTTCAACTGGTGGCTGTCGGTCCTGAGCAACTACATGTGGCCGGTACTGATGGTCGGGTGGGTGATCGTGGGCACTGTGGCCATCCGGCTGATCATCGCCATGTTCCGGCAGGGCCGCACCATAGCGGTGCGTCTCGGGGACTACGTTTCCATGGGCTGGATGCCGGCCAACTATCCGGTCGCGTTTTCCAAGCTGCGCCACCGTGCCTGGACGCTGATGATGAGCCCCTGGCACGGCAACGTGATCCGTACTTGGAGGTTGCAGGTGCGTGCGACGCGGCTGGCCATGTTGCGGGAAGCCATAACCCGCGGCACAATTGATCACGCAGGGCTGTGGGAGGAGCGCGAGCTGATCGAGAGCATTGCGGACCTGGCTAGCCGTAGCGGGCTGGCCGATGGGCGCGGACTGCGACCGTACTGGCCCTGGCGGAATTGGTTCCGGCGACGCCAAGAGGCGCCGAAACAGGTTCTGAAGTATTCTGGGGTTAACCCTCAATGGGGTCCACCGGCGTGAGCGTCCGTACTATTGAGGAGACCCGTGCCCGCGGAGGAGGTTAGATGACTAGAGGCGTGTCAAGTCTTCTGGTCAGCCTGCGCGGCGACTTGTCACATGTACAATTGTTCCTACCCTTACCGGGAGCGGAGGAATTCAGGCAGTGGGCCGACCGGGCGAACCGCCAGCTCTCGGACTACATCATCCCGCGTCTGAACGGCATCGAGGCGCCGTTACTGGCTGTCGTGGGCGGTTCGACCGGCGCGGGCAAGTCCACTTTGGTCAACTCGCTCGTTGAGCAGGTCGTGACCGCCGGCGGGGTTATCCGGCCCACGACGAAGGCTCCCGTACTGGTCCATCATCCCGACGACGCCCGGTGGTTCGCGCCTGACAGGATCCTGCCCGGGCTGGCCCGCTCCACCCAGGTCAGCTCCGATCCGCGCAGCCTGCAACTGGTCGCCGCCGAGACTTTGCCGCAGGGCCTGGCCATATTGGACGCCCCTGACATCGACTCGGTCGACCTGGACAACCGCGTCCTGGCCGACGAACTGCTCGCCGCGGCCGATCTGTGGCTGTTCGTCACCTCCGCCACGCGGTACGCCGACGCCGTGCCGTGGAACTACCTGCGCCAGGCCGCCCAGCGCAGCGCGGTGGTCGGGGTGGTCGTGGACCGTGTACCCCCGGTGGCCATGTCGGTTGTTCCCGGTCACCTGGCGGCCATGATGACCGACGCGGGCCTGGGGGATGCGCCATTGTTCGCTGTTCCGGAGACGGTGGTCGACAGCCGCGGCCTGCTTCCGCGCGGCGCCGTGCAGGCCATCCGGGGCTGGCTGGCCTTCCTGGCTTCGAACCAGATTTCGCGGGCGAAGGTCATCATGCGTACGCTCAACGGCGCCATGATCGCGCTCGAAACCGGTGCCCAGGGGGTAGCCGACCAGATCGAAGCCCAGAACCAGGCTCTCGCCCGGCTGCGCTCCGATGCGGAGTCGATCTTCACTGAGGCCAAACGTACCGTTCGTGCCCAAAGCTTCGACGGCACCCTCCTGCGCGGCGAAGTCCTGGCGCGCTGGCAGGAGTTCGTCGGTACCGGAGCGTTCATGCGGTCGGTCGAGACTGCGTTCGGGAGGGTACGGGACCGGGTCTCACGGGTCGTCACGGGTTCCGGCGAGCGGGTGGCTGACGTCGAGGTGGCGGTGAAGTCAGGCTTGGAAGCCCTCATTGTCGAGGGTGCACAGTCCGCGGTCGAGCGGGTGGAAGCCGCGTGGGCGGCCGACCCGGCGGGACGCTACATGATCAACTGGTCCGGGGCCGCCGTCGGCTCCGTGGCACCCGACTTCACGGCACAGGTCGAAGAGGTGGTCCGGAACTGGCACGACGACATCAAGTCGATCGTGGCCCAGGAGGGCGGTGGCAAGCGGACGCGGGCGCGGCTCATGGCGCTCGGAGTCAACGCAGTCGGTGTCGCCCTCATGCTGGTGACTTTCGCGCAGACAGCCGGCGTGACCGGCGCCGAGGTGGGCATCGCCGGGGGTACGGCGGTGGTGGCCCAGAAGGTCCTCGAACTGATCTTCGGCGACGAGGCCATCCGGCGGCTGACCGCGACGGTTCAGAAGCGCCTGGCTGACCGGGTCGACGGGTTGCTGGACGGGCAACTCACCCGGCTGCTGAACGCCACGTTGAACCGGTTCCCGGCCGAGACCGTGAATCCGGAGCAGTTGCGGGCGCTGGTTGCCGAACTCGAATCGGACCGCCTGGGGCAGATGCGCCTGCTGGAGGAGCAGGCCATGGCGGCGGAAGGCCCTGACGTACCGATGACCCACGAGGCCATGTCGCTGCCCGGAGCCGGAATGTCCGACACCTGGCTGCTCGGCGACGAGGCCACTGGATCGCGCCAGGAGGTCCCGAATGCCTGACCTGAACGAGAAACTGAACTGGTTTTCGGCGGCGGTCGACGCCTGCCGGGGGCGCATCGACCCGCAGTTGCAGACCCAGGCACAGGAACTGATCGAGCGCGTCGACCGACGCCTGTCGATGTCGCGCGACCTGTCCGTCATCGCGCTGACCGGGGCCACCGGGTCAGGCAAGTCGAGCATTTTCAACGCCTTGAGCCGTACGGCGCTGGCGGAACCCGGGGTACGCCGGCCGATGACCCAGGAAGCCATGGCAATTACCTTTGGCAGCACGGACAGCACCGCCTTGCTGGACTCCCTCGGGGTGACCCGGCGTCACGTGGCACCGGCGCAGGGCCTGGGCGGGGTCGTACTGCTGGACCTGGCCGACTGCGACTCGGTGGTCACCTCCCACCGCGAAGAGGTCGACCACATCCTGACCCGGTCCGACTTGTTCTTCTGGGTGGTCGACCCGCAGAAGTACGCCGACATGACGCTACACGAGCAATACCTGCGGCGCTGGATCGGCTACGACGCGATCATGGCGGTCATACTCAACCAGATCGACCGCCTGAACTTAGAGCAGGTGGCGACGATCCACCAGGATCTCGTGCGGCTGCTGCAAGAAGACGGACTGGCCAACCCGGTGGTGTTCGACGTGTCAGCGGTGACCGGGCAGGGGATGGACCAGCTGCGGCGGTACGTGGTCCAGGTGGCGTCAGCCAAGCAGGCCATGGGTAACCGGTTGCTAACCGATGTCGTCCAGGTGGCGCGGCTGCTGCGCCAACAGGTGGGCAACGATCCCGTTGGCAGCGTGGGCGGTCTCAATCTGCGCGATGTGTCGGCCGCATGCGAAGAGGTTGTCGGGGTGGCGCAGATCGGGGCGGCGGTACGGGATTCCGTGGAGCGCCAGGGCCGTCTGGCGACCGGTTGGCCGCTGTCGTCCTGGTTGACGCGCATGAAGCCTGATCCTTTGAAGCGTTTGCGCCTGGACCGGCCCAGGGGTGACGAGTCGGGTGAGGCGCCGATCAGGTCTGTCGTACATCCGGCCGGCCAGGCACGGATCGACACCGCCCTGCGGGGGCTGGGCAACGAAGCCGGGGCGAAACTGCCTCGCTCGTGGAAGGGCCCGCTGGACCGGGTGATCCGGCGGCAGGGGGCGACTCTGCTGGAACGGCTCGATGAGGCGGTTCTCGCCACCGATGTGGCGTCCACCCAGCCGGCGGGCTGGTGGAAGATGGTACGGGTTCTGCAGTGGGTGATCATGGTGTGCACCGTGGGCGGTGCCCTGTGGTTGCTGGTGAATCTGGTGTCGACGGCTGCCGCCGGCTCCCCGGCGCTGGTACCGCCGCACGTCGGAGGGATGTCCCTGCCGGCCTGGTTGTTCCTCGGCGGGGTGGTTCTCGGGCTGGTTGTGGCCGGCTTGTCGCGGATCGGTGTCAGGGTTGGGGCGAAGGTGTCGGGTTCAGCCGCTGTGCGGCACCTGCGGCGGTCACTGGACAAGGTGGTGGCGGCCGAAATCATCGAGCCGGTCAACCTGGAGCTGTCCCGTCACGACGCGGCGCTTATGGGGCTCGACCGGGTCATCGCGCCCTGAGCACGCGGTCACCTGACGCCTTTGTCAACTATCCACAGGTTTTTCCGGACTTTCTTAGTTATCCACAGATTCTGTTTCTCGTAGCATTTCGTACGCGTTTGTCGCCATGGTCATAGGTAAGCAAACGAAAGGAGCTGAGATGGAATCAATGATGACACTGACCGGGAATGTCGGTCACAGCATTGAACTCAGGCAAACAAAAACAGGTATTAACACATGCACGTTCCGGGTTGGTACGACGCCGCGGTACCGGGCAGCCGATGGCTGGACGGACGGGCCCACGACCTGGGTGTCCGTGGTGTGTTACCGGACTCTGGCGGAGCACGTCGCCCGCAGCCTCGACAAGGGTGATCCCGTGGTGGTCCACGGACGGGTGCGTACCCAGGCGTGGACCGGCTCACAGGGTGAACCGCACGAGAAGATGGTGATCGAGGCGCTCACCGTCGGGCACGACCTCAACCGGGGTGTGACCGCGTTCGCGCGCCCGACCACGAGGGTGGTGGAAGCGCCCCCCAACCAGGCGCCCAACCCTGGCCCCCCGCGGGATCCCATGATGGCTGATGACACCTCGGCCGAACCTGAGGACGAGTATGACGAGGACCAACTGATGGAGTTGGACGAAGCTGAAGAGGAGTTGGCCGGCGCGATGGCGTGAAGTGGGCTCCTGGACTCAGGTGGCATAATGTGAGCCATGGCTGAGTTCATTCTGACCCTGCACGATGTCCGCAAGTCCCTTGGTGAGAAGGTGATATTTGAACATGTCACCATGTCATTCTTCCCCGACGCCAAGATCGGGGTCGTGGGGCCCAACGGCGCTGGGAAGTCCACGCTGCTGAGACTGATGGCCGGGGTGGAGAAACCCAACAACGGCGAGGTGCTGCTGGCGAAGGATGCCTCGGTTGGCATCCTGGAGCAGGAGCCGCCGCTGACGGCCGGCAAGACCGTACTGGAAAACATCCGGGAAGCCGTTCAGGACACCCTGGACAAGCTGGAGCGGTTCAACGAGGTCTCTGCGGCGCTGGGCGACCCGGAGGCCGACTTCGACGCCTTGCTGGCGGAGATGGGCGAGTTGCAGACCGAACTGGACCACCGGCAGGCCTGGGACTTGGATGCCCAGCTCGAACAGGCCATGGACGCCTTGCGCTGCCCCGAGCCGGACGTTTCGGTGGACATCCTGTCCGGCGGGGAACGCCGCCGGGTGGCGCTGTGCCGGCTGCTGCTGCAACAGCCTGACTTGTTGTTGCTGGACGAGCCGACCAACCACCTGGACGCCGAGTCGGTCAGCTGGTTGGAGGGGCATCTGAAGAACTACCCCGGGGCCGTGCTGGCGGTCACCCACGACCGGTACTTCCTCGACCACGTGGCGGGCTGGATCTGCGAGGTCGACCGCGGCCAGTTGCACCCGTACGAGGGGAACTACTCGACGTACCTGGAGACCAAGCGCGCCCGGGCGACCATCGAGGGCAAGAAGGACGCCAAGCGCGCCAAGATCCTGGAACGCGAACTCGAGTGGGTGCGGTCGAGCCCCAAGGCCCGGCAAGCGAAGAACAAGGCGCGCCTGACAAGGTACGAGGAGCTGGCCGCCGAGGCCGAGCGCAACCGCCAGCTCGACCTTGCCGAGATCAACATCCCGGCCGGGCCGCGTCTGGGTACGGATGTCATCGAGGTCGACAAGCTGACCAAGGGTTTCGACGACCGGGTGTTGATCGACAACTTGTCGTTCTCGCTGCCGCGGTCGGGGATCGTGGGCGTCATCGGCCCCAACGGCGTCGGAAAGACGACATTGTTCAAGATGCTGATCGGTGAGGAGGTGCCGGACGGCGGGCAGATCAAGATCGGCTCGACGGTGAAGTTCAGCTACGTCGACCAGGGCCGGACCGGGCTCGACGGCAGCAAGAACGTGTGGCAGGTGGTGTCCGACGAGCTGGACTTCATCCGCAGCGGCAGCTTCGAGGTGCCGAGCCGGGCGTACGTGGCATCGTTCGGGTTCAAGGGCCCGGACCAGCAGAAACTTGCCGGGGTCCTGTCCGGCGGGGAGCGGAACCGGCTCAACCTGGCGCTGACCCTGAAGCAGGGCGGCAACGTGTTGTTGCTCGACGAGCCGACCAACGACCTGGATGTCGAGACGCTGCAGTCCCTGGAGGACGCGTTGCTGGAGTATCCGGGCTGCGCGGTCGTGATCTCGCACGACCGGTGGTTCCTCGACCGGGTGGCGACACACATCCTGGCGTGGGAGGGCGACGATGATGACCCGGCCCACTGGTTCTGGTTCGAGGGCAACTTCGAGGACTACGAGGCGAACAAGATCCAGCGCCTGGGCGTGGAGTCGACGCGGCCGCACCGTACGGCTCACCGGCGGCTGACCCGGGACTGACCTGAGCTGAGCGGCCGGTCGCGATCCGGAACGGTGCTGCGCCGGTGCATGCAGCGGATAGGGTGTATTCATGCTATTCGATCCAATCACAATTCGGGGCCTGACCGTTCGCAACCGCGTCTGGATGCCGCCCATGTGCCAATACACGGTTGTTGCGCGTGACGGGATTCCCGCCGACTGGCACCTCGTCCACTACGGCGCCCGGGCCGCCGGCGGCTTCGGCCTGATGGTCATGGAGGCGACCGGTGTGCGGCCGGAGGGCCGGATCTCCGTACAGGACTTGGGCCTGTGGGACGACGCCCAGATCGACGGGTTCGCGCGGGTGGCGCGGTTCAGCCATGAGTACGGCGCTGCCATCGGCGTACAACTGGCCCACGCCGGGCGCAAGGGTTCCACCTGGCCGGAGCAGCCCGGGGCCCCTTCAGGTTCCCAGCCCGTCGACCAGGGAGGGTATGCCACGGTGGGCCCGACCGGTGACCCGTTTCCCGGACTGGCCGCTCCACGGGCCCTGACCTTCGCCGAGGTACAGGCGCTGCCGGGCGCGTTCGCGGACGCCGCGCGCCGGGCGGACGCTGCCGGGCTCGACTTCGTCGAGGTCCACGCCGCCCACGGCTACCTGCTGCACCAGTTCTATTCTCCCTTGTCAAACACGCGCGACGATCAGTACGGCGGCGACTTCGACGGCCGTACGCGCCTGGTCCGCGAGGTCGTCCAAGCCATCCGTGGTGTCTGGCCCGAGTCGAAACCGGTGTTTGTACGGTTGTCGGCCACCGAGTGGACCGAGGGCGGCTGGGGCCCCGACGACACGGTCAGGCTGGCCGTGGCGCTGAAGGGACTGGGTGCCGACCTGATCGATGTCTCGACCGGTGGCAACGTGCAGGCATCGATTCCGCTGGGCCCGGGCTACCAGGTGGAGTTCGCGCGGAAGGTACGCACGGAGGCCGGCATCCCGACCACCGCCGTCGGCCTGATCACCGAGCCCAGCCAGGCGGAGCAGATCCTGCGCAGTGGCCAGGCGGATGCGGTGATGATCGGCCGCACGGCACTGCGTGACCCGGGATGGCCGGAGAGGGCCGCCGCCGCACTGGGGGCACCGACGCCGCTGGCCGGTCCGTACCGCCGCGGAGCCATACCGCGCCGCTAGCGATGCGCGGCCAGCAACTCGGCCATTGTTTGCGCCTGTCCGCTTGTCAGGTCCGAGATCTGCTTGCGGCAGGAGAAGCCGTCCGCCAGGACTATCGCAGCCGGGTTGGCCCGCAGGGTCGGCAACAGGTTGGTTGCCGCCACCGCCACCGAGGTGTCGTGGTGGCCGGTCTCCACGCCGAAGTTGCCCGCCAGCCCGCAACAGCCGTTCACCACCGTCACCTTGGCGCCCGTTGCCTTCAACAGCTTGCTGTCGGCCTCGAAGCCCAGGACGCTGGCCTGGTGGCAGTGGGGTTGGACCACGATCTCGTGACCGGCCAGGTCCGGGGGAGTCCAAGTGGGGGTCTTGACCAGTAGTTCGGCCAGCGTGTGGATCGCCTTGGCCACCACGGCCACCCGGGGATCGTCCACCAGCTCCGCCGCGTCGGATCGCCACACCGCCATGCAGCTGGGCTCGATTCCGACGATCGGGGTGCCCGTCGCGGCGATCGGGGCCAGTTGGTCCAGTGCCGCCCGGATCTGGCGGGCCGCGCCGTCGCGCTGGCCCGTGGTGATCCAGGTCAGGCCGCAACAGGCCGTACGCTGGAGGACCCGCGGCGCGTACCCGGCGTCGACCAGGACCCGCAGCATCGCCGGGAGGGCGGCCGATTCGAAGCAGTCGGTGAACGAATCAACCCACACCACAACGGCGCGGCGCTGGAACGGTTCCTTTTGTCCGCGGACTGGAACCGTCCCGCTTGTCCGCGGACTGGAACCGTCCCGTTTGTCCGCGAAGCGGAACCGTTCCCTTTGGCTCCGGGCAGCGAATCGCGGCAGGGGGCGCCGCTTGTCCACCCCGGCCGCCCACTTGGCTATCCGGCCGATGCCGGGCAGGTCCAGGATCGCGTTGATCGGCGCGCCCAGGTGGAGGGCCGTGATCAGGCGGCCCCAGCGGGGGAGCCAGCCCAGTGCATAGTGGCTTCTCGGCCGGGGTTTGCCGCGGTAGCGCTGGTGCAGGGCGTACGATTTCGCGCCCGCGATGTCCACCCCAGTCGGGCAGTCGGAGTAGCAGCCCTTGCAGGCCAGGCAGAGATCCAGGGCGGCCTCCACCTCGGGGCTGTCCCAGCCGTGCACCAGGCTGCCGTTGAGCATTTCCTGGAGAACCCTCGCCCGCCCGCGCGTGGAGTCTTTTTCGTTGTGTGTTGCCTGGTACGACGGGCACATCACCCCGGCCGGGTCGGCGGCCACGCAGGCGCCCACCCCCGTACAGCGGTGGACGTGGGCGGAGAAGTCACGGTGTTGCCTCACCAGCGTGTTGCCCACAAGCGGGGTGTAGCGTACGTTTCCGTCCAGCGGCTGCGGGTTGGCGATCACACCCGGGTTGAGCCGGTTGTCCGGGTCGAAGATGTGCTTGACAGCGTCGAACAGGCTGAGGGCCTCTGCCGAATACATCAGCGGCAGCAACTGAGAGCGCGCCCGTCCGTCACCGTGCTCGCCGGACAGGGAGCCCCCGAAGCCGGCCACCAGCTTCGCCGAATCGGTCACGAACGCCCTGTACCGCGCCAGGCCGCCGGGTTCGGTCAGCGGGAAATCGATGCGCGCATGCACACATCCCTCGCCGAAGTGACCGTACGGCAGCGCCCTCATGCCGTGCTCCACCAGCAGGGCTTCGAACTCGCGCAGGTACGCCCCCAGGCTCACGCACGGGACCGCCGCGTCCTCCCAGCCCGGGTACGCCGGCTTGTCGAAGCTCACCCCCGCCAGGCCGGCCCCGTCGGAGCGG